>Ga0182024_10001715_pt1 | contig 55690 bp, 55 predicted proteins | sample P32metaG_FD_120480 | JGI IMG/M metagenome (GOLD analysis project Ga0182024, IMG submission 120480) | Permafrost microbial communities from Stordalen Mire, Sweden - P3-2 metaG (Illumina Assembly) | ecosystem: Environmental > Terrestrial > Soil > Wetlands > Permafrost | place: Sweden: Stordalen...
CGCGGCTTGGGGTAGAATCGCGCCCAATGGCGCAGCGCCTCTCGCGGCGTGACGTGGCCGTGGATGCCGCCCGATTGCAGCACTATCCCGATGCGCTGGCGCAGCGCGCGGCTGCGCGTGCCGGGATCGCGCCCGAGCACCGAGACCTCGCCGGCCGTGCGCTCGCGATAGCCCTCGAGGATCTCCACCGTCGTCGTCTTGCCGGCGCCGTTGGGGCCGAGCAGCCCGAACACCTCGCCCTTCAGCACGGTGATGTCGATGCCGCGCACCGCCTCGAACTCGCCATAACGCTTGCATAGGCCGCGCACCTCGATCGCCGCGGTCGCAGGAGGCGAATTGCTCACGGCCCGATCATCCCAACACCGGGCTTCCTCCTACCAGTGCACGCCCCTGGTCAGGGTGGCCATCGCTATCTGCTCGAACGATGCCCGCTCCTCGATGTTCTTCTCGCCTTTCGAGGCTGCGGAGTCGGGGAACACGCGATAGGCGAGGTGCAGAAGCTGGTCCACCGCCTTCGGCGCGAGCGCGTAGGTGACCTCGCCGAAGGTCCCCAGCCGGGTGCCCATGTGCTTGGGACGCGCACGCAACGCCTCGCAGATCATCTCGCCCGCCGCCTCCGGCGTGATCGCGGGGAATGCGTCGTACATCTTGGTCGGAGCGATCATCGGCGTGCGCACGAGCGGCATATGGATCGTCGTGAACGTCACCCCGTCGCCGATCACCTCCGATGCGACCACGCGCGTGAACGCGTCCAGCGCCGCCTTCGAGGCCACGTAGGCGGAGAAGCGCGGCGGGTTGGTCTGCACGCCGATCGAGGAGATGTTGACGATGTGGCCCGAGCCGCGCTCGCGCATGTGCGGGAGCAGCCCGATGATCAGCTTGACGGCCCCGAAGTAGTTGAGCTGCATCGTCCGCTCGAAGTCGTGGAAGCGGTCGTAGCTGAGCGCGATCGAACGGCGGATCGAGCGCCCGGCGTTGTTGACGAGCATGTCGACGTTGCGGTGGTCGGCCAGCACACGCTCGAGGAGGCGGTCCACCGACTCCATGTCCGAGAGATCGGCCGCGTACACATAGGCGGTTCCGCCCGCGGCGACGATCTCCGCGCGCACCTCCTCGAGCTTCTCGACGTTGCGGGCCACGAGCAGGGGAACCCCGCCGGCGGCGGCGAGTTTCAGGGCCGTCGCACGGCCGATTCCCGACGAGGCGCCCGTGATGAGCACGTGCTTTCCGCCGAGCTCCTCCTTCATCGTGCGCCCTTTGGCGAGGTCGTCCATCTCGCGCTCCCAGTAGTCCCATAGGCGCGCCGCGTACTCGTGCAGGGGCGGAGGCTGTTCGAGCGCCGAGCCCTTCAGGGCGCGCTCGGTCTCGCGCGTGTCGAATGCCGGCGTGAGCTCGACGTGCGCGAGCACCTGCTCGGGGATCCCGAGCTCGTGCAGCGCAAGCCTGCGGGCCTGACGCAGTGGGGGCATTCGCATCGCCAGCGACAGCGGCCATCTCGGCACTGCGTCGGTCAGTCGTTTGTCGACGCTGACCGCGAAGCGGGGAGCGTGCGCGGCGGCGGCGAACTCGTTGAAGAGGTCGTCCACCCGCTGTGGGTGCGGGTCGGTCAGGTGGAAGGCGCGGCCGTCGAGATCGGGCTCGTGCGCGATGTGGTCGAGCGCTGCGACGACCCAGTCGACCGGCACGACGTTCGTGTTGCCGAGGTCCAGGCCCACCAGAGGCAGCCACTCGGGGATCAGCCGGCGCGCACGCTGGATCGCCTTGAAGAAGTAGTAGGGCCCGTCGATCTTGTCCATCTCGCCCGTCTGCGAGTCACCGACGACGATCGCCGGGCGGTACACCCGCCATGGCACGTACGGCTGCTCGCGGACGATCCGCTCTGACTCGAACTTCGTCCTGTGGTAGGGGGAGGGCAGCTTCTGGCCCTCGTCGAACATGTCCTCGTCGAACACTCCTCTGTACTCACCGGCGACGGCGATCGAGGAGACGTGGTGCAGGTGCTCGGCCTCGAGTGTCCTTGCGAGTTCGACCGCGTGGGTTGTCCCGCCGACGTTGACCGCAGTGTTCAGCTCGACCGGCGCCGTCATGTCGTAGACGGCGGCGAGGTGTACGAAGTGGACGATCTTTCCGCGCAGCTCCGCGACGCGCTCCTGCTCGACCCCCAGCAGCGGCCTGCGCAGGTCACCGATCACCGGCTGGATGCGCTTCGCCGCTGACGCTCCGGCGACGACGCTCCAGCGCTCGACCATGTCTTCCAGTCGCTCGAGCGAGCTGCCGCGCACGAGCACGTAGACCGTGCCCTGGCGTTTCTCGAGCAGCCGCTCGACGAGGCGGCGACCGATAAAGCCAGTTGCTCCCGTTACGAAGTACGCCATCGCAGGCGAGCATATCGGGACGCGCGCGGCGAGCCTCGCGCGAGCGACCTACGCGCCCGCGCCCGCTCCGCCGCGACCCTCGCCGGCGGCGAAGCGGGCGGCGCCGCGCGCGCCGTCTTCGAACACCTCCGGTCCGGCCTTGGCCTCCAGGGCCAGCCCCTCCTGGAGTGTCATTCCAAGACCCTCGATCGCGGCGCGACGATCGGCGAGCATCGTCCGCTGGGGGAAGCTCGCCAGCCCCTCGGCGAGAGCGAGCGCGCGCTCCAGGTGAGCGCCCGGCGGAACGACCTCGGTGAGCAACCCCATCGACAGGGCCTCCTCGGCGCCGACCATGCGTCCTGTGAGGATCAAGTCAAGCGCGCGACCGAGCCCCACGATGCGGGGGAGTCGCTGAGTGCCGCCGTCGATCAGCGGAACGCCCCAGCGGCGCTCCGGGTACCCAAGCGTCGAGGTGTCGGTCGCGATGCGCAGGTCGCACCACAGCGCAAGCTCAAGCCCGCCGGCCAGGCAGAAGCCGGAGATCGCGGCGATCGTCGGCTTTGACGGCGTTAGGCGCGTGAAGCCCATCGGCCCCTCCGCGAGCATCAGCCGCTCGACAAACGTGTTGGTCGCCTTCAGGTCGGCGCCCGCGCAGAATGACACGCCCCCGGCCCCCGTCAGCACGAGCACGCGTGCGTCCTGGTCGGCCTCGAAGCGCGCGTAGGAATCGTGCAGCGCAGCGGCAGTCGGGCCGTCGACGGCGTTTCGCTTGTGCTGGCGGTCGATCGTGATCAGCGCGGCGCTTCCGCGGCGCTCGTAGCGGACCGGCGACGCCGGCGCTTTGGCGTCGGCGTCGCTCATCCGCGGCTCATAGCGTCGGCGTGAAGCCCCGGCCTACCAGCCGCCGCGCCACTGGGCGTTGCCCATTTGCGCCTTTTGCGCAGCCTTGCGCTCTTCCTTGCGCTTGTCCAGGTGGCGCTGGAGCATGCTCATCGCGAATATGAAGGTCGGGAAGAACACGATCAGGATGAAGCCCGCGTCCACCACCACTTTGTCATTCGTCGCCCCGTAGAAGCCGCGTCCGTCGTTGTAGGCCTCGGCGGCCGGAGCGAGGGCGAGCGAAAGCGGCAACGCCACCAGGAGCAGGAGTGAGGTCAGCCGGCGCATCCGACTGCGATCCTACCGGAGGCCGTGCGCGCTTTGCAGGTTGGCCGGTGGACGGCATCCAGGCTTCAAGGCGAGCCGGATCTGCTCCTGCTTGGGCGTGTGGCCGTTTTGGCCGGGGTGACCGGCATCCTGCCTTCTGGCCGAGCCGGCCTCCGCTTCTGGATACATCTGGGTGAACGCTCCGGCCGCCACGGCAGTCACATTGCCGGCCATCCGGGCCGGCTATTCGGTGGCCATGCGAGTTGGCGATTTCTCGCGGCCTACTATCAGCCGATGGCCGTAGTGATCGCATCGGATCTGCACAAGGACATCGCCGGGCAGCCGCTGCTGCGCGGAGTGTCCTTCAAGCTGGAGCGCGGCGAACGGATGACGATCGCCGGGCGAAACGGAGCCGGCAAGACGACGCTTCTGAGGATGCTCGCGGGCGAGACGTCGATCGACCGCGGCGAGCTGAGCGTCGCAAAGGGCGCTCGGATCGCGCTGCACGATCAGCGCCCCCCGCGCGAGCGTGGGATGGCATTGCGCGAGTACGTGCTGTCCGGCTGCGCCGAGGAGCTCGCGATCGAGGCCGAGTTGGCGGAGATGGAGGCAACGATGGCCGCGATGACGGCCGACGAGGCGCTGCTGGCCCGCTACTCACGCGCTCAAGCACGACTGGAGGCACGCGGTGGCTATTTGTGGCGCGATCGCGCCACGGCGATGGCACGGGGGTTGGGGTTCATAGCGGAAGATCTCGACCGCGCGCTGGACACCTTCTCCGGCGGTGAGCTCACGCGCGCGTCGCTCGCCCGCGCGCTGGCCACCGGAGCCGATGTGCTGCTGCTGGATGAGCCGACCAACCACCTCGACATCGAGTCGCTCGAGTGGCTCGAGCAGACGCTCGTCGGGCTGGATGCGGCGGTTGCGCTGGTGGCGCACGACCGCTGGTTCTTGGAGGCAGTCGGGACGGCGGTGCTGGAGATCGAGGCCGGACGATCACGCTTCTTCGCCGGCAGCTGGCACCGGTGGCGAAAGGAGCAGGCGGCGCGCGAGATCGCGCTCGGCAGGGCGATCGATTCACAGCGCGCGGAGATCGCCCGCATGGAAAGGTTCATCGAGCGCTTCCGCTACAAGGCCACGAAGGCCCGCCAGGCGCAGTCGCGCGTGAAGAAGCTCGCGAAGATCGAGCGAATCGAGCGGGACCCGAGCGCCGGCAAGGGCCTTGAGTTCGCATTCTCGGCGCCAGAGCGCTCGGGGCGGGTGATCTTCGAGCTGCTGGACGGGCGCATCGAGGTGGGCGGCGACGGCGAAATCGGGAACCGCGGTAGGACAGCCGCGCCCGCGATCACGCTGCTCGAGCACGCCGAGCTGTGGCTCGAGCGCGGCGAGCACATCTCGCTGGTGGGACCGAACGGAACCGGCAAGACGACGCTCATTGAAACGCTCGCCCGGCGGCGCGATCTGGCGTCGGGCACGCTCAGCACCGGGCACAACGTCAAGATCGGCTACCTCTCCCAGCACGCCGAGGAGCTCGGCGCGGGCGGCGCGGCGGGCCAGAGCGTTCTCGAGGCTGCGCAGCGCGCCACCAAGCTGACGCCGGGCAAGGCGCGCGCGCTGCTCGGACGCTTCCTGTTCTCAGGCGAGGAGGCCGACAAGCCGCTGGAGGGCCTATCCGGCGGCGAGCTCCGGCGCCTGTCGCTGGCGATCCTCGTGAACTCGGGCGCGAACGTCTTGATCCTCGACGAGCCCACGAATCATCTCGACATCGAGAGTCGCGAGGCGTTGGAGGACGCTCTGCGCGCGTTCAAGGGGGCGGTGCTGCTCGTCTCCCACGACCGCGCGCTGCTCGACGCGGTGGGGACGCGAACGATCGCCGTCGAGGGCGGCTCGCTGCACAGCTACTCGGGCGGCTGGCCGGAGTACGTGCGCGTGCGCGAAGAGCGCCGCGTCGTCTCGACTCCTCGCGCCCTCACGCCGCGGCCCGCCGTCACGGCTGGCCGGGAGCGTGCGAGCGGCAACGGCTCAGCGCAAGGCGCGCGTGTGGCGGGCGAGGATGCGGTGAGCGCAACGTCCGGGGCATCCACGAGAGCGAAAGCACGAGGGACGGCCAAGCCCAAGCCCAAGGGGCCTTCGAAGAACCGCATCACCGAGCAGCAGAAGGCCGAGCAGGCCGTCGAGGACGCCGAGGCGGCTCTGCGCGCGCTGGAGGACGAGCTTGCCGATCCGGCGGCGTGGGCCACGCAGTACGAGTCGGCCAAGTCGCAGGCGCGCCACACGGCCGCTCGGCGAGCGGTCGACGCGGCTTACTCGCTCCTGGAGGCGTTGATCGACTAACGGTTTGCTGACCTACACTTGGCGGATGGACCGGGTGAGGGCCGCGCGCAACCTGGCGATCGTCCTGCTGATCGCGGCGGCGGTATATGTGCTGCCCGGAGGCGGGCGCGCGGCGAGCACGTTTGAAGCTGTGCTTCTGGTCGGGTTCGGCGTGGCAATCGGCTATCTCGGCCTTCGGCTGTACCGCGAAAACCGCGTAGCGCTGCACAGCCTCGGCGACCGCTACCGCGCAATGCTGTACGGCGCGGTCGCGCTGGGCGCGTTTGCGCTGATCGCCCGCGGCGACATGTGGCAGACGGGTCTCGGCGAGCTCGTCTGGTTCGTGCTGGTCGGCCTCGTCGTGTATGCCCTGATCGTCGTCTACCGCTACTGGCGCACGTACTGAGCGGCTGCCGGGCGCCTCCTATCCTCGGTGGGATGGCAGCGGGCGAGACATTGGCGGACAGCGGCGAGGCGACGGCGAGCTTGAGCGAGCAACGTCGGGCCCTTCCGGACCAGCCCGGCGTGTACCTGTTCCGCGACGGCCGCGGCCGGGTTGTATATGTCGGCAAGGCCAAGTCGGTGCGCAAGCGCGTCGCGTCGCACTTCTCCAAGGCCCAGGTGCCTAGCAGTCCCGGTCACGCGGAGATGGTTGCGAGCGTGAAGCAGATCGAGTGCGTCGTCGTGGCCTCAGAGGCGGAGGCGCTGCTGGCCGAGCAGAGCTTCATCAAGCAGTATCGGCCTCGCTTCAACGTCCGCCTGCGCGACGACAAGTCCTACCCATTCATCGCGATCTCGCTCGATGAGGACTATCCGCGCGTCTATTTCACGCGCGAGCGTCACCGTCCGGGTCGGGCGTACTTTGGCCCGTACTCGAACGCCAAGCGCGTGCGCGGGACGCTGGAGGTGCTGGCGAAGGTGTTCATGTTCCGCTCGTGCACTGGTCCCGAGCCGGGACGACGCAGCGGCAGCCCGTGCCTCGACTACTACATCAAGCGCTGCGAGGCGCCGTGCGTCGGGTACGTCTCCAAGGAGGACTACCGCGCGAGCGTCGACGGTGTCATCGACTTCCTATCCGGGCGCTTCAAGGCGATCGAGCGTGACTTGGACGCGCGCATGCGAGCGGCGGCAGCCGCCGAAGAGTTCGAGCAGGCCACGCTCGAGCGCAACCGACTGCGCGCGGTGCATTCGCTGCTGGAGCGCAGGCGCGTGGCGAACGAGTCGTTGGGTACGCTCGACGCGGTGGCGGTGGCGCTCGACGGGCGCGATGCGAACGCGCAGGTCTTCCAAGTGCGCGACGGAGTGCTCTCGGACCGCCAGTCCTTCTACCTCGCAAACGAGACCGAGCGGGATATCGCGGAGGTGGGGGAGGAGTTCATGTTGCAGTACTACGGCGGACACATGTCGATCCCCGCCCTGCTCGTCGTTCAGCGCGAGTTGGCCGAACGCCCGGCGCTCGCCGACGCGCTCGCCAGCCGCCGCGGCGGGCCGGTGGAGTTGCGCGCCGCCGAGCGCGGCGAGAAGCGCCGGATACTCGAGCTCGCCGAGCGCAACGCGCGCCTGGCCCTCGACCAGGAGCGGTTGCGCTCCGAGCGCCGCCGCCAGAGCCGTGCGGAGGCGCTCGAGGGCCTGCAACGCGCGCTTGGCCTCGATGTGCCCCCGATCCGACTCGAGTGCTTCGACATCTCCAACCTCGGCGGAACGCACACCGTGGCATCGATGGTCGTGTTCGAGGGCGGGGCGCCAAAGAAGGCCGACTACCGTCGCTTCACGATCCGGACGCTGCAAGGATCCTCTGACGACTACGCGGCGATGGCCGAGGTCCTCTCGCGACGCTTCTCGCAATGGGAGCGACAGGCGGACATCTCTCCGCACGACCCCGACTACGACGCCAGCTTTGCGGCGCTGCCGAACGTGGTGGTGATCGACGGCGGCAAGGGGCAGCTCGCTGCCGGGCTCGGCCCGTTGCGCGGCTTTCGCGCTCGTGGCGTCGCAGTCGTGTCGCTGGCCAAGCGCATCGAGGAGCTGTTTCTCCCGGGGCGCCGCGCACCGCTTGTGCTCGGGCACTCCACGCCGGAGCTGCAGCTGCTGCAACGCGTTCGCGACGAGGCGCACCGCTTCGCGATCACACATCACCGTGCGCGCCGTGATCGGGCGATGACGACGTCGCTGCTCGACGAGCTGCCGGGAGTCGGCCCCGCGCGCAAGCGCGCGCTGCTGGCGCACTTCGGCTCGCCGGACGCCATCGTGTCGGCCTCCCGCGAGGAGCTGCAGGCAGTGCCCGGGCTGCCGGGCAAGGTCGCGCGGGAGTTGCACGGCCGTCTGCATCGCGCCGGCTGATCGGCGCGCCAGGGTGCGCCGCACGTTCACCGCGCATTGCCCCGCTTGTCCGCTCGCGCGGGCACAATAGGGCGATGGCGGTGATCAGGCCACTGCGTCCGCTTCGCGCAGGCGGCGATCGGAGATCGGGCGGTAAGTCCGATAAGCCGGTCGTGGAGTCGCGGCTGCAGGATTTCGTCGTGATCACCGGTTTCTCGGGAGCGGGCAAGTCGACGGCGATGAACGTGTTCGAGGACGCGGGCTACTTCTGCGTGGACAACCTACCTCCGGAGATGATCCGCTCGCTGGTGGAACTGTTCATGCACAAGGGGTCCAAGGTCGAGCGCGCCGCGGTCGTCTCGGACGTTCGCGGGGGCATCTACTTCGAGGCGCTGCGCGCGGTCGTGGACGACCTGGACGCGCTGGGGCTGGCCCACCAGCTGCTGTTTCTGGAGGCGGCCGAGCAGACGCTGGTGACGCGCTACAAGGAGACGCGCCGCCGCCATCCGCTCGCGCCGGAGGGCAGCGTGGCGGCGGGGGTCGTGTCTGAGCGTTCGATGCTTGCGCCGCTACGTGGCCGCGCGGACATGGTCATCGATACCACCGGGATGTCGGCGGCGATGCTCCGCGGCAAGATCGCCGATGAGTTCCTGCCGCGCAAGGCGGCGGGTCGCCTGGCGCTCACGTTCATGAGCTTCGGCTTCAAGCACGGCCCCCCGCGCGAGGAGGACCTCGCGTTCGACGTGCGCTTCCTGCCGAACCCGCACTACGAGCCCGAGCTGCGCGAGCTGACGGGCCACGATAGGCGCGTGATCGAGTACATCGGGCGCGACGGGCGGCTGGAGGAGCTCTACGAGAGGTTGCACGCGCTGCTGGATTTCCTGCTGCCGCAATACGTCGACGAGGGCAAGTCGCACCTGGTGATAGCGATCGGATGCACCGGTGGCCGCCACCGATCGGTGGCGATCGCCGAGCATCTGGCCGCTCGCTACCGCGACAACGACGACCTCGACGTCGCGGTCGCCCACCGCGATATCGACAAGCAGCCCCGCGGTTCCTGACGCCCACTGGCGCGACGGACAGGCGGTGTGAGAGAGCCCACGGGGGCTGCAGTCCGCCGGCTACATGAGCGCGGCGTATAACCATCGCGATACAGGTGGCAAGACGCAACATGGACCGCGCGCACACGCTCCGCGAACGCGGCGTATAACCATCGCGATACAGGTGGCATGACGCAGCATCCGGTCGCGAAGGGGCTCGCTGATAGCCTTCCCGGCGCTCGCCGGGCGATGGAGCCGCGCTCCTGAAGCCCGGCATCGTTCATTTTCGCTTCAGGAGGCAATGAATGCCCGTACGCGTTGGGATCAACGGATTCGGCCGGATCGGCCGGAACGTGTTCCGCGCGGCCAAGGCCCGAGGGCTGACGAGTGGCGCAGAGATCGAGTGGGTGGCGGTGAACGACCTGACCGACTCGGCGACGCTCGCGCACCTGCTGCACTACGACTCGGTCCTCGGCCCGTATCCGGGGGCGGTGAGGGCGCGTGACGAGCGCGCGCTGGAGGTCGACGGCAAGGAACTCAAGGTGCTCGCCGAGCGGGATCCGGCAGCGCTGCCGTGGCGGGAGCTCGGGGTCGACGTCGTGATCGAGTCGACGGGGCTGTTCACCGACCGCGACAGCGCCGCCAAGCACCTCGCGCAGGGCGCGAAGAAGGTGATCATCTCCGCGCCGGCCACGAATGCGGATGTGACCGTCGTGCTGGGGGTCAACTTCGAGGAGGCCTACGACCGCGAAAAGCACGACGTGATCTCAAACGCGTCGTGTACTACGAACTGCTTGGCGCCGGTGGCGAAGGTGGTCAACGACGCGGTCGGGATAGAGCACGGGCTAATGACAACGATCCACGCGTACACAGCCGACCAGCGGCTGCAGGATCTGCCGCACAAGGACCTGCGGCGCGCCCGCGCCGCGGCGATCAACCTGATCCCCGCTTCGACGGGCGCGGCGAAGGCAATCGGGCTTGTCATCCCTGCGCTGCAGGGGAAGCTGCATGGGTTTGCGGTGCGCGCGCCCGTGCCGACCGGGTCGGTGGTCGACTTGACGGTCGAGTGCAGTCGTGAGACGAGCGTCGAAGAGGTGAACGCAGCGCTGAAGAGCGCGACGGAGAGCGGCCCGCTCGAGGGGATCATGGAGTACACCGCAGAGGAGATCGTCTCCAGCGACATCGTCGGGTCGCCGTTCTCCTCGATCGTCGACTCGCTGCTGACAGCCGTCGTCGATGGAACGATGGTCAAGGTGGTGGCTTGGTACGACAACGAGTGGGGCTACTCGAATCGGCTGGTGGACCTCGTGCAGAGGGTTCTGTGAGCGCACGGCCCGAACGGGCGGGATGGCGGGCCGGGCGCGACGCCGTGAGGGGGATATCGTGAGGAGCGCAAGGAAGATGGGAGCGGTGATTCGATGAGAACGCTGGAGCGCCTGGATGTGCGAGGCAAGCGGGCGCTGGTGCGGGTCGACTTCAACGTGCCTTTGGACGAGGGCGCGGACGGCATGCGGTTCGTGGCCGACGATACCCGGATCACGGCGGCGCTGGTGACGATCGAGGAGCTGCGCAGAATGGGGGCTCGGCTGGTGCTCGTCTCTCACCTGGGACGGCCAAGAGGGCGACCCGATGAGCGGCTGTCGATGGCGCCGGTCGTCGAGCGCTTGCGGGAGTTGACGGACGCGAAGGTGACGCTGGCGCCTGCGGTGGTCGGCGACGAGGTCAAGGCGCTGAGCGAGCAGCTCGCCGACGGTGAGGTGCTGGTGCTCGAGAACGTGCGGTTCGAGCCGGGGGAGACGAGCAACGACCCCGACCTCGCGCACGCGCTGGCAGAGCTCGGGGACGTTTACGTGAACGACGCGTTCGGCTCCTCGCACCGCGCTCACGCGAGCACCGAGGGCGTTGCGCACCTGCTGCCGAGCGCCGCCGGACGGCTGCTGGAGCGCGAGGTCGTGACGCTGAGCGGGATCCTCGAGTGTCCGAGCCATCCGCTCGTGGCTGTGATCGGTGGAGCGAAGGTCGCGGACAAGATCGGCGCGCTCGACCGCTTTCTGGAGATCGCTGACGTCGTGATGGTCGGCGGGGCGATGTGCTTCCCGTTCCTGTGCGCCCAGGGGCACGCGGTGGGGGAGTCGCTGTGCGGCGAGGAGGACACCGAGCACGCACGTCGCGTTCTCGAGCAGGCGGCCGGCGCGGGTAAGGCGCGCGTCGAGCTGCCGAGCGATCTCGTGATCGGCGACCGCATTGCAGTGGACGCGAAGCACCGCGTGCTGGAGGGGGTGGAGGTGCCGAAGGGCTGGATGGGCCTGGACATCGGCCCGGCCACGGCCGAGCGCTACGCCGCGCAGATCGAGCGGGCGGGCTCGGTGTTCTGGAACGGTCCGATGGGCGCGTTCGAGCTGGATCCGTTCGCGCAGGGGACGCGCAGGGTGGCCGAGGCGATCGCGCACGCGAGCGGCTTGACGGTGGTCGGCGGCGGCGACTCGGCGGCGGCGCTCGCGCGCTTCGGCTTGGAGCATGCGGTCGACCACCTCTCCACGGGCGGCGGGGCGACGCTGGCAATGATGGAGGGCGACGCGCTCCCAGGGGTGGAGGCGCTCGACGGCGCGGGCGTGGCCTCGTGATGGTCCGGACGCCGATCGTCGCCGGCAACTGGAAGATGCACAAGACGGAGCGGGACGCGGAGGAGTACATCCAGGCGCTGTTGCCGCGCGTGTCGGCGGCGGACGGGGTGGACGTCGCGATCTGCGTGCCGTTCACGGACCTGAAGGCGATGGTCGACAGCGCCAGGGGGTCGCGCGTGGAGGTGTACGCGCAGAACATGCACGAGGAGCGCGAGGGGGCGTTCACCGGGGAGATCTCGGCGGCGATGCTCAACGAGCTCGGCGTGCACGGCGTGGTGCTGGGCCATTCCGAGCGGCGCCAGTACTTCGGCGAGAACGACAGGGCGCTCGCCTTGAAGGTGCCGGCCGCGCTGGAGGTGGGTTTGACGCCGATTCTGTGCGTCGGGGAGACCGAGGATGAGCGCGACAACGGCGAGACCGATCGCAAGTTGCGCCAGCAGATCAAGGAGGACCTCGCGGGTGTGCCGAGCGAGCGGCTGGCCGAGATCGTGATCGCGTACGAGCCGATCTGGGCGATCGGCACCGGCCGGGTGGCGAGCGCGGAGCAGGCGCAGGAGGCGATCGGCTTCATCAGGGCGCTCGTCGGCGACCGCGACGCGGACGCCGCGGAGAGGGTGAGGGTTCTGTACGGGGGATCGGTGAAGCCGGAGAACGCGGCCGAGCTGCTTGGGCCGGCGGACGTGGATGGCGCGCTCGTCGGCGGGGCGTCTTTGGACGCGGAGTCGTTTGCGGAGATCGTCGCCGCCGTGCGATGACGGTCTCGGAAGGCCCCGACAGCCTGCCGGTGCCGTGCGCATGCCTGGTCGTGCTCGACGGCTGGGGGATCGCGGAGCCGGGGCCCGGCAACGCGGTTTCGCTGGCGCGAACGCCCGTGTTCGACGAGCTGTGGGAGAACTTCCCGCACACGACGCTCACCGCCTGCGGCCGGGCAGTGGGGCTGCCCGAGGGGCAGATGGGCAACTCGGAGGTCGGCCACTTGAACCTCGGCGCGGGCGCGGTCGTACGCCAGGACCTGGTGCGGATCGACGATGCGATCGCGAACGGCCGGCTGGCGGAGAACGAGGTCCTGCGAGCTGCGTTCGCGGGGGCCGGGCGGGTGCATCTGATTGGGCTCGTGTCGGACGGCGGGGTGCACTCCTCGGTGCATCACTTGCGCGAGCTGATCGCGCTGGGGCGCGAGCTCCAGGTGGAGGACGTGGTCGTGCACGCGTTCACCGACGGGCGCGACACGCTGCCGCACGCGGGAGCCGGATATCTGGCCGAGCTCGACGGTGCTGAGGGTGTCCGTGTTGGGTCGGTGGTCGGGCGCTATTGGGCGATGGACCGTGACCGGCGTTGGGATCGCACTCAGCGGGCCTACGATCTGCTCATGCGTGGGGCGGCGCCCAACCGAGCCGCCAGCGGCGAGGAGGCGGTGCGCCAGGCGTATGAGCGCGGAGAGACGGACGAGTTCATCGAGCCGACGCTGGTCGGCGATGAGGCAAAGGTCCGCCCTGGAGACAGCGTGATCGCGTTCAACTTCAGGCCCGATCGAATGCGCGAGCTGACGCGCGCCCTCGCCGAGCCGGGCTTTGGCGAGGAGGCGGCGTTCGAGGAGCTTCCAGGCTGGACGGGTCGCGGAGGCGTGGCGCGGGTTGGGCGCTATACGACGATGACCGAGTACGAGGAGGGCTGGCCGTACCCCGTGGTGTTCGCGCCAGAGCGCCCGGCGACGACGCTGTCGCTGGTGCTCGCCCACGCGGGAGCCCGGCAGTTGCACGTGGCCGAGACCGAGAAGTATCCCCATGTCACCTACTTCTTCAACGGCGGCGAGGAGGCTCCGCTGGCGGGAGAGCGGCGCGAGCTCGTGCCCTCGCCGCGGGACGTGCCGACGTACGACCACAAGCCGCAGATGAGCGCGCGCGAGGCCACCGGCGCGTTCGTGTCGGCCTGGACGGAGGACCGGCCGACGTTCGGGATCATCAACTTCGCGAACGCCGACATGGTGGGTCACACCGGCGTGATCGAGGCGGCGGTGCGGGCGATCGAGACGGTCGATGAGTGCCTCGGTGAGGTCGTGGCGGCGGTCCACGACGCCGGCGGAGCGTGCGTCGTGGCGGCGGACCATGGCAATGCCGACCACATGCTCGAGCAGGACGGCAGTCCCAACACCGCTCACTCGCTGAACCCGGTGCCGGTGATCGTCACGGTCGCAGGCGTGACACTCTCACAGAGCGGTGGAGTCCTCGCGGACGTGGCGCCGACCGTGCTCGAGCTGCTGGGGATGGAGCAGCCCGACGAGATGACCGGTCGCACGCTGATGCAGGGGCGATAAAGATATCTATGGGCGACCAACCGGCCGCGAATAGGCGTTTGCGTGGCGAAAGGAGACGCAGTGACTGCTAGCGGGCACGACAGACAACCGAAGAGGAGGAGGAGGTCGCGGCGGATGTTGGCGGCGTTCTTCATCGGCTCGGGGGTGAACCACTTCGTGATGCCGCGCGCCTACCAGCAGATCGTGCCGCCGCGCATGCGCGACGATGCGAAGCGGCTGGTGGACGTGAGCGGCGTGGCCGAGGTGGTGGGCGGCGTCGGCGTGCTGCTCCCATGGACCCGCCGGCCGGCGGGTCTGGGGTTGATTGCCCTGCTGGCGGCGGTGTTCCCGGCGAACCTGTACATGGCGCGCACGCCTGAGCGGTTTAACCGGATCCCCCGCTGGGCGCTGTATGGACGTCTGCCGCTGCAGCCGTTGATGATGTGGTGGGCGTGGAGCGCGACCCGGCGATGACACGCAGCCCCCGCGCCGGGGCGTTCGACGCTGCTATGTTCGCTTGAGAAGGACTTACGTCCGGACCGCCATGTCGACCGCGATCGCCGTCAAGATTCCCCCCGGGGAGCAAGAGGCTCTGAGCACGGGAGAGCTGCGCGCTTGGCGGGGGCTGTTGCGAGCGCATGCGTGCCTGGCCAAGCGACTGGACGCCGAGCTCGAGCATGCACACGGGTTGCCGATGACCTCGTATGAGGTGCTGCATCACCTGCAGGACGCGAGCGGCGGGCGCATGCGCATGTGCGACCTGGCCGAGCAGGCGCAGCTGTCACGCAGCGGGCTGACACGCCTGGTCGATCGCCTCGAGCGGGAGCACTTGCTGGAGCGCTGCTCCTGCGAACACGATGCCCGCGGATCCTACGCGTGCCTCACGCAGGGCGGGCGCGAACGGCTGCAAGACGCGCGCGGCACGCACCTGGCGGTCGTGCGCGAGCACTTCTTCTCGCGCTTCTCCGAGAGCGAATTGAGCGCGCTGGCAGACGTGTGGGAGCGCATCGCGCCCTGCAACGGCTGTTGAGGGCGAAGCGCCGCCAGCGGCGAGCGCGCGTGGCCTATTGACGAGGCTGCGCTTGACCGTCGTGCCGATCTGCAGCCGCCGGTTCGGCGGCTCTCTCATTCTCGGACGCGATCCGGCCTCGGTGGCGGCGGTGGATCAAGAACGTGCCACCAACGGCCAGTAGCACGGCCGCCAGGCCAAAGAGGCCAAACGCCTGGATCGCGTTGCCGGCGGCGTGTCCGATGAAGTAGGCGATCAAGCCGATGGCCGTCGCCCAACAGATGCCTCCGCAGGCGTTCCAGAAGACGAAGGAGCGCCAGGGCATGTGGGTCGCGCCCGCGAGCCAGGAAGCCCAGATGCGTAGTCCCAGCAGGAAGCGGCCGAAGAACACCGCCTTGGGACCGTGGCGCTCGAAGAACGTCTCTCCGGTCTGGAGAGCTTGGTGACGCTGACGCCGATAGCGACCGGGTCGTTCCAGCAGCCAGCGTCCGCCCCGGCGACCGATCAGGTAGCCGATGTTGTCGCCGACGATCGCGGCGGCGGCAGCGAGCGGGATGACGACCTCGATCTGCAGAGTGCCTTTGCTGGCAAGAACGGCGGCGGCGATGAGACCCGTCTCACCGGGGATCGGAACGCCGCTGGACTCGGCCATGACGACCAGGAACAGCAGGGGGTATCCGATGTGGCTGACGTTGATGACTGAGGCGAGCATGGACGGCGCCCCTAGCATGGCGCAGTTTGGTCCGATCGCCCGCCGCCGGCTGAGCGACGGCTGGCCCGTCGGCGGTGTGTCGGCTTCTGAGCGGTTGCTCCCAGCGGGCAATCTAGCCGTGGTCGCGACGACCTGGCCTGGGTTATTTGGTGTTTTCTGAGACGAGCTGCCTGAGTTCGACCGCGATCTGCTGCATGTCGGAGGAGACGACTTTGTGGAATTCCCGCTGCGTCGAACTTGGTGCGGTGATCAGCACGATTGCGATGATCGCGCCGGCGAGCGCGAGCAGGATCAGCACGGTCGCAAGCAGACGGTTGGTGCGCCGGCGCTCGCGGCCGGCGGATGCCCCGGTCGGCGCAACGACTGGCGCCTGGCGCCTGGGAGGTCCGGGGCGAGGACGGCGCGGCGTGACTGCGGCAGGGGCGGCGCGCTCAAGCCCGCGCGTGGGGCTCGATCTCCGGTCTCTGGTCGACACGCTCGTCGCCTGCGTGGCGGGAGCCGCCCGCCCCCCGGCCTTGTGCTCGGCGGGAGCGATGCCGTTTGCGCCGTCGCTCAGGGCACGCCCCATTTCGCGGGCGCTCTCGTAGCGGTCACGGGGATCCAGCGCCAGCGCGATCGCCACCGCGTCGGCGAGCTCCGAGCCGACGGCGGCGACGAGCGTGTCGAGCATCGCCGGCGCCTCCTGTTGCTGCTTGAGAGCCAGCTCCGTGAGCGACGTGGCCTCATACGGCAGGCGCCCGGAGATCAACTGGTAGGTGACGACTCCGAGTGCGTACAGATCCGCCCTCGGACCGGCCTCCTCGCCGCGAGCCTGCTCTGGAGCCAGATAGGCGGCGGTTCCGAGGACGGAGCCTACCTGCGTGATGCTCGACTGCTCGGTTGCCTTGGCGATGCCGAAGTCGGCCAGCTTGACCTCGCCTTCGCGCGCACGCAGCAGGTTGCCCGGCTTGACGTCGCGGTGGACGACACCGTGACGATGGGCGTAGTGGAGGCCCTCACAGGCCTGATCGATGATCGAAATGGCCTCCGCCACCTCCACCCAGCCGTCGTCGCGCAGGATCTCCGCGCAGGAGTATCCCTCGATGTACTCCATCACGATGAAGTACTGGCCGGTGCTCGCGTCCTGGCCGGAGTCGAACACCTGAACGATGTTGGGGTGAACCAGGCGAGCCGCGGCCTGCGCCTCGCGCTGGAAGCGCGACACGAAGGTGGGATCGTCGGCGAGGTGCTCCGCCAGCAGCTTCACGGCCACCTGGCGCTCGAGGCGCAGATCGATCGCCCGGTGCACGGTGGACATCCCACCGAAGCCCAGCCGGCCCTCCAGGCGGTAGCGCTCGGCGATATCCACGCCGGTCATTTTCCGCCTTCCTGGGCGCCGCCCGATCCGCCCCCGCCAGCGCCCGCGGCGCCTTCTCCGGCGTGCGCGCCGCCCGGTTCATTGCCCGCGCCGGGGGAGGCTTCGCTCCCCGGGGCCGGTGTCCCGCCGCCCGGGCTGGTGTTCGTGGGAGTGCTCGTGGTGGGGGTGGTCTGCGTGGGGGTGGTCTGGGTGACTGTGGGCGTCGTCGAGGTCGTCTGCGTGCTCGTGCTCGTTCGTGGTGCGGTTGTCGTCACGGTCGCCTGCGGAAGCGGCTGCGCGCATACTTCGAGCGCGTGCGTGCGTAGACTCGTGATGCCTTCTCGAAGCCGAGTGCGCAAACTTGCATCGACCGTCGGGGGAAGCGCGCCGAAGTCCTGTTCGGTCCTGGCGACCGCGGCTTCGGTCGCCGTGCAGCGACCATTGCTGCTCTGGGCATCCCGGGCAACAGCTTCGAAGTCGCTCTGCAGAGGGCCGGCGTTGCCGGTGGGGATGAGACCCTTGCCGGAGGTCCCGCAGGAGAGCAGCAGCGCAGCCCCGGCGCCGAGCATGCCGGCCAAGAGCAGACGCGGGAGGGCAGCGAGGATTCTCGCTGATGTCGGCGGGTTGCTCCGTCCGGCGGCGTTGCGCATGCTCATTGACCGTACTCCAGCCGCTCGGCGAGCGAGTCCGGCAGGCGAGCCGCGCGGATCGCCGCGGCGGCGCCGTCGATGTCGTAGTCGGTGCGCTGAAAGGAGGCGTTCAGGCCATCGAGGTCCAGCAGCAGCCAGGAGGCGCGGGGGTCGCCGTCGCGGGGCTGGCCAACGCTGCCCGGGTTGAGCAGCCATTCGCCGGCGGCGAGGTCCAGCTGCGTGCCGTCGCGGCGCGGCTCTCCGGTGGCGAGCTCGCCCTCGCGACGCGTGAATGAGAGCGCGACGTGCGAGTGACCGATCAGGCAGATGCGATGGCGCTGCTGATCGAGGCATAGCTCGGCGAGCAGCGCTGAGAGCACGTACTCCCAGACGGGGTCACGCGGGCTGGCATGGTAGAGCCCGACGGTGCCCTCTTGAGCCTGCGGGTTGAGACTTTGCAGGAACGCGAGGTTCTCGGGCGCGATCACCTCTCTGGTCCACTGCGCCGCCAGGCTGGCGCCGCGGGAGAACTCCCCGAGAGGTATTTCGCCGGTCACGGCGAGGTCGTGGTTCCCGGCCAGGCACACCGCGGCATGCTCTCGTGCCAGCTCCACGCATGCATCCGGGTCGGCTCCATAGCCCACGAGGTCACCCAGGCACCACAACTCGGCAGCGTCGCTTGAAGCAACCGCGTCGAGAGTCGCCTCGAAGGCCTGCTTGTTGCCGTGGATGTCGGAGATGACCGCGACCTTCATTGCTGTCGCTGTTGGCGGCGGCGCGGCCCTACTCCTCCTCTGACCCTGCCTCCGTCCCGCCGTACTCGGGCAGGTTCTTGATCCCCTCGCGGGTGCGCCACTTGGAGTAGTTGTCCTCCATCGCATCGATCAGCTCGCGCATGAAGCGCGGCGAGAGGTTCACGCGCGAGACGACGACGCCCGGAACCTCCTCGGAGTCGACCTCGTGGTCGACGCGCGCGAAGGTGACGGTGAACTCGTAGTCGGAGTGGCTGACGTTTGCGAAGTTCGCGTATACACCCCCCATGATCTCGGGGGAGAGATGGATATTTATGTGGCGCTCTGCGCCTGAGTCTTGGTCGTTCACGTAGCTAGTATCGCAATCGCCGAGCAGGAATCGATGACCGAGCCTCCGCCCAACGATGATCCAGCCTCATCCGAGCGCCTCGTGACGGGGGCCGCGACGGCGCTGGACGATCTGCGCGGAGCCGTGCTCGCGGCCGCGGCCGAGCTCGCCGTGCCCGCGAGTGGTGAGAAGGAGCCCCCGGGCGATGGTCGCGGGGGGATCACGCTGGAGCGTCCGCGGCGGGCGGAGTTCGGCGATTACTCGACGAACGCCGCGCTTCTGCTGGCCCCGGGCCTCGGCGCGCCCCCGCGCGAGGTGGCGGAGCGTCTTGGCGGCGTGCTCCAGGCGCGGCTCGGCGCGAGCCTCGAGCGCTACGAGGTCGCGGGACCGGGGTTTCTCAACCTGTTCGTCGCCGACTCGTGGCTGATGGCCGCCCTGGCGCAGGCGCTCGCCGCGGGCGACGCGTTCGGTATCGGTGCCGCGCGGGAGCCCGAGCGCGTCCTCGTGGAATTCGTCTCGGCCAACCCGACGGGGCCGCTGCACGTGGGCCACGCCCGCAACGCCGTCTACGGCGACGCGCTGGCGCGCATGCTCGCCTTTCGCGGTCACGACGTCTCGCGCGAGTTCTACGTCAACGACGCCGGCTCGCAGGTGCGGAAGCTGGGCGAGTCGATCCAGGCGCTCGCGCGCGGCGAGCCGCCGCCGGAGGGCGGTTACAAGGGCAAGTACCTTCGCGACGTCGTGGCACGGCTCGCGGATGCAGCAAGCACGGACCCGGCCGAGCTCGGTCGTGCGGCGGTGGCAATCATGATCGAGAGCATTCAGACCTCGCTCGCCGCCTTCGGCGTCGAGGGCTTCGACTGCTGGTTCTTCGAGAGCGCGTTGCACGAGGGCGATCCGAGCCCGGTTGCGCACGCGCTGGCGATGCTCGAGGAACAGGGCCACACGTACACGAGCGACGGTGCTCTGTGGCTGCGCACGACCGCGTTCGGCGACGACAAGGACCGCGTGCTGGTTCGCTCCAACGGCGAGCATACGTACTTCGCTTCGGATATCGCCTACCACCAGGACAAGCGCGAGCGCGGCTTCGACCGCCAGATCGACGTTTGGGGCGCCGATCATCACGGCTACGTCGCGCGGATGAAGGCGGCGTACCAGGCGCTCGGCGGCGACCCGCGGGAGCTCGAGCTGCTGATCATGCAGCTCGTCCATCTCGTGCGCTCTGGCGAGCGCGCGCAGATGTCAAAGCGCGCCGGCGAGTTCGTCACGCTCGACGACCTCCTAGCGGAGATCGGCGTGGACGCCGCACGGTGGTATCTGCTGGCGCGGTCGCACGACACGACGGTCGATCTCGACCTGGATCTCGCCCGCGAGCAGTCCAGCGACAACCCCGTCTACTACGTGCAGTATGCGCATGCGCGCATCGCCTCGATGCTCGACAAGGCTGGCGTCGAGCGCGTGCAGGCCGCGACCGAGGCGGCGATCGGCGCTGGGCGGGAGCCGCTGCACGGGACCGAGCGCGCGTTGATTGAGCTGCTGCTCGGCTTCCCTGCCGACCTCGCCGAGGCCGTCGAGCGGCGCGCCCCACATCGGATCGCCGCCTACGCTCTCGAGCTGGCGCAGGGATTCACGGCCTTCTACCGCGATTGCCGCGTACTTGGCGCTGAGCCGCAGTCGGTTGAGTCGCTGCGGATCGCGCTGTGCGTGATGAGCAGGCGCACGATCGCGCGCTGCCTGTGGCTACTCGGGGTGAGCGCGCCCGCACAGATGTAGCGGAAGCTCGCGCCCGCCGCCGGCGCCGCCGCCGCCTTGGCCTTGGCGATGCGGTGCGTCAGTCAAAGCGCGCCAGGTCGGCGTCTAGGCGCGCGGCGTCCGTCGCGCTGAGCGGCGGCGGCGCTGTGCGGTGCGCGCTCGCCACGCGTGCGCGGGCGCGCCAGCGGGGCAGCAGCAGGGCAAGCACGGCGACGAGCGCGATCAGAGCGGCAAGCGGCACGAGATAGGCGGCAAGGTCGAAGCCGTGAGTGCTGGGCAGCCCGAGCACCGCCGATCCGTACTGGCCGACCAGCGCGCGCTTGATCTGTGCTTCGGTCTGTCCGCCGTCGATCAGGCTCTGAATGAACGCGCGCTCGCGGTCGGCCTGCGGCGACTGAGCCACGTTCAAGGGGATTTTGCAAGTGACGCACATCACCTGGCGCTCGATCGTCGGCAGCGACGGGCGCGACGACGCCGCCGACGCGGCCGCTCCGATGCCAGCGCCGGCGCCGGCTGCCAGCAGGATCGCCAGCACCCCTCCCAGCGCGATCGGGCGCGTGCGCAGGAGCGAGGCGGAGCTGGGCCGGGGGCTGGGTCCCATGGCTCTCAAGGGTAGAGGCGAGCTTGGATCCGCCACCGCTCAAGAGCTCTCGGCGACGGCGAGCGCACGGTTCAGGAAGGCCTGGTCGATCTCGCCTCGCGAGATCGCGACGATGCGACCCTGGCGGTCGATGACGAACGTCTCCGGCAGCTGGTTCGTGCCGTAGGAGTGCGTGAACGTGCCTTCGTTGTCGCGCAGGTTCGGATAGGTGATGTGGTAGCGGCGCACGAAGCTCTGGGAATCCGGTGAGGCGTCGAGGTAGGTGACCCCGAGGACGGTGCCTCCGTGGCGTTCCAGCTGGCGCTGCGCATGCTCTAGAAGCGGGGCCTCGACCTGACATGGTTCACACCACGACGCCCAGAAGTTGAGCACGAGCACCCTGCCTCGGAAGGACGCCAGCGACGCGTGCGCGGGACCCTGCAGCAGGGGGAGCGCCTGGGCGGCGTCCGGCGCCTTGGGATATCGCTTCTGCGCCACCTGCTGATCGAGCGTTCGGTTGGCCGACTGCGCCGAGACGCCGTAGATCAACAGCCCGATCAGGCATGCGCCGGCGAGCGAGGCAAGGGCGGGTAGGGCTCGGCGCTTCACGGCCACCAAGGGTAGAGGGGACCGCCTAAGATCTGGATCGTGCGGCGGTAGCTCAGTTGGTAGAGCGCGAGCTTCCCAAGCTCGAGGTCGCGGGTTCGAGACCCGTTCGCCGCTCTGACGAACAGCCTGCAAACGACCACTTTCTGACTTTCTGACTTTCTGCCGTCACGCCGCCCGGCTCTCCGTCCCGGCCGCGGCCTGTGCAGCCAGCCGCCGGCGAAACCGTGCAAATGGGCCGCGAAACCGCACGGAGACGCCATGATCGACACCTTCGAGGACTACTGCAGGGAACGGTGAGATACAGCCTACGCCTACCCCGGAGGGACGCTTCCGTACGGGGTCCTTGCTTGCACGCCGGTAAAGCGCGTTGCCTCGTCGGCGTGGCGGTCGGCGAGCCTGCGCTTAGCCGCGATCGTGGCCGCGATCAGGCGGCCGTTCTGCTGGATACGCAGGACCTGTCCAGTGGGCTTGCGTACCAGTGGTGCTCTGCCGTCGACCCCGACCACCCGGTAGTCCTCGGGCAACTCAGCGATGCGGAGGCTCTGCTGGTCGGTGAGCCTCATCGTCTCCACTTTGTGCTCCTCCCTCTCGTGCCCACACTTTGACGCAGTTTGGGAGCGAGCGAGCGGGCGAAGCCGCAAACTGCGAGCGCTTTCTAACGCAGCTCGTGGGCGACCAACCATGCGTCGGAAGAGGCCCTAGGGCTAACCGGAGTACCCTCGCCAGTCGGGCGCGATCTCGACACTGGGAGAGACGCTCGCCGGCTACATTCGCCATGCCAGGCCCGGATACTTCCCCAATGTCCTCCGCGAACCTGGATCTCGTGCGCTCGATCAGCGCGATGTGGGAACGCGGCGACTACAGCTCCACGGAGTGGGCTGACCCCGAGATCGAGTTCGTGGTCGCGGATGGCCCTGAACCGGGTAGCTCGATCGGGCTGCCGAGCTTGAGCCCGGGCCTCGAAGACTTCCAGAGCGCGTGGCAGGAGTACCACAGCGAGGCTCTCGAGTACCGCGAGCTCGACTGTGAGCGCCTCCTCGTGCTGACCTACGCAAGTGGACGGGGCAAAGCAAGCGGGCTGCAGATCGGGCAGATGCGCGCGAACGTGTTTCACGTGCGCGGCGGCAAAGTCATACGCCTGGTCGCATATTGGGACCGCGAGCGCGCGCTCGCCGACCTCGGCCTCACGCCGGACACCGGCACCTAGAGAGCCCGTGCTCGAGCAGCTCACAGAGCCACTGAGCATCCTTCGCCTCCGTTGGATCGACCGCGACGCGTCGCCCGCGGGAGCCTCGAGCTCAAAGAGTCTGCTTGACGTCCGCTCAGCAAGCTTGGGCTGGCGGATTTCCTGCGGTCAGGAGGGCCGAGCGCCTTCTGCCTCCTATCCACATGCTCTGTCGGCTCGGATATCCGGGCACTGCAAACCGCGGCTTTGGGGGTGGCCCACGACGGTTCAAGCGAGGGCTTGCAGCAGCGTGCGGCTGGCCTCGGCGACATCGCGCTCGAGCCACTGGGGTATGCGCCCGGCGCGCAGGTGGCGGCGAACGGATGCGTAGGGCAGGTCGACGACGGCGCGCGTGACGGCGTCCAACGCACGTCGGTCCGCGCGGCCTCCAAGCGCGCGCGCGACGCGGTGCAGCTCGGCACGAAGCGGCGCATTCATCGTGTCCAGCCGTGCGCTCACCTGCTCACTCGGGCTTGCGTCGAGCAGGTCGCTCGGTCGCAGCGAGAGCAGCAGCCGAGCGTCGTCGAAGTCCTCACGGGCGAAGGCGACGATCGAGGCGGCCATCGCGACCCCGGTCTCGGTGGGATCGTCGTGCGCGGCCGCCGCGAGGCATCTCTCCTGAAAGCGGGTGAGCGCTCGCAGCCACGCTGCGGAGAGGATCGCATCGCGGCTGCCGAAGCGGTGGTAGAGGGTGCCCGCCGGGGCGCCGCTCTCGCGCGCGATCGTGGTGACGCTGGCGGCGCGCGGTCCGCGGCTGAGCACGATCGCGCGGGCGGCGTCGAGTATGCGGTCGGTGTCGTGCTTGCGGGGCGGAGCCACTGCTATTTAGTATGATCGTTTTATATGGAGAATCTACCCTACATCGATGAGCACGCCATGAACGTCGCAGCCGGGCGCGAGCGCGCCTGGGCCGCGCTGCTCTCGGTTCTGGGTGCGGAGCTCGGCGGCGCCGCGTCGGCTCGGGCGGCAAGGTTGCTGGGATGCGTCCCGGCACGGCGCGGGGGCGACTGGGCCGGCGAGGTGCGCGCCGGCGCAACGCTGCCGGGCTTCGTGATCGACCAGGTGCGCTCGCCGTCGCATCTGGCGCTGAGCGGCCGACACAGGTTCTCGCGCTACGCGCTCGTGTTCGAGCTGGAGCAAATCGGTCCGGAGCGCGCTCGCGTGCGGGCGCAGACGCGGGCGGCCTTTCCCGGACTACTGGGCGGTGCGTATCGCGCGCTCGTGATCGGGAGCGGCGCGCACCGCATCGTCGTGCGTCGCCTGCTGCGCGGGGTGGCTCGCCGAGCATGATCTCCGCGCAAGCTTGGGGCGCCACCGTCGAAGAGCGGCGGGCGCGGCTGCCGTGCGACGAGCTGCTTCCTGGCGCGCGTTGCCGCTGGGACCGCGCGGTCACCGTCGACGCGCCCGCGGCGGTGATCTACCGTTGGCTGTGCCAGCTCAAGCTCGCGCCCTACAGCTACGATCTGCTCGACAACTTCGGCCGGCGCAGCCCACGCGAGCTGGTCGCAGGCACCGAGCGGCTGAAGGCCGGCGAGCGCTTCATGAGCATCTTCTCGCTCGCGTCCCATGCACCCGATCAGCACCTGACGCTGCGCAGCCGTCGCCTGGCGGTGACTTACGCCGTGCGTACCGATCCGGCGGTGTCGCGCCTGATCGTGCGCGTTCGCTTCGACTCGCCTGGCGGGCGCATCGGGGCAGCTACCCTCGGCCGCGCCCTTGCGCTCGGCGACCTGCTGATGATGCGCAAGCAGCTGCTGACGCTGCGGGCACTGGCCGAGCTCGACGCGTCCGCACGACCGCTCGCTCACTCGCGCCGCGCTTAGTCGGACGGGCGTATCAGGTGCCGTTGTAGGAGGGCGGCGCCGGGGGGTCGTCGCGGACGCTCGCGATCTGCGCCAGCAACCGTTCAGCCGTGGTTCCACCCAGCACCCGCAGGCGGTGCAGGCGATAGAGATCGTCTCCCGGGTGCGCCCAACCGGCAACGACGGTGGTCGACCCCGAGTAGCCGGCCGCCTTGACGGCGGCGATCACGGTCGCGTCGTAGTGACCGGACGGGTAGCAGAACCACTTCACGGGCACGTGGTAGCGCCGTTGCAGGGTCGTGCGGGCGACGGCTACCTCGTAGTGCAGCTGCTGGGCATCGAGCGTGATCAGGTCGGCGTGGCTGAAGCCCTGGGTGTCGAGCTCCCAACCGGCCGCGAGGAGCCCGCGGACCTGTTCTTGTCCAAGGCCACCCTGAGACGGCGGCAGGCCCGTGAGCTGTATGTTCTCGTCGCCGACCCAGCCGAGCTTGCGCAGGACCGGCAGCGCCTGGGTGTACTGGGACTGATAGCCGTTGTCGAACGTCAGCACGATCGGTTTGCCCGGTCCCAGCGGCGCGCCACTCCTCCAGTTGTCCCGCACCTGCTCGAGCGTCACCGCGTGCCAGCCGGCGCTCTTCAGCGCGCTCATCTGCGCGGCAAATTCGTTGGGCGCCACATACAGGCCGGGGAATGGAGCGCCGGGCGGCGGTGGCGCGATGACGTGATACATGAGGATCGGGACCGGCTCGGTTCCCCGTGGGCCGGTTCGCGGCCTCGCGCCGGCCGTGCCTGCAGGCCCTCTGCCACCGCGCCCGAGCGGATTGCCCGACGCGCCGGAGGGGCGGGCGCCCGCTACCGCGTGGTTGGAGGCCCCGCCGGTGCCCACGAGCAGGACGATCACCGCGACGGCGGCCGTCGCCGTAAGGATCAGGCCGACGGCCATGCGACGGCGACGCATTGCTCGCCGGCGCGCCTCGCGGCGGCTGTGCAGGATCTCGCGGTCCATTCAGCTCTAGCGCTCCAGGCAGCGATCGCACGAACCGCGCACGCAGGCAAGCATAGTCAATCGGAAGAATGAGATAAAGTCTCTTATGAGATTTCGTCTCGTCTTGTGTTACCGTGCCGGGCTCGGGGGGAAGCTCGCGGCCGGGTAGTTGCTGCATCGGCTCCCTCGGCTTCAAGACGAAAGGCATGTGCTGTGTCCAGATCGACTGTCGGGATTCTTGCGCTGCTGGCGGCGGTAGCGATCGCAGTTGGGGTAGCGGGTTGCGGCGCCTCCGGCTCACCTGTCGCGAGCTCCTCGGGGGGCTACACCGGCGGCGGTCATGGCAGGTTCGTGGTGGTCGCCGCGGAGAACTTCTGGGGCAGCATCGCCGCTCAGCTCGCCGGCGGGAGGGCCAGCGTGAGCAGCATCATCGTCAACCCGAACACCGATCCGCACAGCTATGAACCGACCGCACAGGATGCGCGCACCATCGCCGGCGCGCAGTTCGTGATCGTCAACGGCATCGGCTATGACAACTGGGCCCCCAAGCTGCTGCAAGCCAGCCCCCTCAGCGGACGCGTGGTGCTGAATGTCGGCAACCTGCTCGGGTTGAAGGAGGGGGACAACCCTCACCAGTGGTACTCGCCGGCCCACGTGCTCGCCGTCGTGGATCAGATCGTGGCCGACTACGACAAGCTCGACCCGGCCGACGCGGCTTACTTCGCGAAGCGCGAGCAAGTCTTCGAGACGGTCGACCTCGCGCGCTACGACCAGCTGCGCCGGCAGATTCGCGCGACCTACGCGGGCGTGCCGGTCGGCTACAGCGAGAGCATCTTCCAGCCGCTCGGCGAAGACCTCCACCTGAAGCTGATGACTCCCGAAAGCTTCGCGAAGGCGATCGCCGAGGGCAGCGACGTTGACGCGCAGGACAAGCAGACGGTCAACGCGCAAGCGAGCGATCGCCTGATCAAGGTGTGGATCTTCAACAGCCAGAACGTGACGCCCGACGTCCAGCGCGTGAATCAGATCGCGCGCGAACAGCACATCCCGATCGCCACGGTCACTGAGACGCTGTCGCCCGCGTCCGCAACGTTCGAGCAGTGGCAGGTCGCGGAGCTTGAAGGTCTGATCGACGCCCTCCACCGGGCGACGGGCAGGTGAGGGCTATCGCGCACGCCCCTAAAATCAGGCGGATGGCACGCGCCGAGCAACGATCCACGTGGGCCGAGCAGGCGGCTCGTGCGCTGATCGACGCGGGTTATCGACGTGGAGGGGCGCGCCGCGCGATCCTCGAACTGCTGGACGAGCAGTCGTGCGCCCTGTCGGCGGTCGAGATCCAGCGCGGGCTCAGCAGTCGCAACCGCGATGTCTCCCGCGCGAGCGTCTATCGCGTCATGGAGGAGCTGGAGCAGATCGGGGTCTTGCAGCGCGTCGAAATCGGTCAGGGCATGGTCCGCTATGAGCCGGTCCGGCATGGGCCGGGCCACCACCACCACCTCGTGTGCGATGAGTGTGGACGCCTGGAGCCGTTCACCGATGACGGTCTCGAGCGGGCGATAAGTCGGCTCAGCGATCGCCTCCCGCTGCGCGTGTCAGAGCACGAGATCGTGATCCACGGCGCCTGCCGGACGTGCTCCGCCTGATTGCACGCGGCGGTGAGACCCAACGCGGCAAGGCCCGAGCCGAGTCGAGTCGGCGCGCGTCAGTCGCCGCTGAGGTTGGGCGGGAGCGGCTGTCCGTGCGGCGGGGGGTCATCGATCAGCAGCTGCGGCACCGTGACGAGATGAAAGCCGCGCGCCCGCAGTGCGCGGATGATCACCGGAAGCGCGGCGATCGTCTGTGAGCGGTCGCCGCCTCCGTCGTGCATCAGCAGAATCGCGCCGGGGTGCGCGCCGGCGAGCACGCGCTGAACGATCGCCGGCACGCCGGGCTGCAGGTAGTCGTTGGTGTCGACCGACCACAGGACCATCAGCAGGTGCAGGGACCGCAGCGCCCGCATCGTCGTCGCGTTGAATGATCCGTAGGGCGGGCGGAAGAGGTCCGGCCGCGGCCCACCGAGCAGTTCGATCCGCGCGATTTGTTCAAAGAGCTCTTCGCGTTGTTCGTGGGCCGAGAGCCGCGCGAGGAAGGGATGGGTCTCGGTGTGGTCGCCGACCACGTCGCCGTCTCGAATCTCGCGTACCGTCGATTCGCTGAAGTAGCGCTCCATCTTGCCGATCGCGAAGAACGTCGCGCGAACGTGGGTCTGCTCGAGGACGCTCAGGACCCCGGGGGTGTAAGGCCCGGGGCCATCGTCGAACGTCAGCGCGATGTCGCGCGCTCGAGCGGTTCCTTCTTTCACGAACGGGGTGTATGCGAGGACTGACGCGACCGCTTGGTTTCCGTCGGCCTGCGTGTCTTTCGCGCGCGGTGTGAGCGCCTGGGCAAGGCGTGCTCGAGCTCGCGCGCCGGATGGGGAGCTCGCGGCATGATGATGCGACCCCAACAGCGCCACGACGACGAGCGCCAGGGCCAGCGCCACGGCGACGGCCGCGGCGCCCCTGCGACGGCGAAACCGCGTGCGGCGCGCGAGTTGCTGCGTCTCGACACGCGGCGGCGCCGGTGGTGGAGGCGCGCGCATTCGAGCTCCTCGCGGCTCATCCTCGAAATCCCAGTTCCAGCGAGGCATGCCCAGATGCTAGACATTGCCCACGCGACCGCGCCGGGTGGCCCACGCTCGCCGGCAGCCGAGCGACCCGAGTCTCAGCTCGGCGCATGGGTCCATGGCTCGCACGCCGGCGGTGGCGATCCGTCGCAGGCGGCCATGAGCGCCTCGGGTGTCCGCCGCGCCGGTCTGGACTCCGGCGTGGATAGGATCGAATGAGTATGCGCTGGGCTGTCACGCGAGCTGTGCGGGTCCATTGGGGCTGCGGGCATGAACGCCGCTGAGCTGGGGCTCTTTGTATCGGTGTTCCTGGCATGTGCCGTCGAGGCGGTGGAGGCGCTGACGATCGTGATGGCCGTGGGGACCGCGCGCAGCTGGCGCTCCGCGCTTACCGGGGTGGGAGCTGCGACGCTCGCGCTCGCGGGGCTCGTCGTCGCTCTCGGCACTGCGCTCACGTCGCTGCCGCTTGACGAACTGCGCATCCTCATCGGTGTGCTTCTGCTCCTCTTTGGCTTGCAGTGGCTCCGCAAGGCGATCCTGCGCGCGGCCGGCCTGAAGGCGCTCCACGACGAGCGCAAGGCCTACGACGATGAGAGCGCTGCGGCCCGGGCGGCGCACCGTCCGCTCGGCGGATTTGACGCATACTCGTTTGCGGTCTCCTTCAAAGGCGTGCTGCTGGAGGGTCTCGAGGTGGCGTTGATCGTGGTCACGTTCGGGGCGGGCACCGCGCCCGGAGGGCATGGTCAGCACCGCGTTGCTCTCGCCGCCGCGGCGGCGGGTGTGGCCGTGGCACTTGTAGTCGCGGCGGGGTTCGCCGTGCGCGCCCCGCTCGCCCGGGTGCCGGAGAACACGATGAAGTTCACGGTCGGCGTGATGCTGTGCTCGTTCGGCATCTTCTGGGCGGCAGAGGGGGCAGGAGCGTCGTGGCCGGGAGGAGAGGCATCGCTGCTTGGGATCATCACCGTGCTGCTCGGCGGCTCGGTCCTCGCCGTTCTCGCCTTGCGCCGTGGGGTGCCTCGTCAGCTGCGGCGCTATCCGCCGCCGTAGGAGACGACCAAGTCGGTCGCCACGCCGACCAGGAATCCCGCGGCGATCAGGTACAGGCCGAGCGTGTGATAGCCGTAGCGGCGCATTCCCGTCCAGATCTCGCCGATCACGTACAGGACCGCTCCGCCCGCGAGCGCATAGAACAGCAGCTCGAGGGGTTCGGAGTTGACCTGGTAGCCGACGATCGTGCCGAGGAACGTGGGTCCGCCGCCGACCAGCCCGGCCAGGCCGAGCCAGGACCAGGACGGCCGCGTGCCTCCAAGCGGCCCAACGATGCCGAAGCCCTCGGTCGCATTGTGCAGCCCGAAGCCGATGATCAGGACCGTCGCCAGGCCGATCGCGCCGGCCTTGGCCGAGACCCCGATCGCCAGTCCCTCGGCGAAGTTGTGCAGTCCGATCGCCGTCGCGATCACCATCCCCGTCTGCAGCGCACGCCGCCTGGCGTCCTCGGCGCCCTGCTGCGCGCGAGCGAGCTGCTCCGCGCCGAGCACGGCCGTCGCCTCGCCGCCCGCGAGCGGAGCCGGCTCCGTGCGGCGGGAGCGCAGCCTGCGCTCGACGGCGGAGATACCGGCGGTCCCGACGGTGAAGCCCGCGCCGAGCAGCGCGAACAGGGCGAGCACATGAGGAAAGCCGCTCGTGTGGCCTTTGAAATGAGCCACGGCCGTTTCGAGAATCGCCTCGCCGTGCTTGGTGACGTCCATGAAGATGAACGCGAGTATCCCGACCGAGAACATCGCCAGGCACACCCGCAAGCGGTCATCGACCCGCTTGACCCGCCCCAGCGGCAGGCCGAGGAAGATCGTGAAGCCGGCGATCGCTCCCAGCGCGACTGTCTCGGTGAAACCCATCGGCACCTCTCTGTTTGGGCAGGGCCTACTTAGGTATCCCTAATTTCTACCACAGGGGTCGGGATTGCGTCCCACAGACCCTCCGCCGCCGTTTCCGGAAGAATCACTGCATGCACGTCACCGCCAAGGCAGACTACGCCGTGCGCGCGGTCGTGGAGCTGGCTCAGAGCAAGCAGGACTCTCCCCGCAAGGTCGACGAGGTCGCCCAGGCCCAGGGCATCCCGGTCTCGTTCTTGGAGAACATACTCACGCAGCTGCGCTCCTCGGGGATCGTCCGCAGCCAGCGCGGTCCCGAAGGCGGCTACTGGCTGGCCCAGCCCGCCGACCAGGTCAACCTCGCGCAGATCATCCGCGCGGTCGAGGGGCCGCTGGTCGGCGTGCGTGGGCAGCGCCCGGAGGAGATCGAATACGTTGGCTCCGCCGAGTCGCTGCAGCAGGTGTGGATCGCGCTGCGCGCGAACCTGCGCAAGGTGCTCGAGCACGTGACAGTCGCCCAGGTGGCGGCGGGCAAGCTGCCAAGAGAGGTGCTAGCGCTGACGCGCGAAGAGGAAGCCTGGCAGACGCGCTGAGCGGGCGGGGCTGTGTCCTTAGCGAATACCATAAATCGAGTCAGGATTTATGAGAATTGGAGAGAGACGCACACCTCCGTGTCGTAGGCCTCGGGCGCCGTCGGCTGTAGCTATTCGCTGGGTGTGACCGATCTCTCGCGCCGTTTGGCTTGCGGTCAGCTAGCCTTTGGTCGCAGTTGGGTACGCTTTTCACGCCAAGATAGGCCCGTGTTCCCATCGGGCGAGGCCGCCACTACCACAGCCAAAGGAGAACCATCCCGATGCCAGCACCAGCCACATCCTCCATCGCCCCCAAGGCAAGCGGGGCCGGCGAAGCGGCCGAGGCCGCGGTGGAGGCGATCGTGGGCTCGGCCAACCAGGACGCGACGTTCTCGCTCGCGCTGAGCCAGGACCAGAAGGACATTCGCGACTGGGTTCACGGCTTCGCCGCCGACGTCGTTCGCCCAGCTGCGCACGAGTGGGACGAGAAGGAGCAGACGCCCTGGCCGATCATTCAGGAGGCCGCGAAGATCGGCCTGTACGGCTTTGAAGGCGTCGCGCAGTTCTTCGCCGATCCCACCGGACTGACGCTGCCGATCGTCAACGAGGAGCTGTTCTGGGGAGACGCGGGCATCGGCATGTCGATCATGGGGACGGCGCTGGCCGTGGCCGCGATCTTCGGACAGGGCACCGGCGAGCAGCTCGGCGAGTGGATTCCCCGCTGCTTTGGAACGCCGGACGACGTCAAAGTCGCAGCCTTTTGCGCCTCGGAGCCCAATGCGGGCTCGGACATCTCCGGCGTGCGTACGACCGCCAAGTTCGACGAGGCGGCGGGCGAGTGGGTGCTCAACGGCCAGAAGGCGTGGGCGACGAACGGCGGCATCGCCGACGTGCACGTGGTCATCGCCTCGGTCGACCGCGAGCTCGGCGCGCGTGGTCACGCCGCGTTCGTGGTCCCGATGAGCGAGGCCAAGGGCATCTCTGAGGGCACCAAGGTCTCAAAGCACGGTCTGCGCGCCTCTCACACCGCCGACGTGTTCCTCGACGACTGCCGCGTCCCCGTGGGCCACGTGCTTGGGGGCAAGGACAAGCTCGACGAGCGCCTGGCCCGCGTGCGCGAGGGCAAGCCGAGCAAGTCCCAGGCCGCGATGGCGACGTTCGAGGCCTCGCGTCCGACCGTCGCCGCCCAGGCGCTCGGCATCGCCCGGGCGGCCTATGAGTACGCGCTGGAGTACAGCAAGGAGCGCGAGCAGTTTCACCGCAAGATCATCGAGAACCAGGCGATCGCGTTCACGCTGGCGCGCATGAAGATGGAGATCGATGCGGCCCGCCTGCTCGCGTGGCGCGCCTCGTGGATGGGACGCACCCAGGTTCCGTTCGAGAACGCGGAGGGCTCGATGTCAAAGCTCAAGGCCGGCGAGGTCGCCGTGTGGGTCACCGAGCGCGCGATCCAGATCCTCGGCGGCAACGGCTACACGCGCGAGTTCCCCGTCGAGCGCTGGCACCGTGACGCCAAGATCTACGACATCTTCGAGGGCACCGCCGAGATCCAGCAGCTCGTGATCGCGCGTGCGATCTCGGGAATGCACATCAACTAGGTGTTGTGACCTCGGAGGAGGCGCCGTGCGGCCAGCGGATCGACGTTCACGCGTCGGAGGAGTCGTCCGGCTTTTGCCGCTTACGACCCTTCGTGTCGGTGCGTCCCGTGCCGAGACATTCCCGGCAGATGACCCACTTAGCCCCTTCGGGTGTCTCGGTCGAAGACCACCGGGTCCACCCGGACCCGCCGCAAATCGAGCAGCGGGCGTTCTCGGGAATCCGCTTGTCGTGTTGGGGCATCGGTTGAGCCTAGCCGAGCGCCGAGCGCGGCGGAAGCGGAGGGCAGGCCCCGAAGCCGGTCACCGTTCGTGACGCGGTCACAGCGCGGCGAGCCATCGGATCGATTTCGGACGGGCGGCGCTACGCTGCTCTGCGTGCGCCTCACGCCCACAGCGCCGATCGCAGGCGGCACGCTGATCGTCGGCTACGCGGTCGCAGCAACCACCGGCTCCCGACCCCTGGGAGGCGTCGTCCTGCTGATCGGCGGCCTCTGGTGCATCCAGACGTGGACGCGGCGCCATGGAGCAAGGACAGCGGCGACTCTGACCTGTGTGGGCCTCGGCGCGCTCGTCCTCTCGCACCTGCTTGCGCTGGCGATCGGAGCCTGGCCCTCGGTCTTGCTCGTCGCTGCGGCGATGGCGGCGGCGGCCTGGACCCGAGCCGACGCGCGGGCGATCCGATCCCACGAGATCTGACAAGGGCGCATCCGCATTCCGCACGGGCGCCCGCCTGAGGATCGCGCCCGCCTGAGGATCGCGTGCGTCCGCGGATCGCGTCCGTCCGCGCGACGGAGCCGCTCGAGGCAGGCGGCGATCAGGCGGCCGCGCGCACGTCGTGAGCGCTCGCGCCGGCGATCCGGTTGCTCGTCCGGGCGGGCGCGTCTCGATCGGAGCGGGCGACCTCCATCTCCTCGGCGTCACCGAGCGCCCAGACGAGCCGCTCGATCAGCGCTCTCGCCGCATGGTCGGTGCTGAGGTGGACCGAGTAAACGCTCTCATCGAGCAGCACCGGCGCGGTCTGCTGACCGGTCTGATCGGCCGTCACCTTGATTCTGGCCATCGGGGTCTCCTTCTGAAGTCCGCGGAATGAAGAACGATTTGGCCGGGCCGGATGGCCCGGCCAAATCGCGAGGGGATGTCTGGGGAGAGATAGGCGCTCTCCCCTGACGGGAGGATGAGAACCATCAGGTATGTCTACATCGCCCGATCACGCCAGCCGGCGCTGAAACGATACCGGCCGCACGACCCGCTGGAACTGTGCGGCTCCACGGGGCGCTGGACACGAGTTCGGACATTGCTCAGCAATCATATCGAGAATATGAGCAAAGTCAACAGCAATCCTGGCTCCGTCTTGCGCCTGTGTTTCGGCCCGCCGTGTCGCGCCCCGCGACGACTGGGCCGGCGGGTCACCTCAAGCGCCTACCACGCCTGCGTGGCGTCGCAATGAGGACACGCCACGGTCGTCGAGACGGGCGCGAGGAAGACGTAGCCGCACCGGCAGGTGTAGGAGGCAAGGTCGATCGGCCCGCCCGCGTGGCGCACTCGCTGTACGGCCGGATCCGGCCTATCGTCAGCGGGCGCTGCGCGCGCGCGTCGACGCGCGCGCGCAGCGCGTCGTCGGGCAAGGGAATCGGGGAAGCTCGCTCTCATGACTCTCCACTCTTCATAGACTCTCTCCACGCCAAAAGGTTTCGCTTTGCAAGCGCGATTTCCTGGCGGATTGGCCGGCCGGATCGTCGTGGCGAGGAGGCCGCTTCGGGCGCGGCGTCCAAAGGGGTTTGAGATACTTGCTTGCGATGAACCCCGCGCGTAAGCGAACGGTGCGCCTGATCGTGGCGCTGAGCGCAGCCGTCGTGCTGGCGAGCGCGCTGATCTACACGAGCTTCAGCGCGGCGAGTCCGGCGCTCAGCCCGAGCCAGCTGCTACGCGAAGCGCAGCCCGGCCGCAGCTATCAGCTGACGGGCACCGTCGCCACGGGATCGGTGCAGCGGCAAGGCTCGGTGCTTCACTTCAGCGTGGAGGACCGCGCCGGCGGGACGACGATTCCGGTCTCCTACAGGGGAACCGTTCCCGATCCGTTTCGCGAAGGGCGGGAGATCATCGTCACCGTGCAGAAGCAGGGCGATCGGTACCTCGGCGAACGCGACTCGCTGATCACCAAGTGCCCGTCGAAGTATCAGACCGCTCCGACAGGCGAGAAGCAGAACTACTGAGTGCTCCCCGCGCGCTCGCACCCCACGCAAGCGGACCGTAGCGACTGATGGCGGCCCTGGGGCGTATCTGCCTGCTGCTGGCGCTCGCCGTGTGCGTGTACGGGATCGGCGCGTCGCTGTACGGAGTGCGCAGCGGGCGGGTGGAGTTCTCAGAGTCCGGGCGCCGATCGGTGTATGCGCTGGCGGGGATCCTGACGGTCGCCTTTGCCGTGCTGGAGATCGCGTTCCTCTCCAACGACTTCGCCTTCAACACGGTGGCGGACACCTCCAGCCGCACCACGCCCGAGGGCTATAGGGCCGCGGCAGTGTGGGCCTCCCAAGAAGGGTCGCTGCTCTTGTGGGCGTGGCTGTTGTCGCTGTGGTCGAGCCTCGCCCTGTTCCTCACGCGCAGGCGCATGCGCGACGTCGCCGCCTACGCGACGGCGATCCTGCTCGGCTTCGGCGGGTTCTTCGTCTCGCTGATGATCTTCTACGCCAATCCCTTTGCGACCACCAGCCCCGCGCCGGCTGAAGGAGTTGGACTCGATCCGCTGCTGCGCTTCCCGACGATGGTGATCCATCCGCCGATGCTCTACTCCGGCTACACGCTGTGCACGATCCCGCTCGCATTCGGCATGGGCGCGCTGCTGGCGCGCAGGGTGGATGCCGACTGGATACGGGCCATCCGCCGCTTTGCGTTCGCCGCCTGGCTGTTCCTGGGCATCGGCATCCTGCTGGGTGCCCGCTGGTCCTACTCGGAGCTCGGCTGGGGGGGCTACTGGGGCTGGGACGCCGTCGAGAACGCCTCGCTGATGCCCTGGCTGACCGGCACGGCGTTCCTGCACTCGCTGATGATTCAGGAGAAGCGGGGCATGCTGAAGGTGTGGAACGTCTCGCTCGTCCTGGCCACGGGAACGTTGGCGATCATGGGCACCTTCCTCGTGCGCAGCGGGATCCTCAACTCGATCCACGCCTTCGGCGGGGCGACCCTGGGCGTGCCGTTCGTGGTGCTGATCGCGCTGCTGATCGCCGGCTCGATCTATCTCGTCGTCTCGCGCCGGGACATGCTGCGCACCGAGCACCGGCTGGACTCGTTGCTCTCGCGCGAAGCGATGTTCCTCGCCAACAACGTAGTCCTCGTCGGGCTCTGCTTCGTGATCTTCTGGGGCACGTACTTCCCGCTGATCTCCGAGGCGCTGACGGGCCGCGAAGCGTCGGTCGGGCCGCCCTGGTTTGACCGCTACACGGTTCCTCTGGCGCTGATCCTCGTGCTGCTCAGCGGCATCGGCCCCGTGATCGCGTGGCGACGCGCGACCCTGGCCAACGCCCGGCGCAATTTCGTCGCGCCCTTGCTCGTGGCCGCGCTGACGCTGGTCGCCCTGATCGTTGCGGGTGTCGCTCTGAAGCCGTTTGCGATCGCGATGTTCTGCTGCGCGGCGTTCGTTCTCGGCAGCATCTCACAGGAGTTCTTCCGCGGCGTGCGCGCCCGGCGTGCGATGGCGGGCGAGGCGGCCGTGGTCGCGCTGGGTGCGCTCGTAAGACGCAACCGACGGCGCTACGGCGGCTACATCGTCCACCTCGGCATGGCCGTGCTGTTCGTGGGCGTCGCGGCGTCCTCGTCCTTCCAGCACGCCTCCGAGCTCGGCCTCTCGCCCGGTGGCTCCACGCGCGTTGGCGCCTACACGATCCGCTACGTCCGTCCGACGGCCACGATCACGCCGAAGTACGACCAGGCCCACACGGGCTCGACCCTCAGCCTCGGCGCGGTGCTCGACGTGAGCAAGAACGGCCATCATGTCGCCACGCTTCGACCGAGCGAGGGCTACTACGACTCCGGCGAACCGGCTCAGGGGTCGGTGGGGCACCTGATCGGCGGCCAGGCGGTCAGCCATATCAGCATGAGCGCCGGGGTGACGCGCGATGTGTGGACCGCGATCGCGCCGAACATCTCGACGCCGTCGCTCCAGCGGATCATCACGGTCGGCAACCGCACGTTGCCGCCCGAAGACGCCGAGGTCGCGATCGCCTATCTCGCGCGCGCTTACCTTCAGCGCCCCCCGCAGGCGCAGTTTCACTTCATCGTCTCGCCGTTGGTGATGTGGATCTGGCTCGGCGGACTGATCGTGTTCGGCGGTGGCCTGATCGCGATCTGGCCCGCGCCGAGCACCGTGCGCCGCCGCGTTGGTGCACTCGCGCGCACGCGCGCCCAGCATGGGCTGGCGCGCGCCTGACGGCGGTCATCGTGTTGACCAGCCGCGTCTGGCCGGGCCCACCGCGCCGGTGAGCATTCCGGGATTCCTGTGAGCGTGGTGATCGCGATACTCGCAGTCGCCCTGCTGGCGGGCGTGATCCTCCTCGTCAGCGCGCCGCTACGGACGGCGAGACGTCGTGCGGATCTCCCTAGCGCGGAGCTGGTCGAGCTGGAGGCGGCGCGCGAGGCCAAGTACAGCGAGATTCGCGACGCCGAGCTTGACTACCGCACGGGCAAGCTCTCGCGCGAGGACTACGAGTCCGTCGCCGGCGCCCTGCGGGCGGAGGCGCTGGAGCTGCTCAACCGGCTGGAGGCGTTGCAGGCGGGTCGTCTCGCGGGCGAGGAGCCCGGGGCCGACGATTAGGCCCAGGGGCTCTTGAGCAGCACGATCGCGTTGAGAAGGAACAGGATCGCGAAGAAGATCGTCCAGCGGTTGAGGTTGCGCTCCACCATCGAGCCGCCGCCCAGCGGGCCCGTGCCGCTGCCAACCCCAAAGGCGCCCGACAGGCCGGAGTCCTTGCCGGAGTGCATCAGCACCAGGAAGACCAGGATCACCGAGATCGCGACCTGGAGCACCGAGAAGATCGTTTCCACGCGCCCAGCTTACCGCCTCGGTGCCCAGCCTGAGAGCGAGCAGCGAGCCCTCGCCAGCTGCCGCCGGCAGGTTACGGGCAGGGGACGGTCGCGGCTGCCGACGCCGTGGATCCGTCGGCGAAGGTGAAGCTGGCCGCGAATGGGAAGCCTCCGGGCGGACAGTGGCGCGGCACCAGGACCATCCCGGCGGCCTTGGACCGACGCCCGAGCCCGCCGATCGTCACGGACAGCGAGCTGAAGGAAGCGTTCGGCTCGAACACAAGCGTCGGGATCGGCGGCACCGACACCGTCAGCCGCGATCCATACCGACCGCTGTCCGACTGCACGACGGCGGTGCTGGTCGAGCTCTCGTCGAGCGGCGTTTCGCCGTGGCCGAAGATCTCGAGCGTGGGGCGGCCCGCTCGGCTCGGGGCGCGGAAGACCGAGATGTTGGATTCCTCGGGTAGCGTCAGCGAGCCGGCGTGCACCTCGAGTTGGGCATGGCCGCGCCCGAGGAGCGAGCCCGACGGACAGCCGGCAGCGCCTCTGCGACGAAGACTCGAGGCGGGACAGATCGCGACGCCGCCGAGATCGATGCCCAACCCGGCCGGCAGGCGAACGACCATGCCGCTCAGCGGCGCGGGAACGCCTTCTTCACTGCCGCTGAATCCGAACGCGAGCTTGAACGCCGTGCTCGCGCCGAGCCGGTCCGGTAGAAACGAGGGGCGGAGCGTGGCCGCGGTGCTCGCGTGAGCCAGCGCCGGCAGTGCGGCGCACGCTAACGCCGACGCGAACGCCGCAGCCGGTCGTGCGCGCCGCGCGAGTCTCGAATGCAATCCCGAGGTCGACCTCATGGTGAGAGTTGTCCCGCGGTGAGGCCTCAGGGCCTCGGACAGGGGATCTTGCTCTTGCTCGTGACAACCGAGCCGTCCTGGAAGCTGAACGTCGAGGCCACGGGCCAGCCGCCGTGGGGACAGCTCTTGGGTGTGATCAGGCCCTTGACGTGAAAGAGCGTGCGCTTGCCGTGGACCCTCTTGAAGTAGGCGACGTTTTTGGCGCCGAGTGACAGGAATGAGCTCGTCGCCGACGCGTCGGAGGCTTCGGGGAGGACTTTGATCAGCGGAACGTTGAGGCTGAAGCCCAGCCCGTAGGGTTTGGGCCCCTGAACCACGGGCGCCGTGAACACGGTTTGATAGGAGACCGGCGTTGAGACGCTCAGGAAGATCAGCATCACGACGTGGCCGGGCCGGTTGTTGCCGAGGAAGAAGTCGAGCGTGAACTGCGATCTGATGATTTCTTTGGCGATTTCATACGCGCCTTCGCCGCCGCCGAACCCGGCCTTGGAGTCGGTGGGACAGACGGTCGGTTCCAGAGTCTGTTCGAGCTTGGAGGCGTTGCACGTCCCGGTGCCTTCCAGGTTCAGGGTAGAGCCCGCGGGCCCATACACGGTGACATGGGTGATCGGGGCCGGCACAGGAAGATTGGTCGAGCCGATCGTCGCGCTGCCGAAGACGTTGGTCGGCACGCCCAGCTTGTCGGGCGAGAAGCCGGCCGTGTCGATCCGCACCGTCTGTTCGGCCTGCGCGGCGGTCGCGGCGAAAAGAGACGCGCAGCACAGCAGCGCTGCAGTTGGGACCCAGGCCTTTGACATTATCGCTCCCTCGCTTCTGATCGGCCGGTCGTGGCGCCGGCATACCGTTAACCCTCGCGACGCGAGAATAGAGCGGTTTGGCTCGCGCCGTCGTGGCAGGAGCGGGGCGCCCCCGCGCGAAAGGGCACATAGTGCGCAACTTCGGGCGTTTCTCGACCCCTGCTGGCTTCGACTCGGCGATCGATACACCCACCCAGATTGCCGCAAAGTCCGCGAAGCCCTACCGTTTGACCCATGTTGATGTCTCTGGCTCGGGCTTCAGGACGGTTCGACCGCGTGGCGCGTCGTGGGTGCCGCGATACGAGACTTGACGGCGCGATTACGAATCCTTTACTGCTTCATGGTTGCCTGCCGATATGAATGCCGGTGAGCGTACCCACGATTTGGGGGGGTTTTGCGCCAACTACGACCATGGGACGACCGCCTAATGATCGACTTCAGCGCATGGCGCCCTTGACCAATTCGCGTCGCCGCGCGCGGCGCGCGGCGCTGTCGGCTCTCGCCGGCGGCGGGCTGACGGCGGCCAGCTTGGGGGGTCCGCTTGCCAGCGGCGCGCTGGGAGCGTCCGTCAGCGCCCACACGCACGCCTCCAAGGTCGCGGCTCCGATTCCGATCACAGTCACCGAATCAGGCTCGGGCGCGCAGGGGTCGGGCACGCAGGCCTCGGGAGCGGGTCAGCCTACGACGACCTCGAGCACGCCCTCGCCGTCGAGCACTTCGACCGCACCTCAGGCGAGCGCCCCGGCCCCCGCCACGCCGGCCCCCGCCACGCCGGAAGCCCCCACTGTCGTGGTGCAATACAAGCAGAAGACCACGCCCGCCAAGAAGGCCAGCCCCAGCGTAGCCGCCGTGCGCGCCCAGCCCGCGACCGGACCTTCGAACGCCTCCAAGACCGGCGCCTCACCTGCCAACAACAACGTGGCGCCCGCACCGCAGCTCGTGGCGGCTCAGGCGAGAGCGCTCGCGGCCGAGCTTGCCGGCTCGGCCGCATCCGTGGAGGCGCTCAGCTACTACCGCATCCCGCTGTTCCTGCTTCCGATCTATCAGGCGGCTGCAGCCCAGTACGGGGTGCCGTGGCAGGTCCTCGCGGCGATCAACGAAGTCGAGACCGACTATGGCAGCGACCTGTCGGTGTCGACGGCCGGCGCCGTCGGCTGGATGCAGTTCCTGCCCGCGACCTGGATCCAGTACGGAGTGGACGCCCTCAACGCGGGCTATGCCGACCCTTACAACCCGGTAGATGCGATCTTCGCGGCCGCCCGGTATCTAAAGGCCGCCGGTGCGTCGAGCAACCTGCGCGCGGCGATCCTCGCCTACAACCACTCCGCGGAATACGCCAGCTCGGTGCTCTTGCGCGCCAAGCTGATCTCCACGTATCCAGACGCGGTCATCGCAACTCTCACGGGACTCACCGACGGCCGGCTGCCCGTGCGCGACGGCCGAGTCGCCTGGAGCTCGATCGCCCCCCTAGCCACCGTGTCGAGCGCCACCGGCCACGCGACGGCCGTTCCGGGACGGGCCTCGGCCAGTGGCGCGGGAGCGTCCGCCAATCCCGCGCTGCCGGGTTCCTCGGCTCCTCCCTCACCCACCACCGCCGCCGCCGCCGCGTCGGGTGCGGGCGGCGCGGGCGGAGGCGCTCTACAGCTCGTGGATCTGCAGAGCGCCCCGAACGCCACGGTCGTGGCTGCTCAGGATGGTCGCGTGGTCAAGGTGGGGAGCTCGCGCAGGCTTGGCAAGTACGTGATCTTGCAGGACATCTACGGCGATGTCTTCACATACGCCGGGCTCGGGAGCATCTCCTCGACCTATCGACTGCCGAAGCCGCCGGCCGCTGCCGGTGCGTCGGGGAAGGCGGCGCCGGCCGCGGGCGTCGCGAGCCACGAACCAGCGCCCACGCAGCCGTCGGGCGCGGGACGCCAGCTTCCGCTCACGCTGAGCGTCAAGATCTCCGTCCGGCGGGGCGCCGCGTCGACTCTGGCAGGCGCTGCTCGGTCCGCCGCGTCCTCCACCGGCAAGGTCCGCCTGTTCGCACACCCCGGCAACCCGGATGCGGTCGTCTCGACCGCGGGCGGGGCCGGGCGCGCCCATCTCCGATCGGCGGGTGCCGCCCGCCGGCTGCCGTTGCGGAGCGGGTCCGTCGTTGCAAAGGGAACCGTGCTCGGGCATGTGCTTACGCCGCTCGGGGCACGTGACGGTCACATGCGCTTCGCGATCCGTCCGGCGGGCGATCAAAGCACGGTCGATCCCCGGCCGATTCTGCAGAACTGGAAACAGCTCGCGTTGGCGCTGCATCCGCAGGGAGCGACGGGCGAATCGGAGCTGATCGGAGCCACCGCCAGCGGTGTCTTCCTGCTCTCTAAGGCTCAGCTCGAGCGCGAGGTGCTGTCCGACCCGGGGATCGACATTTACGCGTGTGGCCGCCATGACATCGCTTCCGGGGCCATCGACAGGCGCGTTCTCGCAGTGCTCGCCTTCCTTTCGCGCAGCGGCCTGAAGCCGACCGTCAGCGGGCTGCGCTGCGGTCACAGCGAGTACACGGTCTCCGGCTCCGTATCCGACTACTACTCCGGGGATGCCGTCGATATCTCGGCGATCGATGGGATCCCGATCGCCGGTCACCAGGGTCCGGGAACGGTCACCGACACCACGATCCGGACCCTGTTGACGCTCCAGGGCGAATACCTGCCGCATCAGATCATCAGCCTGATGCAGTACCCCGGCACCTCGAACACGGTTGCGATGGCCGAACAATGGGACCGTGTGCACATCGGCTTCCGCCCGTTGGCGGCCGCCACGCCGAGCTCCCCGTCGGGCGCCACGACGGCGCATTCGGCGCGCGCCGGACACGGCGCTCCCGCGCCGCTTTCGGTCGGCGGCGATCTGAGCAGCACCCAGTGGAGCCAGCTGATCACGCATATCGCCGCGCTGCCGGCGCCGAAGGTGGCAGTTAAGCCGAGCGCGGCGGCGATCCGCGATCCCAAGCGTCCGTAGCGCTCACCCGAGCCTACCCAGCTGCTCGCGACGGGCATCTTCGCTGCCACGATCGGAGCTGCGGGAACCGAAGACTGCCGCCGTTCGCGCCGTCTGGCCGCCGGAGCCTTCTGCGATGATCCGCCGGAATGTCCACCCACGGCGGGATCGACCTCGGCGGGACCAAGATCCAGGCGGCGATCGTCGACGACGATCACAGCGTGCTCGGCTCGGCGCGCCGCCCCACGCCCACCACCGGTGGCCCGCCGGACGTGGCCGCGGAGCTGGAGGCGGCCCTGCGCGACGCCGCCAAGGCCGCCGAGCTGGAGCCGTCGTCGCTGGATGGGGTCGGGGTCGGATCCCCCGGCACGATCGACGGCGGCAATGTGACGAGCGCTCGCAACCTGCCCGGCTGGGAAGGCACGTTCGCGCTGGCGGAGACGCTCGAACGCGCGCTCGAATGCAGCGTGAGGGTGGGCAACGACGTTCAGGTCGCGACGGACGCCGAGTTCAAACTGGGGGCCGGCCGGCTCTACAGCTCGCTGCTCGGCGTGTTCTGGGGAACGGGCGTAGGCGGTGGCCTGATCCTCGACGGCAAGCCGTGGATCGGACGCGGCGGGGCCGGTGAGATCGGGCACGTTGTCGTGGAGATCGACGGCGCTCGCTGCACATGCGGGCGGCGCGGATGCATGGAGGCGTACGCCGGCCGCGCGGCGATGGAAGGGCACGTCAGCAGGCTGGTCGAGAAGGGCAGCAACACCGACCTGTTCAAGCTGATGAAGGAGCGCGAGCGCACCCGCCTGACCAGTGGCATCTGGGCGCGAGCGCTCGAGCATGGGGACAAGCTGGCGATCCACGTCCTCGATCGCGCCGTCAGGGCACTCGGCGCCGGGATCGCCTCGACCGTCAACGTGCTCGACGTCGAGGGCGTGATCATCGGCGGTGGGCTGGGGGTCAGGCTCGGTCATCCCTATGCCAAGCGGATCGCCGATGCGATGCAGCCGCACCTGTTCGCCGACTCCCGGCCTCCGCACGTGCACGTCGCGGCGCTCGGCGATCTCGGCGGCGCGATCGGCGCGGCGTTGCTGGTCGGTGCAACGGAGGCGTAACGTTCACAGCGCAGTGTCACAGCCAGTGGTGCACCTTTCCTCGGTCCTGCGGAGCGCGCTGCTCGACCGGGCAGGCGAGCGGCTCGGTCGGGTCGAGGATCTGATCGTGCGCCTGGCCGACGGTGGCTATCCGCCGGTGACGGGACTGAAGGCGAGGATCGGCGGGCGCGAGCTGTTCGTGCCCGTTGGCATGATCGCGTCGCTACAGCCAGGCGCGGCGCGACTGGCCGGCCAGACGCTCAGCCTCGGGCGCTTCGAGCGCCGCGTGGGGGAGGTCCTGCTCGGAGGAGATGTGCTCGCTCGCAAGCTCGTCAACGTCGAGGCTGATCCGCCGAGGCTGGTCACGGCGAACGAGATCGAGCTGGCCTGCATCGAGGGGTGGTGGCGGGTGGTCGGCGTGGATCCCAGCACGCGCGCCCGACTCCGGCGTTTGCTGCCGCGCAGGCTGCGATCGATGGTGGGCGATCGGCCGTTCCTCGATTGGGCCGACATGGAGCCGTTCGTTGGCCACGTGCCGAGCGCGCGGCTGCGCTTCTCCCACCGCAAGCTCGCCAACCTGCACCCGGCGGAGATCGCCGACCTCGTCGAGGCCGCCTCTCACGAGGAGGGCGAGGAGATCATCGAGGCTGTGGGCCAGGATCGCGAGCTCGAGGCGGACGTCTTCGAGGAGCTCGACGAGCATCACCAGCTGGAGTTCATCCGCGAGCGTCCCGACGCCCAGGTGGCCGCGGTGATCGCGCGAATGGCCGCCGACGACGCGGCTGACCTGATCGTCGAGATCGACCAGGAGCGCCGCGGGCGCATCCTCGCTCTGCTTCCCGCCGCGCAGCGACGTCAGATCGAAGCACTTCTGGGCTACAACCCTTCCACCGCCGGGGGACTGATGAGCCCGGACCTCATCCGCGCGAAGGGTGAGGACACTGCCGAGCGAACGATCGAGCAGGTGCGCTCGAGCACGCTGTCGCCCGGCACGCTGACGACCGTCTACCTGTGCGATGCAGAGGGCAAGCTCGCGGGCTCGGTGCTGATCGTCACGCTCCTGCGCGTCGCTCCTCAGACGCCGCTCGAGCGGATCGCCGAGCACGAGCCCGTATCGGTGGGAACCGATGCGGAGGTGCCTGAGGTGGCCCGCGCGATGACCGACTACAACCTCGTGATGCTCCCGGTTCTGGACGAGGATGAGCGCATCGTGGGAGTGGTGACCGTTGACGACGTACTCGAGCTCATGCTGCCCAGCGGCTGGCGGCGGCGGTTTGGCGTCGTACGCGACTGACCGTTGCTAGGCTGAGCCCTCGATAAGCCCCACACGCGCGCGCAGGAAGGAGTCCGGCATGGACCGAGAACAGCCACGAAGTACCCAGCCGGTCGCGCGCCTGTCGGGCTCGTCCCTCCTGGCCTAGAGCTCCCGGGACCCGTGCGCGCCGGCGTGTGCCGAGACGTGATGCGCAGTCCCGCGAGCAAGGAAAGGAGGTTGACCTGAGATGGCCGAGGACCGGACGACGCTGGCGCCTGCTTCGCCACGGCCCGAGGGTGTTCCGCCGGTGCTCGATGAGGCGCACATCGGCGACATCCGCGGTGCGCTGGGAACGATCAAGCTGCATGACAGCGGCGAGCGCCACGGTTGGCGCTCGCGCGCGATGGCGCTGCTGGCGATCATGGGCCCCGGCCTGATCGTGATGGTCGGCGACAATGACGCTGGCGGCGTCTCGACGTACGCCCAGGCTGGTCAGAACTACGGCACGAGCCTGCTGTGGGTCCTGCTTCTGCTGATCCCCGTGTTGATCGTCAACCAGGAGATGGTCATCCGCCTGGGTGCCGTCACGGGCGTCGGCCACGCGCGGCTGATCTTTGAGCGCTTCGGAAGGTTCTGGGGCGCCTTCTCGGTCGGCGACCTGTTCCTGTTGAACTTCCTGACGATCGTCACCGAGTTCATCGGCGTGAGCCTCGCGCTGGGGTACTTCGGCGTGAGCAAGTACGTGGCGGTGCCGATCGCCGCGGCAGTGCTGGTGGCGATCACCTCGACTGGCAGCTTCCGCAGCTGGGAGCGGTTCATGTACGTGTTCATCGTCGCCAACTTCCTTGTCATCCCGCTGCTAGTCCTCGCCCACCCCAAGCTGGGTGACATCGTTCATCACACCTTCGTCCCCGGCATCCGTGGTGGCGCCAGCTCGACGGCCGTGCTGCTGATCATCGCGATCGTCGGCACCACGGTCGCCCCTTGGCAGCTGTTCTTCCAGCAGTCGAACATCATCGACAAGCGGATCACGCCACGCTGGATCAACTACGAGCGCCTCGACACGGTGATCGGCGCCGTCATCGTCGTGGTCGGCGCCGGCGCGCTGGTCGCGGTCACGGCGTTCGCGTTCTCCGGGAGCGCGGACTTCGGAAGGTTCGCCGACGCTGGTCGGGTTGCCAGCGGGCTCGCACATCACCTCGGCTCCACGGCCGGCACGTTCTTCGCGGTCGTCCTGCTCAACGCGTCGCTGATCGGCGCGGCGGCCGTGACGCTCGCCACCTCCTACGCCTTCGGCGACGTGTTCGGCGCCAAGCACTCGCTGAACAGAGGACCGCTGGACGCGAAGCTCTTCTACGCGAGCTTCACGCTGATGGTGATGGCGGCCGCGGGCATCGTGCTCGTGCCGGGAGCGCCGCTAGGGCTGATCACCACCTCCGTGCAGGCGTTGGCCGGCGTGCTGCTGCCGAGCGCGACGGTCTTCCTGTTGCTGCTCTGCAACGACCGCGAGGTGCTTGGCCCGTGGTCGAATCCGCGGTGGCTGAACGTGATCGCCAGCGTGATCATCGGGGTGCTGGTCGAGCTCTCCTTGATCCTGATGGCGAGCACCATGTTCCCGAGCCTGAACGTGACTCGCCTGTTCGCCTATCTCTCGCTTGCCATGCTGGTTGGCTTGGCGGCGATGGGGCTCAATGCTCTGCGCAACCGGCCGGCCACGGCGATCCTCGACGTCGCCGATGTCCCGAAGGAGAAGCGCAACACCTGGACGATGCCCCCGCTCGCGCTCCTGGAGCGCCCCCTGTGGTCGCCCGGACGCAAGGCGGGCATGCTCGTGCTGCGTGGCTATCTCGTCGTGGCCGTTCTGTTTCTCGTAGTCAAGACCGTCCAGCTCGGTCACTGAATCCGGCTCACGGCGCCCGAAGCGACTCGCAACCTTCCCGAGTCGACTATCGACCGGCGGGCTCCATCGCGCGAGCTCTCACCTTCGGCCGAGCAGCCTGTCCAACGGCCCGCTGAAGGATCCCGGGTCGAGGCCTGCCGGAGAAAATCGCAGCGGCTGCTCGCCGGTGCGCGAGAGCAGGAAAGACGGAGTGCTCGTGACGCGCAGCCTGCGTGCGACAGCCGCCGCTTCCTGGAGCTGGGACTGCACGCCGGGGGAGTCTCGCGCGGCGAGCGCGCGGGTCACGTCCACCCCGGGAATCGCGCCGGCGAGCGCGCGCAGGTAGGTATCGGTGACGTAGGAGCTGTTCTCGAGCGCCTGGTTGCGGTACATCAGCTCGATGAACTGCCACAGGCGGTCCTGCTCTCCGAGCGCGTAGGCGACGCGCGCCGCGCGCCCTGAGTCTCGCCCGATGAATTCGACGGCGCGGAAGACGAGCAGCACCCGGCCGCCGCGCACGTAGCGTGTGATGATCGCTGGCAGCGTTTCCTGTGCGAACAGCGCGCAGGCGGGGCACTGCAGGTCTCCGAACTCGACGAGAGTCACCGGAGCACCGGGGTCGCCGAGAGCACCGCCGTGCTGTGGAATCCCGGCGAGCAACGCCAGCGTCTGCGCGGCGCCGGGCACGGGCTTGCCGGGCGCGAGCTGGGAAGTGCTGCCACTGTTGAGGATGGCAACCAGCACGGTCGCGACCGCCGCCGCCATGACGATCAGCGCACCCAGCTGATAGAGGCGCGTTCGCTTGCGTGAATCCCCGGTTCGGTCGACGGACATGCCTGTCTTCTATCGCACCGTGGCGCCTGCCCGGAGCCGAGTCGCAGCTGCTGCGGCCCAGGTATCTATGTTGAGGAGCCATGGCGCCGTTCTGGATTTCGATAGCACTGCTCTCCCTCGCCCAGGGCGCCGTGGTGGCGCTCCCGCGCGCGCTCCCGCTGCCACGGCTCGCGTGGCTGCGCGGTCGCCGCTGGGCGGCGATCCCACCGGCGTCGGTGATCGTCTTCGTGATCATCGCCCGCGCCGCCGAACGAGCGAGCGCGCAGGGCCTTACCTATCTCGCGCTGTGCGCCGTGCCCGTGCTCGCCGCGCTGGCGCTCGGCTGGCTGACGCCGCGGGCAAGCCCTGCTAGGGCCCTGCTCGTGCTGCCGCTGTTTGCGCTCGCATGGATCGATCGCGGTGGGCTGGCGGGCGAGGGGGCGGCGCTCGTTCTGTCCGCGCTCAGCTGCGCGGCGCTCGGAGCACTCCTCGCCGCGGTGACGCCTCCGCGATGGCTGGCGGCGGGGATCGTGGCGATGGCAGTGGCGGACACGGCGCTCGTCGTATCCGATCTGCTGCAGCGACCGAACAACGCGCTCAACGCCGCCCACCCGGCAGCCGGCCTGCCGAGGCTGCAGAGCGCCGTGTTCGGCTCGGCGGTGATGGGCTACGGGGATCTGTTCGTAGCCGGGGCCCTCGGAGCGCTGCTCGCGACAACCGCCGCACGCTCGCTCCAGCGGCGCGCCGCACTTCTCACCGCGCTGCTCGCGCTCAGCTTCGACCTGCTGTTCCTGCTCGTCGACGAGCTGCCCGCCACGGTTCCGGTCGCGCTGGCGCTCATCCTGCTGATCGTCGGGCGCGCGCGGAGATCCTCTCGCTGGCCGCCAGCTCAAGCGTCTGCAGCTTCCGAGCAGGATCGCCGGCGTCGGCGATCCGAGCACCGAGCTCCGCGGGCGCAGGGGGAGGCCCCGGACGGTCGCGCGTCGGGTCCCCCGGATCGGACTCCAGCTGCACGGTGAGCGCGCGCGCGACCGTGTCGAGGGCAGGCGGTGTGTGCACCTCGCGCTCGGAGTTGGCCCCGGCCTGCTCGATCCGGCGCACCTGAGGAACGACCCGATGGTCGAAGGAGCCGACCGCCTCGTTGTAGGCGGAGACCGCCGAGCCGAGCTGACGGCCCACCTTGCCAAGCGGCTCCACGAAACGGCCTAGCCGCCGGTGGAGCTCCCGGGCAGAGTCGGCGATCTCGCGAGCCGACTCTGCGATCAGCTCCTGGCGCCAGCCGTAGTGGACGGCCCAGAGCAGCCCGATCAGGGTCGTTGGGGTGGCCATCAGCACCTGTTGCTGGACCCCGTATTCGATCAATGCCGGATCCTGCGCCAGCGCCGCCTGGTAGATGCCGTCGGAGGGCACGAACATCACGACGAACTCGGGCGTCGAGTCGAGCTGCGCCTGGTAGGCCTTGGCGGCGAGCTTGACGATGTGCTCACGGGTCTGCTTGGCATGGCGTGCGATGTGCAGCTCGCGCTCGTCCTCCGTGGGCGCCTCGAGCGCGGACAGGTACGCGTCGAGCGGGACCTTGGAGTCGACGACGACGAGCTTGCCGCCGGGCAGGCGCACGAGCATGTCGGGCCGTAGCGGTCCGTTCTCCGACTGCAGCGTCGTCTGCTCGATGAAGTCGCAGTGCGAGACCATCCCCGCCATCTCGACGACGTTGCGCAGCTGGATCTCGCCCCAGGAGCCGCGCGTGGCCGGACGCTTCAATGCCGAGACGAGGTTGCCGGTCTCCTGCCGCAGCGTGCCCACGCCGTCGCCGAGCTGGCGCACCATCTGCGCGAGCTCGCCCTGGGCCTGCCGGCGCTCCCGCTCCAGGCGACCGATCTCGCTCTCCATCCTGCCCAGCTTCTCCTGGACGGGCTGCACGAGCCCCTTCATCTCCTCCGCCCGCCGCGCCATCTCACCGGCCGCTCGCTCCTCCTCGGCGCGCCGTTGGTCTGCCAGGCGCTGGGCCAGCGAGTCGCCGGTCTGGGCGAGCACGTCCACAGAGATCGACTTCAGCTCATCGCGCATCCGCGCGCGGTTGGGACGCACGAGCACGACGGCGCACGCGGCGCCGAGCAGGATTCCGAGGACGAGCAGCAGGACACTCATGACCGACGTCACGATGACGACCGCTTCGGACGCGAGTCAGGCCGCGGCGGCAGGCTCGACCCGAGCCCGGGGCTCGGGCCTGGAATCGGCCCCCGCCCTGGACGCCGTGAGCGTTGTCCTCCGTGCGGACCATCCGCGCGTGTCGTCGACGAGTCCCGGCAGCAAGCCGTTGCGCGGCCGCCGGCGCGGAGCTTATAAACCCCGGCCTGCCACGATAAACCCCACTTGACACGTGAGCCGCCCCTAGATATGCTCAGGCTCGCTCTCCAGCTGTCGCTTTGGCCTGGGGGTCTTCCATAGAGGGAACAATTCCATTAGAGGGGCTGCGCCAGGGCGGATCTCGCTGCGGGCAGGCTCCGCTCGTACGGAGGAGGATGTGAGATGCAAGCCACGAATGGCTCTGCAGTTTCGTTCCGCTCACGCGGACGACTTATCGGGTGCTGCATGGCGCTCGCTCTGGCGCTCGCGGCCGTGGTGTTCGCACCGGCCGTCGCGAACGCTCAAGCACCACCCACGACCACGTACCTGGCCCTGGGCGACTCGATCAGCTTCGGCTACACCGCGGAAAGGTTCAACATACACTTTCCCACCGAGTCACCGTCCTACTTCGAAGAAGGGGTAGCGAATTACTTCACCAAAGACCTCAAAAAAGCAACCGAGGTCGGGAAAACCATCAGGCTCGTCAACGACGCCTGCCCCGGTGAGACATCGAACGGGTTGATCGGTGAAAATGAAGCGCTCGGCGGATCCACGTCAACAGAACCGTCTACACCTCCCGGTGAAGTTCAGGGCCCTGGCGATTTCCATCCCTGCGCATACACCTTCGAGGACCACCTGCCACTGCACAACGGCGGCTACTACAACCCCGAAACGTCCCAGCCGGTCTCGCAGCTGGAAGAGGCGATCACCACCCTGACTAAACCAGTGGCGCACGAAGTCAAGGCGATCACGCTGAACATGGGCGCGAACGACGAGCTTGCAGCCATCAAAGAATGCGAAAAAGAAGTCCAGAGTGAATTCGAATCTAAAGGCTACAGCTTCCAGCCGAAAGAACCTGCTCCGGGCGGGAAAGTCTACGCTCTGACGGGCAAAGAACCTGAAGACAAAAAAATCGAGTTCGAAGCAGGGAAGTCATGCATCGCCGGCAAGGCGATCTACGTGACAATCCCACGTATCGTGAAGAACACCGAAGATGTCCTTGAAAAGCTCGACACCGTCGGCGGCTACACGGGGCCGATCATGCTGATGGGCTACTACAACCCGGACACGTTCGTGCTTGAAGGCACGGACCCGTTGCAGGAGCACGCCAACGAAGAACTCGCAAAAGCAGCTAGTAAATTCTCGAACGTAACGTTCGCCAACCCGTTCCCGGTATTCAACAAAGGCGCGACTGAAAAAGCAGAGCAAGCGTCGATTTGCAAATACACGGAAATGTGCAACCCGAACGTGCAGGTCGCCGGCGGATCACCGGCAGGCAAGGATGGCGACATCCACCCGACGGTAGCCGGCTCGCATGTGCTGGCGAGACTGATCAACGAAGCGTATCTCGCAAACCCAGCGCATTGATCCTCTGAGGTCAAGCTGAGAAGCGTACTGGGGGCGCCCGGCCTAACTGGCCGGGCGCCCCCTTTTTGTCTCATACTGCAACGCTGCGTCCTGCAGCACTGCGAGCATCGCCGGCGCGGCGGGAACCAGACGGGCGCCCGCGGGCGTGGCGGCGATGACCCGGCGCACGGGCGGACTCGGCGAGAGCGCGCGGATGACGATGTCCTCGCGCACGACCGAGAGCGCGAGCTCGGGAATCAGGGCGACGCCGACGCCGGCGGCCACGAGGCCCTGGACCGTCTGGTAGTCGTCGCTCTCGAAGGACACGCTGGGCTCGAAGCCGGCCGCGTGGCAGCAACGCACGACGTGACGCGCGCACGGGCTTGAATGAGAGGTCTGAACCCAGGCTTCCCGCTCGAGGTCCCGCAGGCGGAGCTGCGCGTCTTCGGCCAGCGGGTGCTCGCGCGGGAGGGCGAGGTACATCGGGTCCTGCAGCAGCTCCACACGAGTCGTGCCCTGCGGCAGCGGCGCCTCGCCGGCGAACTCGAACAGCAGCGCGAGGTCTAGCTCGCCCGCGCGCAGCCGTGGCACGATCTGCTCGGGCTCGCCCTCGGCGAGCGTCAGCTCGACATCTGGGTAGGAGGAGCGGAACGTTGCGATCGCGAGCGGCATCAGGGTCGCTCCGGCGGTCGGGAAGGATGCCATCCGCAGCCGGCCGCCGCGTAGGCCGGCGATCGCGGACATCGACGCCTCGGCGGCCTCCAGCCGCGCGAGGATGCCCTCGGCGTGTCCCACGAGCGTCTGTCCCGCCGCCGTCAGGCCGACTCCGCGCGGGTGGCGCTCGAGCAGCGTCATCCCGGTCTCCGCCTCGAGCGTCGCGATCTGCTGCGAGACCGCCGACTGGGTGTAGGAGAGGGCGTCCGCCGCGGCGGAGAACGATCCGCGGTAGGCGACCTCCGTCAGAACTCTCAACCGGCTCACATTCAGCATAAGCACAACTTATAGCAACCATTATCAAGATCATTGGCACTGATGGCAGGAGGGTGGCACGATGAGGCCGAAAGCTTCGTTTGACCGTCCTTCAAAGAGCGCAACCCCACGAGGAGCAGAAATCCATGACCGCCAAGATCATCGTTTCCTATGACGGCACCGCCAACGAGAACGACGCGATCGCCCTCGGTCGTCTCTTGGCCGGTGCGGGGGCCGAGGTGTCGCTGGCCTACGTCCGCCACACGCCCGAGCCCGACGGCGACCGCGAGACGCTCGCCCAGCACGAGGCCCAGGAGCTGCTGGAGCGCGGCGCCGCGCTGTTTGGCGGCCCGCTCGGCCAGCACGTCGTCACAGACCGCTCCACGCCGGAGGGCCTGCGCGCGCTCGCCGAGACCCGGGGAGCGGACGTGATCGTGTTCTGCTCGGACTCCCACACCGCGAACGGACACGTCTCGATCGGCAACTCGGCCGAGCGCCTGCTCGAGGGCGGCCGCACGGCGATTGCGATCGCACCGGCCGGACTTGCGGACGCTGGAGCGAACGCGTCAGTGAAGCGGATAGTCGCGGTCGGCGACGGCGGCGGCGGCGCGCAGGCGACCGCGGAGGCGCTGGCGAAGGCGCTCGGCGCGAGCATCGCGCCGGTCGCAAACGAGGACGCCGACCTGATCGTGATCGACTCGCGTCCGGAGGCCGAGGCAGGCCGGATCTCGATCAGCGCCTCGGCGGCACACCTGATCGAGATCGCGACGTGCTCGGTGCTCGTCGTGCCGCGCGGCGTGACGCTGCCCTTCGGGCAGGCGGTCGCAGCGATCAGCGCGTAGGCCCAAGCACACGCCGCCCGCGCGCGCCCGTCGCATCAGCGGGTGGCGCGTCGGCGAGCTCGCGCGCGAAGGTAGCGCGCGAGCGCCTGCAGGAAGTCCAAGGTGCCACCCACGAGGTGGCCCGCTGGGCCTGTCCACAGCCACGTCTCCGCGCGCCTGGCTGGGAAGGAGTGGGGTCTGGTCTTCACTTGGCGGCACGGTATCGTGGCGGGAGTGCCCGCCGCCGTGAAGACCGTCGTCACCGAGCTCGGGGACTCGCGCGTGCGGGTGCGGGTGGAGGTCCCGCCGACGGAGGTGGAGAGAAGGCTCGAGCGCAAGGCCCACCAGCTCGGGCGCGAGCTGAAGCTGCCCGGCTTCCGCCGCGGCAAGGTTCCGGCGCCCCTCGTCATCCAGCGCATCGGGCGCGAGTCGGTGCTCGAGGAGGCGGTGCGCGACACGCTCTCGACCTGGTACTCCGACGCGATCGAGGCCGCGGGCATCGTTCCGGTCGGCGACCCGCAGCTCGACCTCGACGAGCTCCCGGCGGAGGGCGAGGCGCTTGGGTTCTCGATCGAGATCGGGGTGCTGCCGACGGCGGAGCTGGGCGAGTACGAGGGTCTCGAGGTTCCCCGCCGCGAGCCCGCCGTCCAGGAGGAGCAGATCGAACGGGAGATCGATGCGATGCGCGACCGCTTGGCGCGGTTGGAGACGGCCGGGCGCGTGGCCGGAGAAGGAGACTTCGTCGTCGTCGACTACGAGGGCTGGGTTGCCGAGCGGGGCTCCCCGAGCGAAGACGCGCGCCGAGAGCGGCTGCCGGGCGGCGAGGGCCGCGACCAGCTCGTCGAGCTCGGCGGCGGCAACCTGATCCCGGGGTTCGAGCAGGGACTTCTGGGGGCGAGTGCCGGCGAGACGCGAACCGTGGAGCTGGCGTTCCCCGCCGATTACGGCAACGCGGAGCTGGCCGGGCGGGCGGCCTCGTTTGAGGTGACCGTCAAGGAGGTCAAGTTCAAGCAGCTTCCCCCCCTGGACGAGGACTTCGCGATCGACGCCGGCTTCGACAGCGTGCAGGAGCTGCGCGAGGACATTGCTCGTCGCTTGACGGAGGTCGAGGAAGGGCAGATCGAGGGGGAGTTTCGCCAGGCGGCGCTCGACGCGGCGGTGGCGAACGCGCACGTGGAGGTCACCGACGAGCTCGTTAAAGCGCGCGCGCATGAGATGTGGGAGCGCATGCTGCATTCGCTCTCGCACCGCGGGATCTCACGTGAGGCCTACCTGAAGATCGCCGCTCGCGAGGAGAGGGATGTCCTTGCCGAGATGGAGCCGGACGCCGAGCTGGCGCTGCGCCGCGAGGCGGTGCTCAGCGCCGTCGTCGCCGCGGAGGCCATCAGTCCCACCGACGAGGAGTTGCTGGCGGCACTCGCTCCGATCGCCGAGCGCGAGGGGATCGAGCCGCAGAAGCTGCTTGGCGACCTGCGCGGGAGCGGACGCCTGGAGGAGGTGCGTGAGGACCTCGCGGCGCGCGACGCGATCGAGCTGATCGCCGCTGCGGCCACGCCGATCTCCATTGCGCAGGCGCAGGCACGAGAGCAGCTGTGGACGCCCGAGCAGGTCTCCGAGCATCAGGGCGCCGTCGCGGCGCCCGGTCGGTTGTGGACGCCCACCGATCCGAGATCGGCCAGCTAGCCTTCTTAGAGGAATCCGTCCGGCGAAGCGAAACCAAAGCGAGGACCATGAGCCCACTTGTTCCAATGGTCGTAGAGCAGACCTCGCGAGGCGAGCGTGCGTTTGACATCTACAGCCGGCTGCTCAACGAGCGGATCATCTTTCTCGGCACGCCCGTGGATGACCAGATCGCCAACCTGATCGTCGCCCAGCTGCTGCACCTGGAGTCCGAGGATCCCGAGAAGGACATCTCGATCTACATCAATTCCCCCGGCGGGTCGGTCTATGCCGGGTTGGCGATCTACGACACGATCCAGTTCGTCAAGCCGGACGTGCAGACGATCTGCGTAGGTATTGCGATGTCGATGGGAGCGCTGCTGCTGGCGGGCGGCGCGGAGGGCAAGCGGATGGCGCTGCCGAACGCCAAGATCCTGATCCACCAGGTCTCCTCCAGCTTCGAAGGCCAGGCGACGGACATCGAGATCCACGCCAAAGAGATCATCGACGTGCGCCGGCGCCTGGACGAGATCATCGCCAAGCACACGCACAAGCAGCTCGAGGACGTACGCAAAGACACCGACCGCGACTACTTCATGAGCTCCGAGGAGGCCAAGGAGTACGGAATTATCGACCGTGTGATCTCCGAGCACTAAAAGGCAGCCGCTGAGCGGCGCGGGGCGTTGTCCTCGATCGCTTACCGATCGAAGATCGGCCAGCAGAGCACACTTCGCTCACTGCGTCCTCGCCCCGCTTGCCCAGCGACCGCCTTTGCCGCGAAACATGAGACAGCCCTAAGCCAATGGCCAGACCAACTGATTCCAACGAGCAGCTCCTGTGCAGCTTCTGCGGGAAGTCCCAGCGGCAGGTCAAGAAGCTGATCGCCGGTCCCGGCGTCTACATCTGCGACGAGTGCATCGACCTCTGCAACGAGATCATCGACGAGGAGCTCTCGGCGCCGCCGGCGTTCGACCTCGAGAACCTGCCCAAGCCGCGGGAGATCTACGACGTCCTCGACGAGTATGTCGTCGGGCAGGACCCCTCCAAGCGAACGCTCTCGGTGGCCGTCTACAACCACTACAAGCGCGTGCAGATGATGATGTCGGGCGAGTCGGACATCGAGCTGCAGAAGTCGAACATCCTCCTGCTCGGACCCACCGGCTGCGGCAAGACGCTGCTCGCCCAGACGCTGGCGCGGATACTCAACGTGCCGTTCGCGATCGCCGATGCGACTGCGCTGACGGAGGCCGGTTACGTCGGCGAGGACGTCGAGAACATCCTGCTCAAGCTGATTCAGGCCGCCGACTACGACGTCAAGAAGGCCGAGACGGGGATCATCTACATCGACGAGGTCGACAAGATCGCGCGCAAGGCCGACAACCC
>Ga0182024_10001716_pt1 | contig 55675 bp, 41 predicted proteins | sample P32metaG_FD_120480 | JGI IMG/M metagenome (GOLD analysis project Ga0182024, IMG submission 120480) | Permafrost microbial communities from Stordalen Mire, Sweden - P3-2 metaG (Illumina Assembly) | ecosystem: Environmental > Terrestrial > Soil > Wetlands > Permafrost | place: Sweden: Stordalen...
AACCGCATAACTCACCACGAACGACGACTGGTCGTAGGTGCCGTTGGTGTCGTTGGAGCTGATCTCGTTGTTCGAGAGCGTGATGTCGGACGATCCGCCTTCGACGTTGAAGCCGTACTGGTCATTCGCGGTCAGGCAGTTGTCCTCGACGACATCGTTGGTCCCGAGCCCCACCCCCGCGCCGGTGTTGTCCTTGATGGTGTCGTATTTGATGGTCCAGCTCGCTCCCGTGTCGTGGTTGACGGTGATGGAGTCAGCGCCCGGCACGAAGTCCTCGATGGTGAGGTATTCGATGGTGACGCCGGTGGCCTTTTGCTCGAAAGCGGCGTCGTTGGCTCCCTGGCCGCTCAGGATGGCTCCCGGTGCCCCGATGAAGGTGTCTCCGGCCGAGGGGTCGATCTGTCCGTATTGCGACGTCCCGATGGTGTGGACGCCGGGCGCGAACCAGTAGGTCGTGGCGGGGGGCAGTGCATACACATAGGGCTGCTCGAAGTAGGGGGAGTCATCACCCGCAGGGACCGTCACCGCCCCCGCCGGTGGCGTCGATGGGCCGGCCAGCAGGGAGGAGTCGGGCCCCCCGTTGCAGAGCTGGGTCCCGGCGGGGGGTGAGGTGGGCGCCTGCACGGCAGCACCTGCGAATCTCGGGATTACTACTACGAGAGAGACGAGAAGCGCGCCGACGACGATCAGGATTCCGACCGAGCTCCGCCGGTTCTCGATCAGCCTCAACATCGGGAGTTGCTCCAGTCGACTGTGGAGAGTGCGGCGGTAGTTGCCTCTTGCTTTGTGTTTCGGCCGCAAACCGAGAACGCCTGAACAAAACTCGAAAAACTTTGAAGAGGGGCTCACGCCGGCGAGTCTGGTGCAGCAAATACATCAATTCAAGCGGTTTGCACAATGTTCATCGATGCGGTGCAGGAAGGCGTCTACCAGGGACGTCAAGAGTCCGATGGTGTCGTGTGTGTGAACGCGAAGTCACAGGTGTTGGCAGGGCCACGGGATCGTTGCGATTAATTACCGGAAATCAAATGCTGTAGCTCGGGTTGTGGGAGCCACGAAGACGGAGTGCGCCCAAGACACAGTGAAACGGAGTCGGAAAATCCTCGGTGATTGAGGGCGACCGCGCTGCGATGACTGCGCGGTACTACCACGAATCCAACCCTTCGGACATGGTCGAATATCTCATCGTTCGCCAGAGCATCAATGAGAGAGCCATTCCTGAATGCCTGCCCGTCGCTTCGAGGAACTCGGTGTCATACAGGCTCGGACAACACTTTGGTCTTGACAACAGGTTCGGAGTGGCCGCCAGCCGACGACTGGGGGGACATGGGGCGCCAAGGTGAGGACAGGCCTCGGGAAGAGCGGGTGCCGGGGTTCGACACCGCCCGTCGCGTGGTACGGGCGTCGATGGCCTGCCACGACGGGTCCTGTCGGGCCGCCCATGTATCTCTCCAGGGTGCACCCGCCTCATTCCAGCGGGGGTTTCTGTCCGTGGGGGACAGAAGGTGCCCGGTTCCGAGGGGTACGGGATGGTCATCGAATCTCAGGTTGCGAGCGTGGGAGTCTCGGCAGGCGGCTCACAGCGCGGCGCGACCGAAAGGAGAGTCCTCTCCGTTGCTTTCGTGAACAACATGCCGGATGCCGCCTTCGAGGACACGTACCGGCAATTCGTGGGATTGCTCGGCGCCGGCGACCACGACTTCGACGTGCACCTTCGTGGCTACTGGCTTCCCCATGTTCCCCGCAGTGAGTCGGTCCTGAACGCCGGCCCGCTTCGCTACGAGGACGTGTCGTGTCTGTACGCGGATCCCCCCGACGCGCTCATCGTGACGGGTTTGGAACCGGGGTCAGCCGACTTGACCGCCGAACGGTACTGGGAAGATCTGGCGCACCTTCTGCGATGGGCAGAGGCGACGGTTCCGTCGACCATCCTGTCGTGCCTGGCGTCACATGCAGCCGCGCTCGCTCTTGACGGGATCTCGCGCCGTCCGCTGCCTGCCAAACAAAGCGGTGTCTTCAAGCAGGAGGTCGATGCAGAGCATCCCCTCGGGAGGGGTCTCGAACGGCTGCTCTTGATCCCGCACTCGCGCTACAACGACATCCCGGCTCCGACGCTGAACGCTCGGTACCGTCTGGTGGTCGCGTCGCCGCTGTCGGGCTGGTCGGTGGCGACCCGCCAGACCGAAGGACGGGTGTTCGTTCTCCTGCAAGGGCACCCGGAGTACGGCCCGCTCACTCTGCTCAAGGAATACCGGCGCGACGTCAGGCGCTTTCTCGCCGGCGTGCACGGGGCTCACCCGGCCATCCCGCTGGACTACCTCGATGCCCGGGGGATCGAGCTGCTCGAGTCCTACCGGGCGAGATGCGACGGCAGTTCAGTGGCTCCGATCGACGAGTTCCCCTTCGATGAAGCGGCTGAACACGTGTGCTTCCGATGGGAGCACGCCTCGAAGCGCCTGTTCGCGAATTGGATCGACGATGCTGCAATCCGGTCCGCCCCGGCTGCCTCTTGAAGTGCGCAGGGGTGTGCAACTGCCCTGCCAAGGCCGGTAGGCCATGACCGGTGGAGCGTACAAGGGGTATCGCGACCCTCTCGCTTTGATGCTCCTGCGCCACGCCCTTGACCGCCCCGGAGCCCTCGCGGCGCAGGACGATGTTGAGGCTCTCACGTACGCCCAACTCTACGAATCGGTGGCGGCGACCGCAGCGGGTCTGTCGTCGCTCGGAGTTGGTCCCGGTGACCGCGTGGCGGTCCGCTTGCCGAATTCGGTGCGGTTCCTGTCGGTCACCATGGCCTGCTTGTGGTTGGGCGTACCGTTCGTGCCGATCTCGGTCGACGACCCCGCCCGGCGGGTCGAGCAGATACTGCATGACAATGATCCATCGCTCATCGTCGCTCTCGAAGACGACGACGCCGCTTCCGGTATCGCGGGCCCGACGGTGGCCGGCGCGGACGAGCTCCTGAGCAGAGGGGGCTCGGTTCCCAATCGGGTCCAGGATCCCGAACGGGACGCGTACATGATCTACACCTCGGGTACAACGGGATCACCCAAGGGTGTACGGATACCGGTTGGGTCCTTCGGCTGGTCCATCTCGGCCACAGCCGAGGGGCTGGGCCTCTACCCATCGACCCGCTCATTGTGCGTCTCGCCGTTCCATTTCGACGGGTCCTACGCGACCCTGTTCCCAACGCTCGTCGCAGGCGGGTGCGTCGTGATCCCACAGCGCGAGCAGTTGCTCTTCGTGCGCAGGTTCTTCAGTGTCGTCCTCCAAGACGGCATCACCCACACCAGCTTTTCACCGAGCTACCTCCGACTCGTGCTGGCATCCTCGAAGCTGCGCGACCTGGCGGGGAGCGGGCTGCAGACCATGGGGCTCGGCGGCGAGGAGGTGCTGGCCGAAGACCTGGCCGCGCTCTGGGACGTGCTGCCCGATCTCCGGGTCTACAACTACTACGGACCCACTGAGGCAACGATCGAAGTGACGACGTACGAGCTCGACCGGCCGACCATCCGATCAGGGGCAGTCCCGATCGGCGTGCCCCATCGGGGCGTACGCTTCTTCCTCGTCGACGCGGACCGACAGCTGGTCGGGGAGCCGAACACGATCGGTGAGCTCCATATCGCCGGAAACCAGCTCATGCGGGGCTACTGGGGTGACGAGGCGCTCACGGACCAGGTTCTGCGCACCGACGTCGTTCCGGGGGAGCTCGTGTACAAGACGGGAGACTTGGCCCGCCGGGACGGACAAGGCCGGTACATCTACTCGGGGCGTGCCGACGATGTGGTCAAGCGACGCGGGGTCCGCATCTCCCTCGCCGAGCTGGCCCGGGTCCTGCGCGCCATGGAAGGCGTTTCGGGGGCCGTCTGTGTTCGCGTGGACCTCGAAGGCCGCCTCGGCATCGCCGCGTTCGTGCAGGGCGGGCCGGATGTGACGGCCTCGAAACTCCTCGAAGGCGCCGGGTCGTACCTCCCGAGCACCATGCTGCCCGACAGGGTCTTTGTGGTCGATGGATTTCCCATGACGACAGCGGGCAAGGTCAACGTCCGCGCCTTGAAGGCCTCAGTGGGATACCGCGGATGGGAGAATTCGTCGCCCGAACTGCAGCCGGCGCAGGACATCGCGCCGTCTGAGGTCTGATCCCGTCGATGGCATCGAACTGCTGGCGGAATTGGCGCATCCCCCCGGACCGAGACCCGGCGTGGCGCGGCGTCAGCCTGACGACAGCAGCGTGCCGTAGAGATCCGAAGTGGGGGGGTGGCGCTGCGCAGAACCGAAATCGAGGATCTGCTCGGCGCAGGCCTCGGCGTCGACGAAGGCGCGGACCCGGCTCTTCGGGGACGGTACATACTGGGTGAAGTAGCGCACTCCCTCGGTGAGTGACCCGAACACCCAGAGCCGATCCTGGATGTCGGCACGGCGGCCGACCGGATGCGAGTCGTTCGTCAGTGCGATGCTGCCCACCTCGACGTCGCCGTAGCGGAGAGGTTGGATCCGCCCCTGGCTCGACAGCCTCCTGATGAGCGGCGACCGGCTCCGCGCGATGGTGGGCTCGCTCAGATGCCCCCGCACCACGTGGTCCACCGGCAACGCGAACGGCTCGACCAATCGGGTCGAGCTGATCCGGAAGCCGTTGTCCTCGGCCGGCTCCACCGACGGCGACGGCCCCCAGGGGATGCGAACGATCCCGGCGTCCATCAGGGCCAGGAGTTCGAGCACCCGGCGGACGGAAGGGCCGGCGACCAGCGCTTTGAAGCGGTTCGACAGCATGGCCTGGAAGTCGAGGTATGAAGCGAGGTCCAGTCCTTGGAACTCGATGACCGATCGCATGGTGTCGCGCAGGACCCGTACGGTCTCGTAGGCGGCTTTGATAGGGCTGGTGTCCTTGCTCATGGCCTCCGCCGCGTCATCCTCGATGGTGGCGTAGACCTGCTTCTCGTAGTCGACGGTGGTCAAGTATTGCGAATCATCGGTCGCACCGAGGAGGTGGGGCTCGGGATCGAAGGTGCCGTAGCGCGACGCGTAGTGCTCGACAGCGGCATCGAATCGGCCATCGGACCAGGCCTCGGTCAGGGTCCGGGTGACCTCGTCGGCCGCCGTTTCGCTCTTTGCGTCGAGAAGGGCGTGCTGCCGGAAGAACCGGACCTGCATCTCGGCGAAGATCAGCGGCAGGAAGTCGCGCCGGAAGTCGACCTCACACCTGTTCTGCGCCCCGTTGTGCGAATCGCGCAACCGAGTGGCAGCCGACGGTGTGCAGATGACGGGGACGTACTGTCCGGTGGGATCCGTCGCCCCCACCGCCTTGGCCGCATAGGGCTGCCCGCTCCTCGAGTAGAGATGGATCGTCGGTTCGTCGCCACTGGGCCGGTAGCGCAGCCACCTCTCCGACTCTCTGAACACTCCGCCCCGGCCGACGGTCAGAGCCGCGATCACGTCGAAAGCGACCAGGCCGAGCCCGGCCACCGCTACTGACTCGCCCGGTGCGATGTGGTCGTTGAGATCGGTGACCGGATACGGCGCCAACTCGTGGACGCCCCGAGCGTCATCGGGTTCGTCGGGGGTGTGACCGGTGGTCAACACGACGTGGTCGACGGCGATCGTCTCGCCGTTCGCCAGGGACACGAGTTCGCGATCGTCAGCGGTCGGTTCGATGTCGGTGGCGAATGTCTTGTGATGGTGCACCGACACCCAACCGGGCAGGCTCGCGACCAGTTGGGTGTACGACCAGTGCAGCCACTCGCCCATGAGCCGCTGGGGCAGGAAGTCATCGGGGTTGATGGGGCGCCCTCGTCGAGACGTGCGGCACTGATCGCCGACCCAACGGTAACCCTGCTTTCGGGCCCAGGCGTACAGGCTCTGCGCGTAGGGGGGGACTTCGCCGCTGTCCATGCTCGGGAACATCACGTGCTGTCCGCAGGGCGTGTTGAGAGGCAGGTAGTCCGGGCCGTCGACCGAGAAGATCCCGGCACCGGGTACTCCCGGTTCGATGACGTGGATCACCAAGGGCGCCTGCCGGCGGCCTGCCACGGTGACCAGCCGCTCGACCGTGGCCAAACCCCAGGGGCCGAGCCCCACGACGGCCACCTCGGTCAGGGTCACGCAATTCGCCGTTGGTCGACCAGCCCGGAGATGGCGGTGCCCATTGACGAGAGGGACTCGAAGATCGACCTTTGGAGCAGATCCTCGGAGAACTCGACGTCGAAGGCCTCCTCGAGCGCCAGCATCACGTTGAGCGTCGCATGCGACGTCATGCCGAGCCGGTAGAGGTTGTCTTCAGGCCCGACGCTCTCCACAGCAACGGAAAGCCGCCCATGCGAGCCGACGATCCGGCGGATCTCTTCATCGATCCCATCGATCACCTCAGCACCCCTCCCCAAGAACGAGGCCAGCGCAGCTCGGCTGATACCCAGGCGGCGGGCGGTTCGCTCCGCGACGGTGGGCGGCCGTGCCGGGCCGCTCAGCGCAGCCTGCTGGAGTCGATCCCCGAGCCCGGCGACGCAGACTGCCAGGTGGATCGGCCGATTGGCGGGGTCCGCCCCCCTCGGGCGGCAGGCGGCTCTGGACCGGCAGAAATTTCTGGCGTCGGCCTCGTGCCCCGGGAAGGCCCTTCTCGGGTGGGGCACGGGGGTGCGAAGTGCTCAATTACGTGATCGGTGACCATGTCGACCACCGTTGTCCGCTGGCTCGCGATCAGGAGCCCGTGTTGGAGCTCGGGGTGATACTCGAAGCGGAACCGGCCTGTCCGTCGTAGCCGCCTCAGGGTCCCTGGCGAGGCACCTTGCCGAATGGCTCTGCCCTCCCACTCGCCGCAGATGAGCAACACGTCGACTCCCCCTCGACTGAGCTTGCGCAGCCATGCCGCCGGGCGCCGGCGCGGTGCCGCCCACAGCCGTATGCGCCATCCCAGATCGGGAAATCGTCGCCGCAGCCCGGAGAGGGGCCCGTCGGCGTGAAACGCCTGGACGACCGAGTTCCGGGGCATGGCAATCCGCCGGTGAGGGTCCATCGGACCACCCGTTTCCATTTCGCGAGGCCGGAAGGAGAGAACCGGCTGGACCGCCACCACGCCGCGCGGGTTGGTGTCGAGGGCGCTCTCGAGCGCTTGATAGGCCGAGGAGCACAGACCGACGAGGACGATGTCCGAGGGATCATCGGCATTGAGGAACCGCATGGCGTCGGTGACGTCGTCGAAGGCCTCGACGCCCAGGGCCCGGAACCGGGGCTGGTCGGGGTGGCGTAGAGGGCTGTCGCCCAGGCTGCTCAGGTCGATCCTGAAGCAGCGCAACCCCGCCGCCGCCCACCGTCGAGACATGTCGACCCACACTCGGGCCGGCCCCATGCGATGCTCGTTCGCCACGCTCAGCAACAGGACGCCGGGTCCCGGACCAGAGTCGCTGGTCTCGCAGAGCATCCCGAAGAGGCCCTTCGGGGCGACGAAGACGGGTGTCTCGATGATCGCCGCTCCCGACGAGGTGTAGCCCACGACGGCGGAGCCGGCCGGGGCGGGCACGTCGATCTCCTGGGTCTGGGCGGGGGCGAGTTCAGCCACCCACGTCGCGACCCGGGCGATGGTCTGAAGCGGGAGGGCCTGTTCGGGAGGTCCGTAGTCCATCAAGTCGGCCTGTCCGGTGGCTTGGGCCCACTCGGCGTGGGGCATGGCGAGGCGCTCCAGCCGCGCCGCGGAGCGGTCCGGTCTGGTCAGGACCAGGAGCCGCCGGGCGAGGGGGCCGGTGGTACGCGTCAGGTCGAGCGATCGGAGCGCACTGGCCGTATCCGGATCGAAGATCATTCCCGGCGCCTCGACTGCGCCGTCCTCCATGGGACTCCGGACAGTCGACGACAGGGCGCTCAGGGCGCGTTGCTCGGCCAGATAGGCCCGACCCGACACCACCGGGTCCCACAGCACGAGGCCATCGATACCAACCTCGTGTTCGACGACCATGCCGGCGAGTGTGGCGCCGAACCGCATTCCCACCACAGTGAGCGACGTGGCTCCAGCCGCTCGCACGACCCCGAGAGCTGACCGGACCGACGCCATCCACGACGCCACCCGGTCGGGATCGGTGTCATCGCCGGCTGAGTCTCCGGTCCCGTCGTAGTCGAATCGCAGGACGCACAATCCGAGCTGGGCCAGGCTCTCGGCCAGCATGCGCAGCGCGTAATGGGCTTGGATGTAATCGCGCCCGAGGGGCGGACAGACGACGACGCCCGCCCTGGCTCGACCTTCGGGCGGGCAGTGGAACCACCCCAGGAGGGGCCTGTGTTCAGGTCCGAACCAGATAGGGGTGGCGTCCATCGAACCTCCGGGGGCGTGCACGGCTCGGGATCACGCTCCATACCTATGGAGCGTCGAGCCGGTGCGGAGATACCTCGGCGAAGCCCTCAGGGAGGAGCTCCGAGCCGGAGGAGCGCCTGATCCGGGTCGCTCTCAGTCTCGGGTCGTCGCCACCACAACAGCGGCGGCAAGGTCTCCTTCGTGGGTGAGACTCACGACAAGCCGGCCGATGCCCCTCGCCCCGGCGAGCCGCGCCGCCTCACCCGTGAGGTGGATCGCGCACGATCCCGAGGGATGTCGCCGCACCTCGATCGACGTCCAGGGTGGCTGGAGATCTTCGACCATCAAGGCCTTGATCGTGGCTTCTTTGGCGGCGAACCGAGCAGCCAGGTGAGGCGCGGGGTCGTGCGACGCAGAACAATCGACGATCTCGGCGGGCGTGAAGACGCGGTGCAGGAAGTCGTCCCCGAAGTCGCGCAGAGAGTGGCGTATCTGGCACACGCTGGTCAGGTCGATCCCTACGGCTACAAGGTTGTCGGGGGCCGGGTCGATGGGCACCTGCAGCGGGAACGGCGGTGTGGTCACGTCAGCTGCGCCCCGGCTGGGGGCAGGGCGAAAGTCCCACCATCCGTGGGCGGGCACGGGCCGCCAGTGGTTTCGCGGTGAACCCACCCTCGATTGCTCACGACAAGAGCCACGCAGGCATGGACGGCCGTGTGTTAGAGAGGTCCCAGGTCTGGGCATATGACGTATCAAGAGTGGGGTGCAAACGCTTCATGTATTCAGAAAAGAGAGACAGGTCGCACTCGTTGATACTCCGGTCTGGCTCTAGGAAAGGTTGGCAGCACGGTGATATGTCGCTGGTGTGAGTGGCTCGAGACTGCCGGGCCGGTCCTCCACGAGGACGAGACCTTCGTGGTCCTCGCGCCAGGAGCCGAGCGCTGTTCCCGCCACAGGCTCACCCTTCTTCCCAAGGCCCACGGGGCGGTCCTCACCGAGCTGTCCCCCGACGCAATGGTCGCCGTTCTCGCGGGCCTCTCCAGGCTTTCGCTCGCAATCAGGCAGACGTGTGGGCTGGACGACATCGCGATCCAGCCCCATCACGCAGATCCTTGGGACGGCGAGGAGCACGTGCATTTCCACCCCTTCCTCCACGACAACCTCCGCGCCATTCTTGGTGACGATCCAGGAGAACGAGAGATAACGGAGAAGGAAGTTCTTGCCATCGCCGAGGCCATGGAGCATTCGCGTGGAGGGCTTGCGTTCGAGCAGTCGGTCTGAGCCGACGCCCTGGTCGTTCGCTCCAACGCCTCGATTCGGGGGCTACGCGGAGGAGCACACGACGCGACATTTGCGATCTGTCGCGCTAGACCTCAAATTTGGTGATTCCCTCTTCGGCGATGAGACGCCGTAGGTGCTCGAGGCATCGGGCGCGCGTGGGCCCGATGCTTCCTATGGGCATGTCCAACAATCGCGACAACTCCTTGTATCCGACCGCATCGTCGGAAATGAGCAAGGTGAGCAGCTGCTGGCAACGGGGCTTGAGCCGGCCCCATCCGCGCAAGAGCGCCTTGCTTTCTTCTCCGGCCGGCAACGCATCGACCTCGAAGGTGTGGTCGTCGGGGAGGTTGGCGAGCATCTGATCGGCGCCCGTGGTGTACCGCGATGCTCGCTTGAGCATTTGTAGGCTCTGGCGGGAGGCAGTCGTGGCCAACCACCCGCCCACTCGCTCGGGCTGTTCGATCCGGTGCAGGTTCTCCACCAGCCGCAACCACGTCGTTTGCTGGAGTTCGCCGATATCGGCGGCGGACAGTCCGTAACGCCGGCCCACTGAAGCGATCATCCCGCCGAAGCGGAGCACGAGCTCCCGCCAGGCCTGCTGGTCACCTTGCCCGGCTGATTCGACCAGTGTCGCGACGGATGCTGCTTCGACGCCGCTCCCGGTGAGCTCTTTGACAATGACGGCACGATCTGTTCGTTCGTACACGCGACTACTTGCAGTAGTCGCCTCTGGATCCTGGGTGAGGCTGACGGGGAGTGCGCGACCGACCACAATTCAGGATATTGCCTGATAGTTGGAGGGACAGTCATCATCGATATTGATGATTGTTGGAGAGGAACTCAAAGACAACGCCCGTCCCTTGCAGCCATTCTGGTCCCAAACGAGCCAAATACTCCGGCCGGAAGTGATGAAAAATGGAATGAATTCCGTAGCCACGCACGTGTCGGAAACGCGCCGGCGCCCTCGGGTTCCGAGATGTTGTAACACTCCGGTAAACAAAGTCGTAACACAAACAAAGTCGTAACACTCTGTTAAACAAAACTGTGTCACTCATCCTGGATGTCGTTCCTCGTCAAAACTGGTTAGAGATGGAAAGCCACCACAGCTGGGTTTTTCATCACCTGCCCCAAAAGCAGCTTTGACCACTTCCGACACTTCTTCGTCGGTGAAGGTGAAGGGAGTGCGGCGAGAGGATCGACGCAACGGTGCAGGGCCCATTGAAAGCGGCTTCGCTCGCTGTCAATGACGGCGATCTCGTTGGTGGTGATCTCTGATCCTGTGCCCTCGGATCAAAAGCAGCAGCATCCTGATCAATCCTTTCTCAACCGGACGCTCTTTCCAGGTAGGGCTTCGGGTCACCGCCTTGGATTCGGACGATCGGGGCTGGCTGGGCTCGGCACGCTTTCGTCCGAGAACCCCGCGGCGCATCGTCGGGCTCCTGCGTACCTCAGGTGGATCACCGAGCGCGGGTCCCAGGGGTATCAGGCGGTACTCCGACCTGCTCCATTCATGACAGTGCGAGAAAGCGCCAGTCGAAGAAGCATCCTGACCACTTCGGACGTTCCGAGTCGTTCCGTCCGCACGGTCGACGGCTCGAGCCACTGGGAGCCGTCCTCATCGTCGGGATACTGCTCGGTGTTGGGGGATTGTGAATCCGGGGAGTTCAGTTCGTGACGAACGTGGTGGCATTCGACAACGAAAGCACCTGGAATACCAACAAGCTGACGAGACGATTCGCCGCCCTCGGTTCTAACGCGCAAAGTGGCGCCTACCTGATGTTTCCGCCGGAACTGGTGATTCTCGCTGAGCTCTGGCCCGAATTGCATGGACAGCCAATACTTGAGCTGGGTGTGGGTGGAGGTCGGCTCGTTCCCTTCCTGAGTTTGTTGACCGACCGTTACGTCGCACTCGACTGGTCGCACCCCTTAGTCGTGGCGGCGAAGCAGGCGCATCCGACATCCGACATCCGCCATGGTGATGCCAGAAATCTCGGCGCATTCCCGGACGCGAGCTTCAAGTTCGTCCTCTTCTCGTATAACGGGACCGACCACATACCCTACGAGGATCGGGGCAAGGTTCTCGACGAAGTGTTTCGTGTGGTCGAGCCGGGCGGATATTTCGCCTTCTCAACCCACAACCTGAATTCTCTCCACGGGGAGCTACGGGGTGTCTACAAGCGTCGCCGTCTCGATCTCTCCCCCAACCTAATCCAGACCGGCGTCAGAATCGCACGATGGGCTGTGGGGTCGGCCCAAGTGTATGCGAAACACCGGCGTCTGCGGTCCGCCGAGCACTCCGGTGAGGGTTATGCCATCGTGAACGACACAGCTGCTCATGCTCTTCTTACCTGTTACGTGGATCCGCGAGTTCAATGCGACGCGCTTCGGCACAGCGGCTTCGTCCAACCCAGCGTCTTCGGGCTAGATGGCAGACCGGGATCCGTCGACTCGGACGACGCGTGGCTGCATTTCCTCGTGAAAAAGCCGGCCGAAACCGAGCGGGCCAGTTCATGATCGAAAAGGTTGACCGGGCTCAATGCTGATCGACAACGGGAGCACCCGATAACCCAGTCGCGTACTGATCGAAGCCGGTGGTGACCGAACCCCAATAATCCGGTGGACCGATCCCAGGGGTCAGGTCATTGCCGCCCTCATCGACGCCACTGAGATATGGATCGAGGGCAGGAACGACGACCCCCAGCCATGCATCGGGTACAGGATCGCCGAGCGGATGATCGCCAAGCGCGACGAAGACCAGCCTCACTCCGCCAGATCAAAACCGCCACGGACGATTAGAGCTTCGAGGCGTAGACGAAGAACCGCACGGGCGGTATCGGGTGATTGGGGCGTTCGAGGACTCGAAATTCCCTTGCTTTGAGCCAGGCTCGAACCACTTCACTTGTCCGACCCCACTCAGTCCCGAGAAAATCGTGGCAGCTGATGCACATATGGTCGGTTATCTGTGCCACCCGGTCCATACCTTGGATGGCGAGTCGCTCAGCTCCTTCGATATTCATGTATATGTAATCGATATGGGAGATACCTCGCTGTACTACGAAATCATCTAACGCTATGCCCTCCACTATGTTGTCTCCAGAAGAGAAGACATTGCTCAGCTGATAATCGTCGTTGTCAGAGATGAGCACCGGTTTCGTCTGATCGACGACAGCAGCGTGAATGGCCTCCACGTTGCTCCACCTATTCATCAAACAGAGTTCGCTGAGCCTAGCGAATGTAGCTGGATGCGCCTCGAAGCCAAATACCCTTCCGTGGGGACCAACCTTCATCCGTAAAGCCAGAAGCTCTGCACCTAGTCCAGCGCCGACATCCAGGACCACGTCATCTGCCTTGGGCTCGTACTCCCAGAAGTAGAGCTCGGCAACACCTGTCGGGTTCTCCGGAGTTACGAAAACCTTCGGGTCATGGATGAAGGACGTTCCTTCGTGCCAGTGATATTCCCAGTATCCATCTCGATGTCTCACCCTGCACCGTTTGCGGCTCGTCACACTGACCACTGCCGACAAGACAACTCCGGCAGGAAGGGCCATCCGCTGGTTGCAAAGGAACCGCTTCGCTCCCCGGATCGCTGCTTGACTGGCGAGACGCAGCCGATTCATCACGTGGCTTTCTCCCGTCAGTTGAACACATGGTTTACATTGCATTGACGCAACGGCCTAACGCCAAGACATGCGAAAAAGCCTTGAGAAAAAGGTACTTCGACTTTGGGGTGGGGACCAGGCTTCTCACTTCGTTGCGCTCAGGCTCCGAACGCGACAGGCGTCACTGAACCGCTCGCGTTTAGCGCGAAACTTCGGCAGGGGAGGCTGGCCGGCAAAATCATCCTGGAGGTGATCGTAAAGCGACTTCCCGCCAAGGTTGGCCCACGGCGCGATGACAGCGTTGAGGCCGTAGAGCCTCTTCAGCCAACCTGGCTCGCCTTCCGTCTTCTCCCCTGAGCCCCTCTCCTCTAAGGTCATCGAACCCCTTCCCGCCACCCGTCTCAGGTCACCCCGTTACCAACGGGGACGAGTGGATCCTGCTCGGATCAGTGGTCAGCGCTGAGCCAATGCTCCCATGTTCCGTTACGAGTAGGTGTTGACAACTTCTGATACGGATCGACGAGGCAAAAGATCAAGCTCAGTTCCACCCGAAACGACGTGTGCACTTCCAGACTCGCTTGAGGTTGGATGTGGTCAGTGCCTGGAGCTTCCTGGCCGCCGGTTTCTACTTCAGCGAGGTTGTCTGAGGGCAATGGAACGCTGCAACCACCGTGGACGAAATCGACACGGTGACCGACTTTCCCACCGCTCACGGTCCGAACGTATGAGTTGGCTCGTTGGCGCCAAGGTGGCGATGTCGGTGGGGCAAGGCCTCGTTCTTCACCTCGATGAGGCTGCTGCGTGAGTCACCAACGTACGATGACAAGAAGCTCCTTGCCGAGTGCTCGCTCTCGGTCCCGTCGGGGTAGCTTCCCCACCAGTCGAACAAGGGAGAAAGGCATTCAGGTGGGTTGGCTGATGCCATCTGCACCATCTGTGTAAACGGCGACGTCATCGTCAACGTGGGCGCTCGACAGCCGAACGCCCAAGGATCGACGACACGCGGACGGCAGATGCGTCGGGCGCCGAGATCTTCGCCAGGTCAGACGAGAAGGTAGAGGGCGACGAGTTGGTCCATTGGTCCACATGTACGTCCAGCATGCAGTGGTTGGGGCAATAGCGAATGAGCCCGATCGACGTGAGCAGTGTCGGTATTGCCAACGTCGACCAGACGGCATACGCCACGCCGGCCTCGTTTGCCTTCAGAATGGACCGAAAGAGAGGACAGATTGCCTGCCGATCATGACAATGCGACACTCGGGCGGTGAAAGAGGGGAGGGGAGCTGACGCGAGGTCATGGCAAGTGTGGGGCCCTTTAGCTCTGGCCGCAGCGTTGGCGGTGGTGATCGCCGGGTGTTCGACCGCCATCAGCAACTCGACCAACCACAGCATCTCGACCAACCACAAGGTCCCCGTTCCAACGGTCACTAGAATCGCACCACCCACGGGCACGACCGAGGGGGGAACCACCGTCACCATCACCGGCACCGGTTTCACCGGGGCCACAAAGGTGGCCTTTGGCACCGTCGCCGCCACCAGCTACAAGGTCCTCTCTGACACCGAGATCACCGCCGTTTCACCGGCCCAGGCCGCCAGTATCCAAAACATCCACGTCACTACGCCCGGAGGGACGAGCGAGCCGGTGGTGGCGGTCGACCCCTTCACTTACGTAACACCCGCTGCGACCGTCACAGGAGTGACGCCACCAGCGGGCACGACCGCGGGAGGTACCACCGTCACAATTACCGGCACCGGTTTCACCGGGGCCACCAGCGTGGCCTTTGGCGCCGTGGCCGCCACCAGCTACACCGTGGTCTCTGACACCGAGATCACCGCCGATTCACCGGCCCAGGCCGCCAGTATCCAAAACATTCAAGTGACCACGGCCGGGGGGATCAGTACGCCGGTGGCGGCTGTCGACACGTTCACCTACAAGGTCCCCGTCCCGGCTGTCACTCGAATCGCACCACCGACGGGCACGACCTCGGGAGGTACCACCATCACCATCACCGGCACCGGTTTCACCGGGGCCACAAAAGTGGCCTTCGGCACCGTCGCCGCTACCAGCTACACGGTGGTCTCTGACACCGACATCACCGCCGTCTCGCCGGCTCAGCCCGCCAGTACCCGATACATCATCGTGACCACAGCTGGAGGAACCAGCACGCCGGTGGCGGCGGTGGACCAGTTCACCTACAGGGCATAAAGGGGTTTTTTGGGCGACTCAGTCGTGCAACGCGCCAGTGGTGCTCTGGCTCCTCTGTGGTCGCCCAAGCACCAGTTCTGCATGGCGTCCAGGAGAGCGAGCGTAATGGCATTGGACCCGTCCCTCAAACAGTCGGATTCCACGGGATCAATAGGCACCCGACCCGCCGGCGATAGCCCGCAGGGTGCGCAGCAGGATCCGGACGTCGAGACCGGCGGACCAGCAGCTGACGTACAAGCAGTCGAGCCGGCACATCTCCTCGAAGGTCAGGTTGTTGCGTCCTGATACCTGCCAAAGACCGGTGATCCCGGGGCGCACCGAATATCGTCGCTGCGCCCAATCAGTGATCCACACGTCGTCGTCGGGGACGAAGGGGCGCGGACCCACGAGGGACATCTCGCCGCGTACCACGTTCCATAGCTGGGGTAGCTCGTCGAGGCTGGTGCGCCGAAGGATGCGACCGACTGACGTCACGCGAGGATCGGCCTTCAGCTTTGGGAATGGCCCCGTGGCGGCTTCTCCGCCAACCGACGATGGATGAGGGACCGAGTGCTCGATGATCATCGATCGGAACTTGAGCATGGAGAACCCTTGGCTCTTCTTTCCGACACGCATCTGTCGGAAGAGTACGGGCCCCTTGGAGGTTACCTTGATAGCGAGGGCCAGCATCAACAGAAGGGGTGAGAGAAGGAGCAGGGCTGTAATCGCCCCTGCGAGGTCAATCGTGCGCTTAGCCACTCGAGATCCCCACCCAAAGCTCATCGGCGCCACGCTGATTCCTGTCAGACCCGAGCCGAGATCGTGCAGATTGGCCGTCGCCGGGAGTACATCGAAGAGCCGGGGCACGACGGTGATGGCTACCCGACCCTGCATAGGGCGAAGTGCCTCGATCATGTCCTCCGGTTGGGAACGGGAAAATGCGACGACGACGTGATCGACGCGTTCGCGTTCGCATACGAAAGTGAGGTCGCGCAGCTTGCCGAGGCATCCCGCGGGGTCCATCGGGTCGTCATCGACGAAACCGATGACCTCGACCCCGCCGCTGTCATTGAACTGCTCGGTCACCCGGGCTGCGACCAGGCCGCTTCCGACGATGAGCACGCGTCGGGACCGCCGACCCGCACCGAGCGGCGCAGCGTGGTGGGCCAATCGGATCACGGCCACGGTCAGGATCCCGATGGCGCACATGATCATGACAGCGTCGGATGCCGGGGGCTGCACCAAGCCGGCGCCAGAAGCCAAGCGCCATCCCGCCAATGAGATCAACCCTCCTACCGCTACGGCGGGTGCAATGACCGAAAGCTGTCCGCCCACCGTGGTTCGGAGTCGCCACCGAGCTCGCGAGCCGGCCAGAAGCAGGGTCATGAGGGGCGCAGAAACGAAGAGTCGGACGAGGGTCGTCGAGAAGGCGAAGCTCTGGGCGTGCACAGTCGCATGGACATGGAGCAGGGTCTCTGCCGCGGCGGCCACGACGGCGGCCACGACCAGCGCCATACCATCTGCGGCCAGCGCCGCCACCCCAGCGCTTCGATGCTGGATCGCGAACTCACTTGCGGTGTCAAGCGTTCGCGGCTTCGCCGCTGTGACGCCCTCAGAAGCCACCGTCTCCTCAGGCGCAGTGTCAGGCGCGAGGATCGCGCTGGGCAGTGAGGTATCAGGGTGGAGAGCGACGACGGCCGTGGGGCCCAGTTGGTCGGAGGCGGCGGTCTTCAAAGATACCAAGTCTCTTGCGCGCGCCGGAGAAACAAGCCCGGAAGCCATCTCGATTCGGTGTTCGCCCTTCTCCAACACGCCTCCGCCTTGGGGTGCTCAACTCCTGGGAATCCAACTGGTACGTCAGCCTGTCATCGGGCTTGCACATAGCATGCCATTCGCCGGAGCAGAACCTCGGAGTCTGGTGCTAGTGAGTCCAATGAGGCATATGGCGTTACGTCGGTGTAGTCAGTCTTGACGAGGAACGTCGACCTCACCGAAGTCCGGAAGCTCTCGAGGGCTGGGCGTCGTCATGACCCCGTCGAGTCGACACGCCGTTCGAGCCGGGTGAGGGCACCCGGGACAGCAAAGGTGAACCCCCCCGCAGCCGACAATGGCTGGCGGCCACGGCCTCGATGCGGTCAACCAACGGCAGCTGACCGGCTAGTCGGTTGTCGCGTGGCGACCCCGCCGCCCCGTCGCCGGGTTCTTCTTGGATTGCCAGAGATCGGAGTGACCATTCGACGACGCCGTCGCAGAAGGCTTGTTCTCTGGCTGGTAGGAGTACGAATAGTCATACCCGTAGGCGTCGTCCCCCCCGCGCGTGACCTCGTTCAACACGATCCCGATATGCCGGGCCCCGACCTGGGCGAGCTGTTCGACCGCCCGCCGGAGTTGTCCCTTCGTGGTCGTTCCTGCGGCCACAATCAGCAGAGTGGTATCGGTCATTCGAGATAGGAGAACAGGATCGGTGACAGGCAGAAGGGGTGAGCTGTCGACGAGGACCAAGTCGAAGCGCCTGGTCAACTCGTCGAAGATCTCGGCGAACTTGGGACTGCTCAAGAGCTCAGCGGGGTTCGGAGGGACAGGGCCGCAACCCAAGACGGTCAATCCAGGGACGTCGGGAACCGGCTGCAGTGCCTCGTCGAGGGTCAAGTCGCCGATCATCACCGATGTCAGACCCACGCCCTCCTCGAGCCCGAAGAAGGCCGCCAGTCGAGGTCGCCGTAGGTCGGCCGAGACGAGGACAACGTGCTTGCCCACCGTAGCCAGGACGACACCCAAGTTCGAGACCGTGGAGGTCTTGCCCTCGGTGGCGGTGGGGCTCGTGACAAGCACCGATCCGATCGCACTCTCGTAGGCGGTGAACTGCAGCGACGTGCGCAGGGACCGGTAGGCTTCTGCCGCCGGAGAAGTGGGTTCAGCCCCCATGACGAGGAAGGGCTGGGCACGATCTCGCCAGGATCCGATCATGGGTACGAGGCCCATCACCGGGACACCTGGTGCGGCATGCTCGAGGTCGTCGTGTGAGCGGATGGCGTCGTCCAGGTTCTCGACGGTGAAAGCGACCGCCAGTCCGACCAGGAGGCCTAGGGCGAGCCCGATCAAAGTGATCTCGGTCTTCTTGGGCGAGCTTGGAGCCTTCGGTACGGCCGCGGGTGAGACAACCGTGACTCCGCCGGTGGTCTGGGTGCCGACAACCTGGTACTGGGCGTACTGTTCCTTGAGCACGGCTTCCTGGTTGGCGAGCGCAACTCCCTGGGGTGTCCCGGCTGTGGATACGAGTTCCTGCTCGATGGTATTGATCTGTGTCTGAAGCTGGACCTCGGCGGTCGTGAGACTCTTCAAGGCGACGAAGGTTTCGTAGTTCACGAACTCCGTCGCGTAGGCGTTGGCCACGCGGGCAGCCAGCACCGGATCGCGGTTCGTTGCCGTGACGGAGATCACATTCGTCTGTCCCTGCTCTGCACCCTTCACGTTCAGCTGGGAAAGATGGAGGCGGTTCTTGACGGCATCGACGACAGGCGCGCTGGTCAGAAGCTGGAGCTCGGTGGCCACGTCCGTCGCCGTGATGGTCTGGGCCGGGGTGGTCAACGCAAGAGCTCCGCTCTGGGGTTGGACGAGAAGCTGCGCCGTGGCCGAGTACTCCTTGGCGGCGTTGAAGGAGTATGCGATCGCCCCCGCCACGGCCAACCCTGTGCAGATGATCACCCACCACTTCCGGCGGCGAAGGACGCGCAGGTAGGTCCGGAGATCAACGTCCGAATCGGGCATGGTCGTCGACATCAAGCGTTCCTCGCTCGAAGCGGAAGGTCGTGTGGCGGATTTGGAGCTAAAGGTGTGGCAGGTTCGCGGGCATTCTGGTCATGCATCGACCGATGGCCCTCCGCTGCCTCGGATCAATTCACGAGCGTCCTCCAAAACCCCCCCCGATCAGCTCAAAAAAGCATAGCGTGACCAGCTGGGTTACAGCCACCGGGCACGAGCAGGGTAAGGCCTATCCGCCTGGGGCGGACCCTCGACGCTGGGTCTGACAATCGCTCTGGGTCCCGAGTGCGAGGGTGAACCGCGGCTGTACCGGACCAACTCCGTCACTGTGCCGTCGGCGAAGACTCGTGAATAGTGGGCCGCTGCCCTGACGTCACCTGCACACCGTCGATCGGCACGACAGGGGCGGCTTGTGACTTCGAGTGGGACGGAGTGCGCCCTCGGCATCGAGCTCGACTCCGGCGTTGCCCTAGGGAGTCCTGCCCCTCTCGTTACACTTGCCAGACGTTGCGAAGCGATCTGGACGTGACGGATACCGATGGGCACAGCGCCAGGGCGCGGCATGGGGGTCGTTCGTCGCGACAGCGAAAATCGTCTGCCTCTCTTGTGCTGACGCTGGCGGGAGCTGCCGGAATTGCCGCAGCGGCGGCGGGTTGCCAGCCGACGGGGACGCCGATTGTGGATCCGCTCTATGCAGCGGTCTTTGCCGCGCTCGTCACCTACGTCTGTAGCCGAGCCAGCCGGGAGACCCTTGTCGTATTCTCGGTCGTCGCCGTGGCTATGAGCCGGGCGTGGCTCGAGATTCCAGCGGCAGCAGCACTGCTGATCGCCCTTGGCTCGATTCTTCCCAAGCACTCGAGGCGGCGCGTAGGCGCTCTCATCGGCGCGCTCAGTGTCGAAACCCTGTTGCGTTGGCCGTCAATCGCATTCCACGGTTCCACGGCGGCGGTTGCCGCCGCCGTATTGGCGCTGTTGTTTGTCTCGGCCTATAGACGCTCCTCGACTGTGGAACGGCGGCGAGCTAAAAGGATGTTGGCTCTGACGGGGGTACTCGCTGTGGGCTTCTCTGTCCCGTTGCTGTTCGCGTCGTCCTTGGCGAGGACGGACATCTCGGTCGGACAACTCGCTGCCGAATCCGCCTTCGGGGATGTAAGCAGCGGCAGCGCGGCCTTGGCGACACCAAAGCTTCGAACTGCAACTGCTGCATTCGGAAATGCCACCTCGAAGCTCGAGAGCTGGTGGACATCGGTCGCCAGGTTGGTTCCCGTCATCGCGCAGCAAAGGCAGGCGTTGGCAGCCGGGGCAGCGACGGCCCGAGACGTCGTGGCCGTCGCGGCGCGCGAGGCACCGAACTTCGACTATCAGGAGGTCGACTACCACAAGGGGCAGGTCGATCTCGGACGCATCAGCTCCATGCTTGGTCCGGCGAAGACACTGGACAGGTCCCTGGCAAAGGCCACGGCTCATCTGGCTGGCCTGAAAAGCCCTTGGCTGGTCGGGCCGATCCGGTCCCGTCTGCAGACTTTCGACACAGATCTGGGCCGTGCCGAGTCGAGCACCGACCTAGCGGTGAAAGCAATCCCCCTGGTCCCTGACATGCTCGGCGCCAAGGGGCCTCAGCACTACTTCCTCGCTTTTGTATCGCCGTCGGAAAGTCGGGGACTCGACGGTATCGTGGCCGCCTACGGTGAGCTCACTGCCGTGCATGGGCGCCTTAGCCTAAGCATCTCAGGCCCCGTCGAATCGCTCGACGCGTTGCTTCCGAGTGGCGGCGGTCGACTGACGGGCCTGCCGGACTTCACGGCCCGCTACGGGCAATTCGACCCGGGTCAGCACTTCCAGGACACGACGTACTCGCCCGATCTTCCCACCGTGGCCCAGGTCATCTCGCAGCTCTACGCTCAGACGGGCGGCGACCAACTCGACGGTGTGCTCATGGTTGATCCCTATGGGCTCGCCCCACTCCTTTCGATCACAGGTCCGGTCGCCGTACCGGGGCTCGCGCAACCACTGACCAGTCACAACGCACCCGAGATCTTGTTGAAGACTCAGTACCTGACCGGGCTGGCCCAAAACACTCGTCACGACCTCCTGCAATATGCATTGCACGCAACATTCCAAAGACTGGTGAATGGGTCACTACCCGGTCCCCGAGTGCTATCACGGGAGCTCGAGCCTGCGGTCTTGGGTGGACGCATAGCTTTCTGGAGCGTCCATCCCAAGGATGCGCCACTGGTGCAGGCACTTCATCTCGAGGACGCCTTCCCCAAGGCCACCGGCGGGGATCTCGTGGCCGTGACCACACAGAACGCGGGGGCGAACAAGATCGACGCCTATCTCCACACCTCGATCGCTGACCACGTCACCTTCGACCCAAGCACGGGGGCCGAGCGCTCGATCCTGCGGGTCACTTTGACCAACGACGCCCCGGCCACCGGGCTACCGCCCCTGGTGATCGACAGTCCGGCCGTCCCGGGCTTAGCGCCGGGTATCAACGAGACCTGGCTCTCGGTCTACAGCCCGCTCTCGTTTGACCAGGTCACCATCAACGGAACCCCGGGCACGATGTCGGCGACGCGCGAACTCGGTGTATGGGCCTACAGCACGTACGTGGACGTGGCGCCCAGAGCCTCCGTCACGGTCCGCGTCGGCCTCGTCGGAAAAGTAGCCCCCGGATCCACGCTTCGTCTATCGGTTCGACTCCAACCCTCGGCCAACCCGGTGCGGGCCCAGGTCGTGGTGGCGCCTGCAGGCCCTTGGGCCCTGGCCGCAGGCGGCAGCCCGCTCGGCTGGGACCTTGGTCCGGCCGTTGTTCAGCAGAGGGTTTTTCGCTTTGTGGCCAAGTGAGCCTGAGCTGCCCAAATGGGCGAGCCGAGCCATCCTTGACGGCGGCTCACAATGAGCTTTAGCTTGAATTCGTGTTAAGAGCCACAATGAGTGGGGTAGCTAGGCCGGGATTGTGGCGATGAGGCGTAGGTTGATCATGGCATGCGCCACCGCCGCTCTGGTGGTCGGGCTGGGTTGGCCGATCGCGGCCTTCGCGAAACCAGAGGGACCCATCGGCGCCCTGATCGCCACGACCTCTGCAATCTCGTCTCCTGGTGGGCCCTTGAAGGTGACCGGCCAGAACTTCGCTCCCGACGAGTCGATCACCCTGACCCTCGGCAGCCATGGGGTGATCCTCGGTTCGACGACCTCGAACAAGAACGGCTCCTTCTCTATTGCCATAACCATCCCGGCAAACGCCCCACCGGGCATATACACGATTTTCGCCACTGGTGCCTCTGGCGACTCCGCTTCCACAGGAATCACGGTTGAGATCAATTTCACGCCGCCGCTCCCCATCACCGCAGCCCTGACGCCACCCGCCCCGAGCACCGCCGTGTCGAGCTCGGGGCCCTCACCCACACTCCAGCTCAGTCGCATCACACTCGTGCCAGGGCAACCGACCGTCATGCGCGGCCGTGGATGCGCCCCAGGGGCCGCAGTGCTCATTTCCATTAACGGTCAAAACGTGGGTCAGTTGACCGCCAATAGCCAAGGAGCGTTCTCCACCTCGCTCACTCCGTTCGATCAGGGAGTGGGGCAGGTGAAGGTGACCGCTACGTGCGGGTCGAAGACCTTCGTCGCTGTCGCTACTTTGGTGACCACAGCCAAAGTCTCAGCGCCTGAAGGTAGCGTCGCGGTGGGCGGGGGTTTCGTGTTGCTCGGAGCTGTCTTGGTGCGGGGCCAATTCGGTAGTACCGCCAGCCGGCGCCGCCGCCGGCGCCGAGGAGCATCAGACATCCTGGGGGACTAGGGCGATCCGTCTCGCCCGCGCTATCGCAGGCAAGAAGCGACGATCCGGTCATCGACTGAATCGGACCTTGCGAATCCGCGCTGCCGACCCTGAGGGCCAGGACGATGACCTAGCGGGCGGAGACGCCGTAGATGGTCTCGATGCCGACCCGTCCCTTGACCGTCACTGATTCCGGTTCACCGAATACGAACTGGCCATCTGCGGCCTGCCGAACCGACTCGGTGGCGAGGATGTTCGGGCGAGCCTCCCGTCCGGCAATGCTCGAGATCCTGAAGCCCAGGTTGACGGCGTCACCGAGCACCATGACGACGGAGCCGGGCATGAGTTGCATCACGACCGGGCCCATTACTGCTCCCCAACCCATCCTCAGCGGCGTTCCGTCGGCGTAACGGAGCTCGAAATCAGCCGTGCATTCCTTGACCAGCGCGTCCGCTGCCAGCGCGAACCTCAGGGCGTTCGCGGCTGCTTCCGGGTCGACCTCGAGCTCCCAGCTGGCAAAGAAGGCGTCCCCGACGTAGTCGACCAGGGTCCCCCGGTACTGAGCGAGGAGCTCGCGAAGCTGGGTGTAGAGGTGGTGAACGTCGCGTATGAGGACCTGCTGATCGGCCTGCTCCGAGACCGTCGAGAAATTGATGAGGTCACCCACGATCATGGCCATGGTCATGGGAGTGGCGACCGAGACGGTTGAGCGTTGCACGGTGCTTTCGGGTCTCTGCGTCGTCACCGTCTCGGCACGAAATTCGAGCACGTGGCTTCCCACCTGGATCTGATCACCGCCGACCAGTGGGACGCCCACGGCGCGCTCGATCCGTATGCCGTTGACCCGGACCCCGTTGCTCGACGTGTCGACCACGACGGCGCGCGACTGCTCGGGGTCAACTCGGATCTCGAGGTGGTTGCGCGACACGGCCATGTCGTCGCCTAGCAGGATCCGATGAGCGTCGTCCACTCCGGCGCACTCGCGACCGACGAAGAGCCTGTCTACGAGGGGGCGACTGGCCTCGCCCGGACTCCCGGGATCGACAAAGATGTGGCCGAACGGCCGGCCGTCATCCATCGCGGTTCTTATCTTGTCGCTCATTGGGTCCGGCCCAGTGCTCGATGGGGGGGTCCCGTGGGAAGCTTGACACCGGTTGGCAGATGGCTGTGACAGCCGAGAATCTCCCTCCGGGGGTGTCGGCTCGGCGGGCGCAACGACCGTGAGCTATCGTTTTTCCTAAGGTCCCGACCCGACGTCGGGGGCTGGCGAGATGTCTTGCAATGGCGGGGCGTTGACAGATCCGCCAACCAAGGAGCCTGGTGGAAACAGAGAGCACCCTGGGCGTGGCTCTGCCGGGGTATGAGATTGGGGCGGAACTCGGACGCGGGGCGTTTGGCGTAGTGATCGCCGGACGCCACCGCCAGCTCGGGCGCGAGGTGGCCATCAAGCAGCTCGCCCCGGGCCTGGTGAGCGACGGATCAGTGCGCTCCCGGTTCCTGTCCGAGGCAAAGGTCCTTGCTTCGATCGACCACCCGCACATCGTTCCAGTGTACGACTACGTCGAGCATGATGACGCCTGCATCCTTGTCATGGAACGACTGGCGGGCGGCACCGTCTGGAGTCGGTTCGTCGACCGGGGGTTCAACCAGCAAACGGCCTGCGCCATTGCGCTGGTGGTGTGCTCGGGTCTGAGCGGCGCCCATCAGCGTGGTGTTCTGCACCGTGACATGAAGCCGGAGAACGTGCTCTTCGGCGAGGACAGGGTGCTGAAGGTGACCGACTTCGGCATCGCCCGGGTCCTGGGTGAGGACGACACGCTGGCCACCCGTGAAGGGGGAATTCTCGGCACCCCGGCGTATATGGCGCCCGAACAGGCCAGCGGCGCCGACCTCGGGCCCACCACTGATGTCTATGCCACGGGCGTCATGCTCTACGAGCTGCTATCGGGTCGGCTTCCCTATCCAGAGGAAGGAGGGTCACTGGCCATCGTCATGCGCCACATCAATGAGGATGCCATCCCGCTCGCCGACGTCGCTCCCGGAGTCCCGCCCCGCGTGGCCGATGTCGTCATGCAGGCGCTGGCGCGCAATCCCGGTGATCGTTTCGAGACCGCCGAGGCGTTCGGGGTTGCCATCGGCCAAGCCGCCAGTGGTTCGTGGGGTGCAGACTGGCTGGAGCGTTCAGGCATCGCCCTGCGCGAACCCGGGCCCATTCTCGCCAGCGCGCAAAGTGCACCGCTCACGGCTGCGCCGGGGGCCGGCAGACCCAATGGTGCGGTGGTGCGCCCCGTCGTCGAGCTCCACGCTGGCGGCGCCGCCGCCACCGGGCTCGAGCTGGGCGACCTCATGCCTTTGCGTCAGGCACCGGTTGCGGTGCCCGAATTCCCTACCCGTCTGGCGTGGGCCGCCGTGCTCGTCGCCGTGGTCGCCGTCGCCCTCGGACTGCTCGGAGTCGGCTCCTCGAGCCCGACCCCGGCCCTCGGGCCAGGGGCGGTGACCGTGGCGGGCCATGACCCCGCCGTGGGCGGACGAGTGCCCATCAACCTCGACCAGCCCATCCCGATCACGGTCCGCGACCTTCCGGCCGGTGGCGGAGCACCCGAGACGGCTCAGATCGTGCTCTCGCTCGGCGGCGTCTCGGTCGTTCGCTCGACGCCGGTGCCCCTGGTGCGCGGGACCACCGGATTGCGCACGACCTTGGACGCCAGCTCGGGTCGCTACGTCGTGGGCGGAAAGCTGGCCGGGACACTCAAGCTCGCAGGCCCCCAAGGCACCCAAAACGACGACTTCGGTGTGCAGGTGACCCGGTCTCCCTTCTCCACCTTCGGCGGGGTCCTCGGCATCGTCCTGTTGCTTTTTGTCGTTGCTTACGCAGAGTCCCTCCTGCGAAGCCTCAGACGTGGACGCCGCCGGGATAACCGCAACGCTGCGGTGGCCGGGTTGATCGTCGTTGGGGTGGTGAGTGGAGTGGCTGCCACCTTGTGGGGATGGATGCTTGGGATTGCGGGGCCCACGTTCGTGGCATTCATCGTGACTGCCGTCCTGGGCGCGGTGGCCGGTCTGCTGGCGGGTCTGGCCGGTCGACAGGTGGGGGAGAGGACTCGCGCCCGGCGCCAGGCCAATCGGCTGGTCCTGGTGGCCCGACGTACCGCCTTGCCCGCGGCCGCGTCCCCATCTTTCTCGGAAGGCCGCTGAGATGCGCATGAGGCGGCGGCGAGAAGCTCTGGCTGCCGCGGCGGCTCGCTGGGCTGCCGTGGTGGTTCTTACCGTGTTGGTGACCGTGGGTTTGGGAGCCTCCGTAGCCGAAGCGGCGGGGAGCGGAGTGTCGTTCACGGCCACCGTGAACGGCCAACCCGTCGTCACGTCCTCGGACGCCCATCCGGCTCAGCTCTATCCGGCGCGGTTTGCCGAGGTGCAGATCACCCTCTCGAACAACAGCACCTCGACCGTGAGCGTCTCTTCTGTTCGTATCGACGGACAGGTGGTGGGTCTTCCCCTTTTCTCCTATGACACCGCGGTGGAGTTGGTAGTACCTCCCGGTGCGACGAAGTCGCTCGGCTTCCCCATCAGCATGAGCGGTGTCGGGAGCCAAGCCACCGGACTGATCGTGGGCTCCATTTCGTTGCTCGGGTCCAATGGTGCAACCATTGCCTCGCAGCCTCTCGTCACCAAGGTGCACGGCTCGCTGGACTCGATCTACGGTCTTTTCGGCTTGGCTGTGCTCGTCCTCACCGCGTCGTCGCTCGGGCTGGCTTTGTTGGCGATGGCGCGTCACACATTGCCCCAAAACCGTTGGTTGCGGGGCGTGCGATTCCTCATTCCGGGATTTGGGATTGGGCTCATCTTGACTTTCACCTTGGCCGCCTTCGGCATTTTTACCGCCGGACCGGGCCACTGGCTGCCCTTGCTCATTGTCACGAGTGCCGTCGGGTTCGCCGTTGGTTACCTGACACCCGCACCCAACGAGGAGGAGTTCGACGACTATGACGACGACGTGCTGCTGGCTCAGATCGTCGTAGTCGACGAAGACCCTCTGGAAAGTGAAAACGGGAGCGGGGGCCTCGTAACGGCGGCTGCACCGGGAGCGCCTGACGGCAGAGCGACGGCCGCCCCGGGAGCGCCTGACAGCAGAGCGACGGCTGCGCCGTAGGTGCCTGGCCGGATCGGCTACGGCGGTTGCGTGCACGTCGAGGCGTTGCCCGGCTCCGAGGGGGTGGCGTGTTAGGGGCGCGCCCGCACCGTCGATCGCTGCCATCCCCGAACACCGGACCACTCACGAGCAAGTTGAGGAGCGTGGCTTCGGCGTCCGACGAAACGGTCGAACACGAACCGGGGGTTCTCATCATCGTGGAGAACCTCTCAGTACCATTCGATCGGCGGGTATGGCTCGAATGTCAGGCCCTCACGGCGGCTGGCTACTCGGTGTCGGTGATCTGCCCGAGGGGACCCGACGATCCCTCGGAGCAGGTTATCGAAGGGGTGACCTTGTACAAGTACCGACCCTTTGCCGCCGGTGCCGCCAAGGCGACGTTCGTGGTCGAGTACTTCTATTCCTTCGCCGCGACGGCATGGCTGACAGCCAAGGCGTGGCGCCGCTCCCGCTTCGAGGTCTTGCAAGCCTGCAACCCACCCGACATCTTCTGGCCCATCGCCCTGGTGCTGCGCGTCTTCGGTGTTCGCTTCGTCTTCGACCACCACGACCTGTGCCCCGAGCTCTACGAGTCCCGGTTCGACGTAGGGTCCCCGGTGTTGCGCCGCGCTCTGCTGGTCCTCGAGTGGTGCACCTATCGATCGGCACACCACGTGATTGTCACGAACGACTCGTACCGACACATCGCGCTCACCCGAGGCGGCAAGGGGGACCGCGATGTCACGGTCGTTCGGACGGGTCCGGACCCTGACCGGCTCCGGCCGGGCCCTCCCGACCCTCCACTGCGACGCGGCCGACCGCACTTGGTGGCCTACCTCGGGACGATGGCGCCTCAGGACGGCGTCGACCTGGCCGTGCGGGCAGTTAACCACGTGGTGCATGAGCGCGGACGAAGCGACATCAGCTTCACGCTGATCGGCTCGGGCGACAGCTTCGCCCAACTGGTCGCGCTCCGCGACGAGCTGGGCCTCGAAGAGTACGTCGAGTTCACCGGAAGGGTCTCCGACGAAACCGTGGCCCGTGTCCTTTCGACGGCCGAAATTGGGCTGTGCCCCGACCCGAAGAACCCACTGAACGACGTGTCGACGATGAACAAGACGATGGAGTACATGGCGTTCGCCCTCCCCGTTGTTGCCTTCGACCTGCATGAGACCAGAGTGTCGGCAGGTGACGCCGCCGTCTACGCCTCCCCGAACGAGGTCGCCGATCTGGCGCGACTGGTGCTCGAGCTGATCGATGACGAGCCTCGGCGGCGATCGATCGGAGCGGTGGGGCGGGCGCGCGTGATTGACAGTCTGGCCTGGGCGCACCAACGGGTCGAGTATGTGCGTGTCTACGACGAGCTCACCCATCGCGAGGCTCCGGTGGCGGAGTCAGTCCCGAGCCCGCTGGAGGGGGGCTAGTCGTGTGCGGGATTGCCGGTTGCTACCAGCAGATCGACGGCGAGGTCCTCGCTCGCACGATGATCGACCGAATGGCGCATCGCGGACCGGACGACGAAGGGTTCTTCACCTACCAACGCGACCAGATCTCCGTGCAGCTCGCGCACCGGCGGCTCTCGATCATCGACCTGAGCGCCGGCGGCCGCCAGCCGCTGACGGTGGGGGGGCTGACTCTCTGTTACAACGAGGAGTTGTATAAGTACCGGACGCTTAAGGTGGAACTCGCCGGTCTCGGCTTCCGGTTCTCGACCGATTCCGACAACGAGGTCGTACTGGAGGCGTGGCGGCGCTGGGGGCCGGAGTGTCTGAAGCGCTTCCGCGGAATGTTCGCGTTCGCCATCGTCGACGAACGCACCGGTGGCCTGGTGCTGGCTCGGGACCAGCTGGGCATCAAGCCCCTCCACTACCTGGCGCGCAAGGACGGCGTCGTGTTCGCTTCCGAGTTGAAGGGAATCGTGGCCGCCGTCAGCGACGAGCTGGTCGCCGACCCTGGTGCCCTGGTGGCTTCGCTCCTCTACTTCTGGGTCCCGCCGGACCGGTGTGCCATCCGGGGGGTGGAAAAGCTGGCGCCTGGAGCGTGGGCCGAGTTCCGCCCGGACGGCACGTCCACCGTCACCCGGTATTGGAATATCGCCGAAGTGGCGGTCGAAGCGTCCGCAGGGTGGCCGGCGGACCAGCGGACGGTCATCAAAGAGTCCGTCGATGCCCACCTGGTCTCTGACGTGCCAGTATCGAGCTTCCTGAGCGGAGGCCTCGACTCGAGCATCGTGAGCGTGCTCGCCAAGCAGGCCGATTCAGGTCTCGACGCCTACACGATCACCTTTCGGCCCGAGGACCACCGGCTCGAGGCGATGCCGGACTACGCCGTCTATGCCCGCAAGGTGGCGGCACGTTTCGGCATAGAACTGCACGAGATCGAGACCTCGCCTAACGTGGTTGACCTCTTGCCCAGGATCGTTGACGTGCTGGACGAACCCGTGGGCGACCCGGCTGCTATCAACACATTGCTCATGTGCGAGGCGGCCCGGGACGCAGGAGTGAAGGTTGTGCTTTCGGGGATGGGCGCTGACGGGCTTTTCGGCGGCTACCGCAAGCACCTGGCATGTCTCTTGGCCGCTCGGTACCGCCATCTGCCATCGGTCGTCAGCGGCTCGGTGCGACGGGTGGCCGACCATGTCCCGGTGGTCGCTGGGGGCCGGGGCCTCAGATACGCTCGTTGGACGAAGCGGTTCCTCACCTTCTGCGAGCTCCCTGAGGCCGCCGCCTTCCGGCCCAGCTATACCCTTTACGACCCACCCGAACTCGCCGTCCTCCTCATCCCTGAACTGCGCTCTTGCGTCGCCGACGTCGTGGCCGAGCACGACGCCATCTACAACGACACGTCGCTAACCGATCCGGTCGATCGCATGTGCCTCACCGACGCCCGGCTGTTCCTGCCGGGCTTGAACCTTGCCTACACCGACCGGGCGAGCATGGCAGCGTCGATGGAGGTCCGGGTGCCCTTCGTCGATCCCGCCGTAGTGAAGGCCGCCTTCTCGCCACCAGGCGCGACCAAGATCCGTGGTCGGACCACGAAAGCGGCGCTGAAGGAAGCTGCCGAAGCGTGGCTCCCTGCTGAGATCGTGCGTCGTCCGAAGGCGTCGTTGAGGGCCCCGCTCCGGGCGTGGATCTCCCACGATTTGGCCGAGCTGGTGGACGACGTGCTCCCGTCGGGTGACCTTGTGGGACGTGGGTTCCGCCAGAGCGCACCGCTCCGTCAGCTAGTCGAGGAGGAGTGCAGCGGTCGGGAGGATCGGTCCAAGCAGATCTGGCAACTCCTCACGCTCGATTTGTGGGTCCGGCAGGCGGCGTCAGCAGGGGTGACTCTGTGAAGCAGGTTGCCCAGGACTACAAGTCTGGCCAGCTCAGCCTGCTGGACGTCCCGACACCAGCGTGCAAGGACGGGGGGATCCTGGTGAGCTCGCTTTATTCGCTCATCTCGACTGGCACCCCAAAATGTCATTGCTGGCCAAGGCTTGGATCCGGTCCGACCAGGTGCGTAACGTGCTCGACACTGTGACCAAGCAGGGGTGGAGTTCGGCCAGTGAGCTTCATGTCGGGTGAACGGAGGTCACGGAGAGGTTCTTCTCGAAGTGGCTTGCTAGCGCGTCCGTCCGATAGCTGCATGATTGTCCACATGACCCATGTTGTTGCCGAGCAGCTACAGGGAAGTTGTTCAACGGTCGCGGGGTTCTGCACGGCATGTGTCAATCAGGGGTTAGAACCTATGAGAAATGGTTTGTTGCTTGGGAATAGCCCCTCCGGGCGGGCATGGGAGGTTGCCGAGGGCAGCGCGCTTCGCACGAGTCGCATAGCAACCTGGGCGTATTGCAGTACTCGCGGATATTCGAGCTACTTGCGGGGATATAAATGAATGCTCCCCATATCACCGTCGCCATTTTGACGCATAATCAGGCCTCCCTTACACTCGCGTGCCTACGTTCATACGAGCAACTTGGTTGGCCTTCCCGCGTGGTACTGCTTGACAACGGAGGGGGCTCGGACGCTTCCCGAGTCAAGGTGGCATTTTCTCAACGAATGCCTGATGACCTGACCGTTTTGATTGCAGACTCCAATTTGGGAGTCGCACGGGGTCGAAATTACCTTGCCTCCATCGTGATGACTGAATGGATCGCGTTCTTGGACAATGACACACTATTCACTCCTGAACTCCTGCCTTTCTTTAACGACCTCCGAGTGACTAATGCTGATCTAGTCTTTCCAATCGTCTTGTGGCCCGACGGTCGCGTAAATTCAGCTGGTGGACGCTTCCGCCCATTCCTTAGCTGGAGTTCGAATGGCTACTATGGCTCCCGACTTGCTGACGCCCGCGAATCCCTAGAACGCGCCACTGATTGGGGCCTCGGTGCCGCCTTCATTGTTAGACGAGAGTGCTTCTCTAACCTTGGGGGCTTCGACGCCGAACACGGACTCTATGGTGCGGAAGATCTCGACTTCTCACTGCGCGCGAAGCGCACCGGCCTTCAATCGATTCGGGTTGCTCACGCGCCCGTTATTCACCTCGATGCCCGGTCCTCAATCCCAGAGGCTGAACGCCTGAGTTCACTTGCCAAGTCAGCAAGGCTAATTCGATCACGCCATGGCCTCGCTGTTACTCGTCCACTAAGCGCCGCTTGGTATGCGTTCAGGCGTAGCACGCTTCTGGCGCCTCTTAAGGATCTCCTTGTCCTATCCTTCCGCGCTGCTAGATTCCGCGATCTCAGTGGTCGTCGTGCGCCAGACCTCATTCCTTCGTCATCCCCAGGGCGTCAATCGCGAATCGCGAATACGCGCGAAAAACCATAGAGAATCATCTTGAGCTCGCGTCAACTACACCGTCAACGATATCGCACTCCGTATCGCGAGTTCGTCTTGAAGTCTCGACTGTGCTTTCTGTACCTTCAAGATCGACTAACCGTATTTCCGGGCATCTACCTTGCGTATGCGCACGCGCGCCCAAAGTTCCGAGATCGCAATGACAATTGTCGTTCCTTTGCGGTCGACGCCGAATGCGAACTTGTCATTGAAGGCTTCCCACGCTCCGGTAACAGCTTCGCTGTAGCTGCATTCCGCCAAGCACAGCACCGGCCCGTTCGAATTGCTCACCACCTCCATGCCGCCGCGCAGGTTCTGAGGGCTTCGCGACTCGGAATCCCGGTCTTACTCCTCATCCGTCACCCGAGCGATGCCATTGTCTCAATGGCTGCCAAGCGCCCTGGGCTTTCGATGTCCTGGGCAATCCGGAGTTACATCCGATTCTATGAGGCAGTACTTCCAATCATTGATGATGTCATTGTGGTTCCTTTCTCTGTTGTTATCTCCGATTTCGGATCCGCCATAGCCAATCTGAATTCCAGATGTGGTTCGAATTTCGTGCTCTTCCCTAACGATGGATCGATGACTTCTGCCGTAATGTCGGAGATCGATCAGTCCGGATTGCGGGAGGCTTCGCGATCAGGGCGATCGTTCGAACTCTCAGTTGGCCGACCCTCTGCAGAGCGTGAACTCGCGAAGGAAGCATCTCGCGCTATCTACTGGGACTCGGCGTATCAGCCCCTCCGGCGACGAGCAGAAGCGATTTATGATCATGTCCTCGGCCACAGCGATCTCAGCTGACATTCCTGTCTGTGCCGACCGCAGTATCCCGTTCAACCTCGAGCCAAGAAACAAGACGAAGTAGGAGTTGCAATCTTGACAACGAATCTCCGAATCAAGTCCTGGCTCACCAGATTTCGGCGCCCGCGCTTTGGAGCTTTGCTGGCGCCTAATGATCCGTACCTCTCCCCTCCACTGCGCCCCCTTGAAGGGATTCTCCCCGGATCAATGCGGCGATCCGTGAAGCGCCGCCTTCGTCTCCTCGGTTCTGACGATGCGGCCCATTTTCCACTAGTCCTTCCTGTTCCCCATGCATCCGAACTTGTTGGACTGCCCGACTTCATAGGCATCGGCGTTCAGCGCGCGGGCACAAGCTGGTGGTTTGATCTGTTGCTAACTCAACCGGGTATTTACCATCGCTCCGAAGTCGAGATCCATAAGGAGCGTCAGTACTTTTCCCACCTTGCGCTGGCGAAAAGCGATAATGAGATACTCAAGCGCGACTTTGCGTGCTGGTTTCCTCGAACAGAGGGCACAATCACAGGCGAATGGACTCCCGATTACTTCTACTACGCATGGGTTCCACGGCTCGTCTACATGACCGCTCCTGCGGCAAAACTGCTCCTCCTTCTTCGCGACCCGGTCGAAAGGCTTCTTTCTGGAGCTACGCACCTTGCTAGTCTGAATCGCGGTTCCCTACCTCCAGGCGACATCATTCAAGACGCGTTTCAACGTGGCTTGTACGCGAATCAATTGCGAAACTGGCTCGTTCATTTTCCGATCAGTCAATTCCTGATTCTGCAGTACGAGCAATGCGTCGCCGATCCTCGCGCAGAACTGACGCGTACGCTTCGTTTCTTGGGAGTCGACTCAGAAGTGACTGTAAGATCTACCCAGCCTCATCGGCGCATTAATCCGTCGCGCGGTACAAGACCACAGTTGCCGAAGTCCGTTCGAGACCGGTTCGTATCGCTCTACGAATCCGATGTTGCGCAACTGAAAGCACTGGTTCCTGACCTCAATCTGGACGTATGGCCGAACTTCCGACCATAAGGAAAAGCTGCCTCCTCGTTGCCAAGGTCTGCAATCGAGCGTCCCCAGGTCCTGACGCTGCGATCAGCGGCGTCGTTGAAAGAATTCCCCAAAAACCTCAAGTGCGAGGAGCCTCCGAGCGGCATACATCAATACGAGATAGGCCAGGCAAGAACCTACTAGAAGGAACGCGCTGGGCAATGGGCGACCGGCAAACACCAGCCTGGCGCAAAGGCCGGGTAATCCAAAGCATGCGCCCGCGCACAAGATGACATAGAGGAACTCTCGCCCAAATGGATGGAAGCGACGCCGCCTCCATAGGATAGTGCTCGTCAACAGATTTATGGCTGTGATCGATGCTGCCCAGGCGATTGCGGCACCGGAAAGGCCAATCCGTGGAATGAGCACCACGTTTAATCCAACATTAATCGCGACAGCAAGCGCCATGATAAGGAGATTTGCCGTGCTTCCGCCAGCCATTAAGATCATCGTCGCGTTGTTGCCTGTTGAGGAGTCGGCGGACATCCCCAAGGCGATGATCGTCAACGCGCTCGCACCTGCGAGGTAGTGCTGGCCGAACAGGTCGAGAAATGGACGAGGATCGGACGCCAGCGTGAACATGATCGGCAGGCTCATTATCATGATCCACCACGTAGAAGTTCGGTAGAGCTGGCCCAAGTCCTCAACTTTTCTGAGATGCAAGAGCCTGCTGATATGGGGCGCGATTGCATAGTTCACCGCGCTAATTGGAAATGCACCAAGGACGACGTAGCGACTGACGACCGTGTATGTCGCCGCATTACTGCTACCCGCTAGGAAACCTACCAGGATGACATCTAGCCACAGCAGTAGGACATCGAAGGCTCCTGCGAGGCTTCTTGGCAGGCTGAAGCGCCAGAATGCTGGGCCACGGTCTCCGTCGGTTGGCAGCCCATCCCTGACTACCGTGCTTCCAGTGGTGCCATTGGTTAGCCTTTGCCGCACTACCGCAAATGAGCACACCAGAGCGAGAGCGAGTGGACACACCCATGCGAGCGAAGCCAGGGCAAGGGTGACGCCTCCAATTGTGAACAGTCCGAGAAGAATTGGGCGCAGAAGGGGAACAAGGACGAGTGTTATGGCTACCGCCTCTCGAGGCGACCACGCGCGGCTTGCTGCGAGGATCACGTTTGAACACGAGGCAGCAGGGAGAAATGCGGCGAAGAGTCTTAGAATCGATGCCGTATTCGAAACCGTCGCTCGCTTACCAAAAATGATGGCTATTTGTGGGGCGTACTTATAAATAACGACCGCTACCAATAATGACACCAGGAGCGGAGGGATTACCGCACCAACGACCAGTGACCGAGTTGCTCGAGGACTGCTACTCATATATTGCGGCGTGAATCGAAGTAGACCGGCGTCGGCGCCAAGTGTCATCGCTCGGCTAATGATGGTGAATGCGGCGATCGCTTCGAAAAGAGCACCTGCCATGCTGACTCGAAGGAGGTGCGCCGCCAAGAGTGTGAATCCGAATCCCAGTATTGCATTCAGAATAAAGCCGAGCAGCGTGAGAGAGCCTTCGCGCGCTAGTGCCTTGATCGGAGCGCTTACTCCTAACCTTCTGGCGTTCACGTGATGCTCTGACGGCTGCATGAGTCCACACATTAGTGATTAACGACAAAATCTTTCCGCGGATTCTTATGTCCCCGCTACTCAGGTGCTGACGGTGAGAGGCTGAGCGAGATGATGGGCTTAGTGGCGTTCGCCATATGGCGAATGCCCAGGGCCGTCGTCGTGTATCCGAGAAGTCGGGACCTAGATGCGCAGTCGCCGTCGGTACTGGGGTGACGGGTGTCTGTGTGGAGGTCCTCGTGAAGACGTTTGCGGCCGCGGCCAGGACATTTGCGGCAGTGCAGATGAGCACAAACCGACCCTTCATCGCTAGCAGCTTTGTGGGTTGCGTCTGGTTGGCATGGAGGGATGAGAGTTCGTCAGCCGCGAATTGGAGACACCGGCGATATGGCGTTTGCCCTCATCGGGGCCCGGTGTCCCGTGTCCTGCCGGCGGCACGAAGGCAGGAGACAAACTCCCAGATGAAGGGGCGATCGGCAACTTCGCTCGGAGTCGTCATCGTAAGCGACCGTTGTTTAATATGAACCCAAGACCGGCGTACTGCCGGCCCGTGCGGAGGGAGCACTCACCGTGGTGGAGAGGGGAGATGCAGGAATCTATCGACGGCTCGAACAGCCTCCCGACACGGGTGACTTCGGCGACGCTGGGATCAGTGGCGGTCTGCTAGAGACCGAACCTGGGTCGCCCTATCTCTCGGCCTCGTAGCCATGGACGCAGACACAATGGGCACAGCGCCCCCTTTCTCGGAGGCGCACACGAGTCCGGTGCCGAAGGGGGCGGCCCCAGGAAGACTTCCGCGACGTAGGCTCCCCCTCTTTGTTCAATTGGCCTTGATCACGCTCCTCCTGGGCGCCGCCCTGTCCGGGAGTATCTCAAGCGGGATCACATATACCGCAATCATCACCGTGATCATCACGGGGGTCGCCCTTGTGATGCTCCCGCTCGCCTGGCTGAGAGGCGAGACGTCAGTCCGAAGAGCTTTGGTGCCCCTCTTCATTTTCCTCGGGTGGGCGCTGATTGTGACCGCCGAAACGCATCACTTCGACAAGCAGGGTGCACAGAATCTCTGTGTCTATCTGCTGTTTGCCGCGACCATTGCGATCACCGCAGCCACCGCCCATCGAGACAACATCCAACGGTTCGTTGCCGCCGTCGTCACGGTGGCGTGGATACAGGTAATCGTTTACGGAAGTGTGCTTCTTCTCAAGGGATTCAACTCTTCAGGTATCGATGGGCGCCGTTCCTTCGGAATCGAGGGCGCGCTCATGATGACGGTGCTGCTCTCGACACGTGACACGCGTGCTCGCGTACGTGTTCTTCCCTATATTGTAACGCTGGAAGTCGGTCTCTCCGGATCGCGAACAGCCACGATCGTTGCTGTCACAATACTCATTCTTTTCGCTCTCCGTTCTGGTGGAGGGTTCCGCAAGGCGATCAAACTTGTGGCGCGGTTTTCTATTGCCATGACGATCATCTTGGTGACAGTCAACTTCGTCCCATCCGTTCACAATAGGGTCTTCGGCGGCGACCAGGCCAGCCTTTTTGGAATTGAGCTCAACACAGAGGGTCGAGTAGCACTGTGGAATGCTGTCATCGCTGATGCCCGCCAACACGACGTGTGGGTTGGAGCCGGTGCGGGCAGTGCGGCCGACGTTGTAAGTGCTGACTTCGGTGCCGGACAAGAGCCGCACAACGACTACCTGCGCCTGTGGCATGACTTTGGGTACATCGGCGGAGGGTTATGGATCGTAGCAATTCTCAATATGTTGTTGGCACTCGGGCGGCGCTGGCGGTGGACTCGTGAACGATTCTGTTGTTCGGCGATCGCCGGAATTGTTGCCATATCTATCGTAATGCTCACCGACAACGTAGTCATTTACTACTACGCCATGCTACCCATCGGTGTCATGATCGGACTCGCGCTCGTCAGCCCGGAGGCGCAGCCACCTGAACCGATGCTCCCGTGACCGGAGGCCTAGGTGAGCTTTCGTGCGATGCTCGAGGGCCGGGTTGTCTTAATGAAGAGCACCCGGCTGCGGTCAAGTGCGACCCGGGTTGTTGAGATCCAGATTCACCCAAGGATCTGTGGATAATTTCAGGCAAAGCTGCCAAGGCGGGCCCCGATACTTGCGCGCTGCAGCGCCGACGCGTTCGTGGGTATGTCATAAGTCCACTGCTGGACGTTCTCCTTGCTTTCATGAACCAGAGCTACTTACAGCGGAACGCTCGATTGTTGTTCGACGAATTGAAAAGCCCAAGCGAGCTAACTGCGAATGGCTCGTAAGCATGCTCGAGGGCTCCGACGCCCCGAGCGTCAACGCGTAGTTCCGAGTCGATGTCGAGGCAATTCCGACCGTTCCAGGAATGGGAGTGGGCGATCGGGCTCATACCGTTCGGCATTCACCAATGGATCACGGAGGCGCCCATGGTGCGAGAAGCGCTCTGCGACGAGATGGGCTGGCTCGAAGCGACGCTGCCAGGAGACTTTCTCGCCGACCCCTACTTAATGGAATGGGATGATGAGAGATGGATCCTGTTCGAGCACTTCAAAGGGCGGATTGGACGCGGTGTCATCGGAGCCGCACAGGTGTCAGGCGTTGACGCCTCTGATGCTGGTACGGTCATCACACACGGCAAGCATCATTTGGCGTATCCCTCTGTGTTCCGCGTCGAGGAACAGTCGTTCTGCATCGCTGATAGTTCGGACCCCGTCGGCATCCCTGTCTTCAAAGGAAGCGGGCCCACGACGTGGTCGCACGTGGGATATCTAGAGGGCGTGCCGCGACTAACTGATCCCACAATCGACTTCGACGGACGCATGTGGTGGGTTTTCGGGCTCAGCGGGAGGGGCAAGCATAATGTCCAGCTCATGCGCTTCATGGCGCGTGAGCCACTGGCGCAGTGGACCGAATGTTCTCCCGTGCCGGCACATGACCGCATGAGGCGACCAGCCGGTCGTCTGATCAGGTTCTCGGATGGCCGCACTTTACGCCCGGCGCAGGACTGCCGTTCTGACTATGGGGACGGCGTGTGTGTCTACGAAGTGGGCAACTGCGATCAGAACAGCTACACAGAGACGCTGAAACAGGTGATCGTGCCGAGCAGGAATTGGAAGTTCGGTGAGGGGTGCCACACGATCACCGGGGACGCCGATCTCACTGTGGTCGATGGCTTCAGGCGCGAGCCGCGTATGCTCGCCCCACTGCGTAAGCTGCGACACCGGATCGCCGTTCGGTACTGATCAGAGGTAAAGCATCGAGGGGTGAATCAAGTGCGGGGACGCGTGGGCGCGAAGTGCGAGAACCAAGCAGTTGTGGCGTGGGGAGCGATGCCGCCCCCAATCCATGGGACTGCCGTCGTCAATCAGCAAGTGCTTGCCCTCCTGCAAGCAACAGACACGTCGATCACATGGATCAACCCGGCCAAGGCGTCTGCAATAACGAACATCGAGAAATTCAGCTTTCGGAAGGTGGCGTCTGCCGTCTGGGAGCTAGGGAGATTTGCTAGCACCAGCGTGCGACAGTTCAAGAGGCACACCGGATACATAAGTCCGGGCCTCCTTCGCTGGGCCTTCTATCGGGATCTTGTTCCCTGGACGGTGAGCACCTTTTGCGCTAAGCGGACCATTCTACATGTGCACACTACGGCGTTTGAGGGTCTCAGGCGTCGAGGCCTCGTGAGGTTTCTCTCCAAGTGGGCGATGGATCGAACCGAAGTGTGGGTGTTAGCAGATGCGTTCGTGCCAGAAATGCGTCGGATCGGCCCGCGCTCGATCGAAGTGGTGAAAAACGGCATTGCGTGCCGGGCGCACGGACACAGGGAATTCAAACGGAGCGAGAGTCGTTTTGCACCTCTTCAGGTTGTGTTCCTTGGCAACCACTTTCAGGTCAAGGGGGTCGATACCGCCATCAAAGTCGTCGAGGAACTCCGGGATCTTCCGATCACGTGGGTGTTCGCTGGGTCAGCGGTGGAGGAGTCGATGGAGACTGGGCTGCAAAGCCTAATCGGTGCCGGTTTCGATATGACTAGGATCGAGCACATCGACATCGAGAGCAAGTGCTCGCTGCTCCGTGGGGCGGACTGCCTGCTGATGCCGTCCCATCTGCCGGAAGCAGCACCGTTGGTCGTGCTCGAAGCCATGGCCCACGGTGTAGTGCCGTTGGTCACGGCGCTGGGGGGAATGCCGGAGATGGTTGGGGATGCCGGCATCGTATGTGAGGGTCGAGAGGACTTCGTAGCGTCGATCAGGCGGCTTGGCATTGACCGCGCTGAGCTAAGGAGTCGTGGACGACGATGCCTGGATCGTTGGAAGCAGGAGTACTCGTCTGAGATCTTCGAGGCCAGAGTGAGGCAGCTCCTCTGTTGATGACAGCGAAGGATTTGGACTGCACGGTGGACGACGCTGGGCCGTCGATTAGCGACGCTGCATTGAACCGATTGGCCACCTCATGAGAACCATTCCAAAGATCCTTGACACCCTTACCGTTATTGTGTTCAGTTTCCGACTCAATCACTGATCGTTGCGCCATCGGTTGAACCACGCGCTATTTGAGCACTGCATCCAACCCGGTTGCTAAAGGTTTTGCTAGTTCAGTGGCATAGGTATTGCTCACATGATTTTGATCGACGTACGAGATTGTGTCGCCGATGACCGTAGGGCACTGGTTCTCGGCACAGAACCAGGGGATTGTCTGCAAGAATGCACCGCCTCCCTCGGTAACGACTTGGTAGATGTTCGTATCCTCAGAAACGAGTGCCGAACTTAGCGGGAATGTACATGAGCCCAAGGTCGCTCCCCTAGCCAGGAGACAGTCAACTGGGTTCTGTCCCAATCCTGGGACGTCTTCAAACACAATGACTTGCGGCGACAAATCCAATAGCACTTTCACTTCGCTTGCCATTGCGGCAACCAACCCATTATCACCATCAGGGTTTGTCTTGGGAATATTTGAATATGACGAGGAGAAGATAATCGCACTCGGTCGGATCTGCATTATTTGACTCACCGCCCAGTGATACCAGATATCACAATTGTTGTAGGCGCTGCTCCAACCCGGTGCACTACAACCTTCCTTGATCATTGGAACAATGTCCCAACCGGTGGCCGACCCAAACGCTGCCAATGGTGTCATCCACATCGCTGCATGTGAGTCGCCGAACACAACTAAGGTTCGTTTTGCCTTCACAGCACCCAAATGACATACCTCGCTAGTCGTGCTCTGAGGAGTGGCATCAGCGATGCAAGTGCCTAGCGAGGCGGTAGTGCCGGTCAGATCTTGGAATGGTGGGGAGAGACCGTTGGGAACCGTTTCGCGCAGCCGCTCCGGCGAGATGCTCGCGGCGACCGCATTCGTGTAGGAATCGGGAGGGAGCACTGGCAAAGCACCCGAAGGGGACGTAGTGGCGGGCTCGACGGCCATCGAACTGGTGGTCGTTGTGGCGGCCACACCAGGCGTCGCACTGGTGCTCGTTGTGGTGGCCTCGCCGGGCGTCGAACTGAGGGTCTCCTTCGCACTGAGTTCGGACTGGACCGATTGCAGGCACACTTCAGCGACGAATAGGACTGTTAGTACGCTCAAAGGCCAGAGGATAAGGCCCAACCAGCGGCGCCCGTGGGAGCGAGCATGGCCGACAACGATCCGGAAGTCTTTCCGGTGCAGAGGGTCCTCGTACACCTTGTAGGTGAACACGCTCAATCCGAAGGCACCCGCTAGGAGGAGGAGGTTCGTCGGAACTGAGAGTTTGTGGCCTTCGTATTCCATCGCAATCACCAGCACTGGCCAGTGCCACAAGTAGAAGGAGTATGAGACATCGCCAACGCAGCGCAGCGGTCGCAGGTTCAAGAATGCGGCAGCGCCCCGACGTGAAGGCCCGGGTCCGTTCAGCCCGCCTACTACGATTAGGGCTGTCGCCGAGACAGGGAGAAGGGCGGCATAGCCCGGGAAAGGGGTGCCAGCATTGAACCAAACCGCGGCCCCCAATACTCCCGAGAGCCCGACCCACGACGCACTGGCCTTGATCCACTCGGGCGGGCGCGAGAGGAAGGGGGTGCATACCGCGATGAGTGCACCAACTCCGAGCTCCCAAGCGCGCGTCAATGTCGAGAAGTACGCACCTGTTGGATCGTTAGCCGTGTCATGGACGGACCAAACGAGCGACGCCACAATAACTACTCCCAGTATGACCACGAGGCGACGAATGGCTGCTCGGTCGACCTCGTGTCGAACAACAAAGAGACGACGGTAGAGCCGGTCAAAGCGTAGTGGGGCCCTACGAAGTACGAAGAGGGTGATCATAAGAACTGCCGGCCAAGCGACGTAAAATTGCTCCTCGACGGCAAGGGACCAGAAATTCTGTAAAGGCGACGGTGGTGCTCCGCTTGAGAAGTAGTTCGTACCCACTTGAGCAAAGTGAACATTGGCTGCGAAGAACGCCGCCCAGATCGCGTCGTGGAAGGTGCTAAGTGCTCGTACCGGGTTGAGCAGATAGCGGCTTGCAATCGTTGTGGCAACGAGAGTTAGGGCGGCAGCGGGGAGGATTCGCCGGGCACGGGCGACATAGAACGCCCGGAAGCGGACTCGGCGTGCCTTCTCACTGCCTCGCAGTATCCAGCCTGTGATGAGAAAGCCAGAGATCACAAAGAACACATCAACGCCGATGTACCCACCGGCGAGGTAGGACACTCCAGCGTGATCGAGCACCACCAGCACTACGGCTATGGCGCGTAGGCCCTGGATATCACGCCGGAACGTGTGTTCTGGAGGAACCGGGTCTGTTCCGCCGCTATGTGCAGGCACGTGATTTCACCTGGAAGAGCGTCGTATCCATCTTGACGGCTCGCAAGGGAGGAAGCGGGAAAGAATATCCCGCAGACGACGCTAATGCCCGACGGCGTTGCATAGCAAGAGTGTATGCACCGGCCGAGATGGCCTAGATGGTCTCCCACAAGGCCGAGCTCATTAGAGGGCGGCCGAATGAAGAGCACCGACTCATTTCTCGACCCGCTTCCCTGGAGAATTCCAGCTCTGTCTGGGTTGGAGTGGAAATATCGCCATATCTTGCTGATGGGACGAACTGTGACGGTGAAGTTGGCCAGGGCAACGCCATATCAGGTTAAAGGTTCGCTCACGGCTAGCCGAGAATTGGTTGGAGGAGACCAAGAAGCATGGAACAACAAGATTGAGCGTGCTCGTTCCCATCATCGGACTCGGTCGACGCGGTCCACGACGGTCCGCGGGGATCTCAACCGCGGTGTTCGTGGCGCTGACCGTGCTCGTCGCGACTTCCGGCACAACCTTCGCAGACACTGCCTTGGTGACTGCGCAACTCGGGACCGCGTCGTCGTGCACACCGGTGGTTAGCCTTACCGAACTACTCACCGATCCGGGTTTTGACAGTCTGTTCAAGAATCGCGCACCGGGATGGAACGACAACGTTTGGGGTGGCGCAACTGTTGCCAACTCGCGTGTGACGAGTGGACAGCACAGCGGCGCAGCCGCGCAAAGGATGACCGTTACCCTGCCACCAAAGGGTGCGGGCGTCGAATACACTCAAAACCAGACCTTTCTGGCGGGCCAAGTCTATCAGGCCTCCGTCTGGTTGCGCTCTCCGACCTCGACGACCCTGGACTTCCAATTACGCCAACAGCACGCGTACTACGAGGCAGGCGCGGAACAACGCGTTCAACTGACCCCGAACTGGCAGCACTTTGTTATCCAGGGTGGCTTCAGTGTCAACACCGCCGGGTTCTTCGGCATCAGCTTTGTGACGGCTGGGACCGTGGTGATCGATGATGCCAGCCTACGCGCCGTCAGCGATACCCAGTGTGTGGCAACCACGGCACCGATCCCTGCCACATATTTTGGCATGCATGTGAACAAATGGGGCAATTACCCCAAGTGGCCAAGCGAAATGAACTTCGGCACGATGCGACTCTGGGATACAGGTACGACGTGGGCCGACATCGAGCCGCAACGCGGCGTCTGGAATTGGACGCGCATGGATTACTACATGAAAGAGGCCGTGGCCAACCACGAAGCGGTAATCTACACGATGGGGCAGACGCCCCAGTGGGCTTCGGCACGACCAAACGATCCCAGGGACGGCGCGGTTGCGGAGCCGGCAAATATCGCGGATTGGCGCACATATGTCCGAGCTGTCGCGACTCGATACAAAGGCGAGATCAAGTACTGGGAGATCTGGAATGAATCTGATCAAGGCATGTTCTACACGGGCACGCCACAAACGCTGGTCACGCTGACTTCCGCCGCGCGCGAAACTTTGCTGGCGGTAGATCCCACCAATACGGTGCTGTCGCCTGATTTCACCCCGGCGGGTTTGCCGTTCATGGCGCAGTTTCTTGCCGACGGGGGTGGCAAGTACATCGACGTGATGTCGGTTCACCAATACCCCCTAATGACTCCCGAGGATGATCGCCCCTTCTTCGTTGCAGTTGGTGACCTGATGCAACACAGCGGAATCGGTGGCAAGCCGATCTGGAACACCGAAGGCGCGGCGGGTTCACCGACATTGGCCAACCCACAGGCGGGAGGCATGGTCGCCCGCGCCTATTTGGTGCAGTGGGCGTGGGGCATCCAGAATTTCAGCTGGTATACCTGGGAGGGCCAGATCGGAAGCCCGTTGAGCCAAGCCGATTATATGACCCCGACAGCCGCCGGTATTGCCTACGAGCAAGTCGATCGATGGCTTCGCGGAGCCGAAATGCTGTCGCGCTCCACGGACGTAAACGGGACTTGGACGATCACCCTCAAACTCGCCAGTGGCGCACGTGCTTATGCCGTGTGGAACGTCAACGGCCCGTCGACTTTCACGATCCCGACCGGATGGGAAGTTGCGCATGCGGAGGACCTTACTGGTGCCACCGCCGGACTTTCGGGGGCGAGCGTGGCTATCGGAACCGCACCGCTGCTGCTGGTCCGTTAGCCAAATGAGCTGGACCAATGCGCCATAGCGGTGCTGACAATCGGGCGCAACGAACGCAAACGTCAGTATTGGGCGGCTGGAACACACAATCGGCGCATGAAGTGGTGGTCTTCACGGGACCCCCGTCGCGAAGAAACCTGTCGCGCGCTTCAGGATCTCGACGTCCTCGAGCAGCCGTTGGTTCTCACGACGCAGCTGCGCCAAGTCCGGGAGCTCCTCCGTCGTACAGGCGCCTTCGTACCCCTGAAGAGGAGATCGTAGAGTGGCAGCGGGGTCGGTGCCTGGGGCGGATGTCGACCTCAGAAATGGCCGCTGACCTGGTGCGCCATGAATTGTCGTGCGCCTGACCGGAACCCCATTTTCCGGACCACGGTTATAAGAGTTAGGTCTGGATTGATGCTGCTGAGGCTGAGTGTAGGGCTTCGAACTCCACGGGAGGGACGTAGCCCAACGAGCTGTGCAGGTGCTCGGGGTTGTAGAAGTGCTCGATCCACTGGGCGATGGCGATCGACAGCTCGATCTCGGTCCGCCACTTCTTCCGGTTGTTGGCGGCCACGCTCTCTGCACATGAGCCGGCGACGCTCCGTGCACATGGGTCGGCCAGGCTTCATGATGACGGCGGGGCCCGCGCTTCCGTAGACACCGTCGTCAGTCCCGGCGGGTGAGCTCGGCGGCGGCCTTCTTGGCACACGCGTCGTCGACGAGGTCCTTGCCATCCGATGCCGCCGCGATGAGCGCGGCAGTGGCCGCGTTGTTGAGCGCCCGGGGCAGGCCGTTGGCCACCCGGTGCAGCCTGGCCACGGCGTCGTCGGCGAAGAGGGGCTCGTCCCGTCCGGCCAGGGCGACGTGGTGGCGCAGGTAAGCGGCTGACTCGCCGATGTCCATGGCCTTGATCCCAAAGCGGGTCACGATCCGCTGGTCGAGGGCGGCGAAGGTCCCGAGGCGCAGCTGGCGGCTCAGCGTGGGCTGGCCGACCAAGATGCCGGCGAAGGGCGAGGACGAGTCCATCTCTGCGTTGGTCAAAAGTCGCAGCTCTTCGAGCTGGGCAGGGTCGAGCAGGTGGGCCTCGTCGACGATGATCACTACCCGGCGATGGCGCTCGGCTTCTTCGGCGGCCAACAGGTCGGCGGCTTGGGCCATCACTTCGGCCTTGTGGAACCGCGGCTCGGCACCGAGGGCGCGCACGATGGTGACGTAGAGGCCGCGCGTCCCAAAGGCCGGGTTGGCCACGTAGATCACCTGGTGCCGGGTCGGGTCGAGCCCGGCCACCGCGGCGCGCACGGCCACGGTCTTGCCCGCCCCGACGTCGCCGGTGATGACCCCGAGGGCGGACTCCATCACGCAGAAGCTGATGCGCGCCACGGCTTCGGCGTGGGCGTCGCGGGTGAAGAGGTCCTTGGCCGCGATGCGCTTGCCGAAGGGTGTGCGGTTCAGCCCGAAGTGGCTCACCCAGGGGGCCGCGCTCACTGGGCCTCCTCAGCGTCGCCTTCGAACATGGCGAGCTGGGAGAAGTCGATGCTGCCGGTGCCCGCTTGCTCCTCGTGGGCGGCCGCCACCATGCCCAGGTAGTCGACGCCGGTTGGCACCGGCTCGGGACGTGCGGACTGAGGCACCGCCTTGTGGGTGTGGCGTCCGATGACGAAGGGCGTCGCCACTCCGGCCGGGCTCCCTTCGAAGAACACGTCGATGACAGCGAGGTCTTCGGGGTCATAGCGCAGCTCGACGCGCCGGGCGACGAGTGCGGGGTCGACCGCGTAGGTGTTGCCCTCGAGCGAGACGGTGGCCGTGCGGGTCACCTTGCGCAGCACCGACCAGCGGAAGGCCTCGGCCAGGCGTTCGGGGTCGGCCCCGCGGTGCGGGCCGCTCTTCTCGAACCGCTCGATCGGCGCCTCGCCGGTCTCGGCATGGATCCGGCGATTGGCCACCTGCTCGGCCCACGCATCGAAGAGGTCATCGAGGGCCGTCAGCGACTCGATCCCCTGGTGCATCGCCTCTTGGAGAAAGGCCTCGCGGATGAAGCGGTTCAGGCGCTCCTGTTTGCCGCGGCCCTCAGGTGAGTAGGGCTTCGAATGCACCAGGCGGATCCCGAGGACCGCCGCGGTCCTGGTCAACCAGGCATTCTTGAAGGGCGCCCCGTTGTCGGCATAGAGGACCTCGGGCAGCCCCCGGCGCACGATGGCCGCTCGCAGCGCCTCTTGGCACGCCCGGGCGTTCTCGTGCGCGAAGAAGCGGCCGTGGACCAACAAGCGTGAGTGGTCGTCGACGATCAAGAAGAGCTTGGCCCGCACCGAGGAGGACTCGACTCTCGGGTGCGGAACCCAGGGTCCGACGAGCACGTCGGTGATCCAGCGGTCGTTCGCCGCCGCGGCTTCGTAGCGGCCGAAGGACTTGGGCTCAGCGGCGAGCGCCTCACGGCTGAGACCCCGGCGGGCGAGCTGTTGGCGCACCGTGCGCTCGGCCACGCGGATGCCGTGGCGGGCGAAGAGGATCCGAGAGATCTGGGCGGCCGAGCGGCTCGGCAGCTCGAGCCGTAGTGCGGCGGCCTCGTCGGCCAGCTCGGGGTGGGCGCGCACCGCTCCGGTGTCAGAGCGCGTCTCGGGACGAAGTGCGCCGAGACCGCCGCGGCGCCAGGCCCGGATCCAGCGGTCGATGGTGGCGCGGCTGTAGCGGTGCACCGTTCCGTCAGGGTGCGTGTGTGCTCGTGCGGCCATGGCACGCACCAGCGGGCCGCGCTCGGCCGGTTCGAGCCGGTCGCTCGTGGCTTCTGCGATCACCGCCCAGCGGTGCAGTGCCACCGCTTCAGCGTGCTCTTCGTCCATGTCGTCATCTCCTGTCTCGTGGTCGTCAACCGACAGGAGGCATGAAACGACGTCTGCCGACGAGCAGATAGGGGGAGTTTGTGTTGGTGGCCACGAGCGTCCCGCCGCACACCGACGAGCAGAAGCGCCATGGGCCGGCCGCCAGCCACCCCGGCAGACCCGTGACAGCCCGCCAGGCGGCGGCCATAGCGGCGAGCGCGTGGCGCCTCGGGTCCGGCAACGGCGTCAGTGCTTCACCACCGAGCTCGACCGCGAGAGCGGCGAAAGACAGCGCGAGCGAAGCGGCCCGGCGTCCGAAACTGCGCACCCAACCGCGCACCGTGGCGTGGGGGACCCCGAGGCGTTCAGACACCGGGCGAACCCCGTCCTCGCCGGACACGACGGGCTCGAGGGCGGCACCGATGGTCTCGATCGAGTCGAGGCGTTTGATCGCCACAAAGGCCGGGAGCAGGGCATGGGTGCCACCGCACTGCGCGCACGCGCCCCGCGGGATCCAGATCTTGTGAGCGCCACCCTCGTGGCGCACGAAGCGCGAGTAGCCCGACCAGAACATCATTGGCTCGAAGCACGACGGGCAATGCGCCCTCGGGACCTCGACTTCTCGGCCCGCCGCCGCGTAGGCCTCGACGGACAACGTGCAGGGCCATACGATTGACACCGGTGGCAACACCGCCTTGGACCCCTTCCGCAAGCCAGCGATCAACTTGCAGCGGGAGGGGTCCCTCGCGTTCAGGGACCGCTCATCCTCGCTGTCGCCGGCCTCACCGGGCCAAGTGGGCCAAAATCATCCGCAAAGAGCACGGCCGAAAGCCGCGCCCGCGTCCTCAGGAAGTCACGCCGCTAACACCGGTTAAGAAGCTCGATCTGCATCGAGTCCCAGAACGATTCCATGGGGGAAGCAGTCACCGATGGTTCCCGTCGAGCCCATAAGGCGGTGCTTGCGGACTACTTCGCTGAAGCCCCACGACGTGAACTGGCTGCCGTGGTCCGGATGAATCACGGACGTTGTGCTTATGGCTCGCGATTCGCTCGTGGTGGTGGTGGTTGGTGCGCCTGTGGAAACTCCGGTTGATACCCGACAAATCGTGTTCGGTTGATGCCCGACACCTTTGATTGATTGGCTAGTGACCCCGATGGGGTTCGGCTCGCTTCTTTCTCACCCCCCCTCGAGTTGTTCGTAGGACGTTCTTGAGAAGGTCCGGCCCGTCCCAGACCTCGAGGAGCTCCTCAAGGACCCGAACATCGACAAGGTGTCCGGCGCGTTGCTTGCCGACAGAGAAGACCTGGTTAGACACCGAAATGGTCCCATTGATCGAGACGGTCCGGCTCACCCAGCCTTCTGCGGAACGGTCCTCGGTCACCACACGCAGGTCAGGGGCCAGTTCGGGTTCGCAGCGCGGGGCTCTCGCCTCGAAGCGTTGGGCCGGCGTGGCCATACCCAGGCTCTGATGTGGCCGCTGGGTGTTGTAGTCGCTCACCCAGGCGTCGAGCTCGTTTTGGGCCGCGTGCTGGGAGGCAAAGATCTGCCCGCCCAGGAACTCGGTGCGCAGTGTGCGAGCGAAGCGCTCGATCCTGCCGGTGGTGGTCGGCGACGCCGGTGCGGTCAGACGATGGATGATGCCGTTCTCGCGGCAGATCTTGTCGAAGAGGACCTCAGTGGGGGTAAGCCCGAATCGGTTGGTGAAGACCTTGCCATTGTCAGTCAAAATTTCCTCGGGCACCCCGTGGCACTCGAGTGCTTGGGCGAAGAACCCGCAGACCGCCCGTCCGGTGGCTCGGAGCATGATCCCTGCGCAGATGCAGTAGCGGGAGTGATCGTCGACGCCGGTGAGCACCTTGCACTCGGTGCCGTCGTCGAGGAGCACTCCGCCCACCACATCCATCTGCCAGAGCTCCATCGGGCGCCCACGTTCCCAGCGTTTGTAGGTCGGAAGACGCTTGCGATCAGCCTTGGGCTCGATCAGGCCGTGACGCAGCAGCGCCCGATAGATCCCAGAGACGGAAGGAAGCGGTGACACGCCTTCGCGCCACAGTTGGTGGCGCAGGCTCATCGGGCCCCAATGGGGCCGGTTCCGCCGCAGCTCGAGCACCCTGACCCTCGATCACTGCGGGCATCTGCAGGGGCGAAGTCTTGGGTCGGTGCGAGCGGTCCTGGAGGCCTTCGAGGCCCCCGGCCTCATAACGGGCCAGCCAGGAGTGCACCGTGTCTCGATGCACGCCGAACTTCTCGGCTACCTCGGTGACTCGCATCCCTGCTCTGATGACGGCCAAGACGGCGTCATAACGCTGTTCCACCTTGCTGAGCTCCCTGAGCATTCGGCCACCTCCTGCGCTTGAGTGCAGATTGGTGGGGCAAGGTGTCGGGCATCAACCGAACACGTGTCGGGGATCACCCGAACACGCGTCGGAGATCTTCCGAAGAGGAAAATGACGGGGTTCACCCGGAACAACACAGGTGGTTGGTGCGCCCCCCGGGATTCGAACCCGGAACCTGCGGATTAAGAGTCCGTTGCTCTGCCATTGAGCTAGAGGCGCGTCGACGAAGTGTAGGCGACCGCTCCCCACAATCGGGGAGGGTACGCGACGCTTTCGGGGTGACCGAGGGGACTTGAACCCCCGACCTCCAGGGCCACAACCTGGCGCTCTAACCTGCTGAGCTACGGCCACCATGCAAGGTCCGGCTACGCGCCGGGCAACGCAGGATTGTAACGATACACGGAGTACCCTGGTCTTTAGCGGGCCAGCCCCAAACTCAGCTCGTCTGAGTCTTCGCCTCCGTAGCTCAACTGGATAGAGCGGGTGGCTTCTACCCACCAGGTTGCGGGTTCGACTCCTGCCGGGGGCACGCTTGGCCCGCGGGAGTGGTCGTGCGATGGCGTGGGCCGGACACCCCGAAAACGCGGCCTCTGAGACTCAGGCGACGGCCGCCTCGAGCTCGGCGCTGGCACTCACGTCCGAAACGGCGGCCGGCTGCCGGTTGGTGCTCCTGATCACCGTGACGGCCAGGATGAAGGCCACGAAGGCGATCAGCGACCCGATCCGGAACGACGCGTCGTAGCCGTGGGTCGTGGCCAGGGCGTGCTGCGCTCGGCTGATGGTGTGGCCGGCCGACACCAGGTGGCTCCTCGTGACGCTCGTCGCCACGGTGACGAGCACGGCCAGGCCCAGGGACCCACCGATCTGCTGTCCGGTGTTGAGCAACGCCGATGCGAGGCCGGCCTCGCCCCGGGGAACCCGGGACATCACGGTCAGGGTCAGGGGCACGAACGTCGATCCCATGCCGATGGCGAGGAGGAGCAGCGGGCCGACGATCGATCCGTAGGCAGCGTGCACCCCGACGAACGACAGCCACAGCAAGCCCCCGGCCACCATGAGGGGGCCGATGGTCATGGGCCGGCGAGGGCCGATCCTGCTGACCAGGCGCGAGATGATGTTGGCGCTTCCACCGATCCCGATGGTCATGGGCAGGAATGCGAACCCGGCCTTGAGCGGGCTATAGCCCAGGATGTTCTGCACGAACTGGGTGATGAAGAAGAAGGTGGAGAACATCGCCGCGGCGAGGCACAGCATGATGATGTAGGAGCCGGCCCGGTTGCGATCCGAGAAGATCCGCAGGGGCATCAACGCGTGGGGGCTCTTGCTCTCGATGGCCACGAACGTGACGAGCAGGACCACGGCGAGGGCCAGGGCCACCACGGTCAAGTGGTCGGACCACCCTGTGGTGGCTGCTCGCGACAGCCCGTAGACGAGCGAAGCCATGCCGAGCGTGACCGATAGAGCACCGGGGAGGTCGAGGCGACCGTGTCGCGTGGGCGTGGTGCCGAGCACGCGCGGCGCGGCGATGGCGACGGTGAGACCGATGGGCACGTTCACGAACAGCACCCAACGCCACGAGGCGACGTCGGTCAGGATGCCTCCGAGAAGGAGCCCGAGCGAACCGCCCGCCCCCGACATCGCCGCGTACACACCCATCGCCCGCGAGCGCTTAGGCCCTTCGGGGTAGGTGTTCTGGATCAGCGCCAGCGCGGTGGGCGAGGCGATGGCGCCGCCGACACCCTGTGCGACCCGGGCCGCGATCAGCCAGAGCTGATCGGTGGCGAACCCGCCCAGCAGCGAGGCAGCCGTGAAGATGATGACGCCGATGGTGAACATCCGGCGCCGGCCGAAGAGGTCTCCACTGCGACCGCCGAGGAGGAGGAGTCCCCCGAATGTCAGCGCGTAGGCGGTGATGACCCACTCGAGGCCCGGAGCGGAGAAGTGGAGCTGGCGCTGGATCGAAGGCAGGGCGATGTTCACGATGGTGCCGTCGAGGATCACCATCATCTGGACGGCACAGATGAGCACCAGGGCCAGCCCGGCATGCCTGTGTTCGGTCAGGGCCTGTTCCGCACCTTCGTGACTCATCAGTAATAGACTCCCATCAAAGGTTGATACTTGTGGCTGAGATCCTTAAGGTTACTAAAAGGTCGAAAGATGTCAAGTGATGGAGTGCCCGATCAGGGCCAGGAGCGTGAAGCGGCCGCCGGGGACGCCTGGCAGGCGCTCTACGGGTTCGTCTTCGAACGCGAGGGGCAGCGGCGCTTCCACGAGGCCTGCGACGCGATCGGGCTGGCGCCGGGCGGCCTGAAGACCCTCCTCCAACTCTCGCCCGACCAGCCGGTTCCCATGCGGGACCTCGCCGAGTACTTCCGCTGCGACCCGTCCTACGTGACTTCGCTCGTCGACGGCCTCGAGTCGGCCGGGCTGGCCGAGCGGCGGTCGCATGCCACCGATCGTCGGGTCAAGATGGTGGCGCTGTCCCACAGCGGGGTGGAAGCCCAGGCGCAGGTCCGCAAGATCCTCGGCCAACCCCCGGCGTCGTTCTCGGCGCTGACCACGCCCGAGCTGCTGCGGCTCCGGTCACTGCTCGCCAAGCTGGACCGGTCCGAGCGACCGTCCGCGGGCTGAAGCTCAACGCTCTCGGCGTTCTTCTCGACGCGGGGCGCACCGCCGCGACACCCCCTGAACACGGGGACGAGGGTGCTTTAGACTCCGGCCGTGGCGCGCATCGTGGCGGTAGCCAACCAGAAGGGGGGCGTCGCCAAGACGACGACCGTCCACGCGCTCGGTTTCGCGTTGGCGCAGATGGGCCGCCGCGTGCTCCTGGTCGACCTCGACCCCCAGGCATGTCTCACGTATTCGGTCGGCATCGACCCCGAGAATCTCCACCAATCCCTGCACGACGTGTTCGTGCGCAAGATGAAGGCGGCCGACGCGCGTCGAGTCGTAGCCAGCGTGGATGGCCTGGACATCCTCCCCGCCACGATCGATCTCGCCGGATCCGAGGTCCATCTCCTCACGCGCACGGGACGCGAGCACGTCCTCGCCCTCGCGCTCGCCACGGTGGCAGACGACTACGACATGATCTTCATCGACTGCCCGCCGTCGCTCGGTGTGCTCACCATCAACGGGCTCACCGCCGCCAACGAGGTACTCATCCCGCTGCAGTGTGAGGCGCTCAGCCACCGCGGCGTCGGGCAGCTGCTCGAGACCATCGACGACGTGCGCATGTTCGCCAACGCCGATCTCGAGGTGCGCGGTGTCATCGCCACGATGTACGACGAGCGGACCCGTCACGGCAAGGCCGTCCTCGACGACGTCAGGGCCCGGCACGGCCTGAGCGTGTTGGAGCCGCCGGTCCGGAAGTCGATCCGGTTCGCCGAGGCACCCGCCCAGGGTCGCTGCATCCTCCAACATGCACCGACGTCACCAGGCGCCGAGGCCTATCGCGCCATCGCTCGCGAGCTCGACGCCGACCGGCGTCCGGCTCACTGAGCGAGTGTCGAAGGACCGAGAGCCCTGAATGTCTGACTCACCGGACCCGCTCGGCAAGCGGGCCCTGTTCTGGGCACCCGCAGAACGCGACGAGGGCGGCCCTCGACGAGCGTCTGAGCGTGATGTGCCGGGCAAGCATGCGCTTTTCTCCGACGAAGCGCGTGCCTCGGTGACCAGAGTACGTTCCGTGCCTCCGATCGAGACCTCTGTGCCATCCGCACCGCGCCCCATTCGTGGCGCGGCGGGTCGGGGAATTCTCAGTGCGATCACGGTCGAATGCTCCACCTGCGGCGGCCGCTCGGAGATCCACATGGCGGAGTTCGTGATGCTCCACCTGCCGATCTGGTTGTGGCGGCCGGGCCGCGGCTACACCCGATTCATGACCTGCCCGGCGTGTCGACGTCGTACCTGGGTGAGCGCCTCGTGGGCTCCCTGGGCCCGCTGACAGCACCACACCTCGGTCAAGGGGTCTAACCCTGATCGCAAGTGTGGGGTCCTGGGTGGAGCATTTCCACGGGCCCCTGGCCTACATGGTGTGCGGTCTTCTCGTCTTCGGAGAAGCCGCCGTGCTGCTCGGCTTCGTCATCCCCGGTGAGACCGCCGCGCTCATCGGGGGGGTCCTCGCCTCGCTGCATCACGTGAACCTCTTCGTGATGCTGGTCGTGATCATCGTGTGCGCCATCGTCGGGGACTCGGTCGGCTACAAAGTGGGCAAGCTCCTCGGTCCCTGGCTCATCGAGCACCGGCCCTTGCGGGGTCAGCCCGGCATCCACCGCGGTCAGGACCTCCTGGCTCGCCGAGGCGGCCCGGCCGTGTTCCTGGGGAGATGGTTGGCGCTGGCCCGAGCCCTCGTGCCCGGGCTCGCCGGCATGAGTGGCATGCGGTACCGGACGTTCCTCACCTACAACGCCGCGGGCGGGATCGCGTGGGGGGCAACGTTCGTGTTGATCGGGTACGTCGCCGGCACGTCGTACGCGGCGGTGGCAAAGACGTTCGGTGTCTACTCACTGTCGATCCTGGGAACCGTCGTCGCCGCGGTGGTGGTCATAGTCATCGTCCGGCACCGACGCGCCCGTCGCAAGTGGGATGGGTCGGACGCGCCATGACACGCGAACAGGCGCCCGTGACAACCGCCTGTGACACGCGGACAGGCGCCCGTGACACCCGCCTGCGACACGCGTAGTTCTCGACAGGAAGGTTCAATGGTCGAGTTGTTGATCAGTTACGACGAAATGCACCCGAGTCACCCCTTGTGGCAGCTGGCGTGTTCGCGCCACGCAGAGTAGGGAACTAAAGGCGTCAGGGCCTGATGTCGATTGTAGCGGCATGCATGTTTCCCGTGAGACCTTGCGTTCTACTTTTTCGCGTCTTGGCGGCAGTCTTCTCCGAGGGAGGACAGCTGTCGCCATTGCCGTCGTGGCCACCTCGGTAGCGGCCGGACTGCTCTCTCCGGATTCGGCCGACGCCACTCCCACATTGACGGTGACGCCCACCTCGACCGTCTTCGTCACACCCAGTTCCGCCACGACGTTGACGGGCCTGAGCATCTCCGGCGATACGACCGATCAGCTGCAGACCACAGTGTCGACCAATCTCGGCATGCTCTCGATCACGACCACCACGGGTTTGACGTTGGCCTACAACAACAGCTGGAGCGGAACCCAGTCCATCACCTTCACCGGACTCGAGAGTGCGGTGAACACCGCGCTGGCCACCACCACGCTCACCACCAGTGCGACGACGGGCACGGCCCAGGTGAGCCTGACCGCCATGGTCGCCCAGTCGGGGTACAACTACCTGGCCTCGAACCAGCACTTCTACCAGTACGTTGCGTGTGCGGGTTGCAGCTGGTTCACCGCCGACACCGGCGCCCAGGCGTTGAGCCTCGACGGCCAACCCGGGTATCTCGCCACAATCCCCAACTCCACGGTCAACACCTTCATTTCGACCAAGATCGCCAACGCCACCAACGTGTGGTTCGGGGCGCGCTCCTACGAGAGCCTGGCCACCGACGGTTCGCAGGCCTACGCCGTCCAGGGAGGGGTCACCTACGCCCGGGTGTGGCGATGGGTCGAGGGCGCCAACGAGAGCCCGATTGCCGGTGGCGTCATCAGCGAGTGCACGAACCAGCTCAGTACCTGCAGCTTCACCAACAGCGGCAGCTTCTACAGCAGCTGGGCGTCGGGTGAGCCCAACAACTCCGGAGGGTCCGCGAGCGTGGCCTATCAGGGTGAGTACGTGGCCGTCACCAACTGGAGCGGGACGTCGGGCTCGTGGAACGACCTGAGCCCCACCAATGACGCCAGTGTCAGCGGCTACGTCGTGGAGTTCGGGGGCAAGACCAACACCAACGCCAGCCTGGGGACCGGCTTCGCCGGCGTGGTCACCACGTCCAGCAACGTCCTCGTCGCCGCGGCGGCGTCGGTCCCCGGCGCGCCCACCATCGCCGCCACACCGGGCGACTCATCGGCCGCGCTGAGCTGGAACCCGCCTGCGTCAAACGGCGCCAGCATCACGAGCTACCAGGTCTCGACCGACGGTGGCACCACTTGGAACACGATCTCGACAACGAGCTCGAACAGCATCGTGAACGGCAACACGGTGACGACGGTCAGCGCCACCGTCACGGGCCTTACGAACGGGACGACCTACCAGATCGAAGTCGAAGCGGTGAACAGCGTCGGTGCCGGAGCTGCGAGCAACACCGCATCGATCACCCCCGCTGCGGTGCCCGGCGCCCCCACCGGCGTGAGCGCCACGGCCGGTGACAGCTCGGCCGGCGTGTCGTGGACCGCACCACCTTCCAACGGGTCGACGATCACCAGCTACACCGTGACCTCGAGCCCC
>Ga0182024_10001717_pt1 | contig 55662 bp, 46 predicted proteins | sample P32metaG_FD_120480 | JGI IMG/M metagenome (GOLD analysis project Ga0182024, IMG submission 120480) | Permafrost microbial communities from Stordalen Mire, Sweden - P3-2 metaG (Illumina Assembly) | ecosystem: Environmental > Terrestrial > Soil > Wetlands > Permafrost | place: Sweden: Stordalen...
AATCTGCCGCAACAACGTCACGATCTGCTCCGGTTTGTGTTTCCTCCATGCCATATCCAGCCGTCCTCCTCGAGTGAAATTCTCTCTCACTTCGGCTGGTATCAAAAACCCCGGTCAGGTCAGGGGCGGCAAGCCGCGTCAAAGATGGCATGAATTGAATGGCGCAACGCGGTGAGGGCCCTGACCATGAAAATTAGCGCAGGATTGCTAATGCACCGAATGCGCGATGACCAACTCGAAGTCCTGCTGGTCCACCCTGGTGGCCCCTTCTGGATAAAGAAAGATGTGGGTGAGTGGTTTATCCCCAAAGGGGAGATTGCTGCTGGAGAAGACCCACTTACGGCAGCGCAACGGGAGTTCATGGAAGAAACGGGTTTGGCTCCGACGGGACCCTTTCTAAGTTTAGGGCGGGTACGCCACAAGAACGGCAAAATCGTCCATGCGTGGGCATTCGAAGCCGATTGCGATGCCACAACCCTGCGGAGCAACACGTTTACCATGGAATGGCCGCCGCGCTCGGGCCAACAGATGGAGTTCCCCGAAGTAGATCGGGCTGCTTTTTTCTCCATCACGGGCGCTCACGAGAAAATGTACCCCCCAGAATTCGAACTAGCCCTCAGACTCCAAGACATCCTTCGAAAGCAAGACGGGTGATTCGGCCTCGGCCCCCGGCGCGGCAATTGGGAAGGACTTTGAGGCCGGCTCTAACTGACTACAGCTTTCAATTGATATCTCAAGAGTTTTCCTTGCGATCCTCTCAAGCAATGGGTGGTATCTGGTACTATTAAGGCCGTTGGGCATTGTTCGGCAATAGCAATTGGCCGGATATGAGAGTAGGATTATTCACAGACACGGAGACGGTGCGATAATACTCGCCGGCTGGGGCAGGACGAGCTGGCTACATGGCACCTAGCGCCGAATAAAAAAACAAAAGGGGCATGAATGCCAACTACAGAAATCAATCAAGTTTTAACTCACCTACGGGAACAGCGCACTCTCCTTACCACGGCCATCACGGCCTTGGAGGGACTAACTGGCAACGCAGCATCATCCGCCGCTGCGCCAGCGGGACCTATCCAGGCTAAGACAAGTACCAGCCACCGGCGCGGCCCACAAAGCATGTCTGCCGATGCGCGGGCTAGGATTGCGGCGTCCCAGAAAGCGCGGTGGGCGAAACTTCGGGGTGCCAGCGCCCCGGCAAAACCGGCGGCGAAACAGACCGCTAAACAGAGCCCTGGTCACCGAACTCATTCCGAAGCTACCAAGCAGAAGATCGCCGCAGCGGCCAAAGCCCGATGGGCGGGGCTAAAGGGTAATAAATAGACCTTGATCGGCGAATACGGACGGCCCCTAGGCTGCAAGGCTGGGGGCCGTCGGTATTTTTGACGGGTGAGACTACGCTGGCGAAAGTGCCTTCACATCAGAAATCGGCAATTCCATATTCGCGAGTGCGATTAAGTTACCCCTTATGGGCATCCGGTCAAGAGGCAAGAAAGTAGGTATCGTAGGCTCGCGTTACGGCGTCGCAATTGAGTTGTGGCGCACGATCCTCGTAGCGGGCGAACGAGCAGATACTTTGGGCTAAGTCACGGGGATAGCAGGCCCGCAAAGGTTGACCTCCATTCCCAAGCAACTTGATCAAATGTTCGACAGTATCCGCGTCATAGACCAAGCCAAACTGTCCGCAAACCCCGCGAAAGATTCGATGAAAGTCGGAGGGTTGTACATAATCCACTTTGACCTTGGTCTGGATACGGCGAAGAAACGCCTCATCGGCTAGCTGCGAGGGATCGAGATTGGTGGCGAATACCACAAAAATATCAAAGGGTATTTCAAATTTCTGTCCGCCCAGTAAGGTCAGAAAATCGATCCCCCGGTCCAGAGGTACGATCCATCGGTTTATGAGATCTTCCGGACGCATGCGCTGGCGCCCAAAATCGTCCACAATAAGCACGCCGTTATTAGCCTTCATTTGCAGGGGAGCGGAGTAGAAACCGGTAATTGAATTCAACTGCAGATCGAGCATTTCGGAGGTCATTTCCCCCCCTACAACTACGCGTGGCCGGCGGGACAAGACCCAGCGGCGGTCATCATCGGGAGACGCCAACACATCGCACCGCTGATGAATGTGGGAATCGAATAGGCTGATGATCTGATTATCGACTTCAACAGCGTATGGAATCAGGACTTGATCCTGGTAAACGCTGGGTAGCGCCTGGGCAATGGCTGTCTTTCCCGTTCCAGCCGGCCCATAGAGCATGATGGCGCGGCCGGAAACCACTGCGGCACCAAGCTGGGCGAGGAGCCGCTTGCCCAGCACAAGACCGGCGAACGCGCTCTCAACCTGCCTGGCATGAACATCCAAATCCTTGACACTTTGCGCGCGAACCTGCCGGTCGTAACTCTCTAGGGATACGGGTACCGGACCCGCATATTGGTTTCGCGACAGCAATTCCGCTGCACGTGTTTTACCCTGGGTGGTGGCGGCGATACGACGGATGCCGCCGACAACCCCCTTAACTTCACAAAATTGCGCTTTGCGAAGGCGCTCAAAAATTTCCTCCACGATAGCCAGGGCAATACACATCCGGCCAGCCAGATCGAGAAGAGTAAGTTCGCCTTCCAGATATAAAAGCTTCACGGCCAGGTCTTCGCATAAGCCGCGGTGAACACCAAGCTGTCCCAGCGTCTGGGGCCCAGGAAGACCTGCCGAAGTTGGCGGAGAAAATGAACCGCCAGTGGTTGTCATGGTTATGGTAGCAGCGGGCATATCACTTGATGCCGGTGGCGCCAGCGCGCGACGCCAAGAATGGCGTTCGGTCGGGCTGGCCGTCTGCCGACCACGCACCCGAATGAAACGCGTTGACAATCCAACTACGCAAATGCAAATTGCGTGGACTACTCATAGCGGCTGTGAATTCCCTGCCGCGTGCTGATTCAAATTGGACGCGGAGCCCAAGGCGCCCGGACGGCCATACGTTTCGCCGGCGAATTGGGGCCAGGGCACCGCGAACCTAATCTCGTTAAATCTGGCGAATAGCCAGTTGGCCAGCAGAAAGCACAATGGCGCGAGAATCAGTCCCGCCACGCAATCGGTGAGATAGTGGTACCGCAAGTACACGGTGGAAACCCACAAACTAACAATCAGCGGCGATAAAAGCCAGCCCAAGCGCCTGGAATTCCAGGCGGCGTACAGCCAAACAAGGAAAGAAATCGCCACGTGCATGCTGGGAAAGGCGTCGCGCTGGATGCGGGCGAAGTCCATGAAGGCGGCTTGCTGGCCGATAAGCGCGCTGTGCTGAATCAGCGGAACTGTATATTGAGACTGCAGGCTAAACATCGGCCCGACAGCCGGAACGAAAAGATATCCTAAAAAGCCGAACAGGCACACCATTACCAGACCGCACATCATATTGCGGAATCGATCATGGGGCCGGCGCGCGTAGAGAATACCAGCTACAAGGGGAATGTAGAGAAGATGCATACCATAGCTGAATTTCATCCACGAAGTCAGTGCGGGAGAAATAAAACGTTGCAGGGCCACGCTGGCTTGGAAACCAAACAATTTCTGGTCCAGCCCTATCAGAAATGCATCTCGATCATGGTGCACCAGCAAATGCGTGGCATCGCCATACAGCGAATAGTACATTACCAGAATGATTAAGAAGGGCGACCAGTCCCGAATAATTTGCCAATAAGGATGGGCAAACTCCCTCCACTGGCCTGCATCACCAACGCGATATTTCTGGCGAGAGCAAGCTTGCTGAAACACTTCCTTTAGGAACAGGCCGATGACCCCCACCAGAACCATTTGGGTCGCTGGACCGACGGAGTGCGCCCCCTGCCAGCCCAATAAGCACAGTACGCCGAGGTAGAAAAGAAAAAAGGTCAGAGCGATAGCGTCTTCCAAGCGGAACACAAACAATCGCCGGCCATGTGGCAATAGAGTCATGAAACTCAAGACACTAGCGATCTAAAATCACCCCGAAGGCATCCTTGGCCTTGGTGGCAACGGAACGGCTCTTGAGCGGGGCCAGAGGGCGGCTACTCTCCTGGATGTGGGTTGAGGGCCGCGTCCGTTGGAGATGCGCACCGTCCCCTGGCTCCGCTCAAGTTACTTTGGTGCCTTGGAATCTTCCGCCGGCTATCGCAAGGATGGTCTGCTGCGCGATAAACGGAGGATATCCAAATGGCGGTTCACTCTTGACAATTCATCAATGAACAGCCGGAAGCGATGGGCTGTTCCGTGGCGTTGGTGGTATCGCTGGAATCCAGCTCTGGTCGCCGCCGCCGGTTCACGAGAGGAGGAAAATTCGCGCCGCCCAGAGGGGACACCTCCAATTCGTCGCCCACCTGGGTCCCCGTGCGAAAAATTGTGTGGGGCGGCAATTCCAGTACGCTGGTCGTTTTAAGACTGACCTTGGAAATGCGGAAAGGGCGCACATATTCCTCAATGTGAACCACCCGTCTCACGCGATCGAGAAAGATCAGATCCAGGGAGAACAGCATACCTATGGTATGAACGCCGTGTGAGGGCACAATCCAGAGTCCCCGTCCGGCCCGCGCCCATCGCCGGGTCTTGCCCAGCAGGCCGATAAGCCTGCTGAAGTAGCCATCGGCAACCCTGGCCTCGGTGGCCAGAAAAGTCTCGCGGGTCAAGTTATACACGTATACGTTCTTCGAATTATTGGTGGTCACCGCATACCCCGCCTTGCGCTAAGAGTTTAAGAATTGCGCTAGGGCTGTTCCCTATTTACTCTTCCGCGGCCTTTTTATTTCTCCGCCAGATGATCACCCCCAAAACCAACATAGCGCCGATGCCGGCGATGATTCGAATCGTAGTTGCATCCATGTTCTTTCTCCTCGTCTCAGAATTACCGCTCCAGAGAGAAGAGCGGCTTCCTGCACTTACAAACCCAAGGCCCGGTCATTTCTGTATTACTCCAAAAAACTCCTTGGAGATCAGGATCACCGCGGGCCCTAGAATCACCACGAACAATGCCGGAAAAATAAAGAAAACCAAGGGAGGAACCATCTTGACTGTGGTCTTGGCAGCGGCTTCTTCGGCGCGCTGGCGACGCTTCCCTCGCAAATCGTCCGAATGAACACGTAGAGACTGAGCAATACTCGTGCCAAACTTGTCGGTTTGGATGAGCATCGCCACCAAACTCTTTATATCGTCCACACCTGTCCTTGTGCCTAGTTCGCGCAAGGCTTCCGTCCTGGTTTTGCCCAGGCGCATTTCGGCGCTAACCAGGTCCAATTCCTCGCACAGTTCGGGATGGGCAATCCGCAACTCCTGGGCTACCCGCAGCAGCGCCTGATCCAGTGCCAGTCCGGCTTCCACGCAAATCACCATCAGGTCCAGCGCATCGGCCAAACCTGAGCGAATCTTGCGCTGGCGGCGTTTGATTCTCCAGGTGAGCCAGAAATCGGGAAGAAAGAAGCCCGCGCAACCCGCTAGTAACGGAACGAAAACGGGGTTGTACGCATAGAGACCGGTAAAGTAGATCAGGGCCAGAAATGCCGGCGGGAGAATGATCTTCGCGCCGCGCATGGCCATCACGGCCTCGGGCTGGCGATATCCCGCGCGAATCATCATCCGCTGAACTTTCGGCACGTCCTTGGAAGGCAGCAGTTTCCCCATGTCGGAAAGTAGCCGTTCCAGTTTTTGTTTCTGCTTTTTTCCAAAGTCGAACTTGTCTTCGTGAGCGGCGGGCAACCAAAGCTTGCTCAAGCGTTCGGTAATGACCAATGAGCCCGGCGTGAACGCATAGGTCAGCGCGAGCATAACGAGCGTAGCAGCCATGAACGTCACACTAACTATTTGCCAGTTCATTCGGTTCCTTCACTTGTCTCAAACTTCAATTCGCACAATCTTCCAAAGAATTAGCGAGCCAACTACCTGCAGGACGCCGGCGACACCCAGCATATAAACGCCTTTGGGATCGGTAAATAACGGACTGATATAGCTTGGATTCACAGCGTGCAGCATTAGGATCATCGCCGGCGGAAGAGCAATCAGGATGCCAGCGGTCAGCCGGCCCTGCGCCGTGCGAGTACGCACATCACCAAGAATCTTGAAGCGCTCGCGGATGACGTGCGAAAGATTATCGAGGATTTCGGCCAGGTTTCCACCGGTCTCTTTTTGGACCAGGAGCGCGGTAACAAAAAACCGCACGTCAAGCAGCGGAATGCGCTCACAAAGATTGAGCAGTGCCTCGCGCAACGGCAGGCCGAAATTCTGCTCGTCAAATGCGATGCGGAATTCGCCAGCAAGGGGCTGGGGCAGTTCCGTGGTAATCATTTCCAGACCGGTGGTGAAAGCATGGCCCGCACGCACGGAACGGCCCAGAAGATCAATGGCCTCCGGGAATGACTTCTCGAAAGATCGCAGGCGGCGCGAGCGCATGAAAGCAACAACGGCAACCGGAATAAAGGCGGCCAGCACCGCGGCCAGCGGCGCAAGCACTGGATAGTTGTAGAAATGCTGAACGGCGAGATCCGCACCCAAAGCCAGCACCCCGCTAATCAACAGCAGCTTGCCTGGCCGGATAGTAATTCCTGCCTGGGCAACAAACTGACGGAGTCGAGTGGCCCAGTCCCATCTTAGGAGCATCCGATTAAGAGCGGGAACGTCGCTCAACAACTCATCGCGGATGAGCCGCAAATCCACTGAACCGGCGCCGCGTTTTTCGGCCTTCACAACCGACTCCAGGCGCGTGAGAGCGGCCTGTTGCTTAGCGGTAGTCTTGAGGGCGATGAGCCCCACAAGAATGATAACCACCGCTAGGTAGATCAGAATCGCGATAAAAATAGCCATAGTCAGCCCTCTATATCGTGGTGCGCTGAAACATTTCCATCGGAAATCGAATTCCCGCCGCCGACAGCCGTTCCGAAAATTTGGGACGGATGCCCGTGGCAGTGAACGCGCCGAGTACCGCCCCGTCAGGCCCCACTCCCTGCTTTTGAAAGGCAAAAATCTCCTGCATGGTGACAGTGTCACCCTCCATGCCGGTAATTTCGGATACACTTACCACCTTCCGGGTTCCATCGCTGAGGCGGGAAGCCTGCACCACAAGGTGGATAGCTGAGGCAATCTGCCGGCGGGTAGCGCTCTCCGGGATTCCCAGGTTGCCCATGGCCACCATGGTCTCCAGCCGCCCCAGGGCATCGCGAGGCGTATTAGCATGAACAGTGGTCAGTGAACCGTCATGCCCGGTATTCATGGCCTGAAGCATGTCCAATGCCTCATCGCCGCGTACTTCGCCGACGATAATGCGATCAGGACGCATACGCAGACAGTTGATCACTAGTTGCCGCTGGCGAATGGCGCCTTGGCCTTCGATATTGGGAGGGCGCGTTTCCAGCCGGACTACGTGCTCCTGATGAAGCTGCAGTTCAGCCGCGTCCTCGACGGTCACGATACGCTCGCGGTTCGGAATGAACGATGAAAGGACGTTCAACAGGGTGGTCTTTCCCGAACCGGTGCCGCCGGAGACCAGGATGTTCAACCGCGCTTTCACACAGCCGCGTAGCAGCTCCACCATTTGCGGCGTAATACTCTTATTGCGAATAAGATCGTCCGCGCCAAGCGGGTCGCGCCCAAACCGGCGAATCGAGACGCACGGCCCGTCGACCGCTAAAGGCGGAATAATGGCATTCACGCGCGAACCATCCGGCAACCGCGCATCCACCATCGGCGAAGATTCGTCCACGCGCCTCCCAACCGCGGAGACGATACGGTCAATGATGGCCATTAAGTGGGCATCGTCGCGAAACTGTATGGCGGTGTGCTCCAGGAGGCCGGCCCGCTCCACATAGACATTCTTAAAGGTATTTACAAGGATGTCGGAAACGGTCGGATCTTTAAGCAACGGTTCGAGCGGCCCTAGTCCAAAGACCTCATCAAGAACTTCCTGGGACAGGCGCTCTCTTTCAGCCAATGTCATAGGCGTGGATTCCGCGACCACCAAACTCTCAATGATGCGGCTCACTTCAAACCGCACCGCTTCCCTATCCATTTGGGTCAAGCGGTCAAGGTTGAGCGTTTGAATCAGCTTGCGATGAATGGTGCCTTTCAGCGCGCCGAAATCAAGGCGAATAGGTGCGGCTACGGACATTAGTCCCTCACTTCTTCCCAAATAAGTTCATGATGTTGTTACCACGCTTCGGGGCGGCATTCGGCGCCACTTCGGAAGAAGCCTCGCCAACCATCTGCACGGCCAACTGCTTGTACTTCGAGGTAAGCGGGTCGTTATGATTCCTGGATAACGGCGCGCCCAAATTAGTGGCTTCATTCACCTGGGCGAAATCATTGGGCAATCTGGCAAAGATGGAGCGTTTGGCGCTTTTTTCGAATTTTTGCAAGGCTTCTTCATCCCGGCGCTGCCAGCGATTCATAACCACGTGCAGACGCTGACGGTCGAGTCCCAGAGCGCCCAGGTCAGTCAAGTGGCGTTCGAGAGACCACAACGCGGGCACATCCGGCTCGGCGACCACCAGAATGGCTCGTGCCATATCCAGCACAGCTTTCCATTGGGCGGAGTAGGCCACGCCGAAGTCAATGACCACATAATCGAAAAGGCTCTGGGCTACGTTCACCAGGCGAACGGCGGCTGACGGGGTGATTCGCTCCCATTCTTCGGCATGCATCGCGCCCGCCATTACATCCAAGCCGCTCTTGTGGCGGGTAAGCAATCCGCTCAGCAGGTGGCTATCCAGTCGTTCTAGGTTGTCGAGCGCATCGCGTATGTAGAATTGAGGATGCAAGTCCAACAGCAAACACGCGTGACCCAGCGGAAAGCCAAAATCAATGAGACCCACGCGCTTAGTGCTTATGCGGGAGAGTTGCACGGCCAGATTGAGGGCCACCGTGCTGGCGCCGACGCCACCTTTCGATCCCATAACTACGAATAGTCTCTCGCGCAGGGCCGCGTCATGCTCTCCCGATTCCAATAAAAACCGGCGCAAGGTCTCCTGAAGCTTGGCAATGTCAATCGGACGTGGAATAAATTCCTGCACTCCGTTGCGCATGGCCTGTAACAATAAGTCCGAGTCAAGCTCGGCCTTGGAGGAACAGGCAACTATCCGAATCACCGGCTTCACCCTGCGCAATTGCGCTGCGAACGCGAAGTAAGGATCGGGATCCACAGCCAAATCCAGCAACACGACATCGGGGACCGGCTCGTCGGGTCCGAGTTGCCAGGTGCCACGGCTTACTGCCACCCACTCGATCACGGATTTGACCATGCCGGTTTGCACCAGGGAAGCATTTAGAGCCCCGCTGCTCTTGGCGTCAGTACTGGCGATACCGACAGTCAGCATGTCGCCGCCCTCACTCTTCCGTAATAGCCTACCGGGACTACTGACCCGGCCTCGAATTGGTCTCTGGCGCTCATGTTATTTCTGGCTGGGGGCTGTCGGCGCCGTGGCATGCTTGGGCGCGGAAGCGAGCGGCAGAAGAGGCACTGGAAACTGAGGCAAGGGTGGTACTTGGTTAGGCGCCAAAGCCTTGATGATGTGCGGTGTCACCAGGATCAGCAGCTCATTTTTGCTCTTGTTAAGGCTTCGGCTCTGAAAGATCTTGCCCAGCAGGGGGATACTCGACAGACCGGGAATTTTTGACAGTTGATTAGTGATCTGATCGTTAATCAGTCCCGCAATCGCGAAACTCTGCCCATCTTGCAGGTCCATTTCGGACTGCACCCGGCTGACAGAGAGCGCCGGAATTACAAACCCCTGCAGCGTAAGAGCGTTGGTGTAGTCAAGAGAACTAACTTCGGGAAGAACCTTCAGATGAATCAGTCCGCCGGGTGTCAGAGTAGGGGTGAAGTCAAGTTTTATTCCGAATTCCTTAAACAGAATCGTAACTACTGGAATGCCGGTACCGGAAGATTCCAGAATCGGATAGGGAAATTGTCCACCCGACAGGAAACTGGCTTCTTTGCCGCTTTCAGTGATTACGTTTGGTTCCGCAAGGATTTGCAAGAGGTTGTTCTCTTCCAACGCTTGAATGGTAGCTCCCAGATTGATATCCGGACGGTACAGAAAGATATTCAGCAGGTTGCTCAAAGTAAAACCGCCGGTGCCTGTCGTGGTCGTTGTGGAAGTGCCAGTGCTGGTAGTGGTTGCCCCAGTAGTCCCAAGGGGAGCCCCAATCTGTGGGCCACCAAACTGTTGCGTGGAGATAGCACCGACGGTCTTTGCTCCCGGCAGACTGAGAAGATTAAAACCCAGTTGCGACACGACCGAACGGTCCACTTCCGCGAACTTTACCTGCAGGAGAATTTCCGCGGACTCAGGTCCAGGAATTTCGAGCATGCTGACGGTCTTTGGCCACGTAGCTTTGGCGATTTCGAGCATCTTGTCGGCTACCGCCTGCGAAGGGACGTCACCGGAGAGAACCACCGAGTCCTTTTGGGACTCGACTTGTATGGTCTCATCCGGAAAGGCCGCATGAATCTGATTGGCGAGCGCCTGAACATCGAGATCCACCGTCACTTCATAGGACTGGCTTGCTCCCGACGCGTCCCAGACAACCAGCGATACGCTGCCCGGAGCTTTGCCGTCGATAAGAACCTGATTCGAGCTCGCCACCATAACATCTAAAATGTTGGGATCCGCGGTTGAAATGCGAATCACCCGTGCCGCGGTGTATATTAGGCGCGAATGGCCGACCAGTAAATGCAGAGCCTGTGGCGTAGCGCCGCCGACTTCGGCCGGAGCGGCCACGGGCTGGATGGTAGCGCGGGGCGATCCCGCCCGCCCCGCGTTTTGCCGGCCACCCACCCCCCGCACCCAGAGTGGAAGTGCCGCCAGCATGCAGATCGCAACCGCAGTACGGGTGGTTCTTAGACTGCGAATTATGATCTGAGTATTCATAAGTCTGGTCGCCATGTACTGAGCCTTTTACTGAACGCGTTACTGAACAGGGAGAGTCTGACTCTCCCTTTTATCGCCTCGAATGATTTCAACCGCATATACGGAAGCGTGCCCCGAGCCCGTACCTTTGGCCTTTACCGCGACGGGCGGCGGAACATCGCCGCCGAATAAGATCGAACGGTAAACGGGAGCGGGCTTCACCTCTTTCGAGTCAATGGTATTGCGCAATGAAAGTTGAATTTTCCCGTTAGTGCTGGCCATAGTGAGCTTGTTGGCCTGTTCCGGATCTACCAGCAGAGTTACCACGGCTACTGTTTGCGGCTTGCCGTCCTTATCCTGCTGAATTTGCTGGCCGGCGGCCAACACACGCACATCTTCAAGAATATTTCGCGTAATACTGTTCCCGCCCCCGCCATTTCCAGTTCCCAAGTCACCAGTCACCAGGACGTCAACCATGGTCCCCGGCATGGTAAAGCCAGCGACAGAAACTACGTCGTCCACACGCACCGAGACGGCCCGCATTCCTTCCGGGATGGCGGCGGGCAACCCGGCGCCAGAGGCCAACGCGGCGAGTTTTTCACTAAGAATGGGCTCGTTTTCTACCACCTGAGTAATCAACGCGCGACCCACGCAATCTTGCAAGCGGTTGAATGAACCAGCGGGAGTATTCCCCGCGGGCCATGGGATTAGCCGTAATTGGCGGGCTTCGAGGCGTGCGCCGAGGGGCAGCGTGACGGCCGCCACGACCACTTGATCCACTTTGATAGGCTTGATTGCCGCGGCCTGCTTAAGCTGGCGATAGACGTAATTACTAGCCAGCAAGCCGACCAGAATAGCCAGGGCAATGCCCACTAACATCCGAGTACGATTCATCTTTACACCCGGTAATTAGAAAACTCGGTAGGCCTGTTCAGCACAGAATAGGATTGTCGTCGCCACCGCCGCCGCTACTCCGAAAGGCAGGCTCAGAAGACCTGGATTATCCAGGTTGATTTTGCTGGAGCGCATTCCAAACGTCACCAGGGTCAGAAACACCACCCACATGTTGGCAAGTGTTTGCTTCACCCTGCCACTGCGAAGAACCTGTACAACAGCCATTACACCGGCGACGAAGATAGTTCCCAGCAGCGCCAGAATGATGTTGTAAGGCCCCAGCCATGCTCCCAGTGCGCCCATCAGCTTCCAGTCTCCCGCACCCAACCCCCGCAATAGCACGAACGGCAGCAACAAACCCAAGCCGAGCCCGGCCCCCACCAGCGCGGCTTTCATTCCCGCCTCGCCCCAGACCGCCGAATTAAGCGCGATGCCCGCGACAAACGCGGGAACCGTTAGCCAGTTGGGGATACGGCGCGAACGCCAGTCCAACCAGCCGGCCCAGCCGGCAATTCCTAGAGCGAAAATCCAAATCACGTTGTACACTTCGTTCCCACCTCAACTGTCACTACTCTGCTTTCCATTTACGCTTGCTTTCTGCTCAAACAGGAAGCAGTCCTCGATACAAAGTCTCCTGCAGCGGCCCTTGGGAATAATCTCTGGCTGCCGGATCCGGCACCCACCGCCCGGCAGCCAGAGAAAATCGAATCAGGCTTTGGTAGCCTGAAACATCTTCGCGATTACGTTCCCGCTGTCAGGCTGGCGCTAGCCGTCGAAAACACACCGTTGATGGAAGTGGCCAGGCCCTTCATCGCGGCAACCGCTGCGAGAGCGATCAGGACGAGCAGTAGTGCGTACTCTGTCAAATCCTGCCCTTCCTCTTCGTTCCACAGACGCATCAAAATATTCATTTCATTTCTCATTTCAATCCTCCTGATTGCAAACTGTTGGGGTCAGTCTCTGGCTGCCGGTGCCGCGAACCCGGCGTTCAGCAGCCAGAGAAGACTAATTCACGTTGCGCTACTCGGAATATTTTCGGTCCTTAGGTTCCCGCCGTCAGACTGCTCGCCGCAGTGGAAAACGCACCGTTGATGGAGGTAGCCAGACCCTGCATCGCGGCAACCGCTGCGAGAGCGATCAGGACGAGCAGTAGTGCGTACTCTGTCAAATCCTGCCCTTCTTCTTCCTTCCACAAACGCATCCAAATGCCCTTTTCATTGCTCATGTCATTCCTCCTTACTTGAAAGTGTGGGGGATTGTCTCTGGCTGTCCTCCCGCGAATTCCGCGGTTAGCCGCCAGAGGGAACCAACCCCCCCTTGCATGCCTCGGGGTTGTTCCCTTTTTAGGTTCCGGCTGTCAAGCTGGCAGCCGCCGTCGAGAACACGCCGTTGATGGCGGTGGCGACGCTCTTCATGGACGTGATCGCGGCCAGGGCGATCAGAACCAGCAACAGAGCGTATTCGGTCAAGTCCTGCCCTTCCTCTTCCTTCCACAAGCGAAAAATAAGTGATTTCACGGTTACTTCTCCTTAGTTTTAATTGCGTCGCGGCAATCAAACCCTCAACCCAACGGACAAGATATATGCACCCGTAGTGCCATTCTCGGAAGCCTCCTAAACTGCGGTATCCCCCAGTAAAACTAACTATATTTCTACCCCGGGCTTGGAGATCTCACGGAAATCCCTCGGGCATGGCCGGCAAACGTCATTAAACGTGAACGTATGGGGAATTATTGGTCACCGTTTGGTTACTTGACGGTGCAGTGAACTAGCCAAGCCCCCGCGGGCGCGAGAAACAGCTGTGAGGTCCACCGTCCGCCTGGCTTGCCGCACAACTCCGTTGCGCTCAAATCAATTGCTCTCTGGTTTGTACATCGGCGGGATTTCAGCCCGGCGTTCTTTGTTTCAGGCCGGTTGCCGTGCCGGTCAGCGTTTAGCCGGAAACAGGACCGGCGCGATGGTTAGACAACGGGGAGACTGCGGCTCGGTCACGCAGGAGGAATCGTATATTTGGACCGTATCTCTGTTGCTGTGAAACACCAGTGGCAGGATGCTTTCTATCTCCGCCAGCCGGTTGGTAATGACGGCCGTATGGCCTTCCATGGTGAAATCACTATCGGTGAACATCCAGAACCGCGCACCGATGCTATGCGCCGTGTCACCCATGTGAGCGGCATCCTCCGCCAGCCCTTGATCCCGGCCAAGATAGACAAAAGCCGGAGAAATCGTGGCAGGGCGCGCCGCTTCTCTTCCCGTGTAGAGGTATAGCAGTGGATCTTCGTAGGCAACGATGCGGTCGCGCGGCGCGGTATTCTCGCGTATCCATTGATAGGCCTGAAGTTGCTCCTGCAAGGCCTTCCCCCGGTCTGCGGCCAAAGACAAAAGCTCGTTTCGGCCCTTTATCAGGATCTTCCAGCCGGCAAATAAAAGCAGGAACACCGCGAGAACAGCCAAGACTCCCGCCACGCATCTTTCACTGGGCGGCATCGCCGGCCGGAGGGACGAGCGGAGCATGGCGGCAAGTCTGCGGAGTTCGGTCCACAGCCCGGCCAGGAACAGCGGCAGAAAGGGGAGAAGAAAGCGGCCCATTAGCGGATAGGGCCATGCCAGTACGATCACGCAATAAAATGGCAGCGCAAAATGGATTGGTTTCCAGCCATGCGATCTGGCCTGGCGAATCATCCCAGAGACTATTGCGGCGGTCAGAATCAGCGCAAAAGCGAACTGCAGCATGGACGGCGGCTCTTCCAACGGAGTAACCAAATATCGTCCCGGCGCGAGAACCAGCAAGGGCACGGTCAACTTAAGCAGCGCAACGAATGCCCGCAGATTGGGCACGCACACCCGCCATATCGCGCCGTAACTGGTGTAATAAGCCAGGTTCTGATTCCAGCCCAGGCTGGGCGTGAACGCGGCTTGCCACAGCGGATAGGCCCGCAGGCTCATCCACTGCCGCCAGGAACCCAATACAACCACTAATGCTGCCGCTACTGAGAAAATCATCCCTTGCCGCAGCGCGCGGCGGCATAGCGCAGCTACACAGATTCCGGCAACAACAGCCAGCCCCATAGTGCGCATGCCGACAGATAATCCGGCGATGACGCCGGCCAACGACGGCGCAACCATAGAACCATTTCGCGTTATTTTCGAATCGGCGAGAACCAGCGCCGTCAGCGCCAAGGCCATGAACGGCAGATCGCTCAAAATTCTCCCGCTGAACGTGAGGAAGAGAGGGTGGAGCGCGCAAATGCCCACTATTAGAAGTGCTGGCCAGTTTCCGACTCCGCCTAGCCTGCGTAACAACTGAAAAGCGGCGCTCAGCGACCAACAGCCGAAAAATATCGTGAGCCCGATTCCAGCGGCAACGTTTTGAGGAAAAGCTGGAAACGCCCGCCAAACCCAGGAAAGCAGCCACGGATACAATACCGGATACTTGGTTTGGGGCGGTGCGCCCGGAAAATCAGGCATGACGTCACCCTGCCCCTGCGATAGAGCTTTCGCAGTACTGAAGTAGAGGCTGTCATCGTGATATGCACCGAATAGAATGGCCGGATGCAAGCTCGCCACATCCCAGATATAGACTGCCAGAAGAAGAGCCATCCCGACCCAGGAAGCAATCCGGCTACGCTCAGTTGGTCTTGCTGACGATTCCGGCGTAAACATCGAAGGCCGTCGAAGAACGAGGCGGTCCAAAGCCCGCCTTTTCGCGAACCATGTATCCTGTGTGGCGTTTGGATTCGCCATAGAGGCGACGAATGTATTCACCAATGGCCCCGAGGCAAATCAACTGCACCCCGCTAATGAACAAAGCAGCGGCCAATCCGGGCATCCATCCTCTGGGCGTGGTGTGGAAGAACTTGCCAAATGACATGGCCAAAAGCCCAACTATGGAGAGCAGAGAGGATAGAAAGCCCACGCACGTGGCCAGACGCAGTGGCACCATGGACAGCCCCACCAAGCCTTCCCGGACTATGCAAAAACCCTCTCGCCATAGATGGGGCGCGGTCCCCGGAACGCCGGCGTAGCGCACTACCGTGCGGGAAAACCCCGCTAATCCGGCCATGCCCTGTACAAAACCGCTTCTATCTGGAAGAGCAAGCAGAGTATCCACCGCTTTACGATCTACTAAATGCATACTGCCGGTGTCGATTGAGATTCCGCCGTCTGAAAAGCGGTTGCGCAAGCGCCGCAAGCCTTTTTCCATTGATGACCGGAGCGTTGCGCGATGGTCTCCGTTGGTGCGTTCGCCGAAAACGACGTCGGAGCCTTCCCGCCAGCGCCTGACAAATTCACCGATAACTTCCGGGGGATTTTTCCCGTCCACGCCCGCCAATACAATCGCATCGCCCGAAGCATGTTCAATACCGGCCATGATGGCGATCGGGCGCCCAAAGCTCTTGGATAACCGGACTACTCGGACACAACGATCAAAAACCTGGAGCTCGCGCAGAATATCGGGAGTCGAATCGGTGCTGCCATCGTCTACATAGACGATCTCAAAATCCATATGGATTCCGTCGAGCGCCCGATGCAGGCGGCGGTTTGCCGCAGCGAGCCCCGTTTCCTGGTTTGCGCACGGAACCACCACTGAAAGAAGCGGGTTACATTTGACGGACTCGGCATGGCGCAGGTCCCTGAACAGGCCGGGATGCTCTGGAAATCGTGCATTCATCGGATAACCTTCCCAAGCAGAAACCTATATAAGGCACGTTGACTTCCAAACGAACGGCGAATATCTGAACGTGCGTCCCGCCAAAACATAGAAAAATGCGATTTACTACCGCTAGAGCGTTTCCTCAAAAGGACATATGGCGACACCGGCGGCCCGATTGTGTCACCTGCAGGAGACGCCGGCGATCGCAGCTAAGGACGGGCGCCGTTGCGCACATAAATGGCGCTGAGCTGGTCCTCATAGATGCGGCTCCAATCGCCCGAAGCGGAGAGTAGCGTCGCCAGCGCGGCATCCCGTTGAATCAAGCACGACTGGATGTTGTATTTCTTCAGCAGACCTAGGGCATTCGCGCTCACTCCGGAAATGCTCAGATAATCCGAAAGAACGCCGCGAGCTTCATAGATATCGGCGCGGCCATCAATGAATACCTTGCGCTGACCGTTAAAGGACCAAATCAGGTAGCCGCCATAGCCGTATTCGTTGAACATGGGCTCAGGAACCGCGTGTGCGCGGAGGTATTGGACGGCGCTAACCGGAAAAAAACCCTCCTCGGTTTGCAGAAGCTCCTGGCGCGAGGGGAAGAATGCCACCAGCGCGGCTATCAGAATAAGCATGAGCGCGGCATTGAGCAGCGGCCGATCCTTCGAAGATTCGTAGGGCGGCGACCATCGCTCGAGTAATCCCGCCAGCAGCGGAGCAAAAATTATGACGAAGATAATCAGGAAGCGGACGTGAACGCTTGCCGCGTATACCGCAAGAAAGAAAAGACCCATTTCCTCAATTCGATAGCGAGGGCGCAGCCCAATTTGAGCGAGCACGAATAACAGTACATAGGCGAGAAACAGCTTCCCGCGCCACGTGCCCAGGGGCATACTCTGCCATTCCTTGATACTGCTGATGTTAATCGGCTGGGCAAAGGCCATTTGAATCGGATTGACGGCTACCCGCCAACCATAGGGAGTCGCGCAAAGAGCCAGCAGGCAGAGCAGCCCAATTAGCATAAGGTGCCGATTCTGTCGGGGCGTCCACCGCTCGGCGTGAATACCGCCCGCCGAAAACGTTACCTGGCCGCTGGCCCAGTAAAGGCCCAGAGCGAACAAGCCAAATACAAACGTGCCATGAGTATTCACCCAAAGCAGAAAAACCAGAGGAAGCAGCCAGAGGGATTGCTGCAGGCCCAGCCGGTAGCGCTCCAGCAGGATCAGCGTGAGTATAAAAAAAACATATCCAAGCAATTGAGGGCGGAAAGTAAAAAACAACACCGACAAAGGCAAGACTGCGGCGCAGGCCATAAAGGCGGCCTTGGCATTGCGGCTGCGCAAAAACGCATAGTAATACAGCAGCGCGAAAATGACTCCGGCCAGCACGATCACTCCGGCGGTCAGACCCTGCAGGCCCCCAACGCGAACGCACACGGCCATCAAGACGTCGCCAAGCCATTCATAGGGCAGCCAGGGCGCGCCGTGAATGGTGAAGGAGAAAGAGTCAACAGTAGGCCATGCGTGCGTCGCCAAGATCTGTTGACCTGTGACGATGTGCCACCAGGTGTCGGGGTCTTGCAGCCCCAAGCGGGCGGTGCAGAAAACAGCACCGACCAAAAGCGCCCCGAGCAATACGGGAAACGAGAAAGCGCGGCACAGGATTCCCGCCAGCGCACTATCCCGCGCATGAATACTCCCTGCGCGAGTGGTCCGCGCAAGAGCGGGCGCCGCATGACCTTGGGGCGTCGCGTTAGCACAACTTAGACAGGCAGGTTCGCCCGCGGATGCGACGACCATGCCAGTCGTGGCGACTGCGCCCGCTGAATTCTCAAGTGTGCTCATGAGAGGACGATTAAACTTCCCAAGCTTCACTGATAAATTTCCCGCCAGGCTCCGCATTCGACTTGGTCACGCGCTAGTGTACCGCTGAGCGCGGAGGTGCGCTGCCACGTGATAACCGAAGCCGCCTGTCTCCGAACAGTCACACTTCGGCTGACGCACGCAGCCCTTATCAGTGGCTAGAGCATGTGGTGTTCCAAACCGTAGGGGGATTGCTACTCGTACTGAGGGGGCTCGGTGGGACGGCGGGGGCGGCCTGGAATCCGGCGCCGGATAGCGTCGAGGCGAAGGGAGAGAGGGGGTACCGGCGGATCACCCGTTGCGAGCGGTGCGGGAGATGGTGGATGGGATGTTGAAGGAGATATCGCCGTGGTTCGCCGGGCTGTACTCGGAGGTGGGGCGGTCGCCGATCACCCCGGAGCGCTGCGGGCGCTGCTGCTGCAGATTTTCTATTCGGTGCGGAGCGAGCGGATGTTGAATCCATCACCGATCCCCAGGCGCGACTGTACCGGAAGTCCCAAGGGGCCGAAGCGCGGCTGAGCTATCTGGGACACGTAGTGATGGAGAACCGCAACGGGCTGCTGATGCGCGCGATGGTGACCCAGGCGAATGTAACGGCGGAGCGCGATGCGGCTTTACGGATGGCCGAGACTCTGCCGGGCAAGCATCGAGTTACCCTGGGGGCGGACAAGAACTATGACACCAAGGATTTCGTGGGTGAACTGTGGAGGATGTGGATCACCCCGCATGTAGCCCAGAACAACACCAATCGTGCCAGCGCCATTGACCAGCGCACCACCCGCCACCATGGATACGAGGTCAGTCAGCGGGAGCGAAAACGAGTCGAGTAATCCTTCGGGTGGATGAAGGTTATCGGGATGCTGAGGAAAGTGAAGTTGCGAGGTCTCCGGAAAGTGGGCTGGCTGTTTACCTTCGTGGGCGCCGCTTACACCCTCTGCCGCTTGCAGCGGCTGAAGGCTCAGGCGGTGGCCTGAGAGTTCCGGCAAGACTGCACTGGCGGTTTTTTCGGAGGCCAAAAGCGACTCCCCGGCCCAGCGAAAAGACCCTCAAAACTACCCCCGGCTTGTACGCAAACCCGAACAACAGATGAAAATGCTTCGCCCGCTCAATTCTTCAACAAGCTGCTAATTGCAGCAGCGGCCAATGGATTGCAGGTAGGCAGTTTAGTTGTGCGAAACAACCCGATTGCAGATATAAGATCACCTGCCATTGTTCCTGTTCTGGCAGTGCGTAAAAGAAACTCCTGACCCCGAGCGGAGCAATTTCAGGCCTGGAGATCGCGAAAGGTCTCGGTGACGGCGAAGGGAATTCGAACAGTCTCGATGGTTTCGCCAAGCTGAAGGATTTTGGCGGGTTGCAGATGACCGAGGAGCAGGCCGGCATGGGAGAGATAGTCAATGCGCTCTGGAACCAGACCCATGATGCGGGCGCAAGTGCCATCCACGGCGACGGGATCATCGCCCAACACCAATACTCCACAGGGTTTGGGTATGCCCTGGATGGGCCCGTTGCCCTCCATGCCGACGATGCCATCCACGATGGCGAAGTCGGGCCGCACGGTGCTGTTAATATCCAGAATGGAGCGGGTAAGCCCGGCCCAATGCAGGGCGTTTTTGGGCCAGCCGTAACAGCTTCCGGGAACGATTCCAAACATATTCTTAAGCGATAGAGTAACTCCGGCCCAGTGGTGGGTCTTCATTTTGGGCATGGAGACGACGAAATCGGCCAGCAGGATACTCCTGGGAAGATAGAGTTCCTTCAACTTCGAAGCGCGGGTGCGGGTGGGAACCAGCTCCACTCCATCGGCATTGAGGTCAACGAAGATGCGGCCCAGCGGGCCGAGAAATTCACGAAGGCGAATGGATTCGAGAATGGCTTCGGTATCGCGCTCGTTGGCGGGGCCTTCGGCAACGAGTACAGTTTTCGCTCCCAGGCGCAAGAAGCTTTCGCGCGCGGCGGCGACGACGGCGGGATGCGTATTAATGACGAACTCGGGATCATGTTCGACGAAGTTGGGCTTGAGCAGGACAGTCTTGCCGCGAACGGGAAGAGCAAATTCCCGCAAGGTTTCGAACAATACGTTCGCGAGATCAGCCTGATAGTTTACAGCTGGGCGAATGGCTACGCGGGAGGGAGGGCGTTCAAAAGGTGGCCGCAGATCGGCTACGGCGAAGCTCATCGGGGAGGCCTGTCGGCCGAAGCATCGCTATTCGCGGCTTGAATCATCGGGGACGGTCCCGAAGGCCCGAAGAGTATAGCCACCGATTGGGGGGTGGTTTGCACGGCCATGATGGCCCAGGCCACCGACGCGACACTCCCGAGAAATTGGTTGGTCGAATACATCGCCTCCAGCGCGGGCCCAACGGGGAGCATCACCTTTCCGTAGGCCGTCAAGCAGGTGTGCGCGAGAGAAAGAGAAAGAGGGCCGCGAATGTGACCGTAGGAATCCTGCAGCCATTGCAAGCTCATCTGATTCTCGCTACGCGCTCTGTACTGCCGGAGCGCCAGCAGCGCCCACGCGGTGGGGCCAATGCGCGGCACGCCGGCCACTCCGTAGACGTGGGGATTTCCGCTGTTCCATCCGCCGCCGGGGCACATGCGGTCGTAGAGCATTCGCTCGCCGAGGCTTTGGCGCCGCGCCGCTCCCGCTATTCGTCGCGATTGCGCGGGAGAGCGATTTAGAGCCAGTAGCGCGGCGGAGGTAGGCTCGACCCAACTCGCGGCGCCTTGCGTCCAACTCCAACCTCTTAGCGAAGCATCCTGGCGAACCAGTGAGCTCTTGCGGCGAAATTTACTGGCCAAGCGCCACCAGGCGGTCCCTTCGGCAGGCCAGAAATCGCAGAGCCATTGCAGCCCTCGCGCCACTTGATGGGGCGCGTAACCGCCGGCGTCCAAGGTCAAGCAAGCTGCCGACGTGATCCAGCATCCCACGCGCTGCGCGGGAACCGCGGGCCACGACCCATCGGCAAGCTGTGCATCGCACAACCACTTCAATCCCCGCCGCACGGACTCTTCATGCGAAGAATCTCGATTCGTGTTCGCATAGGAACTCAGGGCGGCAAGCGCCCAGCAGGTGGGTTCGACTGCGTTATCGCAATCTGGATGGAAACCCCAACCACCGTCAGAATTCTGGGAATTGAGCAGGAAGGGTCGGCACACCCGCCCGGCAAAACCGGACGAATTGCTGGCGGGCACTAGCTCACCATTGGGGCATGCAACGCTCATCGCAGTTAGCGGCGAAAAGTTACATTACTCGCTGGCCAGCCACCTCTTCGGCCAGAGGTTCGGCGAGCGGATCGCCCTCACCGGATTCAATCTCGAGCTGATTAATCAGGCGATGCAGGTAACCGCGGGCAATTCCCAGCGCTCGGGCGCTTTCCACTTTGTTGCCGCCACATTCCTGAAGCGTGCGGAGAATCAGGCGGCGCTTGAACTCGCGTATTTCGTCCTCATAGGAATGGGCGACGGGCGCCTCGATCTGTTCAAAGCCCTTGTAGACCGCTTCGGGCAGATGCCAGGCCTCGATGGTGGATCCTTCCGCCAGAGCGATCGCGCGCTGCACCACGTTTTCAAGCTCGCGGACGTTGCCCGGCCACTTGTACTCCTCCAGAGCGCGCAAGGCCGTGGACGAAAATCGCTTTACATCCTTATTGAAGAGGCGAGAAAACCGGGTCATGAAATGGCTGGCCAGCAAGGGAATGCCCTCCCTGCGCACGCGCAACGGTGGGAGATGAACCTGGACGACGTTCAAACGGTAATACAAGTCGGTGCGAAATTTCCCCTGGTCCACCATTTCCTGGAGGTTCCGGTGGGTCGCGCAGACCAGCCGAAAGTTAACTTTCACCGGAGCGTTACTGCCCAGTCGCTCGAAGGATCGTTCCTGCAACACGCGCAGGAGTTTGGCTTGCAAACCCAATTCCAGGTCGCCGATTTCGTCCAGGAAAAGAGTTCCCTGATCGGCCATTTCGATGCGGCCCCGGCGCATGCCCGCCGCTCCGGTGAAGGCTCCTTTCTCATGGCCGAATAGCTCGTCTTCAACCAGGGTTTCAGGCATGTTGGCACAGGAAAAGGCCACGAAGGGTCCCGACGCACGCGGGCTAAGATTGTGGATTTCGCGGGCCAGCAATTCCTTGCCGGTGCCGGTTTCTCCAGTGACCAGCACGCTCACATCGCAAGGCGCAATTTTTCGCGTGAACGCCAGCACCTGCTGCATGGAATCCGTGGAAACAATGAAATTGCTATTCATGCTGCCGGACTTGCCCTTGGATCGCAACTCCCGCAACTCTTTTTCCACTTGATGAAAACGATGCGCACGCCGGAGCACTAAACGAAGCTCGGCGATATTGGGGGGACAGGCCACCGTATCATAGGCGCCCTTTTCGAAGACCTGGCGTACCGATCCCTCGTCATCATTATCGAGCAATGCGATAGTGGGAATCGCGAAATCCATCTGCTTGATTTCATCCATCAGATGAATGCGATCCGCATTGGACTCCGTGGACAGCCTTCGCAGGTCCAGAAGAACGATGTCCCACCAATTGGAGTGCTCGCGGATATTGGCCGGGCTGGACCGGCGCTCCGCGCGCAATTCAAATTCCGCGCCCAACGCCCGGCCGATAATCTGGGCAAATTCCAGATCGGCTGTAGACACAAAGACATGAACGCATTCGCTGATCATTCCCAACCGCCCCCTCAGACGGTCCTACGGAGACGAACTGTAGCAAAGCGGCATGGTTAGTTCAACAACAAAATATTAACTGTTACGTACCCCAGCGATTGGGCGCGGGATGCCAATCAGCGCATGGAAAGGTGGCGGGATTGCTTAACATACGCTTAGTAAACAAGATAGGGCTCCCGCCCACCGCAACGCACGGAGATTTCATAATGTTTACTGATTGAGAACAGTTCTAGAAAGCGATAGCGCGGGCGACACGGAAATTACTGAAGGCTTTGCAGGTATGCGATGAGCGTGTGCAAATCTTCATCGCTGCCGGCAAATGCAGGCATGCCGCCCGCCTTCATTTTTGGATTCGGATGACGGATCAACGCGCTTAGCTGTTCGACAGAAAGCTTGGAGGCAAGCCCAGCCAGTCGTGGGGCAGCTTTCGTGCCAACTCCGCCCTCTCCGTGGCAGAAAACGCATTGGCTGGTGTGGAAGATGCCCTGCCCGGCAAGCAATAATGGCGACGGCGGTTCTTTCGCTGACGCTAATACATCCGTAAAGGTGGGCTCAAACGGCTGCCGCATGTAGTTCCGCTCTTCTTCATTCTGCCAGGCAAGCTGACCACTAACATTGCGATCGCTCCTGTCATCGCGACGACTGAGAAACCCGAGCAGGCAGAGCGATCCTATGACGCACGCGAAGAGACTGGTGGAAAGCAGACGACGCCGGGGACGACGCTCGGAACCGCGGTCCACGAACGGCACCAGAGCAAAAAGCGCAAAAACAATCGTAGGAATCACGACAATACCAATTATGGCGCGAGAGCCTGCCCAGTATTTCAGCCACTGAAACAGTGGCAGGAAATACCACTCCGGGCGCGGGATATACGCCGCGCTTGAGCGATCCACTTCCGGACCCAGAGGGACGGGCGCGAAGTGCGCCAGCGCGATCAGAATCAGCATGAGTATTCCAGCAAAGCCGGCATCCATCGCGAACTGGCGCGGATAAAAAGGACGTGCGGAAAGACGCGGGACTGGTTCTGGCGGACCAGCGGGGCCAGCCTTGCGAAACAGGAACAGATGCAGCGCAATGAAAGCGGCAATGCCAAAGGGAATCACGATGATATGAAGGACGTAGAAGCGGGAAAGAGTCAGCGTCCCCATTTCGTCGCCGCCCCGCAGCAGCCGTTTGAGGAAGACTCCCACGACAGGCACTTCACCCATCACATTGGTCCCGACGGCAGTTGCGAAATAGGCCCGCTGGTCCCAAGGCAACAAATAACCGGTGAAGGCCATGCCCAACATGAGAAGGAACAAGCACACGCCGGAGAGCCAGAGGATTTCGCGGCGGCCTTTGAATGCACCGAAGAGAAATGTCTGAGCCAGGTGCAAAAAAAGCACCACTACAATCATTTGAGAGCCGTACGAATGGACGCTGCGGATAAATGAGCCGCTCCACACCTGTTTGGTAATGTAGGCTACGGTAGTGTGCGCCGAGTTCGTGGATGGAACGTAGTAGAGCGCAAGAGCAACGCCAGTAATGAATTGGGTCGCAACCAGAAAAAGCAGACCCGAGCCAAAAACATAAGCCCAGCGCGGCCCACCGGGAATTGACTCATCAATTACGCTCCGGAAAAAGGAGAGCACCCCGGTGCGCTGTTCCAGCCAGCGCCCCAAGCTTGAAAGAGTTCCATCAGGTTTTGTGAACGAAGTCATGCGAGAATTCAGTCTGGATGCTCTCAGGCAACCTTGCTTCGGCCAGCGACAGGGGAGTAGCTGACCATCAGGCGCGCGCCTTCGGCCTTTGCGGGCAAAACACTCATACCGGTCGGCGGAGGCCCCGAGACACGAGCGCCATCTGCCGCAAAGCAGCCGCCGTGACACGGACATACGAATTGGGCGGTCTCCGGCTTCCATGCAACGGAACAACCCAAGTGCGGGCATACAGACGACAGGACGGATAAAGAGCCCTCAGCATCATGGGTGACATAAACCGCCTGCTGCGATACTGTCTGCTGCCAGCCGTCCAGGCGCTGAATATTCACCAGCTTTCGAGTTGGTCCGGCCGTACTTGCGAACTGGTCCAGAGGCCCCAGGTCAAACCATTGCCCCCGGGATGCTTCTTCGTGCAACGGATAAACCATGTACCGAAGGAATGGCAGAGATATGACGGCTGCTACCGCCGCGGCACCGACGCCGGCCAGCAGGCCCAGAAATGACCTGCGCCCTGTTTCCCGTTCGTCCCGGAAAACTCCAGTGGTGCTACAAGGCAATTCGATTACACGAACTTCATCCAGAAACATAATGGCTCCTCCCTAATGCTTATTCTCTATCTCACGGATATATGCAACCAGAGCTTGAATCTCCATATCACTGAGCTTCTTCCCGAACGACGGCATCTTCTCCTTGCCATTTGAGATCGTGTGGATCAGCTCGGCATCTGTTTTTTTGGCAAATTCGGGCGAAGTCAGATTGTGAGCGCCAAGAGCTGTCCCTGCCGGGGTGTTTCCTGTTCCATCTTCACCATGGCAAAGGATGCAATTTGCCTTGAAGAGCGATTCACCTTGATTTTTCGCGCCACCCGCCTGCGCCTGAGCTACGCACATCGTGAGTAAGAATAATTGCGCGAATGCGACAGCGGTATAAGTCCAACTCTTCATAATCGGCTCCTGTTCTCTGATCTAAGTCTCATACTCTTCGTGAAATGAATTGAGAGCGGGCTGGTGTGACCACTGCTGCACGGCAAACCCGTTTGACGGCTATAGCTGGGGACGGCATCGGCCGGTTTGGCCGACCAACCAGCGGTAATCCCTATAGCCAAATAGCCAAGCCGGCCGGGGTTAGGAGCGCTAGCAAACCACACGATTTCTGTATCTCCATGTTTCTCTTTCTCTCCGTTTCTTAGTAAATCCAGCCCACTAGGTCACCGGCAGTACGGCTGGGAGATGCGTCAACATCCGAAGCTTAGCGAACCTGGCGCGCCGACTTGTCAACACGATGTCTCCTCAATGCAAAGTTTTCTTCAAACGGTGGCCATCGTAAATGCGCACATCGGGTTTAATAGGAAGGGTAACCAGTTGTTTGGCCGCCAAACGGGAAGCCTCAAGAAAAATATGAAACGGAATGCTCGCTTATTGCGTAGGATAGATAGGTTGGTGGCAGGTCGCGGGAGGGGTTGATGGAATTGCGCATCGAAAGTCTTTCCAAGCAGTATCCGAACGGCACGAGGGCGCTCGCTGACGTTTCGCTGACGATACGCGAGGGAATGTTTGGCCTGCTCGGGCCCAACGGCGCTGGCAAATCCACGCTGATGCGCACGCTGGCCACGTTGCAGGAAGCTGATAGTGGGAGCGCCTACCTCGGCGATATCAATGTATTGACGCAAAAAGGCGACGTTCGCCGGACGCTCGGCTATCTGCCCCAGGAATTCGGCTTGTATCCCAAAGTCCGCGCGGAGGATCTGCTGTCACATTTCGCCGCGTTAAAGGGAATCGCCAATGCGAGCGAAAGGCGTGATTTGGTGCAGGCGTTGCTGCGGCAAACCAATCTTTACGAATACCGCCACCAGCCTTTGGGCAGCTTTTCAGGCGGGATGAAGCAGCGGTTCGGAATCGCGCAGGCGCTGATCGGCAATCCGCGGCTCATCATCGTGGATGAACCCACCGCTGGCCTCGATCCCGAGGAGCGCGTCCGCTTTCACAACCTCCTCAGCGCGATCGGTGAAAACATTATTGTGATCCTTTCGACCCACATTGTTTCGGACGTGAGCGATCTTTGCCGCGCGATGGCCATTCTTCACGGTGGCCGTGTGCTGGTGACAGGCGAGCCTACCGCGTTGGTGGAGCAACTGAATGGCCGGGTGTGGCAGCGCATTGTTCCACAGGCCGAAGTGACTGCCTATCGGGAGCGCCTGGACGTGATTTCGGTGCGTCTCTTTGCCGGACGAAATCTTGTTCGTCTGCTGGGCGATCACCAACCGGGGCCGCAATTCGAGCCTGTTTCGCCCGACCTGGAGGATTTATACTTTGTCACGATTAAGGGCCTCCTGGGCGAGGGATTGCCGGCAGCCGTTCATCAGGAATCCGAGGATTCCTCCGCCGGCCATGCTAACTGAACCCATGACCATTACCATCCTGCTTTTTGAGGTTCATCAGCGCCTACGCCGAATCTCCACTTATATATATTTTCTTATTCTTCTGGGGCTGGGCATGCTTTTCATGCTGCTTTCGGGAGGCGCTTTCAGTGGCTCGTCGGTGGATTTCGGTACCGGCGGAAAAGTACTCGTCAATTCTCCCTATGCGCTTAACCAAATCATCGTTTACATGAGTGTTTTCGGGGCGATCATCACCGCGTCGCTGGCAGGCCAAGCCACATTCCAGGATGTGGACTCGAACTCCACCGCATTTTTTTATACCGCTCCGATCACAAAGCTCGATTACCTGGTAGGACGATTTCTCGGTGTCCTCTGCCTGCAATTCTTGATCTTTTCAGGTGTGGGTCTGGGCGCATGGCTCGCGGTTCATACGCCATGGCTGGATTCGACGCGAATCGGCCCCGAACACCTGGTGAATTACCTTCAGCCGTACGTCTATCTGGTGATTCCTAATCTTATTTTCACCACGGCCATCTTTTTCGCCATTGCCGCTTTAGGCCGGCGCATGCTCCCGGTCTATGCAGGCAGTGCAATTCTGCTCCTCGGTATTTTTACCGCGGGTCAGATGTCCACAGGCATCAGCACCAGCTTGGCCAGCGCGCTTCTGGACCCTTTCGGCAGCAATGCCATTGATCGGATAACCCAATATTGGACGCCCTTCGAGCGCAATCACCAGCTCATTCCATTTACTGGCCCGTTGCTCCTAAATCGCGTTATTTGGGTGGGATTGGGAGTGCTGGTCTTTGCATTCACCTACGCCCGATTCTCCTTTTCTGTTTCTTCTCGCCGGCCGCGCCAGAAGGAGGCTGTGCCGGACAGCATGGAAGTCGCCGCTCTATCTCCGGTGCTCTATCCCGTTGTGCATCCGGTTTTCTCCGCGAACGCATATTTTCGCGAGCTGGTCTCACTGACGCGGCTCCAGTTCACGGAAACCGTGAAGAATGTATTTTTCGCGGTGCTGGCCCTGGCGGGCGCTATTTTCTCCTTTATCGCCGCGAGCGGGCTCCTAAACCCCATCGCGATCCCCGTGTATCCGGTAACGTATCGCATGACCGAACAGGGCGGCGGCGGCTTCACGGTGTTTGCGCTCGCCATCATCACCTTTTACGCCGGTGAGCTGGTGTGGCGCGAGCGCGACGCTAATATGGCGCAAATAGCCGATGCCACGCCTGCACCGCGGTGGCTGATGTTTTCGTCAAAACTTGGCGCTTTGATGCTGGTGCAGGTGTTGCTGATGTTTCTGGTCATGCTCACGGGCATGCTGGTTCAAGTGATTCATGGCTATTATCATTTTCAATTCGGATTGTATTTCACTGAGCTATTCGGCATTCGGCTAATTGGATTCTGGGTTTTATGCGTTTTTGCGCTTTTCATCCACACGCTGGTGAACCAGAAATATCTGGGCCACTTCGTCATGGTCCTTTACTACATTGCGCTGATCGCGCTGCCGGCGGCTGGTTTTCAGCACCACTTATATCTGCTGGGTTCGGGGCCGTTTTACATTTACTCGGACATGAACGGCTACGGACCCTACGCCGCACCGATTTTCTGGTTCCACCTCTACTGGGCGCTTTTTGCCGTGGCGCTGGCGATTCTCACCAATCTGCTGTGGGTGCGCGGAATGGAGGGAGGCTGGCGCGAACGTTTTCGCCTTGCCGGAAGCCGTCTTACGAACGCGTCACGTCTGGGCCTGGCTGTTTCACTCGCGGGATTTATCGCCGTGGGCGGGTTCATTTTTTACAACACCAACGTCCTCAACACCTATCGCAACAGCTTCAGGAACGATGAGGACCGGGCGCAGTACGAGAAAAAATACGCGCCATATTTGTCCATGCCGCAGGCACGGGTCATGGATCTGCGCTTCAACGTAGATATCGATAACGCCCATCGTGTCGCAGACTTTTCCGGTTCCATGTGGCTTGAGAACAAGACTGAAAAGCCGATGGATCGCGTCGCGCTCACCATCTGGCCGGAAGATGTTTCGCCGCTTCCGCGGCCGATCATTGAAGTGAAGAAGTTAAGTTTCACGGGGGGCCAGACTCCGGTGATCCAGGATGCGGCCCTGGGCTTTTACATTTTTCAGCTTGGATCGCCGATCCCACCTGGCGGACGCATGGAACTGCAATTCCACTTACGCTATCCCAATCCGGGCTTTGTGAACGGAATGGCCAACGGCGATATCGTCAACAACGGCAGCTTTGTCAGCAACGCATATGTCCCTTATGTGGGCTACTGGAAGGAAATCGAGCTGACCGACGACAGCGCTCGTCATCGCCACGGCCTTGCGCCGAGCCGGCGGCTTCCTCCGCTCAGCGATTTGGCCGCGCGGCGGTTCAATGCTGACGGCACGGAATCCGACTGGGTGAATTTCGAGGGTACGGTGAGTACGGCTCCGGATCAGATTGCCGTCATGCCGGGCTATCTGCAAAACGAATGGTTGGCCGGCGGCCGCCACTATTTTCACTACAAGATGGACGCGCCTATCCTCGGCATTGTGTCTATGAATTCGGCGCGCTACGCCGTGATGCGCGACCACTGGCGCGATGTCAATCTGGAAATCTATTACCAGCCAGGCGACGCCTATAATTTGGACACGATGATGCGCGGTCTGAAAGCGACACTGGATTACTGCACGGCGGCGTACAGCCCCTTTCAATTCCACCAGTTGCGCATCCTCGAGTTTCCGCGCTACGGGTCTTTCGCCGAATCCTTTCCCAACACGATTCCCTACTCCGAGGAAATCGGCTTCATCACTTACGTCAACCCGAAACAAGTGGACGCCATCAACATGCCATTGTTTGTGACCGCGCACGAAACGGCGCATCAGTGGTGGGGGCATCAGGTGGACGCCGCGGCCGTGGAAGGCGAAACCTCTGTCGTGGAAACTCTTGCGCAATACACCGCGCTCATGGTGATGCAGCATACTTACGGGCCAGAATCCATGCGCAAATTCCTCCGCTTCCAGTTGGATGGCTATCTGCGGGGCCGGGCGCAGGAACACAACGAGGAAAATCCATTGTATAAGGTGCAGCCCTACCAGGGTTATATCCATTACAACAAGGGTGGCCTGGTGATGTATGCGCTGCAGGATTACATCGGGGAAGCGGCCGTCAGCCGGGCTCTTTCCCAGTTCGTGAAGGCCTACGCTTTTCAGGGGCCTCCGTATTCCACGTCGCTGGACTTGATTAGTTACCTTAAGAGAGAAACGCCACCGGAATATATGTACCTGTATGATGATCTATTCGAAAATATCACTCTATATGCGAATCGCGCGGCTTCGGCTTATTACATCGCACGTCCCGATGGGAAGTACGACGTGCACCTGTCCACCGAGTCGCTAAAATACCGCTCGGATGGACGTGGCCAGGAAACCGAGCTGCCGATCCATGACTGGTTCGACATCGGAGTGCTGGATGCCGGCGGCCACTATCTCTATTTACAGAAACACCTAGTTGACCGGCCCAAGATGGATTTCACCGTGACTGTGGATCAACTTCCCGCGCAGGCCGGCATCGATCCCCTGAATAAGATGATTGACCGCGACCCCGACAACAACTTAATTCATGCGAAAAAGCGCTGACTCCGCTCCCGGAGCGGCTGACGCGCGCGGAACCGAATCCTACGGCGTGACCTCGAAAACTGTTCCGCAGCCCATGTTGACCTCGCCGATGAGGCAGGCGCCGGTACCACCAGCCTAAGTAGTGCCATACAGATTGCCTCTTGTGTCAAAAATGAGGCCGGCTTGCGCTGGCTTCCGTCCGGAGCTTTCACTTTGAAATTATGCACCACCTTCTCCGTGCATTCGCCGCCATATTGCGGCATAAGCTCAAAAACGACTCCGCAGCCTGGCGCGCCACAGCGCCGGGTACCAGAGCTGCTCCCGCCTTGGAGGAGTACCGGCGCGGAGGCTGGCCCGTTTTCAGGCCAGATCCTATCCGCGCCGCCCCTGCAGAACAGATTCGAGGTTACTTCTTTGCGCTGCGCCGAGCAGAACGCTTCGAAGGAGGAACGCCCTTCTCAGGCTGTTCCTTCTCGATGGGATCGCCATGGACGTTGGGCAATGCACGGTCGCCCTTGGAGGAAAGCTGCGGGCCAGCCATTGCCGCCGTCAAACCCTGAGCGGTGTAGGTTGACTCGTTGAAAGTAGTTCCTGAGTTCGCGGCGGCTATTTCGAATATGCCGTGGGGCACGCCGTTGTTAAAAACGGTGGCGATATAATCCCCCACCATCAGGCCGTTCTGCGAATTAGGCAGCCAGCTCAAGTGCATGGGGCCAGCCAACCGGACCGCACTGTTCCACGTAGTACCGCCATTGCCTGAGGCAACATAGCCGACGTGGAGCTTGCACGTGGCAGTCGTGCAATTAGTGTTCGTATAAAAGTAATAGTGAATGCCGACATGCGCGCTGGCGCCGGAGGTCGCGGGGTCTATGCCGATTCCGGGGATGAAGTGATCCACTGTGCTGGTTGTGGCGTCAATGGGAACTCGAGCAACCGCAGTCCAAGTCGTACCGTTGGTGGATGTGCTGTACACCAGATCGTTGGTCGAGCAACTGGTGCGAAACCGGCAATCTTCCCAAACTACCCAAACCGTTCCCGCGCCGTCAACCGCCGCGGAGGGCAGGGGTCCGCTGCGAATCCCGCCGGCATCCAGATGGGTCTTGACGTTGGAAATGGTAACCAGCTTGCTCCAGCTCACGCCGCCATTGGTCGAGGTAAATGATGACATGCCGTTGGTTTCGATGGGTACAACCACGGTCCCGCCGGGCTGTACCAGAGGCTGTCCGCCGATACCGCTGGGATTGCCCTGTGGCGCAACCGGCGTGCCCCAGGTAAGTCCGCCATCCGTGGATGTAGACATCAAAATTCCATCGCCGGTGTCAGGATTGTCCCACTCCACATAGCAATTGCCGTAAAACGGGCTTGTGGAGGTGCTATCGCACACAATCCAATTTTTGTCGGAGCTATCCACGTTGGGATCCACGCTGACGGGGTTTTGCCAGGTAAGACCTCCGTCGGTTGAGCGGCTGACAATTACCGCGGGAGTTCGTCCACTATTCAAAATCGGCAATGAAGCAATCATCCATACCCCATGCTTAGCATCGAAGGCGACGGCCGGATCGCTCACTGCGTCGTACGGACCACTGCCTTCGCCAATGGTTACGCCGGGAAGAAATCCGTGGGTCCAGGTTACGCCGCCATCCTGGGAAGTAGCCCAGCCAATATCAGTCGAGCCGCCCGGGGCAATGCGCCCGGTCTGGAAGGCGCCCACAATTGTTGAACCGTTGGCGAGTTCATGGGGTTCGACCTCGGTGGCGTGCTGGCCAGGAGGAACGGTAAAGGGATCAGTGCTGATTTGCGTCAAGCTGACATTTGCTGGCACGGTTTGGGCCCCCGTCGGAGCCGCGAGAAACGACCATCCCGCCAGGGATAGCGCAGCCACGCCAAATAGAGAGGTCAATGCAGAAAATGTGCGGGGTATAAATCTGGATCTCTTAGCCATAATCAATTGCTCCTCAGGTAGGGAAGCGGAATGTAAGACCTCCTCCAAATTTTGCGAAGTGAACCTCACCAGGAGCAGGCTGAATGCGTGAGGAATGACCGCCTGATATTCTGGGATTCTGCTGCCGCTGGCTCGAACGCTCCGCAAGCATACAGCCGGGCGTCCGGCGATTCAACTACTATCTCTGTTTTCCGCTCACGGCCGAGCACCGGCGCCGATTGGCAGGACTTTTCGGTTACCCAACGGGGATTCTTCGATGACAGGAAAGAACACGCCAAACCGCACAAAATCAGATCGCAAGAAAATACGGGACGAAGAAACTCGCGGGGTTATTTTCACAATCGGACATTCGACCCGACCACTGGCTGAATTTATAGAATTGCTGAAATCCAATGGGGTTCAGCGAGTGATTGACATCCGGACAATCCCCCGCTCTCGCCACAATCCACAATTCGGCCAAGTGGTGCTAGCGACCGCATTGCGGAACGCAGGGATTGGATATGTCTATTTGAAAAAGCTCGGTGGCCGCCGGCGGCCGAGGTCTAACTCCATAAATACCGGCTGGCGCAATACCAGTTTTCGCGGCTATGCCGATTACATGCAAACGGCCGAATTTCTAGCGGGCCTGGAACGGGCGGTGAAACTGGCGTGCACGAAAACGAGCGCGCTCATGTGCGCGGAGGCAGTGCCGTGGCGATGCCACCGCTCGCTGGTAGCCGATGCTTTCGCAGCCCGCGACATCCCGGTGCTCGAAATCATCAGCAAATCCAATCCTCGCCTGCACAGACTGACCCCGTTTGCGCGGGTGCATGGAACAACCATCACCTACCCCGCTAATTCACCGGCCCGTTAGAGGATCGGACGGGAACACCTCAGGGCAACTGACCCAGCAATCATGCAAGTCTGATTCGCGCCCTATTCGCAACAAGAGCGAACAGTTTGCCTCAGTTGATCGTGAACGTCAGTGCGTTCGACGTCCCACCACCCGGCGAGGGATTGACGACGGTAACCTGGGCGGTGCCAGGATTGGCAATATCCGCTGCTGTGATTGCCGCCTTCACCTGAGTCTTGCTGACAAACGTGGTCGTCCGGTTCGATCCATTCCATTGCACTTGAGAAGTGGATACAAACCCAGTCCCCGCCACAATCAACGTGAATGCAGCGCCGCCGTGCTCGGTATTACTGGGCGTGAGCTTGGTAAGGGCGGCCACCGGGTTATCGATGGTGAACGTCTGGGCATTGGAAGTTCCGCCGCCGGGCGACGGGTTAACCACCGTCACGCTGGCCGTGCCGGCCGTGGCGATGTCCGCCGCGGTGATCGTAGCCGTAATTTCCGTGTCGCTCACAAAAGTGGTTGTGCGGTTCGAGCCATTCCACTGCACCTGGCTCTTAGCCACAAAATTTGTCCCGTTCACCGTCAAGGTAAATGACCCACCGCCCGCCGTCGCGCTGGGCGGCGAAAGCGATTTGGTGGTGGGAATCGGATTGTCGATAGTGAACGTCAGCGGCGCGGATGTCCCGCCGCCCGGGGCTGGATTGGTTACGGTCACCATGGCTGTGCCTGCCGTGGCGATGTCCGCGGCCGTAATCATGGCGGTCACTTTCGTCGCATTCACAAAAGTGCTCGTCCGGCTCGACCCATTCCAGTTCACTATCGACGTTGAGACAAAATTGGTTCCCGTCACAGTGAGGGTGAAGGCAGCGCCCCCCGCTGTCGTGCTGCTCGGCGAGAGCGCCGTTGCCGTGGGCTTGGGATTATCGACCGTAAACGTAACAGCGTTGGAAGTGCCGCCCCCTCCAGGGTTCATTACGGTTACAGGGAACGTGCCCGCAAGAGCGATATCCGCCACCGTAATCATCGCTGTTACCTTTCTGTTGCTCACGAATGTGGTGGTTCTCGCCGAACCATTCCATTGCACCATCGACGTGCTGGCGAAATTTGTGCCATTCACCGTGAGAGTAACCGCCGAGCCACCGGCGGTGGCGTTGTTGGGCTGAATGGAGGTGATCGTTGGCGTGGAGGCATTTATGGTAAATGTCAGCGCATTGGACGTGCCACCGCCGGGCGACGGATTCACCACCGTCACGGACGCGGTACCCGCATTGGCGATGTCGCTGGCTGGAACCGTTGCGGTCAGCTGCCCGCTGTTCACGAACATGGTGGTTAAGCTGCCACTATTCCAATGCACGGATGAAGTAGCTACGAAACCGGTGCCGTTCACGGTCAGCGTAAATTGTGGGCCGCCCGCATTGGCGCTGCTGGGTGAAAGCGAAATTGCCCGAGGCACGGGATTATCAATGGTGAACGTAAGCTGGCTGGATGTTCCACCGCCGGGTGCGGGATTCGTCACCGTTACCTTGGCTGTTCCCGCGGTAGCGATATCAGCAGCCGTAATCATGGCGGTAACTTTTGTCGCGTTTACAAACGTGCTCGTCCGACTCGACCCGTTCCAGTTCACCACCGACGTCGAGACGAAGTTCGTTCCGGTTACCGTTAGCGTGAACGCCGGGCCTCCCGCCGTGGTGCTGCTCGGCGATAGCGACGTTGCTGTCGGCCTCGGATTATTTACGGTGAACGTGAGCGAATTGGATGTACCCCCTCCTGGTCCGGGGTTTAGGACGGCGACCGGAAACGTCCCCGCCAGGGCTATGTCCGCAGCAGTAATCTTTGCTGTTACCTTATGGCTGCTCACAAACGTCGTCGTGCGCGGCGAACCATTCCACTGCACCGCCGAAGTGCCCACAAAATTGGAGCCATTCACTGTCAGCGTCAATGCCGCGCCGCCTGCCGTAGCGCTATTGGGTGCAATGGTGGTGGCCGCGGGCACGGGGTTATTAATAGTAAAGGTGAGTGCGTTGGAAGTGCCGCCACCCGGCGAGGGGTTCTTCACCGTCACCGGCACGGTGCCGGCATTGGCGATGTCGCTGGCGGGAACAACGGCTGTTAGTTGGCCGCCGTTCACAAATGTGGTGGTCAGCCCGCTTCCATTCCATTGCACCGAGGAAGAAGCAATAAAGCCCGATCCATTCACCGTAAGGGTGAATTGCGCGCCGCCTTCGGTCGCGCTGCTGGGAGAAAGTGAAATTGCCGACGGAGCCGGATTGTCAATGGTGAACGTAAGAGCGCCGGAGGTACCGCCGCCGGGCGCGGGGTTCATGGCCGTAACCATCGCCGTACCCGCGTTGACCACATCGCTGGCGGGAACAACGGCCGTCACTTCACCGCTATTGACGAATGTAGTTGTCAGGGCTGCGCCATTCCATTGCACCACCGATGTGGTAACAAAATCCGAGCCATTCACCGTCAGGGTGAACTGCCCGCTGCCTAGGAGCACGCTGGGGGGGGAGAGTGAACTGGCCGATGGAACAGGGTTATCAACATCAAAGGTCACAATATTTGAACTCTCGCCGGAATCCACGTTGAGCACCGAGACGGACACGGCAGCCGCCAGAGCAATGTCGCTTGCCGGAACCGTTGCGGTCACCTCCGAGGCGCTTACAAACGTAGTTGTCAGCCCGGCTCCATTCCATTCCACCACCGATTGCGAATCGAATTCATCTCCATTGACCGTCAATGTAAAAGATGACCCACCCGCAATTGCGCTTGGAGGAGCCAGGAAGGCGATTGTGGGCACGGGGAGCAGTGAAGCGATATTCAAGTCCCACATGGCGCGCCCATGCGTGGACGCGCGCAAGGTGCGCGTGGAATTGTACAGGGCCAAGCCCGTAACCACTACGTTGGGGAGGCCAGTCCCCAAGGTGGACCAGCTTCCGCCCGTAGCACTTGTGTAAAAAGCTCCTATATCCGTGCCGATAAAAATCGTGCCGGGAACGTCGGGATCGATGAGGATGGAATCCACTGGCGTGTTGGGAAGATCTCCGCTGATGTCGGTCCAACTAACGCCAGCGTTGGTGGTCATGAACACGTGGCCGAAGCTGTCGTTGAAACCGGAATAAGTGTAATACGCGGTGGTGGGGTGGGTGGGGTTCACGGCAATGGCCGTGATGGCGCGATTGGGCAGTTCGGTCACCGAGCCAATATTCGACCAGCTGGCTCCCACGCCCGCAGTGGCATTTCGCGTTACGTTTAGAGCGCCCTGATTCGAGCCGGAATACACTGTATTCGAGTCCGAGGGCGCCACCGCAAGGGCGCTCAGGTTGTCGCCATTGCCCTTGGTAATATCGGGAGAAATGACGGTCCAGAGCCCCGCGCCGTTCGTGGTTTGGTAGGCGAAGTTAGTCCCAAAGTACAGGGTCGCGGAATTCTCCGGATCCATCACCAGCGGAGGCGTCCACGCTGTTGAGTCGCTGAAGTTAAACCCATTGGTCATCTGCGAAAAAGTGTTTCCGCCATCCGTGGATTTATACAGTGACAACTCAATGCAGTTCACGTAGATGTTCAGGGGATTGACGAAGTCAATCGCGGTGGCCCCGCCATCCCCGCAGGGCGTTATGATTGTCCACTCGGGCGAGCCTGTGTATTGTTCGGTGTAATTATCCTGAGTGCCGGCGAATGTGTTGTTTACATTGCTCGGATTGATCGAGAGGCCTGGATAATATTCCGCCGTCGCGAATGTGCTGTTCAGGCTCGTCCAAGTGACTGTCGCGCCGGTTGGGTTGGTTGTTACCCATACTCCACCGTCTCCGGCGCAATATAGCGTCGAGCCGTCGGCGGTGAATGCGAACGCATGCTCATCCACGTGTATTTCCGAATTGTCCCGTTGTTGATTCCAGGTGACACCGCCGTCCAGCGAGACGTAAATAGGCGAATCCCCGCCCCCGCCGGCGTAAATCACGCTCGGATTTACTGGTGAGACCGCCAAAGGGGAGTCGTACCAGCACTGCGGCGTGCAATAGTCGGGCGTATTGGTCAACTGGGCCCAGGTGTTGGCCCCATCAGTGCTCTTGTACAATCCGAGCAGATTGCCCAGATTACTGGGGTCCTGTATCCCCACATACAGGGTGGAAGAACTGGAGGCGGCAAGCGCGAGGGTTTCGCGTCCGCCCGCGGGCAAGACGGTGCTACCGGAGCCGTTCATCAGCACCCAGGTAACGCCGCTGTCAGCGGATTTGTAAATGCCCGGTGTGCCGCCGCCAAAGATATAGCCGAACGAACCATATACCGTGGTCGGATTAGCCGGATCGAAAATGATCGAGTTTCCCGCGATATTATTCGGCGCGGTGGCGGGCTGGGACCACGTTACGCCGCCGTCGGCGGAACGAAACAAGCCGCAGTATTCAGTGCCCGCAAGGACGACGTTACTATTAGTCGGTTGCACCGCAATGGCCCCGATGCTGGCATTGCTGCACTGATCACCAAGACCAAAAGGTCCCTGGTTCAAGGTCCAGGTGGCGCCACCATCGGTGGATTTCAGTACCCCCGCGCCGTAATAGCTGTCCACACTAAAGTTTGCTTCGCCGGTACCCACATAAATCGTGTTGTGGTTCTCAGGGTCAATCGCAATCGAGCCAGTAGCCAACGACATCTGCGCGTCGGTCAGGGGCGTCCAGGTTGTGCCACCGTTGGTGGTCTTCCACACACCACCTTCCGCCGCTCCCGCGTAAATTACCTGAGTATTGGTGGGATCAATGGCCAGCGCGGTGGTGCGCCCGGTGGCGGGACCCTCGCCAAAGATACTCTCATTGATCGGCTGCGGCCCGTCCGAGGTCCAAGCAGGCTGCGTTATGAGGCGACGGCCCGCCGGACGGCGGCCGGCGGCGGCCAATGCATCCTTCGCGGCCTTCTGCTGGAGGGCGTTTAGGCGCCCTCGGGGCGGCAAATGGCCCAGGGGATACTTGCGCGGGCCATAGAACCACTCCATGCGCTGCAACAGCTTGCTGCCGTCCTCATCATCGTTAAATTCGGGGCGGGGCTTGGGAGCATCCTGGTCGGAGCCTCCCGTCGCAGTGGTCGCCCCGCTGGCAGCTTGGGGCAGATTTTGCGGGCGAGCTTGCGCTGGGGCGGTGCGGCCTCCCACCATAATGGCCAGTGCGGCGGCCATTATAACCAAGCGTTGCAAGCATGCGGTAACGCCTAAGGCGTCGCCGCGGACAAGCTCCGCGGTCAAAGTGTTTGATCTGGAAATGTTCATCGTGCCCACCCTCAGGGTCTATACCCTAATTTTGCGATATAGATTGCCCTATCCAGCCCACTCATGCAACATATTTTATTGGTCGGCTCCGGTTGTGAGATCCGGTGCGTAGTATGTCTTTTTTCCTCGGAAAATGCCCGGCGGGAATGGTATCCTGCCCTCGGAAGTATTTCATCCGCCATGCGGCTTACATTCACATGAAACCCCCTGGGCATTGCGGGTGGATTGCTAGCGATGAAGTGAAAGCAACGGAAATTAGGAAGGGAGATTGAATGATGACAGCCGCATTTTCGCGCCAGATACTTGCCACGTTGCTGCTGATTCTGGCGGGCCTGTGGATGGCGCCACAAATAGGCGCGCAGGAAAGCAATCCGCTGATCCGCACCGGAATCTACCGGGGGCGTAGCGTGACTTATCAGGCCCTCAATGGCTCCAATGTGTATGAGGGCGATATTTTGCTCGACAGGGTCGAGCCGCGCCTCAGCCGGAATTCTAACCCCCCGCCGTCAGTAGGCGTCGCCTACCCGGCTTATTTATGGCCCAGCGTGGGCGGCGTGCATCAAATTCCTTATATCATTACCAATAGCGCCACGAATTTGACAGCTGCGCTCGATCAGTTTAATGCTACGTTTCCCAATTTTATCCAGTTCATTCCCTGGACCAACCAAACGGACTACGTCAATTTTGATTTTGACGCGGGCAACTTCAGTGGTCAGTGCGAGTCATCGGTGGGCAGGGTCGGCGGCGAGCAATCGGTGGGCGGGTCGGCGAGCTGTACGCTAGGCACCTTGCTCCACGAGTTTGGGCACGTTATTGGACTTTGGCACGAACAATCGCGATCGGATCGCGACACCTATGTTACCTACAACTATCAAAACGTGATCAAAGGCTCGGCCATCAATTTCAACCAATTGCTTGATAACGACCAGAATCTGACCCTTTACGACTACGGCTCCATCATGCATTACATTCCGTTTGCCTTTTCAGCCAACGGCGGCCCCACACTGGAATCAATACCGCCGGGAATCCCGCTATCCAATGCAGTGGGTTACACAGCGTCGGATATTGACGGGATTATGCGCCTTTACTCCATAATTCCCACGGAAGTAACGGTAACAACCAATCCGCCGGGACTTCAAATCATTGTGGATAGCCAACCGCTGACCGCCCCGCAGGTATTTTCCTGGCCATTGAACTCCACGCACACATTGAGCGTTTCCGCCGATGCCCAAACCCTGAGCGGCACAACGTATATTTACGGGCGCTGGAACGATAACGTGGCGAAAAGCCACAGCATCACAGTAACGCCAGGTGATAACATGCTTTCGCAACCCTCCACTACCCCCGCCGTCACCGTCTATGCCGCCAATTTCGTGGAGCTGGTAGGCTTCAATCCCAGTGTTTATCCCGCCAATTCGGGGAGCATGACCCAGGTTCCCGCACCGATGAACGTCACCGGAGTTTCGGGACTGTTCTACACTGTACGCCAATCCGTTACATTGACCGCGACCCCTGCCATGGGTTACAACTTCTATTCCTTCTCCTCATACATGCCCGGCGCCGTGAGCAGCAATCCCAAGACTGTTTACATGGAATCCATGCCCCCCTCCACCTCAGTGCAGGCGCTTTTTAGTCCACTAGCGGTGACGACCATTACCACTTCGCCGGCGGACGTTGGTATCGGCGCACTGATAGACAACGCCTTCTGGTATACACCCAAGAATTTTTCCCTTTATTACGACACCAACTGGACGGCGGGCAGCGAGCACACTTTGGGCATTAACTCTCCACAGCTGCCCTACAGCGTGAACACGCAATACGTATTTCAGAGTTGGAGTGATGGCGGGGCGCAAACACATACCATTTCCGTACCCTCGGTGAATTCTATTTTCAGCGCGGCGATGACTCCACAATTTGTCCCGGTCTACTATGCGAATGAAGAATGCGCGGGCAGCATTAGCGTTTCGCCCACCTCCACGATGAATGGCTTTTATGACTCGGGAACGGTGCTTACGTTCACGGAGACTCCCGCCAGCGGCTGGACGTTTACAGAATGGCAGAATGACCTTACCGGCATGACCAATCCGCAGAATCTGACCCTCGACAACGAAGTCCTTGTAACTGCGGATTACAATACCACCAGTGCTCCCCTGACGCTCGCTACTATTTCGCCCGCAAGTGTTACCGCTGGCGCTACAGGCTTCACCCTTACTCTGAATGGTACGGGTTTTACCAGCGGCAGCAATGTTTACGTCAATAATAACTTTCGGGCTTCGACATTCATGAGCTCGACGGAAATTACAGTCTCGATACTCGCCAGCGATTTATCAGCGGCTGGCGCTTTTCAGGTGGGTGTACAGAACTATCCAACCGGCGCTCTTTGCGCCGCTTTTGCTCCGAGGACGTTATATGTCCTCCTCGCCTCAACCACGACTACAGTAACTTCGTCGCTGAACCCCTCCACCTACGGCAAGGGATTCAGCGTTACAGCCGCCGTCTTGCCTGGTACTTCCGGTAAACCCACCGGAGCTGTCACTTTTACGGCTGGTAGCCAGGCCCTGGGCTCCGCCGCCCTGAATAGTCACGGCCAGGCGAAGTTGAATGTTGCGGCCACGAAACTCAAGGCTGGAACGTATGCCATAGTGGGCGCTTACGGCGGCGATGGCACTTACTTGCCGAGCACTTCTGCCGCACTCAGCCAAGTAGTGAATAAGGCGACCACAACCGCGGGCTTGACGTCTGCACCCAACCCTTCCACCCAAGGCCAGCCAGTGACTTTTATGGCGACGATCTCTCCGCAGTTCGCGGGATCGCCGACTGGTAACGTGACTTTTAAGGACGGCCACATGAATCTCGGCCAGGGTAGACTGGGCGGCAATCATCAAGCGATGTTCACAACTTCGAGTCTGAGCCAGGGCACGCATTCCATTACCGCGGTTTACGCCGGGGATACCAACTTCACTGGCAGCACTTCGAGTATTCTTATGCAGGTCGTAAATTAAGCATACCCAACAAGGGGGAAATCAGAATGCCGACACTCGCCGAAGCGCGCCGCGTAATTGAAGCCGCGGAAAAGAAGGCGGTAGAAATTGGCCAGCCCATGAATATAGCCGTGGTGGATGCAGGTGCGAATCTGGTGGCCCAAATTCGAATGGACGGGGCATGGCTCGGAAGCATTGATATTGCGCTGAATAAGGCATTCACCGCGCGAGCATTCGATATCACCACCAAAGATCTGGGAAGCAACTCCCAATCCGGCGATCAGTTTTTTGGTATCCATGCATCCAATCACGGCCGAGTCATGATTTTCGCCGGCGGCATTCCCCTGAAGCGCGATGGAAAAGTGGTGGGAGCGATTGGTGTAAGCGGCGGATCGGGCAAGCAAGATCACTCCGTGGCCGAGGCGGGGGCTGGAGCGTTCAGCTAGCGGTTACTGGCGCTGTCTCCGCCGGCATGATTTTGGATACATTTCCTCGGTGGTGGTTCGCCTTTTATTGAGGGAGACTACGCCGCAAAATCAGCACGTGATTGTCGCCGTCGCGGCATTCTCCCCGCAGGACACTGCCCAGCGCGCGCATGGCCCACGAGTAGCGGGCTCTCGTGACGTTATAGCCCCGGGACGGAAACAGTTGATGCCCTGCCAGTTTCAATCCCGCCCGCGGCAGGAATTGCCGGTTAAAAAGATCCCAGAAAATGGGCGAGATGTGCGTGACTTCGCTGTGCTCGTCCATCATGCGAATCTTTTCGGTTAGGAGGAATTTCACGCGCGCGGGCACGTTATCCACATTGGGCGTGGTGAGCACGGCGACGCCATCCCGCGCAAGCAGCCGCCCCATGTTGCGAAGAAATCCTATCGGGCTTTCCACGTGCTCGATCACTTCGATCGCGGTCACCAGTGCGAACGGCCCCCCTCCGATGGACGCGGAAAAATCCCCCGCGTCGAAATCGGCTTGAATAAACGGCAAGCCGGCATGGAATGCTGAGGGATTTTTGTCGGCGCAGACAACATCGAAACCGAGCGATTTCAACCGCATCCCCCATAGGCCGCTTCCCGCTCCCAGGTCCAACGCGCGCGCCCCCGGCCGGGCGAGCGGAGCAATTACCTGCTCCAGGACGAAATCGTGCAGGCCCGAAATTGTCGTGGTAGTGAGTTCCGTCATTGAGGCCGCACGGAAAGTGTGGAGATGTCGACATACAGTCGAGCGTGATCGCGCACCATGGCCGTTGCGCCAAATAGTTTCTCAGCGCGCCGCCGGCCAGTCGCGCCGCGCGCCGCAGCGTCTTCAGGGCGTTCCATGCACTCGCGCATGGCGTCGGCCAGCCCGCCGTAATCTCCAAGAGGAAATGTGAACCCCCCATCGCCGGCTACTTCCGCGAGCGCGCCATTGGACGGGACAATCACCGGCTTGCCCCGCAGCATCGCCTCCGCTATTACCAGGCCGAAAACTTCGCCGGCCAGCGAAGGCATTACCAGCGCGATCGAGTTTGCCCATGCATGCTCCAAATCTTTCTCACTCATGGCACCCGAAAAAACGACCGTCCCTCCAAGCCCAGAGGCGCGCGCCTGTGCTTCCAGCGCCGCCCTTTCCGGTCCGTCCCCGATGAAATTGACCCGAAATACCAAGCCCATTGTCTGCAACCGTGCAGCGGCGTGCAACAGCGCGGCTGCCCCTTTGGCGCTTACGAGCCGGCCGACAAAAAGGAAAGTGGCAAGGTCTTCGCCGTTGTGTTGCGCTTCGGCACCGCCGCGATCATGTACAACATCACGACCGCGCGAAGGGCGGATCTTCGGCGCATGAGGTAGCCCGTGGGGAATTTCGCGCGTGCGCGGCAGCCGCAACGTACCACTGAGATAGTTCGTGGGGACAATGTTGGCGCGCGCGCGCTTGCTCAAATCCCGACGCAAAAGAGTCAGAAGCCAGAGCCGCAATGAACTCAACCAGCCTTCGGCGGAATTACAGCGAAGACATTCCAAGTGGCGGCCGGCCATGAAGTTATCCGGGCACGGCGAACACGTGGGCTGATACAGGAGCTGTCCGTTAGGGCAAATGGCCTGAAAGCCATGATGCTCCACCACCGCCGGTTTCCCCAGCAGCCAGCTTAGCGCAAGGGGAACGATACATGGCCCGGCAATATGGATCACCTCAGATTTACGAATCAGAGTGAACAGCCTCGCCAGCGATGGCCGCCGCACCACCCGATAAGTTAGCGCGGAATCATCCATCTCACCGGCTGGCGTCATGGTGACCAGAGTGACTTCAATAGGGAGATCGTTCTGAGCGCTTAAATCGCGAGCGAGGATTCTCGTTACGGTCTGAATGCCGCCCATGGTTGGCGCCCAGTCGTGTGCATACAACAATAATTTCATGTGAATTGCATAGCGACATGCGCCGCGCGTCTGGTAACGGGCGCTTTCCCCACGCCCGCCGATTACAGTATCCTGACTGCGGAGCAAGCGCCAGCCAAAGAAGTAACCAACTAAATGCCAGACTCACCAGCAGCGCGAACTTCTCCCCGCAGCACCAAGCTGGTGATTTGCGTGTGGCACAAATTCAATTTGTGGCGGCCTCCGGAGAGCCTCACCGAGATCCTTCGCAGCCGCTGGCCGCAAATGAAGATTATCCATCTTTCGAATTACGACATGCTTCCGGCGGAGATCGCCGATACGGATATTTTTGTCGGCTATTCCATACGGCCGGAGCAATTCGCCATGGCGCGCCAATTGAAATGGATTCATTCCACGGCCACCGGGATCGGCCAGTTGATGTTTCCCGCGCTGCGGGAAAGCGGCGTGACAGTGACCAATGCGCGAGGCGTTCATTCCGTGCCTGTTGCCGAGCACGTCATGAGCCTGGTGCTGGCAATGGCCAGGCGGCTGCCGGATGCAGTGGGCTTCCAGCTCCAGTCGCACTGGGGCCAGCAGGAAATATGGGGCGCGAATGTGCCTCCGCGGGAGTTACACGGCTCAGTCTTGTTGCTCATTGGGTTTGGCGCCATTGGCCAGGAAGTCGCCCGGCGCGCCGAGGCATTTGGCATGACAATTCACGCGGTTACCCGCTCCGGCCATGGCGATACTACGCTGGCAAAAAAGCTTTTTGCTCAGGAGCAGTTGGTGGAAGCGCTCAGAGAGGCGGACTTCGTCATACTCGCCGCGCCGGAAACCCCAAAGACCACCCACATGATTGGCCCACACGAGTTGGCAGCCATGAAGCATACGGCTTATCTAGTCAACGTGGCTCGCGGAACATTAATCGACGAACCCGCTCTGATGGAGGCCCTGGCGCGAGAAATAATCGCGGGTGCCGCCCTCGACGTGACCGAGCGAGAACCGTTACCCCCGGAAAGTCCACTATGGCAAGTTAAAAATCTTCTGATCACTCCGCATGTCGCAGGAGTGACCGAGCATTTGTGGGAGCGCCAAGGGGCTCTTCTAGCCGAAAACCTGGAACGCTGGTTCACCGGTCGGGAACTCTTAAATCAAGTGGAACTGAGCCGGGGTTATTGAAGGACACCTGTCATCGAGTTATGCCTGAATCCTGCGGCGCCGTATCAATCTCCCGCCATTAATACCCGCACGAATGTCCGTTATTCTACCACGCTATCCGCGTCAATTTCCCCGGGAACTTCCTGATCCAGCAATTCCGCTGCGGTGCTGGCATCTTCCTCTCTGACCCAAAGATTGATTCCACCGATAAAGTTTGACCAGAACCAATCCATTCGAATCATGTTTTCATCGCCTAGGAAACACTCCACATCGGCCGATTCTAGAATAGTCTTGGCAAGCAAAGCTTGGGGAGCATCCCGGAACCTGCGAAGCGTTATGAGCTTTCCCGGAGTGGCGCGCTCCCCGCTTGCGACAGCGCTTTGTAGTTCAACTTTCAAACCTCTTCGAGTAAGTTCGGCTTGCAATACTTCCCTGGCTATCGGCTTCAGGGAGTCAGCATCTGACGCAAGCTGCTCCAACTCCTGGTCGCCGATGTCAGAGTATAGCTTGCCTAACCGGAGGCGCTCACTCTCTAAACTAAACTCTATCATGTTTAAGAACGCGCCCTATTAGTCACCGACCGTACCGGAACGCGCCTGATAGCCTTGGCGGGCGTAAATTACGGCTTTCTGCTTCTTACCTTTCTTGTTGGCGATCATCAGGGGCTGGCCGTCCTTGTCCACCACCTGTACTTTGATCTTGTGATACTTTCCGTCATTGGTATCGCCCGAGGGAATGAAACCCAGGCTGTACTGGTTGCGAAGAAACTGCGCCACGCTGTGAAAGATGCTGGGCATTTCACCGGCAAAGCGCGGGAACCATGCATAACCGCCGGTCATCTGGGCGAAAGTATTCAATTCATTCTTGGTCTGATAGTAGCCAATTCGCGATTCCCCGCTCTGGCCACGCATTTCATTCCGTTCTTCCTGGTCCTCCGACATTCCCACGCAAAAAATCGTGACATCACTCTGCTTTACTCGCTTGTAAGTCTGGTCCAGGGTATGTTTGCTAAAGGTATCGTATCCCGAGCCAATCAGTAGAATCGACTTCTTGCCCTGCACGTCCTGCAGCCGGTCTAGAGTCTCAATGAGCGAATCAAACATGACTGCTTCCGCAAACGAAGGAATCATCTGCCGGCGCAGGCCATTTTCGATTTCGTCTTTGTCCTGGGTGAAGTCCACTTCAATATGAGTATTCAGGTCATAGGTAATCAAAGCGGTCCAGTCCTGGGGCTTTAGCTCGTTCAGGAATGGGTAGGACCATTGAATCCCCTGTTGGGAAACCCAACCATTCCTGCTGAACTCCATCAGCATTACGATAGTAATAGGCGCATCGGTAGGCGCAAAGTTAGTTACCTGTTGAGGCGTCGAGTCTTCGGTGACGCGAAAATTGTCCTTGGTCAAGCCAGTAATTATATTTCCATCCTGATCAGTAACCACTACATCCACTTTCACCAGCGACGATTCAACGCTAATATTGAACTGAGGCCCCTTCCCCGCAGTCGCTTGCGATGGTGGACCTCCCGCTGCCTGGGGTGGCGGCGGTGGCTGCTGCCGCTGGGTTTGGGCCTGCCCATCCGATTGCGGGATCGGGCCAGCGGGATTCTGAACTACAGGGGAAAGGTTGAATGCAGAACCGTCGCGAGGCTGCGCGGATCGCGCCCCATGCGGCCAGGCCAGCATGGCGAGAATTAGTGGTGCGGCCATTAACCCCAACACTCCGCGCGAGAGTTTCATGATTTTCCCCTTATTGCCCCATGCTGCCACGCCGTGCAAGGGCGGTCAACCCCAGCCATCGGATTGCCGCGCGGATGCCGGTACCGCGTGTTAACATTGAATACGATTCAAGCGTCCGGTATTCCCACAAGGAGCTTTCCGCAGGCATGGTATCCAGCCGACCAGCCCGATCTGTGACGATTTTGGCGCTCGTACTGCTCTGCATCGCGCCTCTGCTAAATGCGCAGCCACAGCAGCCAGCACCAGGGCCTGTTGATCTGCCAAAACTCTCCGATGAAGCCACCACATGGCTGCGCGATCTCATTCGCATCAATACGACCAACCCTCCGGGAAACGAACTGATTGCCGCGCGCTATTTGTCGGACATTTTGACGCGCGAGCAAATACCCAACGAAGTCTTCGAAACCGCGCCTGGCCGCGGCCTGTTGATTGCGCGGCTGAATGCCGGGCCCATTTCCGAATCCCACACGTGCCCTGCTGCTCATGGGCCATCTGGATGTAGTTGGCGCGCAAAAATCGGCTTGGTCCGTGGATCCCTTTGGGGCAGTAATTCGCGACGGCTATCTATACGGGCGCGGCGCCATTGACGACAAGGGAATGACCATTGCCAACGTCGCGGTGATGGTCGAGCTGAAACGCGCGCACGTTCGCCTGTCCCGCGATGTCGTACTGCTAGCCGAAGGTGATGAAGAGCAGGGCGGCGACCTCGGCATGGATGTTGCCATTCACAAATATTGGGATCGCATCGCGGCGCATTACGCGCTCAATGAGAGCGGCCGCGTGATGATGCATGGCGGCAAAGTCCAATATGTGGGCATACAGGCCAGCGAGAAAGTGCCGGTGGATGTAGACGTCGTCGCCAAAGGCACTTCCGGGCACGCCTCGATTCCGTTGCGCGATAACGCGGTCCTGCACCTGGCCGCCGCAATCGAAACAATTGGAGCATATGAGGCGCCAGTGCAGTTAAATTCCGTCACTCGCGCCTATTTTGAAGGGCTGGCCCAAGTGGAAGATGACGACGTCGCGAAATGGATGCGCGTGCTGGATACGCCCGATCGCGGCGAACACGCGGCGCGCGTTCTTTCCGACGAAAATACGGTGTGGAATTCGATGCTCCGCGATTCCGTCGTTCCCACCATGTTGCAGGCCGGCATTCGCCCCAACGTGATTCCGCCCGAAGCGCGCGCCACTCTGAATATCCGCCTGCTGCCGGGCGATCAATTGGAGCCTTTGCTCGCCGCTCTGGCCTCAGCCATTCATGATCCGCGCATCACATTTGAAAAGCAGCCGAGCATTGGCGAACCCGCGCCTTCTTCTCCGGTGGACGGCGGCTTTTTCGCGTACCTGCAAGCGCAGGCCCGACAGGAGTTTGGCGTCAGCGTGGTGGTGCCCTTGATGTCCACGGGAGGGACAGACGCCGCGGTTTTGCGCACGCGCAACGTGGAAGCCTACGGGCTGCTTCCCTTTCCGCTTAACGAAGATGACATCGCCCGCATGCACGGCAATGATGAGCGAATTCCCGTGGCCAGTTTTCGTCAGGGCGTTGACTTTCTCTATCGCGTGGTGAGCGGATTCGCCACCCAACCTCAGTAAATCGTTCGAGTAGTTCAACGGATTCCAATGGCCCAGGAAAAAATAAAACAAAATCGTCATCCCCGTCATGTGCTCGACGCGCGCCGCGCGCGAATCGTCTGTACCCTCGGCCCCGTCACCACTTCTCCCGACATGGTGGAAAAATTAATGCGCGCGGGAATGGACGCGGCGAGGCTGAATTTCTCGCATGGCTCTCCCGAGGAACACACCGCCCGCGTTGTAGCGGTTCGCCGCGCGTCGGGAATCCTGAGCCAGCCCGTCGCCATCATTGCCGATCTTCAGGGGCCGAAGATTCGCACCGGATCATTGCCGGGGCATGTTCCCGTGCTCCTTGAACCCGGAAACCGTTTCACCATCACCACCCGGAATCTTCCGGGCACGGGAGAGCTGGTGAGCACTTCGTTCCAAAGCCTGCCGCGGGCGGTGAAAGCGGGCGGCCGCATTTTGCTGAGCGATGGCGAAATCGAATTGCAAGTGCGTTCGGTGCGCGGGAAAGATGTTATCTGCGAAGTGGTGATTGGCGGCTTGCTCAACGAGCATCAGGGCATCAATCTGCCCGGCGCCAATCTTGATGTCCCGGCTTTCACCCCCAAGGACCGGCGCGACCTGGCTCTCGCGCTGAAGCTGGAAGTGAACTACGTCGCCATCAGCTTCGTGCGCCGCGCCGCCGACGTTCGCGAAGTGAAAGCCGCCATCCGCCGCGCCGGAAAAGACACGCCGGTAATCGCCAAGCTGGAACGCCCCGAGGCGCTCGATTACCTCGACGAGATTTTGGCCGTAGCCGACGGAGTCATGGTCGCGCGCGGCGATTTGGGCGTGGAGTTAAGCCCCGAAAAAGTGCCCGTCGCGCAAAAGCACATCATTGCCCGCGCTCGCGATTTTCGCGTGCCGGTCATCACCGCCACTCAAATGCTCGATTCCATGAAGAAAAATCCGCGGCCCACTCGCGCGGAAGCCTCCGACGTGGCCAATGCCATCTTCGACGGTTCCGACGCGGTGATGCTTTCCGGCGAAACCGCCATCGGCCGTTATCCGCTCGAAGCGGTTCGAATGATGGGCCGCATCATTCTGGAAGCGGAAAAAAGCGTCGTTTTTCCGCCGCAGCCTATTCGCATGACCGACATGCGCGTCAACGAAACGGTCGCCGAGTTGGTGTGCCATGCCGCCGATGAGCTGCGCATGAAAGCCATCGCGGTCTTTACCGAGTCAGGGTCCTCCGCGCGGCTGGTTTCCAAATACCGACCGCGCGTGCCTATCGTCGCTTTTTCGCCCGATTATGAAACCCGCCGCCGCATCAGCCTGTTCTGGGGTGTCTTGCCGCGAACGATTGCCGCCGTCCGCAACATTGACAGTCTGGCCAAACTCGCCGAACGGCGCTTGCTGGAGGAGCGCTACGTCCGCTGCGGCGACATCATCGGCATCGTCGCCGGCACTCCCATCGGTGTCCGAGGCACCACCAACTTTATGAAGCTCCATGTCATCGGAAGCGGCAACTGAGCTCCGGAACTCAGGCCTAGTTCGTCCACTTACTTGGATTGGAAGGCGGATCATCCCTGTGGCGCGCCTGATACACGTCAAACCGGCGGCGCAGATTGCGGCGTCTCCAATCGGAATAGCGGTTGCGGACTCCGAAGAGATACGATCCCCGCCGCAAATAGAAATAGCCCACCAGCATCCCGCCCAGATGGCAGACATGGCTGACGTTGTCTCCCGAAGCGCCCAGCGTGCTGAAAAATTCAATCCCTCCCATCACCACTACGTACATGCGCATCGGAATAGTGACCGGAAAGGGAATCAGCCATACCTGCCGGTCCGGAAAAATCATGGCCGTGGCCAGCAGCACTCCGAAAATCGCGCCCGACGCGCCAATGGTGGGAGTCCAGGAACTGATCTTCGTCCCCAACAGAAAAGTGCCCACGCCGTGCGGATCGAGAATGGTCTTCACCACCACGTCAATCAGCCCCGCGCCTACCCCGGTGAGGAAATAGTAGGTGTAGAAACGCCGCGTACCCCAGGCGCGCTCCAGATCCGCGCCAAACATCCACAGCACCAGCATATTGATCAGCAGGTGCCACAATCCGCCGTGAAGAAACAGATAGGTAAACGGCTGCCAGAGCCGCAGCCCATGGGTTACTGCGCGTGGCACCAGGCCGAACCATTCGATAAACCGGAATGACGCGGCGGGCCCTCCAAAGATGCCGAGAACCGTTTGCATCAGGTAAACAAAAGTGCAGGCCAGAACGATGTTGCGAATGCCGGGCGGCAGGAAAGTGCGCCAGTTGAAGCGGTAGCGCGGCATGGAGTTCATGAAGGACACGACACTTAGAGTCTATCGAGAGGATGTTGCGCGGTCAAAAAAGCGGCGCACCGCGCCCTTGGCGCATTGGAAACGCGCGGTTCAGAACTGCGGCGAAAACGTAGCGCGTCTAAGTGAGTTTCTTGCGCGCAAAAAAATAGAGTGAAAATGCCAGCAGCACGAACATAATCACGCCCAGCACAGGCATCTCGCTCAAATGAGGCATCACGCGCGGGCCAAACGCGAAAGCTGTCTCGCTGATGGGCAAATGCAGAAACGCGAGCCAGCGCGGTACGTGTGTTCCCAGCTCGGGATCCTGCAGCAGGTTGATGAAGATGGCCAGCAGGCCGAAAACTCCCCCAGCGGCGATCAGTCCGCTGGCATAGAGCGAGCCGGGGCTGAATTCGTTTTCCGCGTCGGTGCCTTTTTTGCGGCCTCGCTCGGCGAGCCAGCGAATTACGCCCCCCGCAAAAATCGCCATGGTTGTGGCAATGGAAAGATACGAGCCAACCGCAAACGCGAGCGAGCGTATCCCCAGCAATTCGACCACGATCACCAGAAAGACGCCCAATAGCACCAGCCGCCACGGCAACTGCTGATTGAGGATGCCGTTTATCACCGTGGCCATCAGACGGGCCTGCGGCGCCGCGGCCTTCTCGCTGCCAATTCCCTGGGTCCATTGAATTTCGATTTGCTTGGTATCGGGATTGTAAAGATATTTACCGTCGGGAATAACGTGTGAACCGAGCGCGTTCACCAGCACGTAGTCGCGGCCAAGGCGCGGGTAGTGCTCATTTTCGACATGAACGCCCTGGGGAAGCTGGTTAATGGAAAGAGGAATCTGGATGGGAGTGTATTTTTCCAGTCCTTTATTCATCAGCAGCAGCGTGCCGCCGACGGCGAACGAGGAAACCAGCACTCCGATCACTAGGGCAATCTGCTGCAGCACGGGCGTCGCGCCCACCAAGTAACCGGTTTTCAGGTCCTGTGAAGTCGCGCCTGCAATTGCCGAGGCAATGCAAACCACACCGCCAATCGTCAGAGCGAGCACGGCGTAGGGGCTTGCCGTCCATCCTTTGAGCAGGAACGCCGCGCAAGTAGCCATCAGTGTGGCGATGGTCATGCCGCTCACCGGGTTCGACGAGTTTCCAATCAGCCCGCTGATTCGCGATGCGACGGTGACGAACAAAAATCCAAAAACCACCACGAAGATCGCCGCGACCAGGTTAGAAACCAGTCCGGTCTGTGCGCCAGGAATCGGCTTGAACGTCAGCAGCGCCCACATCATCGCAATCACTACCAGCGCGCCAACTACCACCACGCGAGTCGAAAGATCGCGCTCCGTCCGCAGCGTGCCGGTGGCCGCATCTCCGCTTCGCGCGCGCACGTCTTTCAATCCCGCGGTGAGGGCGGAAATAATTGTCGGCATTGTCTTCACCAACGTGATCAGACCGGCGGCCGCTACGGCGCCAGCGCCCATAGGACGGATGTAACTGGCCCATAACTGGTCGGGCGTCATTTGCGGAATGGGAATCGTGCTGGGATAAAGAGCCAGATTCGGCGAGAGCGATCCGAAAAATTTGATTGCGGGCATCAGCACGAGCCAGGAAAAAACTCCGCCCGCAAAAAGTGTGCCCGCGATTTTCGGTCCGATGATGTAACCAACTCCAAGATATTCCGAGGTGACCGCCGCGCGAAAGGACGAACCCGGCAGCCATTTGGGACGGTATTCCGGCTGTCCCGGCCACATCTGAAACGTATTCATCAAAAACGTATATGCGCCACCCAGTCCCAATCCCCAGAAAACCCGTCCTGCGAACGATCCGCCGCGCTCTCCGGCCACCAGGACGTCCGCGCACGCGGTGCCTTCCGGAAAAGTGAGATTGCCATGTTCCTTCACGATTAACTGCCGTCGAAGCGGGATCATGAACAGGACGCCGAGAACGCCACCAATCACGGCAAGATAAAAAATCCGCCAGTATTCAGTGTTCAGCGCGAAGCCAAGAAAAATCAGCGCCGGAATCGAGAAAATAACGCCAGACGCGACGGATTCGCCCGCCGAGCCGGTGGTCTGCACAATATTGTTTTCAAGGATGGAGGCGCGGCCAAACGCGCGCAAGATGCTGATGGATAGTACGGCGATGGGAATGGAAGCGGAAACGGTAAGGCCGGCGCGCAGTCCCACGTAAACGGAAACTGCGCCGAATAAAATTCCAAACAAGCTGCCCAGTATTACGGCGCGCAGGCTGAATTCCGGCATCCGTTGCGAAGCGTCCACGTAGGGGCGAAATTCCGCCGCCGAGGCTCCAGAACTCCACTGCTTTACGGGCGTTCCCATTACTACCTCCGGCTTACTGGCTCCCTCGCCAAACGATGAATTCGGTGAGGGTTTATAAGCTCGTGAAAGTTAGCACCAGCCGCGACAGCAGCGCAAGTAGCGGCGAGCGGTATTCTGGAAACATGCTGCTCAGTTTCTATTCACAAACCGGTACGCAAGGCGTCTCCGCTCGCCCAACCTGGAGCAATCTGGGTTCCTGGTATTACAATCTCGCGCGCCCCCGGCAGCAGGATTCCCCTCAAATCCACGCCAAGGTTGTGGAAATCACGGCCGGGGCCAAGTCAGACTGGGAACGCATCCAGTGCTTGACCGCCTACGCGCAAAGCCGGATTGGATATGTGGCCATTGAAATCGGCATCGGCGGGTTACCAGCCCATCCTGCGGCGGACGTTTTCCGATAGGGATACGGCGACTGCAAGGACAAGGCGGGGTTGCTGGCCACCATGCTCCGAGATGTAAATATAGAATCGTACATGGTCCCCATTAACACCGAGCGCGACGAGATGCTTCCCGAATTTCCCACGCACAATTTCGATCACGTGGTTTTGGCGATTCGCCTCCCCAATTCGGAACCACCTTTGCACCTTGACGCTGAGATTCACGATTCCCAATTGGGCCGAATGCTCATTTTCGACCCTACCAGTTCTTACGTGCCCGTCGGCCAGTTACCTTCCTATCTGCAGGCCAATTATGGATTTTTAGCGCGCGAGGGCGGAGGCCAGCTTCTGGCCCTCCCTCTCGTATCTGCCGAATCCAGCCGTCGCACTCGCATGGGGAAATTTGCTCTCACACCATCACGGACTTTATCCGGCGAAATCTCCGAGATTTCGACCGGGAATCAGGCTGCCGAGGTCCGTCCCCTGTGGCAATTTGAACCAACGGCGGAGCGTACCAAAAGGGTGGAGAACTTCCTGGCTCATTTCTTGCCTCAATTATCGCTGACCTCCTACGATGTCCAAAATTTAAGTGACATCAATCGGGATATTGCTGTTCACTATGCATTTGGAAGCGAGGGCTTTGCCCGGCCCGCGGGCAATTTTATCGTGGTCCGCCCCTGTGTTTTGGGCCGCTACTCCCAAAGTATGATGGAGAAAACGGAGCCGCACGAATTTCCAGTGGATTTCGATCATACCGGCATTGATGAGGATGACTATTCGATTGGGCTCCCACCCGGCTACTCGGCAGATGACATGCCCGACCCGGTGGATTTGTCCGAGGATTTCGCCGAATACCACAGCCACATTAATTTATCGGCTGGCGCTCTTCACTATCGCCGGACGCTGACCACGAAGAAGCTCACTGTTCCTGTAAACGAATTGCCCCAGTTGAAGGAGTTCTACCGCAAAATCGCCATTGACGAATCATCCGGCGTATTACTTCGTCCCGGATCGTAGGAGCATTCTCTGCGCGTTTGCTTCATCTTTCCCGGCGCCCGCGGTGCACCTTTTGAGTGAACCAAGCGCGGTCTATTCTGCACTGAACATTATGGGTGGGTTTGCAAGAGGGTTTAGGCGCTGCGTGAAAGCCGTTCCCGGACAAGATCGCTCAGCAGTTTGCCGTCCACAGCTTTCCCGGCGAAGTGGGCGCGCGCGGCTTTAATGACCGCACCCATCTGTTGCGGCCCAGACGCTCCAGTTTCGGTGATGGCGGCGTCAATCGCCGCGCGCATCTCTTCGTCCGTGGGTCCAGCGGGAAGATAGGTTTCGACGATCCCGATTTCCTGAATTTCCTTTGCGGCCAGTTCAGGACGCCCGCCCTTTTCAAACTGCTCCGCGGATTCCTTGCGTTGCTTCACCAGGGTCTGAAGAATTTGCATCGCCTCGGCATCTTCCAGGGGACGCCTTTTTTCGATTTCGCGATGCTTCAAAGCCGCCTTGGTCATCCGCAAAACGCTCAAGCGCAATTCATCATGGCCTTTCATTGCGGCGGTCAGGTCTTTCTGAATTTGCTCCATAAGGCTCATTGTTGATCTCCCTGCTCCTTTATTGCATTACCCCTCGGCCCCTGCGGCTTTGTTTCCGTACCCATTTCTCCACTCATTCGTCGGGCTTGCCGTTCTAAGCTTAATATGAAATCTTCCACATGGATTTAATTTTGTCGTGAAAGAGGAAAGCGTTTTCGCATAACAAACCTGCGTGTGCAAATCTAGCGGGTGGTACGTACGGTGCTTGCTATGCTAATCTGCTAATTCGTCCGCCAGGAGTTCTTGTGCGGGCGTCCCTCCGTCGGGGCGTGGCTCAGCCTGGCTAGAGCGCCTGGTTCGGGACCAGGAGGTCGGTGGTTCAAATCCACTCGCCCCGACCAATCTTTTCAAGCTGTGCCTCGCCAAAATCCCGTCCGCCTTTGAAATCAAGCAGATAGCGGCACTTGCCTTGGGGCGATTCTGCCATCAGAATGTGCCATTGTCCCTCGCCAAAACCCCGTCCGTCTTTGAAATCAATCAGTTAGGCCAAGCCGTTAAAGCTTTCTCTCTGCTATAAAAGTACGCCATGCTTCGAACAATTTGGGCTGTCCTTGCGTCATTTGCTCGCCTTTTTC
>Ga0182024_10001718_pt1 | contig 55630 bp, 57 predicted proteins | sample P32metaG_FD_120480 | JGI IMG/M metagenome (GOLD analysis project Ga0182024, IMG submission 120480) | Permafrost microbial communities from Stordalen Mire, Sweden - P3-2 metaG (Illumina Assembly) | ecosystem: Environmental > Terrestrial > Soil > Wetlands > Permafrost | place: Sweden: Stordalen...
ACCGTTACCGACGATCGCATCACTGAGCGCGGCTATCGCAACGTGTTTCGTCTCCCGGTGAAGGACTCCGATGAAGGTGGCCTCGTCGCGGCCTACGTCGTGAAGAGCGGCTCGAAAGCGCCGCACGTCGTTTCACAGGACGGCAGCTACGGGCCGCAAGTCGCGGCAGGGTTCTTGCGGCGCGCCGCCGCTTTGCACATCAGCGCGGTCGGGACGCAGTTCTCGCTCGACAACCCGGACTTCGAGAACGCCGCCGGTGCCGTGCTCAGTCACGATCCGGATTTCGTCGTGCTGGCCGGTAATGCCGATGACATGGGTCCGCTGATGCAGACGCTGCGCACCAAGGGCTTCACCGGGCGGTTCGTCGGAACGCAAGGGTTCTTCGACGTGCAAACGGTCAAGCAGTTCGCCAAAGTCGCGGAAGGGCTCGTCGTCTCCGCGCCGGTCCCCTACTACCCGATGGCGCCGACCGCGACACGATTCGTCCAAGACTTTCAGAACCAGTTTGGACCGCTCTCGCCCGTCGCCGCGTACGGCTATGCGGCGGTGCAACTGATCTACAATGCCGCGCAGCGCACGAACGCGAAGGACCGGCTGGCCATGATCCGGGCGATCGCGAACGGCGGCTCGTACGACACGGTCACCGGTTCGTACTCGTTCGGACCCGGCGGCGACGTGCTCGATCCCAACTGTTACTTCTATCGAGTCACGGACGGGAAGTTCACCTACGAGCGCCAAGCACACCCCAGCGGATTCATGCTGAAATAGGAGGGGACGGTTGACCGCGCTCTTCACCGGAAGGGAGTCGGTTCGCGTCCGTGGCGAGCGGGCAACGTTCGTGTGCACGCTGCTCACCTTACCGATCAGCGTCGCGCTGCTGGGCTGGATCCTGCAGCACGCGATCACTTGGCAAGAAATCGGGCTGCTCGTCGTCGTCGCGATGGTGTACGTGTCGTTCGCACGCGGGCGGCTGCTCGGCGGCGGGCTGCGTATCCATGCGGCTCAGTTCGGTCACATCTACGCGGTGGTCGACGAGTGCGCGCGCCGCATCCGCATGCCGACCCCGCACGTGTTCGTACGCGACGATCCGTTCGTGCCGGTCGTCGCGATCGGGATCGGCGAACCGTACGCGATCGTGCTCTCGGCGCAATACATCGAGCACTTCAGCGAAGACGAACTGCGCTTTCTGATCGGACGCGAGCTCGGCCACATCGGCGCCGGCAACACGCGCTTCACTTCGCTCTTGAGCGCGAACGGCCGGGAGAGCGGCGTCATCGCGCTGGCCTTCGGCGCGTGGCTGCGCCGCATCGATTACACCGCCGACCGCATCGGGCTACTCTGCTGCGGCTCGCTCGACTCCGCCGTGCGCGCGATCGCCGTATCGACGTTCGGCCACGTCGGCCGCAAGGCGGATCTCGGCGCCTTCGCCGAGCAGCTCAAAGAGCTGCACGAGGAACCGTCGCTGCGCCTGGCCGAGTGGACCGCGTCGACCCCGTACTCGACGAACCGGATTGCCGCGCTGCACCGCTTTGCGCGCGACCCGCTCTACGAGCTGTGGGCCCAACGGTTCGCCGCAAACGTGTCGGCACCGGCGGTCGTCGACACGCGCGAAGCGGTCTACGCCGGATTCTGGCGGCGCACCGCGGCGTTCTTCGTCGACTTCGCGATCCTGCAGGCGATCATGCCGGCCGCTGCGGCGGTTCAGCAACGCTTCACGCCGAGTGCCGAGACGACCCAGGCGCTCAAGGAGCTTGCGGCCGACAAGGACACGCCGAGCTGGATCAGCTCGGTCATGAACACTGCCGCAACGAGTGTCGCCAGCGGTCACACGCAGATCAGCTTCGGCGGAAGCTGGCTCCTCTGGCTCGCACTGGCGGTGTACGTCACCATCCTCGTCGGCTTCGTCGGGCAGACGGTCGGGATGATGGTTGCCGATCTGCGCGTCGTCGACGTGGACCGCAGCCGTATCGGCGTCGGGCGGGCGATCGCGCGCTACGTTTCGCTCGCCGCGAGCCTGGTGGCCGTTGTCGGCTGGTTCTCGATCTTCCGCCGCGTACAACCGTACGAGAAGTGGTCGGGCACGCGTCTGGTCAGCGGCAGCGCCGCGATTCGCGGTTAGGTTGCGGCGTGGGAGCCGTGGCGCTCGGCGTAGACGCGAGTGAACTCGGCGCCCAACAGCAGGATCATCGACGAGTAGTAGACCCACAGCAGCAGGACCAGCAACGACCCGGCTGCGCCGTAGGCCGACGCGACGCCGGCGCGGCCGAGATAGAACGCGATCAATGTTTGGCCGATCACGAACAACGCCGATGTCGCGAGCGAGCCGATACCCACATCCCGCCATGCGATCGCGACGTCGGGCAGGTACTTGAACATGAGCGCGAACAGCAGCGCGATGAGCAGAAACGAGATCAGCACGTCGAGCGCGCCGAACACCGTGCCGGCACCAGGGAACGGCAGCGCGGACGTGACGTAGGTCGAGACGTAGCTGATCCCCGCGTTGAGCGCGGTGGTGACGAGCAGTAAAAACCCGATCGCCAACAGCATCCCGATCGAGGCCAGCCGATCGCGAATCATGGTGACGATCGGCAGCTTCGGCGGTTCGGCGTGCCAGATCGTGTTGAGCGCGTCCTGCAATGCCGCGAACAGCCCGGCGGCGCCGAGCACGAGCGTGATCCAGCCGACGATCTGCGCGACGATCGATTGGCTCGGCCGGTTGAACGTCGCGCTGACCATGTCGCGCACGGCGTCGGCGGCGCCGCCACCGGCCGATTGACGGATCGCGTCGAGCATCTTGTTCTCGATGGCCGTGTGGCCGTGCCCGGTTCCGTTCGCAACGCCGATCGCATAGCCGGCAATCGCGATGGCGATGATGAATACCGGCGCGATCGCGAAGATCGTCGAGAACGACAGCGCGGCGGCCAGGCGCGGCGCCTTGTCGGCGTTGAACCGCTGGAAGGTTTCCTTGAGAATCGAGAGGTCGGGCTTTCGCACGGTTCGCTCGTACCCTCGTTCAGTGTCGGTGACTGCGGGTAGAGTACAGAACCAGACAGCAAAGGAGACGATTCATGGCGGAGCACAGCGCGACGGTCACCATCGGCGCCCCGGTTCACCAAGTCTACGAGCTCTACACCCACTTCAACGACTACCCCAAGTTCATGAGCTTCGTCAAAGAGGTGACGTACCTCGACGCCGAGCGCAGTCACTGGGTCGTCGACGTCGTCGGAACGCACGAGTGGGACGCGGTCAACGACGGGTGGATCCCAGATCGGCAAATCGGTTGGCGGTCGGTCGACGGCTTGCGCAACAGCGGCCGCGTCCGCTTCGAGCCGAGCGGGGAGGGCACGCGGCTCGTCGTCGATATTTCCTACGAACCGCCGGCGGGTCTGCTCGGTCAGATCGGTGAGGTGCTCGGCGGTGGCAACGAATTCGAGCGCCGGCTACAGCACGATCTGCAGCACTTCGCCGAGATGGTCGCGGCGGCGCCGTCCGGTGCGCTCGACCCGTCGTCGTCGTCGTACCTGTTTCACGCGCAAAGCGCCGCGGCCGCCGGCAAGACGACGCTAGCGCAAAACGAGACGATGGGCATGGATCCGCCCGATGACGGCACGATACCCAGCACGACGAGCGTCGCGGTCGAGTCGCTCACCGGTCCCGACGTGCCGCGCGTTCCCGGCACCAGCGCGACCAGCACAAGTGCGACCGGCGGCGGAGAAACCTAGTCGGGCGAACCTTCCTTCTCATCGTCGTCGTCGGCCGACTCGTCGGGATCGAGCTGCTCGGTCTCTGCGACCTCCTCGCGCTGCACGGGCGAGGGCAGGCGCTCTTCCGTCAAGTCGTCTTCGTACAAATCACGGCGTTCCATAGTTGCCACCTACCACGCCCGCGATAACCAGAAACCGGCACTACACCGCCTCGCGCGCCGCTACCGAAGGCTTGCGGAACACGAAACGAGGTGCTGGGCCGTTCCGCCACGCCCATCCCAACGCGAGCGCCCAGACCGTCAAGAACGCGAGGGTCCCGAGGATCAGCGTGGCCGGTGCATGTACCTGGGCGTGTGCTTCGGTCAACATTGAGGCTGCGGCGATCACGGAAACCGCGATCGTGGTGACGCGATGCGCATACCGCGCGGCAAAGACCGGCCAGGTGAGATACCAAGGGACGATCCAGGACGACGCGGCGACCAAGAGCAACACGGCGTACGCCGCAGCATCGCGGCGCTGAACGCGGAACGTCAACGCGCACACGATCGCCGCCCCGACGACGAGGGCTCGCACCACCGCGTCGGGCTGTTGGACGTGAAAGACCAACTTCATCAGAACGGCGATGACGAGCCCCGGTGAACCGTTGAATCCATAGACCGCGCCATACAATGCCTTCGGCGTTATGAACTGCCGATCGACCAAGGCAACGACGGCGACGGTTGCGATTGCGGAAGCGATCGCGGCGGGACGGAACAGGATCGCGCCCAGCCCGACGATCTTGACCATGCCGGCGAGCGCAATTGCGACCCCGGCGAGGATCGGATTTCGCAATCGAATCGCGAGCGCAATGAGCCCCAACATCAAGATGTCGCAATGCGCAGCAAGCGCGAACTCGTACAAGACGAGCGGGTGGAGTGCCCACATTGCGATACGTGGCCCGCGCAAGAGCAGTGTCACGAAAACGGCGACGGCGAGCGAGATGCATCGCTCGACGTAGATGAGCTGATCGGCGGTGAAGTTCGGGAACGCGGCCAGCAAGGCGTGCTCGTACCACACGAGCACCGGACCATAGGGAGACGGCATCGGCGGATTGTGCCAAAGACGTAAGCCCGTCACGATTGCTTCGCGGTTGGAAACGAGAACGGTCGGATGCCACGGATCCCAGTTCGGGCCGACCGCACCGTACACGTGATACGCATATACATCCGCCGTCGGCTCCGTCGGCGTCAGGACGAACGCGATGCCCGCAACGATCTGCACGATCACGACGGTGCGGAGCGGAACTCGATCGAATCGCGGCAGCGGAATCACCATGCACGCAAACGAGAGCAGCCAGAGACCCCACACGATCGCCGTTACCGGACTCATGCAACCGTGATCCGGCAGAGGCCCGACCGGAAAAAATCCCGTGCACGTCTTGGCGGCCGTAACGACGATGATGCCGCTGACCGGAATGATCGCGACTCCGATCCACCAGACGATCCACCACCCCACGCCGGCCGCCCGGGGACTTCGCTGCGGCATCGTCATACCGGCTCTCCTGTTCGGGCCTAGCGGTTCCTCATCCCCACAAGAACGGCACACCACCGCCCGACAGCGACGGTGAACCGAAATCCAGCGACTCGAACGGAATCACGCGCAGATCGGCATGTGCTTGCGCGACGTCGTCGTGGAACTTCGCCGCGTCGCCGACCAGAACCACGAAGTCGTCGGGGACCAGACCGCGGCCCGCGAACGCGCTCACCGACGCGGCGTCGACGGCTTGGACTCGGCGCGTGTACTCGTTGATCGCCGTCAACGGAACGTCGTAGAGGACGTGCTCGGCGACCATACCGGCGATGCCGTCGATCGTCTCGATCGCGCGGTGAAAGCCGCCGGTGACCGTCGCCTTGCGCTTGACCAGATCGTCGTCGGTGGCCGGCGCGTCGACGAGCGAATGAATCGTCGCGAGCATCACGTCGGTCGTCTCGGCGACGCGCGTGTGATCGACCAGCGTCGAAGCGAGAAACAGTCCGGGCATCCGTCGCATCGCGAGCGCCGCGCCCGCGCCGTACGACAATCCGCGCTTCACCCGAATCTCTTGGTTGAGCCGGCCGCTGTAGCCCGATAGCACGGCGATCGCAACGGTCGCCGCGTAGTAGTCGGGCGACGCGCGCTCGATCGTGATGCGTCCCGCCAGCACCGCGGTCCGGCCGGCGTCGGGCTTGTCGACGATCACGACCTGCGGCCTGGGCGGCGGGATCTCGCCGAAGGGCGGGCGTTCCGGCACCGGCCCCGTGCTGCGCCACGCGCCCAGCACGCGCTCGGCGAGCGCGAACGCCTCGTCGACGGCGAGATCGCCGCCGATGACGAGCACCGCATCGTCGGGCCGGTAGAATCGTTCGTGAAACCACGCGACGCGATCGCGTCCCAGCGCACCGAGCGTCGCGACCGTACCCGCCACCGGATGGCCGTACGGCGCGTCGGCATACGCCGTGCGCTGCGCGACGAGTCGCGCGAGCGAACTCGGGTTCGCATAGGTCAAACTCAGATCGGAGATCGACTTCGTTCGCACCCGCTCGACCTCGCTCGGTGCGAAGGCGGGTTGGCGAACGATCTCGCTGAGCAGTCCGAACGCGGCCGGAAACGCCGGCGTGGTCGCGCTGACGCTGACGACCGACGCGTCGTAACCGGACGCTGCGTCGAGCCGCGCGCCGAGTGCGTCGGAGGCGGCAGCAAGCTCGACCGCACCGCGCACCGTCGTTCCTTGCGTGAGCAACGCCGCGACGAGCGCCGACAAACCGGCCTCGTCCTCGCGCTCGGCGGCACCGCCGCAACGGATGACGAGTTGCGCCGCAATCAGCGGAAGATTGCGCTGGCTGAACGCGACGATGCGCAGGCCGTTGTCGAGTACGCGCTCGACCGGCGCCGGCAGCGTTGCATCGCGCGGCGGTCCGGCGACCGGAGCGGCAGCAGCGGTCACTGCGGCAAGTACTCGACGACGGAGCGGTTCTCAGGGCGCAAATAGGTGCGCGCCACGCGCAGCACGTCCTCGCCGGTCACTGCCAGATAGCGGGCGAGATCGCCGTTGACCAGCTCGGGATCACCGCGCTCGGTCACCGACCGGACCAGCATGAGCCCGACGCCGTTGTTCGTTTGGCGCGAGCGCACGACCATGCTCGCGATCTGCGTGCGCACGCGCTCGAGCTCCACCTCGTCCGGCACGCGCGCGCGCACCCGCTCGAGCTCGGCTTCGAGCGCCGCGCGCGCTTGCGCCAGCGGAATGCCGCGCGCGCACGTCACGCGCAAGCTGAACAGTCCGGGCTGCTCGCGCAGATCGGCCGTCGCATACACGCTCGATACGAGTTGCTTCTCATAGACGAGCGCCGTGTACAGCCGCGATGAGCGACCGCCGCCGAGCAGGGTCTCGAGCACGTCGAGCGCGGCGGCATCAGGATGCGCTGCGCCGGGAATGTGATAGACTTCTTCCGCCGCCGGCAGCGGAACGTTCGCCGCTCGATACTCGGTCCGGCGTTCTTCGGTCTGCGGCGGCTCAACCACGCCGACGCGCGGGATGGCACCGGCCGGCGTGGGGATCGGCGCGAAATAGGTGTCGATCCAGCTCATCGTTCGATCGACGTCGAGATCGCCGGCGACGACGAGCACCGCGTTGTCGGGCCGGTAATACGTTGCGTGAAATGCGACCACGTCGTCGAGCGACGCTGCGTTCAATTCCGCCGGACTGCCGATCACGCCGCAACGGTACGGATGCACCGCGTACGCTTCGCGATTGACGAGCTCATCGAGCATTCCGTACGGCTCGGCCAGAATGCGCTGATCGTACTCGCTGATCACCACCTCGCGCTCGGTGACGAAGTTTTCTTGGTTCACCACCAGTCCGGCGAGCCGGTCCGCTTCGGCCCAGAGCAATCGCTCGAGGTGATTCGACGGGATCACTTCATAGTAGTTGGTGATGTCCTCGGTGGTGAACGCGTTGTTGAAGCCACCGACGTCTTCGGTCAACCGGTCGATCGTCTCGGGACCGCTGCGCGCCGTGCCCTTGAACATCAGGTGCTCGAACAGGTGCGCGAACCCGGAGCGCCCCGGCGGATCGTCCTTGCCGCCCACCCGGTACGCAATGTTGATCGCCACCGACGGCACGCGGGGGTCGCGGACCAAGATGGCGCGCAAGCCGTTGGGGAGGGTACGGTCGACGTAGCGGATCGGGGCAACGTCAATCGCCGAGGCGGAGATGTTCGAGAGTGCGGTCACGGGCTCTCCGTTCATCCCCATGCCGGACCGTTGTCCCTCCTGGGAAGAACGACGTCATGATCTCGATGCGCCGGGCCGTGCTGACGGTGCTCTCAGGCTGGCATGGGCTGGCGGCGTTCAAGAACTTGTGCGATCTGGGCGCCTCGTTCGGGATCGTCCCCGCCGCGGCGCGCTGGCGCTCGCACAATCTCGCCGCGATCGAGAAGCTGCTCGCCCCGCTCCGGCTGCCGCGGCCGGCACTGGGCGTACTCATGGCCGGCGTGATCGGCATGGAGGGAGCGGCGGCGCTCGCGTTCGCCCATGGCGACGACGAGCTCGCCTTCATCCTGGCCGTCGCACTGTTCGGGTCGTTCGCCTTGGTCGACGAGGCGATGGCCGACTACGAGCTCGACCAGAACCACCGCGAGATCCTCGTCTTCATCCTCGTCGCGTACCTCGCGACGCGCCCGACCGGGCCGGCGGAGCGCTAGTTCAGGTGAATCCGGTGATCGTCGAGATATCGCGCGAGTGAGGCGACGACCGCGGTCCGATCGGCGAACGCGACGTAGCCGTCCGGACGAACCAGGTACACCGCATCTCTTCGAACGCCGGCGCGTCGCATCGATGCGTCCCAAGCGAAGGCCTGGAGTGCAAGTCCTCGCGCAGTGCATGCCTCGTCGAGCGCACGCGACGGCCGCCCGTACACGTGAACCTGCCAATCGCGCGATCTGAGGCTCGTAAAGTTGTCCGGCGCGCTCGCCGCCGCCGTTTGGCCGGCGAGCGGGATCCACGGCAGACGGTCCCCCGCGCGAACGCGTCCGGCCTGCCCCACGCTCAGCGCGCTCTGGGGATACCGAATCGCCGTCTGCGACAGGGTGCGGAACAGGAGCCTGTGCACCGCACGAAAGCGAAACAGGAACGGTACGACGATCGGGACGATCGCGAGCCGAATGCGCTTGGCGAACGGCCCACGAGCGCTGACGAATTGAAACGCCCGATCGGTGGTGCGCACCAGCGCGCGCGCGAACGCGATGCGTTCGGTCTCATACGTGTCGAGAATCGCGTCGCCGGCGTGGCCGCGCACGACGGCGGCGAGCTTCCAGGCCAGATTGACGGCATCGCCGATGCCGGTATTCATGCCCTGCCCGCCGACCGGACTATGAATATGCGCGGCATCGCCGAGCAGAAACACGCGTCCCCCACGAAACGACTCGGCGACCCGGTGGCCCACGTGATAGGTCGAGAACCATCGGACCGTCTCGACCTGTAGCGGAAGATGTTCGATGACGACGCCGCGCACGTCGGCCCAGCTCGGATGCGGATTCTGCCGCGCGCGGGGCAACACTTGACCGACGAGCCGCACGCGACCGCGGCCCTTCATCGGAAAGATCGCCAGGAACTCGGAGTCGTCGAGCGCGCCGTGCATCTCGCCGTTCGCCACCGCGCCTTCGGCCTCAATGTCCGCGACATAGTACAGATCGTCGTAACCGCCGCCCGGAAATCCGACGCCGAGAGTTTCGCGCACGCGTGAGTGCGCGCCGTCGCAACCCGCGAGATAGTCGGCGTTCCAGCGCTGCTCGTCACCGTGATCGTCTTTGACCAGCGCCTGCACTCCGTCCGCCGTCTGGGTGAACGAGAGCAATTCCCTGTTGCGCTCGACGTATACGCCGAGCGCGGCGAGTTGCTCGATGAGCAATTGCTCTTGCTGATCCTGCGGAAAGATCAATACGTACGGATAGGGGCTGACTCCGGCACCGAGATCGGCGAATGAGATGCGCCCGACACGCGCGCCGTTGCGCCAGAGGTTCACCGCCGAGAACTCGACGCCACGCTCGACGGCCGGCTGCGCGATTCCCATCTGATCGTAGAACTCGAGATTCCGAGCGTGGAACAGAATCGCGCGCGACGTCGTGCCGGGTGCGTTCGTCTTGTCGATGATGCGCACCGTGAGCCCGGATTTGGCCAGCCACAGCGCCAGCACCAAACCCGTCGGACCCGCGCCGGCGATGAGAACGTGGATCTTAGCGGGCATGTGTTTCGATCGCGCCGTCCGCGAGCGCGACGACGAGCTTGGTGATGTGCTCGAGCCGCTCGGCGGTGTACGCGCGCCATTTCGTGCGCCTCAGCGCGGTTTCACGTGCGGTGACGAACACCAGCGCCATTCCGATGATCGCGTGCGCGGTGAGAATCGCGTCGACGTCGGTTTCCGGGCACTGTCGCGCAGCGGCAACCAAGGCCGTGACGTGCGCGTGAACGGGTTGGATGTACGCGCTGTAGAGCCGATCGAAGGCCGCGCCGGGATTGGCCTGTTCGCGGACGATGAAGGCGGCTGCGCTGCCGTCGCCGGCGATCGCGACGAAACCGCGGAGCAAGCCGCGCAGCAACGCGCCGAGCGCGAGACGCGCCTCGGGCGGACTCAGCGCCCCGATCGGCGTGGGGACCGGCGAGAGATATGCTCCCATCGCCTCGCGTCCGCGCGTTGCGATCTCCTCGGCCACCGCGACGTAGAGGCCTTCCTTGCCCCCGAAATGGTACAAGATCGCGGCCTGGTTGACGCCGGCGGCTTCGGCGAGCCGGCGTGTCGTCGTCGCCTCGAAGCCGAGCTCGGCAAAGACTCGGCTGCCGCATTGCAGTAATCGGCGCCGCGTTTCTCCGCCTCGGTGCTTGCGCCGGTCCTCACGAGCGATCACCAGCAAAATATAATCATTCAGATGAATAAAAAACAAGGCACGCGCTCATCGAATTGACAATCGAACAGGTGTTCGATTAGGATGAGCGTCCGATGGGCCCTTCGACGAGCTCAGGACAGGCTGGCGATCCGGCTCTTTCGAGGGCCTCAGGACAAGCTTTTGCGGCCCTGCGCGAACGTCTCGATCGCGAACACCGGGAGGCGACCGCGGCGGCCTTCGCGCTGGGTGATGCGGCGCTGGTGCGAACCGGAATCGCCGAGTTGGACGCCGCGGTCGGCGGCGGTTTTCCGCGCGGAACGATCGCCAGCATCGAGGGTCCGCCCAGCTCGGGCCGCAGCAGCCTGGCGGTTCGGCTGTTGGCGGCGGCGACCCGCCACGGGCTCGGAGCGCTCGTCGGGGTCGACCTCTTTCCGCCGGCGCTCGCGGCGGCCGGGGTGCGGGTCGAACGGCTGCTGATCGTGCGCGTCGACGAGCCGGTGGCGGTCGCACGTGCGGCCGACATCATCGTGCGCTCGGGCGCGTTCACCGTCGTCGTCATTCCGACGCTGCCTGGCGGAGCGCGCACCGGCTCGGCCGCCTGGACGCGCTTGGCGAGCCTCGCGCATCGCGCGAACGCGCTGCTCGTCGCGGTCGGCGACGAAGCGTCGGCTGAATTGCGCTACTTCGCCTCCTTGCGCGTGGAGACGTCGATCGCGCGCGTGCGCTGGAACGGCCGGGCCGGTCATTGCTGCGAGCTCGCCGGCTACGACGTGCGCGCGACCGTGCGCAAGCACAAACGCGCCGCCCCGGTGGGCGACGCGTTCGTGCGATGCGATCCGTTCGAAGACCGTCCGTTGTTCACCAATGTGCGCACCTCGGCGTCACGTGAGGAACGGCAGAGGGTCAGCGCAGGGCGTGCGGTGGTCTAATGTTGGCGGTTGATGTTGTGTTTGTCGAAGTAGATGCGGTCGGAGAGGTTGTTCTCTTGGCGGTTGAGGCGGATGTCTTCCGCGCGCGTGAGATGACCGTCGTTGCGGCGCAGATCGCGGTTGCGTTCGACCTGGATGTGGTCGAGGCTGCCGTCGACACGGCGATATTCGCCGTAGGTCAGCGAACCGTTGCGCACGCCCTGATTGATGCGGGCGTTCTCGTTGTGGATCCGGTTCTCGACTTCACCGGCACTGGCCGCGAGCGGTGCGACGCACGAGGCGAACAGCGCGGTGCCGAGGAGGGTCTTGGTGACGAGTGCCTTGGTGATGAGCATGTGGTGTCTCCTGAGGCGATGATGATTGCGTTCGTCCTGAGCTTGTCGAAGGGGTCGTCTGCAATCATCGTACGCGCTCGGTGCATTCCGCGACACCCTCTTTCAGCGAATGCTCACCGCGCTCTCAGCGCGGCCTCATGTTTTCGCGCTAGAGCTTGCGGACGTCCGGCATCATCGTCACGCCGGCGGCATCGGCGAGCGCCTGTGCATCGACCTCGAGCGTGCGCATCGCCGCCGTCCCGGGACAGGTCAGGTCGGGCGACATCTTGCCGAGGTATCCGACCTGCGTCGTCGAGCCGAACGAGGTGCTCTTCATGCAACGCGCCGCGGCGAGCCGGTCAAGCGGCCCCGCTGCCTTCAGGTCTGCGAAGAAGCGGTTGACCAACGCCGCCGAGACGTGCTTCTTCCATGGTGAAGCCTGTCCTGAGCCTGTCGAAAGCCTGTCCTGAGCTTGTCGAAGGGGGCCTTGTTGCAGCGCCGTTGTACCGTCGGCGGACACGCGCAAGCGGTATCCGGCGCGATTCGTCGATCCGGAGTCGACGATCAGCGCTTCGGTCGACACCGTCGGCACCTGCAGATCGGCCGAAGCGGAAGGCGTGGACGCCGGGATCGGTCCGTACGTCGCAAACGCCAGCAGCAGCGCGAGTAACATGACCGTCCAACGTACGCGCGGCTGAGGTCGTTGCGATGCCGATCGTTGGTGTTTGGCTCCCGGCGTTTCGGCTTGCCGTCGCGCGCCTGACGCAATCCGCGGTCGATCTCGCGACACCGCTGATCCTCGCCGATCGCATCGAGCGCGGACGGGTGGTCGATTGCACGCTGACCGCCGCGGAGCTCGGCGTGCGCGCGGGAATGACGCTGGTGCAGGCGCAAGCCGTCGCAACCGAAGCGCGCACCGTCTTCGACGATCCGGCGGCGGACGCGCGCGTGTGGTCGCACGTGCTCGATGCGCTCGACGCCGCGTCGCCGATCGTCGAGGACGACGGGTTGGGCCGCGCATTTCTCGACATGCACGGTATTGCGGGTGGACCGCGCAAGTGGATCACCACGGTGCGCGCGGCGCTCGCCGCGCTGCACGACGAGCATGGTGCGATGGAATTCCCCGCGCGCATCGGCGTCGGGCCGAACCGCTTCGTCGCGCGCGCCGCAACGACGCGCCGCAATGAACGGGTGTGCGATGCAAGCGACGATCCGGCCGCGTTCGTCGCGCCGTTGCCGTTGGCTCTCTTGGATATCGATGAGCGCGTGCGCGAGCGGTTGCGGTTGCTCGGCGTGACGACGCTGGGTGAACTGGCAGCGCTGCCGCACGGTCCGTTCGTGCGCCGTTTCGGCACCCAGGGCGCCGTCTGGCACGCGCGCGCACGCGGGATCGACGACGAACCGCTGCGTCCACGAGCGCGCGCGCTACGCGTCGATCGCACGCTCTACGGCGAAGGTGAAGCGTCGTCGGAAGAACAGGTGCTGTTCGCACTGCGCACGCTGGTCGGTTGGGTCGTCGACGACCTCGGCGCGGCGGGAAAGCGCGCCGGGCGGCTCGTGCTCACCCTCGACTGCGACGACGGCGAGTCGCACGAGCTCACCGTGCGCGTCGCGCAACCGACCGCCGTCGCCTCGACGCTGTTCGAACTGTTGCGCGCGCGGCTCGAAGGCGTCACGCTCGGCGCGGCGGTGGCCGGTCTGCGCCTCGCGGCCGAAGAGCTCGCCGGCGGCGGCGTCGCGCTCTCCCTGTTCTCGGCGAGCGATCCCGATCCGGACGCGATCGGTGTCGTGCTCGCGCGCCTCGACGCGGCGCTCGGCACCGGCAAGGCGATGCGCGCGCGCATCCTCGACGGCCCGCGCATCGAGCGCCGCTTCGCGTTCGAACCGTTCACGCTCGAGCGCATCGTTACCGCCCGTCCTGAGCCTGTCGAAGGACCGGCACTGCCAAGTGCGGCCACGCTGCAGTTGCGACTCGTTCCGGCACGGCCGATCGACGTGCGCGTTCTCGACGGCGCGCCGCGCTTCGTCGGCTCACCACCGCAGCAAGCCGTCGAGGTCGCCGGACCGTGGCGCGTCGAGGAAAGCTGGTGGGCGACGGTCACCGGTGAGGGCGCGGCGCTCGCGCGCGACGAGTACGACGTCTGTCTCGAAGACGGCTCGCTGCTGCGCATCGCGCACGAGCGCGACGCGTGGACCGTGCGCGGTGTCTACGACTGAACGCGGTGCTGCCCGAACAGGCGCACCCGCGCGCAAACGGGTACAGAAGATGAATGGACCCGCAGGACCCGGTCGATCCACCCGACGAGGACATCGACGATGACGACGATATCGAAGATGCCGAGGAAGAGGACGACGACGAGGAGGATTCTCCGCCGCAGTTCTACCTGACGACGTTCATCCCGCGGCCGGCGTGGTACGGCCTGAGCGCGGACGAAGCGACGGCATTTCTCCAAAACCGGGTTGCCCAGCTCAATGAGGCGTTCGTCGAAGAAGACGAAGGGGTGGTTTGGGCCTACCGCTATCACGTGATCGAACGCTCGCGCGAGGTCGATGCCGTCGTACTGCTCTGGATGATCATGTCCGATGAAGCACTCGAGACGCTCGAGAGCACGCTGCGCCGTTCCGATGTCAACGAGTACTTCGACTGGAGTGTGATCGGGGGTCCGCAGAACAACGCACCGACCGATATTCTCGGTGCGTTTCTCGGTACGCTCGTGCCCGATCCCGACGAGCACCCGAGCCCCAGCGAAAATTAGCGGCGGATCGGCCGCTACGAGAGATACGGTTCGAATGGCGTCACGGGTTTGAGGATCGCGTCCATCTCGGTGAAGATCGCCGGATCGACGTCGAGATCCGCGGCGACGACGTTGTCGTCGACCTGCTCCGCGCGCGTCGCGCCGACGATGACCGACGACACGACGTCGTCGCGCAGGCACCACGCCAGCGCGAGTTGCGCGAGCGAACATCCGGCGCGCTGCGCCAGCGGTTGCAGCCGCTGCACCGCGTCGAGGACCGGCTGGGTGAAGTAGTCCTCCATCATGTCTTTCGCGCGCCCGGCGGCGCGCGTTCCGGCCGGCGGGTTCGCGGCATTTATGTACTTGCCGGTGAGAATCCCCATCGCGAGCGGCGACCACACGACGTTCCCGAGCCCGTACTCCCTGCAGATCGGAAACACGCGCTGCTCGACGCGCCGCCACAGCGCGCTGTACTGCGGCTGATTCGAAACCGGTTCGGCCCAGCCGCGCGCGCGCGCCAATCCGACCGCCGACGCGATCTGGTCGGCGTTCCACTCGCTCACGCCCCAGTACAGCACCTTGCCGGCACGCACCAGATCGTCCATCGCGCGCACCGTCTCTTCCAGCGGCGCGTTCGTGTCGTAGCGATGGCACTGATACACGTCGACGTAGTCGACACCGAGCCGCTGCAGCGAGCGATCGATCTGCTCGCGGATGTGCTTGCGCGAAAGGCCGCGATCGTTCGGCCCGTCACCCATCGGGAAATAGACCTTCGTCGCGAGCACGATCGAGTCGCGGGCGAACCCGCTGATCGCGCGCCCGACGACTTCCTCGGCGCGTCCGCGCGCATAGACGTTTGCCGTGTCGAAGAAGTTCACGCCGCGTTCGTACGCGCGCGCAATGCACGCGCGCGCCGCGTCTTCTTCAACTGAGCTCCCGTAGGTCAACCACGATCCCAGGCCGACCGCGGAGACCTTGACGCCCCAGCGTCCGAGCTTCCGATAGCGCACCGCCGGAGGTACCCGGTCGGTGCGGGCCCTCCTTTTGCGGCGGCGTCGAGCGGGGAACGAGGCGTTCATGAACGATCGCGACGAACGAGGGCCGGACGTGCTCGCCGACGCTCACGAGCAGGACGACGACGCCCTCGCCGACGCGCACGAGCAGGATGCGGACATCACCGGCGACGAGCTCGGTGGTGGCTTGGGCAACACGGCCGACGGAGGCGCGAACGACGGATGACCGGCGCAGGCGACACCAGCGAGATCGACGAGTTCACACTCGACGAAGCTGACGACGTGGTCGACGAAGAGCTCGACATTGCGGACGACGCACAGGACGACGACGAGAGCGGCACGCCGCTTCCACCGGTCGGCACCGACGTGCAGATCGATACGAGCGATCCCGACCCGAGCGCCGGCGCCTCCGACATCGGCGGCGTCTCGCCCGGGCCGGGCGATAGCTGAGCGTTCCTTACTGCGTGTTGACGATCACGCTCGCTGAACCGAGCGTGTTGCCGGAACCATCCTGGAAGGTGACGGTGACGGTGCCGTTCACGATTGCGGTCCCTTGCGAGGTGAGGAAGACCGAGAACGTCTCGGACTGGCCGGCCGTGAACGGCGCGTTGATGACCGACGCGGGCGATGACAGACACTGTCCGCTCGACGCGGTTTGGCAGATCGTGCCCAGCAGCGGCAGCGTTCCGGTTTGCACGATCGCTTCGGCGCCGGGATAGTTGATCAGTGTCCCGTTATCGGCGAGGACCGCGAACGCGCCGGTCGAGTTGGCCGCGACGGGAATGGTCACGGTCCCATTGCCGCTGGCGGTCGCCGTCTGCACGGTGAACCCGGCTGTCGGCGTCGCCGTCGGCGTCGGCGTCGCGGTCGGATGCGCGGTCGGACTGACGCTTGGGCTCGGGCTCGAAGTCGGTGGTGTTGACGGTCCGATCGTGGGGGTCGGAACCGGGCTGGGCGTCGCCGAGCCGGTCGGATGCGGCGTCGGCGTGGCCAGCGTCGTGCTGGTCGAGAACAGCACGATCCCGTAGGTTTGACCCGCGACGAGCGTCAGCGGCGCGTTCGGCTCGGGGAAGTCGAAAAACTGATCGCCGGCCGTGTCCGTCGCGAAGGCCGCCGGACCGGACACGAGCGTCCAGCCGGCCGCGGGATTGTTCGGATCGACGGGATTGTTCGGATCGTAGAGCGCGTCATAGGAGTGCGTTGGATCCGGCAGCGTCTGGCCCATCGGAAACTTCCAGACGATAACGAACGAGTCGGGCAGCGTGACGTTCGTGTCCGGGGTGAAGGTGAGGTACCCGAACGGCGAGATGTTCTGGCCGCCGACGTTGCGCGGCATGCGCAAGGCGCTCGTTACGGTCGGAAAGCCCGCCGGCTCGCTCGTCGAGATCGCGATCTGGATGTGCGCCGCCGCGCTGGCGGCCGGTATCGTCACCGTCGCGCTGAAGCCGGCGGCCGACGGCCCGACGGTGATCGTGCTCGCGGCGGTCGTGCTGGTGGTCAGCACACCGGTCGTCCCCGGCGCGGCCGTCGGGGCGACGAGCGGCGTCGTCGAAGAGTTGTGACAACCCGTCACCGCGAGGGCGGCGATAACGACGATGGCCCAAGGCACCGAGCGGAACTGCATGCATGCTCCCCTATGAAACGCGGAATGACCCGGGCCTCAGTCTAGCATCCGGTCCCGGAGCGGCAGTATGGGGGGTATCCCCCATTCTCTGGCGTGTGGCGGGACGCCGGCTCGCTACCTGAGCGTCTGTTCGATCAGATCGATCACCATCGGATAGACGAGCTCGGTTTGTTCTTGCGGGATCTGGGGCTCGATCAGATCGTGGATCGGCGGCATCCCTTGAAGGGCGAACTCTTCGAGTTCGATGCCGAGCGCGCGCAACGGTTCGAACCTGCGGCGCGCGTGCGCATTGTTCACCACCGGGTCGTTCTCGTTGAGCGCGAGCACGACGCGACGCCCATGCGGACCCTTCGGCGCATCATCGAGCTCGGTCGAGATCAGCAGCGACTCGCCGATCGCGCGCGTCGAGAAGCGCGGATAACCGTGCGGCGGTTCCTGGGCTTCTTTCTTGCGCGGATCCCACCAGGCGAAGCGGTTCGGCGCGGCACGCAACGCCGCGCCCAGTGCGTCGTTTGCGCTTCCCGGCACGCCGCGCAGTCCGCAGAACGGCGCAATCGCGACCGCGCTGTCGATCCGCGTGCACGCCGCGAGCCAGCCTGCCAGCGTTGCGCCGACCGAGATTCCCGCGACGACGATGCGCTCACCGCACAGCGCCGCGGCGGCCACCGCGCGCAAAGCCGCCATCTCCAGATCCGTCGCGCGCAGGTTCGCGATCGCCTCGGTCATCCGGTCGCGGTATCCGTGGTACGGCATGCGCGGCACGATCACCGCGTGCCCGCGTTCGTGCAGCACCGGCGCGAGCCGAGCGAATTGCGGTGGACAGGTGGTGAGCCCGTGCAGCAGCACGACGGCGATTCGAACGCGCTCGTCGCCGATCCACCAACGCGTGCCGTAGGCGGGCTCGACGGCCGGATCCGCGCGCTCGGCCGCCGCGATCCGTTCGAGCTGAGCGCGCGCCTGGGCCGGGCCGGTCAAGCGCGCGGAACGCCGCGCATCAGCACCCGTTCGAGCCAACGCAGCGGCCGCGTGTTCCAGGGATCGTGGCGGACCAGCGGATCGACGAGGATGACCTCGAGGCCGGCCAGCTTGGCACCGAGCACATCGGTGAACAGTTGATCGCCGATTACGACCACCTCATCGGCGCGCAGCTCGAGCACGTTCATCGCACGACGAAAGCCGCGCGGCAGCGGTTTGCGCGCGCGCGGAATGCACGGTACCCCGAGATCCTTTGCGACCTGCGACGCCCAGGGGGTTCCGTTGTTGGTGAGAACCGCGACGCGCACGCCGGCTTCCTTCGCGCGACGCACCCACGCCGCATCCTCTTCCAGCGGCGCGAGCGAGCGGAAACCGACCAGCGTATTGTCGAGGTCGACGATCGCGCCGCGGACGCCGCGGGCGCGCAGCTCGACCGGATCGATTTGGTTGATGCGCGTGGCGACCTTGGTCGGCCGGAAGAAGTCGATCACCGTACCGCTGGTACCCGGTCGGGCGGGACGAGCACCGTCACCGCACGGTTCAGCACGTCAAAGGTCGCCGGGAGACGTGTCACCTCTTCGCTGTCGGCGTAGACACGGTGCCGGTGGCCGTGCACCGAACGAACGGCGAAACGCCGGTCCTTGCGTGCGTTGACTTCCGGCGTGTGCGCGAAGCGGTGCAGCGCGACCGCCGCCACGATGCGCACCGAATGCCAAAAGTTCTGTGCATCGACCGCGTACAACCAGAGCTGGCCATCCTCCAGACTCGCCTCGGGGTTCTCCACGACCCCGCCGAAGCGGTAGCTGTTGGCGACGGTGAGCTGTACCGCGCGAAGATGCTGCTTCGCCGCGCCATCGCATTCGATCTCCAAGTGCATCGGCCGCGCCCAGCGCAACGCGCGCAAGGTCGTGATCGGCATTGCCAACAAGCCAAAACGCCGCTTCACGTCGGGCGTCTGCAGTCGCGTGACACGGGTCGACAACCCGATCGAAGCTTCGTTGAAGTACGGCACGCCGTTCGCGCGTCCGACGTCGATCGCCAGCGGTACGCCGTCATCGACCAATGCGGTCGCGGCATCGAGATCGGTCGGGATGCCGAGCGTGTGCGCGAGCTCGTTGAACGTTCCGAGCGGCAGTACGACGAGTGGGAGCTTGGTTTCGATCAGTCCCTCGAGTGCCCGCAGCAGCGTCCCGTCACCACCCCCGACGACGACGACGTCGATCTCGCCCCGGCGCGCGAGGATCGCCTTCGACAGCGAGCCGCGGTCGGTATCGAGCGGCGGAATCGTAACCTCATGACCCCGCGCGCGCAGCGCGGCAACGACGCGGTCGCGGGCGTTCTGCCCGTGCCGCGCGCGAGTGTTCACCGCGAGGAGAACGCGCTTGCCCATTCCGACTGAAGATACCCCATCGGGGCGGCGTGCGCACACGCCGCGTCGAAGCCACCCGCATGGCACGCACGTTCGAGGTCGTTTGGGTCGATGCGTTCACCACCACGCCGCTCGAAGGCAACGCCTGCGCAGTGTTGCTCGACGCGCGCGGCCTCGACGACGACGCGATGCAAGCAATCGCTCGCGAAACGAACTTGTCGGAGACGAGCTTTGTCTTCCCCGGCGATGCCGACTCGGATTTCAACGTGCGCTACTGGACGCCGAACGGTGAGATCCCGATGGCCGGGCATCCGACCATCGCGACGACGCACGCGCTGCACGAGAACGGCGGGATCGAGCGCGAGACCGACATGGTGCGGCTCAAGATGCCGGCGGCGGTCGTTCCGGTGACGATCCGCCGCGGTACCCCGACCGTCTACGCGATGTCGCAGCCGCCGCCCACCTTCATGGCGACGCTGCCGCGTGCGGCCGCGGCCGCCGCGCTGCATCTGCGTGACGACGATCTGCTGGCCGGCATGACCCCGCAGACGGTCAGCACCGGCACGCCGCAGCTCATGATTCCGCTCGCATCGCCGGACGTGCTCGACCGCGTCGAGCCCGATCGCCATGCGCTGTTTCCGCGCGGGGGTCGCGAATGGTTTTCGGTGCACCTGTTCGCGCCGACCGGCGGCAACGACCCGGCACTGGTCGCGCGGCACTTCGCCGATTTCGGTGCCGTGAAGGAGGACCCGTTCACCGGTTCTGCGACCGGCGGAATGGCGGCGTATTGTGCACGCTACGGCATCGTGCGCGAACGCGCGTATACCGTCGTCCAAGGCATGCACGTACACCGCCCCGGACGCGCGGAGGTCACCGTCGGCGGTGACCCGCCCGACGCGATCGGCCGCATCACGGTCGCCGGACCGGCGGTGACGGTGTTGCGCGGTACACTCACCTTGTGAAGCGCATCGTCGTTCCGTATCACCATGCGGAACCGTTGCGCCGGCTGGTCGAAGCATTTGATGCGGACGACGCGATCGTCGTGTCGGCAGGTCCGGCCGGTGCGATGGTGCAGCGGATCCACCAGCAGATCGCCGCGCGCGTTGCCCAGTGCGACGAACCGGTGATCGTCGCGAGCGGCGATTGCACGACGGCACTGCCGGTCGTGGCCGGGTTGCAGCGGCGCGGTCTGTCGCCCAGCGTCGTGTGGCTCGATGCGCACGCCGATTTCGAGACGCCGCAAACGACGCGCAGCGGCGATCTCTGCCGGTTGGCGCTGGCGATGTTGATCGGGCGCGGCGGCGCAGCGCTACGTGAAGCCAGCGGGCTCGTTGCGCTGCGCGGCGAGTCGTGCGTGCTGGCCGGCGCGCGCGATGTCGACGCGGCCGAAGCCGGCGCGCTGACGGCGGCCGGCGTGCAACGAGTCGATGATCTTGCCGCGCTCGCCGGAGCGCAGCTGCCGCCTCCGCCGTGGTACGTACACCTCGACCTCGATCTGATCGATCCGGCCGAGCTGCCGCCGGTGCGCCATCCGGCGCCGGGCGGCCCGGCGGCCGAGGCCATCGCGGCGGCGCTCCGTGACCTCGCAGCGCGCGGCCCGATCGTCGCCATCGGGCTCGGCTGCACGTTTACCGCCGCCGCCTTGCGGGCCGACGAGCCGCTAGCCGCGCTTCGCCGGCTGTCGGCAACCTTTTCGCTATCGGCTACTGTTAGTAAGTGATACGATGTCCGTTCAACCTACTATCGTGACCCGCTCGCTGGCCCAGGTCATTCCCGCCGTCGCGACCCTCGAAGGGGGCGGCTTCCTCGTCCATCGCCCGCTCCCGACCCGCACGGTCGACCAGATCGACCCGTTCTTGCTCCTCGACGAGATGGGCCCGATGGATCACGCACCGGGAACCGCGCAAGGCGCGCCCGATCACCCGCATCAGGGCTTCGAGCTCATCACCTATTTGATCGCCGGTGAGATGGAGCACCTCGACTCGCACGGCAATCACGGGATCCTCCGTTCCGGTGAGGCGCAGTACATGCTGGGCGGCGCGGGCTTGGTCCATTCCGAGATGCCGACCGCCGAGTTCCAGCGCACCGGCGGACACCGCCACGGGTTCCAGATCTGGGTGAATCTGTCGCGCGACAACAAGCGGCTCGCGCCGCGCTACAAGGATGTGACGATCGCGGAAATTCCCGTCGCGCGTCCGGCCGACGGCGTCGTCGCGCGCGTCCTCGCCGGTGATGCGTTCGGCGTGAGCGGACCGATCCACCCGGTGACGCCGTGGAGTTACGTGCACGTCACGCTCGCACCGGGTGCTACCGTCAGGCACGCGGTGCCGCGCGGCTGGACCGCGACGGCGTACGTCTTCGGCGGCATCGGACGGATCGGCACGCGCGAAGTGCGCCGCGGCGACTATGCGGTCTTTGCCGACGACGGCGAGGGGATCGAGCTCACCAACACCGGCACTGAACCGCTCGACGCGCTGCTGTTATCGGCGACGCCGCTCGACGAGCCGATGGTGCGCTACGGCCCCTTCGTGATGAACGCGATCGACGAGATCGAGCGCGCCTTCGCGGACTACCGCGCCGGCCGCTTCGGCGAAATCAAACCGCTCGTGGCCGATTAAGGCGGCGGGCTCGGCGCCGGCGACTACGCGAACTCTGCAAAGAGCACGGCGACGTCGTCGGTCGCGCGCTCACCGGCGAGGACTTCCTCGGCGAGCGCCTGCGCAGGATTTGCGGAGCGCATCACCGCGTCGTGACGAACCGCGGCACAGACGCGTCGGATGCCCTCGTCGATATTCCGCGTATGTTCCAAGACACCGTCGGTCACGAAAAACAGCGCGGAGCCGGGCGTCACGGAGACGATCAGGGTCGCCTCCTCATCCGGGCCACGAAGCCCGAGGAGCGTCCCCGCGGCGGTCAGCTGCTCCACCGTACCGTCCGAACGGCGCAGAATCGGACCGGGATGGCCGGCGGACGCAAAGGTGAATGTTCGGTCCGTCGAGTCGTAGACGCCCGCCAGGGCCGTGGCGTAGTTGTCGGTGACTCCCGCGGAATCGGTGCGAACGGTATAGTCGGCAGCCCGTAGCAAGGCATGAGGCCGCGCGTCAAAAGGGGCGACCGCGCGCATCGCTTGACGAATTCGCCCCATCGTCACGGCGGCGACGAGGCCCTTGCCGAGAACATCGCCGATCGTCAAGACGATTCTTCCGTCAGGAAGCTCGAAGGCATCGTACCAATCGCCGCCGATCGTCGCTTCGCTGTCGCCCGGACTGTAGTACGCATCGAGGCGCAGGCCGTCGCGCCGCGGTAGTGCTTGCGGAAGCATCGCCTCTTGCAGCGTCACGGCGATGCGGCGCTCTCGATCGAGCGCGAGCCGCTGGTCGTTGACATCGGTGTTGACACCCACCCAGCGGGTTATTTCGCCGACCGAGTTCCGTTGCGGCACGGCGCGGACGAGCTGCCAACGATACGAACCGTCGGCGCTTTGCACGCGGAATTCCGATTCGTACGGATCGCCGGTTTCTATCGATCTGCGCCAGCGCGCGCCGGCCGCGTTGCGGTCTTCGGGGTGAACGATGTTGAGCCAACCCTCGCCCAGGGAAGCCGACGAATCCGATCCGTCGGCCGTCGTCAAACCGGAGATGTGATCGAGCAGTCCGCTCGGCGCCGCCGTCCACGTTACGCCGGGGAGTGCTTGCGTCAATAGGCGGTATCGCTCTTCGCTTTGCGCCAAGTCGATGCGCGCTTGCCGCCGCTCCGTCACATCACGAGAGGTAACCAGAAAGCTTTCGAGCACGTCGGTCGCGTCATAGATCGGCGTGACCGTTACGTGCCACCAACGCTCGGCGCTGCGAACCGAGTATTGGCCGGTGAATCGCCCGGTGCGGCCTCGGCGCGCTTCATTGACCGCGTGCTCGGCGGCCACACGATCTTCGCCGGACCAAAACTCGAGCCAATCGGATCCCTGAACCGCGGAAAAGTCGTCGATCGCAAGAGCCTTCATCCCGTTTGGACTCATCGAACGGAGACGGGCGTCTGTATCGAGCACTTTGATGCAGTCGTCCAGCGAATCCAACAGCCGCTCGACGAACTGCACGTGGGCATTCGCTTCGCGCGCACGTTCGTCGGAGGTCGCGACGGCAGCCTCCAACTTTTCGGCCGAGAGGTGCAAATCGTGTACGTCGACGAGGGTCCCTAACCACCCGACAATTTCGTCGTCGCGCCTGATCGCCTCGGCCCTGCTTCGCACCCATCGAAACGAACCGTCCGCTATCTGAATCCGGTATTCGTCGCTATACGATTCAGCACGACGACGCGCGTCGCGCCACGCGGCGACGGCGCGACCGGCGTCTTCGTCGTGAATGACGGCGGAGTAACCGTCGCGCAGGACCGCCTCCGCGCGGTTACCGGTGAAGCGTTCCCAGCCGCGCGAAAGGTAGGTCACGACGCCGCGCGCGTCGGTCATGAACGCGATGATCGGCAGGGCGTCGAACACGGCCGCATATGTCGCGACCGGATCGTAGGGATGAACACTTCTCGTCACCGGATCGCCCTGCTTCTTGCCACCCCACCGGAAGCCATCTGAGGACCGGTTGATCCGCCCACGAGCGGCTGGCCGCCCCAGAGATCAAGCAGCGCGAATCAGCACATCCGACTTGGCCGCGCGCACGCGGACCGGGACGCCACCGGCGACCGAGGGCGGCGCGCTGAGGGTCGTCTTCGCGGCGTCGACGCGATAGATCCCGCCGCGTGCCGCCGGAACGGTCAGCGCGAACTTTCCCTTCGCCATCATGACGTCGACCGCGCTCGTCTCGCGCTGCGTGGAGAGCTCGACGTCGATCTCCTCCATCGCGGAGCGAATGCGCACGTGGCCCCCGACATCGCGTAGCGTCAGGCTGCCTTTGGCGGAGAGCACTTCAACACCGTCGACGCCGCTGACCGTGCTGCGACTCTTCGCCACCTGGAGCCGCACCGCCGTCCCGCGCGGAACCGCGACGTCGACCCGACAGCGGGGATGGATCATGAGGAACAGCGTGTCGCCGTCGCGCCGAACGTGCACGGCGCCCGTTACATCGGTGTCGCCGGTCGCCGAAACCACGACGTGCGGCTCGTCGCCGACGGTGACATTGACGTCGTCGTGCGCGCCGCGAATCACCACGAGCGGCGCCGGTTCGAGTTCGAGGCGCTCGCCGGAGGCGCCGATAAACGTCCCACCCGCCGATGCCGCATCGGAACCCTCGCCCCGTGGACGGCCGAAATCCCAGCGTCCCGATCGCCCGCGCCGGCGGCGACCCGAAAGGAAGATCGCGGCCCCAGCCGCGAGGAGGCCGATCCCGAGCAGCGTACGCTTCATGCCCGTAGCTACGCTCGACACGAGCTGGGGTTTCAGCGTCGTTCCGGGAGAGGTGTCCCATGCTCGCAATGATGTCGCCGGCTGAGATCGGGGCCGTCCTGATCGTAAGCGCGCTCTTCTTCGTGGTCTTCGTCGGGGGCGGCGGGTACCTGACCTATTTTCTCATGCGCAAAGCCGCCCGAGACGGCGCGCGCGACGCCGCCCGACAACAGCCAAAGTAGCTACAACCGGCGCTCTCGGACTCGACGCTCGAACGTCCTGAGCGACTCGTCGAACCGTTCGCGAAAGACGCCTTGTCCCTCACGATGCATGAATGCGCGAACCTTCGCGAGGTCGACCTTCTGCTCGAGCGCGACGCCGACGCGGCGCGGAGCGCTGAAAAATCGTCCCATGCTGCATACTTATTGAGCCGATCGCGAACGACGTCGGTCGGCGAAACGATATGAAGCGTCTGATCACTCTCGCGAACCGTGTCGAACGTGCTGACGACCTCGGCACCGATCGCCAAAGGACCCTTGGGAAACTCAACGGTGAAGTGCGAGTCGGGGTGGATGAACATTTGGTTCTCGAACGCGTACCCGAGCGCAGACAACGCTGACTTTACGAGCGCGCCATCGGTGTCGAACGTCAGGACGAAATCGAGATCCTCAGACTGGTACACGTCCGGCGCGTAGAACGTCGCGGCGCTGCCACCGCACAGGACGGCTTGGATTCCGTCGCGTTCGAGTGCGGTTCCGACAGCGAATGCGACTTCACGCAGCGTCGCGTCGGGTGCGATCAACGGGTTTGCCCCGACGCCGTGCGCGGCGCCGTTCTGCTTCCAGTGCGACGCGGATGTCGGGAATCGTCTCGGCCAAACGAAGCGCGAGAGCCCGAAGTTCTTGTGAAGCAATCCATTCTGAGTTGACGATCACGCGCCGCTGGTTCCCCGACAAGCGTGTCGCAAGAATTCCCTCGCGCTCGAGGTCGTCGACGATCCGCTGCACGGAGATGAGCGGCGCATTGACCAATCGCGCGAGCTCGCGCGGATACGTCTCGCGAAGTGCGACCGCCATGACGACGACGCGTGTGCGCGTCGGACTGCCGAATAGCTTCAGTCCCTCCATCCTCGGAGCATAGCATCGCCAGGCTGCGAGTGCAACAAGAATGTAGTCGTTTGACTACATTCCTGTAGTCGATACCAAGACTACGTTCGCATAGTCGTGTGACTACGTTCATGTCGGCGATCTAGGTATCCAGGAATCGAACGTGTGTTCGAGTATACTCGGCTTCCTGATGGGCATGCCCGAGTATGCCGAGCTCCACTGCTGGTCGAACTTCAGCTTTCTCGAGGGTGCATCGCACCCTGAGGAGCTGGTCGAGCACGGCCTGCGTCTGGGGCTGCGCGGGATCGCGCTGACCGACCGGGACGGGCTCTACGGAGCGGTCCGGTTCGCCAAGGCCGCGGCCGGTCGCGGGTTCGCTGCGCTGTGCGGGGCCGAGCTGACCCTGGAGACCGATCGCCCCGAGCCGATCCGCGCCAGCCGGCCGGCTCGGCCTGCGAAAGAGGTGCCGACCGATACGCCGCGGCTGGTGTTGATCGCCGCCGACAAGACCGGTTACGGCAACCTCGCGAGCCTCATCTCGACCGCGCAACTGCGCGGCCGCAAGCGCGACGCGCGGCTGCGCCTCGACGACCTCGACGGCCGCACCGACGGGCTCATCGCGCTTTCCGGCGGCCGCAACGGCGTGGTGGAGAAGGCGCTCCTGCGGCGCGACGACGGCGCCGCGCTTGCGCTCGGTGCGTGGTTGCGCGATCTGTTTCCGGGGCGTTTCTATCTCGAGCTGCAGCATCACATCCGGCCCGAAGATTCCGCGCTGGTCCGCGCGCTCGTGCATCTCGCTGCGCAGTTGAACGTTCCGTACGTCGCGACCAACGGCGCCGCATATGCGACGCGCGGCGAGGCGCAGGTCGCCGACGTGCTGACCTGCGTGAAGTACACGACGGCGCTGCAGAACGCGGGCAACCTGCTGCGCCCCAACCACGAATACCACCTCAAGACGCCGGCCCAGATGGCACTGCTGTTCGCCGAGTTTCCCCGTGCGATCGCCAACACGCTGGCGGTCGCCGAGCGCTGCACGTTTCGGCTCGACAAGCTGCGCGGCGAATTTCCGCTCTATCCGATTCCGCCCGGCGAAACGTCCGCCCAGTCGTATTTGCGCACGCTCGTGTTCCGCGGTGCGCAGAACCGCTTTCCGCAGCCGCTCGAGCCCAAGGTCGAACGGCAGCTCGAATACGAGCTCGGGATCATCGAGCGAATGGATCTGGCGGGCTACTTTCTGGTCGTGTGGGATATCGCCGAAGCGGCGACCCGGCTCGGCGTGCTCGCGCAAGGCCGCGGCTCGGCCGCCAACTCCGCGGTGTGCTATGCGCTGGGGATCACCGCGGTCGATCCGATCAAAGGCGAGTTGCTGTTCGAACGCTTCTTGAGCGAGGAACGCGGCGAGATCCCCGACATCGACATCGACTTCGCGCACCAAGACCGCGAGCAGGTCATTCAGTACGTCTACGGGCGGTACGGTCGCGAGCACGCGGCGATGACCGCCGAGGTGATCACCTATCGCACGCGCTCGGCGATTCGCGACGTCGGCAAAGCGCTCGGACTCACGCTCGGCCAAGTCGATCAGATCGTGCGCGAGTACGACGCCCGCGAGTCGCTCGCCGGCGCGCTCGGCACCGAGAACGAGCCCGCCCAGCAGTTGCCGACCTCGATCGCCAAACGGCGCGATCTCGATGCCGGCTCGAACGTGTTCTGGTCGCGCAGCGGCGACGCGCCGGCCGCGACGCCCGGCCGCTCGCTCGTTCCCGGTTTCCAAGACGCCGACGAATGCGCGCGCGTTCCGAATGCTGATGCGCACATTCGCGGTCCGGTCGGCGGCGCCATGGGCGCGCTGCTGCTGCGTATCTGCAGGCGCATCGACGGCTTTCCGCGCCACATGGGAATTCACAGCGGCGGCATGGTGATCACGCGCTCGCCGCTGGTCGCCGTCGCACCGATCGAGTGGGCGACGATGCGCGATCGCACGATCATCCAATGGGACAAGGACGACCTCGCCGATCTGGGCCTGATCAAGATCGACCTGCTGGGCCTGGGGATGCTCTCGCTGCTGCGTGACGCGTTCGCGATGTTTCGCCGCTGCTATCCGGATCGTCCGGCGCTCACGCTCAACGATATTCCGGCCGACGACACGCCGACCTACGAGATGCTGCAGCGCGCCGATTCGATCGGCGTCTTCCAAGTCGAGTCGCGCGCGCAGATGTCGATGCTGCCGCGCCTCAAACCGAAATGCTTCTACGACATCGTCATGCAGGTCGCGATCATTCGGCCCGGGCCGATTCAAGGCGACATGGTCCATCCGTTCCTGCGTCGCCGCAACGGCGAAGAGCCGGTCACCTATCCGCATCCGAAGCTCGAGCCGATCCTGCGCCGCACGATGGGCGTTCCGCTGTTCCAAGAACAGGGAATGCGTATGGCGATGGAAGCCGCCGGCTTCACCGCCGGGGAGGCCGACCGGTTGCGCCGCGCGATGGGACACAAGCGCTCGCGCGAACGGATGGCCGAGCTCTATCCGCGGCTGATGGGCGGCATGATCGGCAACGGCATCCAACGCGAAGACGCCGAGCGGCTCTATCACATGCTCGAAGGTTTTGCCGACTACGGTTTCCCCGAGTCGCACGCCGCGTCGTTCGCGCTGCTGGCGTACGCATCGGCGTACGTGAAGTGCCACGAGCCGGCGATCTTCTGCGCGGCGATCCTCAACGTGCAGCCGATGGGGTTCTACTCGACCGAAGTGCTGGTCAATGACGCGCGCCGTCACGGCGTGGTCGTGCGTCCGATCGCGGTGAACGAGAGCGAGTGGTGGAGTTTCGTCGACGGCGACGGTGCGCTGCGATTGGGCTTTCACCTCATTCGTGGACTCGGCGAGGGACAGCGCGACGGGCTCGAGCGCGGTCTGGGCGGCGGAGCGTTCACCGATCTGCTCGACTTCGCGCGGCGCACGTCGCTCGAACGCGACGCGCTCGAAAACCTCGCCGCCGCCGGTGCGTTCGCACTGTGGTATCCGACGCGTCGCGAGGCGATGTGGGCGCTGCGCGGTCTCGATGAACGCGAAGCGCGCGGCGAGCTCGGCCGCGCGATGGAGATCGTCGACGAGCCGGTGGTCGCGTTGCGTGCGCTGACCGCGACCGAGCAGACCGCGCTGGACATCAGCTCGACCGGCGTGAGCGAGATTCAACCGATCGCGCACGTTCGCGCCGTACTCGACGCTCAGAACGTGCTGGCCGCCGCGCGGCTCGCGGCAATGCCCAAGAACCTCGTCTGCAAGATCGGCGGCCTGGTGATCACCCGCCAGCGCCCGGGCACGGCCAAAGGCTTCGTGTTCTTGACCATCGAGGACGAGACGGGTCTGGTCAACGTGATCGTCCGGCCCGACATCTACGAGCGCAACCGCCGCACGATCCGCAGTTCGCAGTGCCTGATCGTCGAGGGCGTGCTGCAGAAAGAGCAAGGCTGCATCGACGTGATCATGAAGCGCTGCTGGCCACTCGACACCCACGGCACCACCGAGAAGGTCCGCGCCCGCAACTTCCACTAAAATCCAGCAATGATAAGGCGACTCTTCAGCGCAGCTTCCTACCGGACCGGCGCGAAGCTCTTCGCAATAGCGCTTGCGCTCGGCCCCTCAACTTCGGCCCTTGCGCAATCCACGGTCAAGCCGGATCTCGCGGGCATCTCTTTTCTCGTCGGCGACTGGAGCACCGGCACTGGCACCGGCAAGGTCATCGACACCGGTGGCACATCAAAGGGCTATTCTCACGTTACGATTGAAGCTGACGGTGGTGCGCTCTTGCGCCGCGACCACACGCAAACTTTTGATAAGAATGGCAAACCGGCCGGCGGCTTCAGCCAACTGATGATGATCTATTCGCAAGGCGGAATGCTCCGTGCGGAATACGAGGACGGCGAGGGCCACGTCATTCATTACACGTCCGCGAGAGTGACGCCGGGAAAATCCGTCACGTTCTTGAGCGCGCCGGCCGACGGCTCGGTCTTTCAACTAACATATGATCTCAAAGCACCCGGAACACTGGCGATAACCTTCGGCGTTACGCCGCCGGGCGCGACCGTGTTTCAGCCGATAGCGACGGGAACGCTCACCAAGATTCCGTAACGACGTTCATGAACCGGCAAGCGTGGCGATGAGCCGATCGATTCCTTCGTACAAGAGCGCCGGTTCGGTGGCGAGCGAGATGCGGGCGAAGCCTTCGCCGCCCGGACCAAACGCGTTCCCCGGCGCGATCGCGACACCACGCTCGCACAACAGCTTGAACGCAAAATCCCGGCTCGGTATGCCGGCGGCGCTCACGTCGACCCAGACGTAGAACGCGCCGCTCGGATTCAACGCGGGCACGCCGGCAGCCGCGAGTCGTCGACACACCTCGTCGCGCCGTTCCCGATACGCGCCGTTCATCTGCGCGACGATGTCCTGCGGGCCGGTGAGCGCGGCCAGCGCGGCATACTGCGCCGGCGCGTTGACGCACGAGATCAGCGGTTCTTGCAGCTTCGAGATCTCGCGAGCGACGGTGGTTGGCGCGGCGACGTAGCCGACGCGCCAACCCGTCATCGCGTAGGTCTTCGAGAAGGTGTAGATCGCGATCGTGCGTTCCGGATCGGCGACCGCCGCGGCGCTGACGAAGCGGTCGTCGAACACCGTACCGTCATAACATTCGTCCGAGACGATCCACAGATCGTGCTCGCGCGCGAAGGCTGCCAGTTCGCGCATCCGTTCGCGGTCGATTACCGCGCCGAGCGGGTTCGACGGCGAGTTGAGTAGCAGCACGCGCGTGCCCTCGTCGCAGAGCCGTTCGAGATCATCGATCGTCGGCAGAAAATCATTCGCGGGCGTGAGCAGATACGGCTGGATGCGCGCGCGCAGGATGCCGGCCATCATCGCGAAGTTCGGCCAGCCGGGATCGGGGATCAGCACACCGTCGCCCGGACCGAGCACGGCGGCGAGCGAGACGAAGATGCCTTCGACGCCGCCGTTCGACACGATCACGTTCTCGGCCGCGACGTCGTAGCCGTTGCGCTCGCGAATCTTGGTCGCCAGCGCGGCGCGCAGCTCGGGGATGCCGGCGTCCGAAACGTACGCCGTCTTCCCGGCCAGCGCGGCAGCATGAGCCGCTTCGACGACGTGCGGCGGCGTCGGAAAGTTCGGCTGACCGACCGCCAAGATGATCGCGCCCGGCGTTTCCCACGCAGCATCCATGATCTCGCGGATCCCCGACCGCGGGATCTCCGCGACGGCGGCATTTACTCCGGCGAGCTGACGATCGATCATCACTCGCCGGTGTTCGGCGGCGCCGCGCGGCCCTACTCTCGCTAGGCGTGCAGATCCTCGACAAAGGTGACGAAATTGCCGGCGGGATCACGTACGGTCGCCGTTTTGAGCGAGCTCTCGGTAGTGTACTGCGAGATAATCGCAATGTGGTTTTCCGCGAACGTTGCCAGTTGATCGTCGAGATGGGCGACGACGAACGACACCGACGATGCACCGGCGCTTCCCCATCGCGCCGTGTGCTGAATTTCGCGCACCTTCGCGATGTCGACCACCTGCAACCAGGCGTCAGCGGCCAGATGCCATTCAAGCAATCCGCCCATCGGCGTGGCGTCCGGCGGGCGGCCGAGCACGGTCTGGTACCAAGCTCGGGCCGCCTCTAAGTCGTCGACGACGACCCCGGCCATGAGCCGACGAATTTCGGGCGCCTTGTTCATGCCGTTCTCAATACCCGTCGTTGAGCCTCGCTACTTCGCGACGATCAGCAGCGCGTTGTTGAGCAGCCGGCCCGGCGGGGTGATGTAGCCGCCGCGGTACCACAGCCCCGTCGACGCGCCGCCGTCGAACGCCATTGCTTGCGTGGCACCCAGCCCGAGCATGACGTCCGCCATTTGCCGAATCGTACCGCCCGACGTCGCCAGGATCATCGTGCCGTCGCCGGTAAGCCCGACCGCGCTGCGCGCAGCCGAGTAATACAGAATCTTCGGATCGCGAAAGCCCTCCGCTGCCGGGTCTACCGTGATCCGTCCGTCCGTCACCAAGCGCGGACCGCAGCCGATCGCTTCGCGCGCAAAGCCGAACGCCCCGAGCGGCTCACCGTCGCCGCGCACGACGCGAAACGCGGAACGCCGCCCGACCGCGAAGTGCGACGCCGCCTTGGCTTCACCGCGGAAGTACACGACATAGCCGTTGCGCGGAATGATCGTCGAGCTCTCGTTGATCGCGGTGACGACCCCGTCGGCGACCTGCACCTGCGGGCCGCCGGCCAAGCCCGTGCGCTCGCCCCATTCGGGCGTGAAGATCGTGATCGTGTCGGACGGTCCCGACGGATAGCGATTGATCCAGTACGCGTACCAGTTGTTCGGCCAGCGCCAACTGCCGTCGAGCGAACCTTCGATCTTGAGCGGGATGCGGTCGATCTCCGCGCGGTTGTCGGCATCGAACCACAGCACGTCGCCGACGTCGCCCTTGAACATGAAGCCGCCGCCGGTGATGATCGTGTGGTTCGGATTGCGCAGCGGCAGCGTCCCATAGGCCTCGAAATCGCCGCCGTTGATCGCCGCGACCGCGTGATACCGGCGCGCGATCGCGTCGAGCGGTTCAACATGTCCCGGCCGGCCGCCGGCCAGCCCGATCCTCACCCCGACCGCGCTCAATCTCACCTTGAGAAAGGCGACCGGATGACCGTCGATCGTGGTGTGTCCGCTCACGATCGCCGCCGTGCCCGATGCTGCCGTCGACGGAATCGGCCCGACCAGCAGGAGCAAGGCGAAGAGCGCCCGGCGAAGGACGCGTTGGAACCGCATCTCGCTCAGGACAACGGTTCGGCCGGGCGCGCCGTCTCAGCGCCCATCCGCTTCTCATCGAACAGCGAGGGTTCGAGCAATGGCGCAGACCACGACGACCCAGGCGTCCCCCACCACTCAGACGATCACCGCGTACTTGCGCGTGCGCGGCGCGGCCGACGCGATCGCCTACTACGAGACGGCGTTCGGCGCGATCGAGAACCCGGGCCGTATGACGATGCCGAACGGCAAGATCGGGCACGCCTCGATGATGATCGGCAACTCGGAGATCATGATCTCGGACGAATCCGAGGAGTGGAACTCACCGGGGCCAGCGACGCTGGGCGGCACGACGTTCAGCGTCTCGATGGTCGTCCCGAACGTCGACGAGGTGGTCGCGCGGGCGGTCGAGCACGGCGCGCGGCTCGTGTATCCGGTCGCCGACCAGTTCTACGGCCACCGTTCGGGACGGCTCTACGATCCGTTCGGGCATTGTTGGGTGATCTCGACCGTCATCGAAGACGTCTCACCCGAAGAGATGGACCGCCGCGCGCAGGCGTGGGCGGCTGAAAACGCCGCGCCCGCGAGCGAAAGCTAGCCGCGCGCGCCGCTGACGGCGCGCTTCCAGAGCTCCCACGATCGAGACACGAGTCCGGCTTGCGTCTTGGTGGCACTGCGCGCTTCGTCGCCGGTGAGATACGTCGGCGAACCGAGCCGCAACGCGTCGGACTCGAGCTGCGCATCCTGCGCGGTATAGTATGCGCGAAAGACCGCTTCCGGGATCGAGCTTCCGACCGCGACCATGCCGTGACCGCGCATGAGCGCGACGTTCGCGGTTCCGAGGGTTTGCGCGAGGGCCGCACCGAGTACCGCGTCTTTGACCAAGAGATCGGTGCCCGTGCCGCCGGTGAAGCGAATCTCGAACACCGGCACGCCCGCACCCAGGAACGCCGCCATGTGGAAGATCGGCTGCAGCTTCACCGTCGAGACGCCGAACGGGATTACCGCCGGCGTGTGCGCGTGCACGACCGACATCACGTCGGGCCGCGCCTTGTAGATGGCACCGTGGATGAACCGTTCGAGATAGCTGGTGCGGCCGTTCGCGTCGAGCGGGTTGCTGTCGAGATCGTAGGTCATGATGTCGGACGCGGTGACGAGCGCCGGCGCCATGCTGCGCGCGAGCAGGTACCGCGTGGGATCGGCGGGGTGGCGGACGCTGACGTGGCCGAACCCGTCGACGATGTCTTCGTGCGCGAGAACGCGGTTGGCGGCGACCAGCTCGTCGATCGGCGACGGGGGCGCATCGGCGGCAGCTGCCGGCAACACCGAACCGACCGACGCGGCGAGGACGCCGAGGAGAAACAACGGGCGATCCATGGCCGCCGCTTCAGCGCCGGACCGAAGCCTCCTCGCCCGCGCAGCCGCCGAGAGGAAGCGGCGCGGACCAACGGAACCGGGCCCGCATGAAACGACCTCTCGCCGCGCTCGTCGCGGCGCTTTTGACGACCACGGTCGCCTCGGCACAGTCGTATCCCGGCGATTCCGGCGTCGGGGTCGAACGCGGCATCCAACAGTTGAATAACTCGGGTCAGGTGGGAAGCGTCACGCTGTTCCAACGCGATCCCAACACCCGCGTCGCCGTCATCCTCCACGGCACGATCCCCGGCCGAGCGCAATCGGTGCGCGTCTACCGCGGACCGTCGTGCGACGATCTCGGAACTGCAGCGCCGACGTACTTCTTGACCGACATGAAGAACGGCGCATCGTCCACGATCGTCAAGGCGCCCGAGTCGAAGATACTCTCGGGCAACTACAATGTCGTCGTGTTCTCATCGACCGCCCCGGGCGCGCAAACGACCGCATGCGGACACCTCTACGCATCATGACGAACGACGAGTTGACCGATCCGCTGGCGGCGACCAAGCCCGAATTCTCGCGCCGCAGCTTCGTCGCGATCGGCACCGGTGCGGCGCTGACGATCGGAAACGCATCGGTCGCCGCCGCGCAGACCGACGGCTTGGGCAAGCCGCATCCGCCGATCGTCGCCGAAGACGATCCGGCGATCATCGTCTCGCGGCCGCAGCTGACGCCGACGGCGGGCAGCCCGATCGGCGCGTACGCGGCGACACCGCGGTCGCTCACCCGCACGACGCCCGGCGTCGTCGTGATCCAACACATCTGGAGCGTCGACGCGACGATTCGCGACACCGTGCGGCGGTATGCGAAGCAAGGCTACATCGCGATCGCGCCGCTGCTGTTCGATCGCCTGGGCGCGCCCAGCGGCGACGGCATGACCGACTATCAGCCGTTCGTCCCGTTCGCCACCCAAATGGCGACCCAAGGATTCGTCACGACCGATTCCCTCGCGGCGCACGACTGGATTCATACGCAGGCGCGCGACGCGTCGATCGGGATCACCGGTTTCTGCATGGGCGGCGGGATCGTGCTGCAGCAGATCATCGACTCGAAGGGATATGCCGCGGCGTCGATGTTCTACGGCAACGTGCGCCCCGGCACCAAGGGCAGCGATCCGACCACGGCGGCGACGTTCGACTTCACCAGCCGCATCACGACCCCGCTGATGGGCAGCTTCGGCGCGCGCGACACGTCGATAAAAGCCGAAGACGTGCAGGCAATGTTTGCGCGCCTGACCGCTCCGCACGACGTGAAGATCTACGATGAAGCCGGGCATGCGTTCTTCGACGACACGCGCTCGAGCTACGTCGCTGGTCCCGCGGCCGACGCGTGGACGCGCACGCTGGCCTGGTTCCACAAATACCTCGCGTGAGCGAAGCGCCGCCGGTCGACGTCGAGGCGCTGGTGTTCGACGTCTTCGGCACGCTGGTCGACTGGCGCAGCAGCTTGATCGAAGATCTGTCGGCGTTCGGCAACGAACAAGGGATCGTCGCCGACTGGGCAGCGTTCGTCGACGCGTGGCGCGGCGCATATGCGCCGTCGATGGATCGCGTGCGGCACGGCGAGCAGCCGTGGACCTCGCTCGACGCGCTGCACCGCACGTCGTTCAGCCGGTTGGCCACGCAATATGGTTTCGAGAACGAGCTCGACGAAGCGGGCCGGCGCTGGTGCGTCGACCGCTGGCACCATTTGCGTCCGTGGCCCGATACGGTGGCGGCTCTGACACGCTTGCGCGCCCGATACATTCTGGGCACGCTCTCGAACGGAAATCTGCGGCTGCTGGTGGATCTCGCCAAGAGCGCGCCGCTGCCGATGGACGTGATCTTCTCGGCGGAGCTGTTCCGCCATTACAAGCCGGATCCGGAAGTGTATCGCGGCGCGGTCGAGCTGCTTGGCGTCGCACCCGATCGGGTGATGCTGGTCGCCGCGCACAACGTCGATCTGCGCGCCGCCGCACAACAGGGGATGCGCACCGCATTCGTCGCGCGGCCCACCGAGTACGGACCGCGGCAGCAGAACGATCAGGTCGCCGATCCCGGCATCGACCTCGCGGTGCGCGACCTGGGCGAGCTGGCGGACCGCCTCGGCGCGTAGCCGAACGGGCGGCGGATGACGCGTTCCGTTCTTGCGGCGCTCGACGCGCACGCCGCTGCGCGGCCCGCTGCGCTCGCGCTCGACGCGGTCTCGTACGCTTCGTTGCGCGATGGGTCGCTGCGCGTCGCGGCCAAGTTGCGTGCCGCCGGTCTGCGGCGCGGTGATCGCGTCGCGATCTACGCGGAGAACCGGCCCGGATTCGTCTACGCGTATCTGGGCGGGCTGCGCGCCGGCGCGACCGTCGTCACGATCAACGTGCTCTACCGCAGCTCGGACCTCGAGCACATCCTGTCCGATGCGACGCCGTCGGTCGTCTGCGTCTCCGCGCAGAGCGCGCCATTCGTCGCAGCACAAGACGGACGCGCCGTGATCGACTTGGCCGACGTCGAACGCTGGGCCTTCGATGCCTCGATCGCGGCGCTCGCCGATCCGCCTCCGATCGAGCCCGATGACGTCGCGATCCTCATCTATACGAGCGGGACGACCGGCCGTTCCAAAGGCGCGATGCTCACCCACGGCAACCTGCACGCGATCGCCGAGCAGCTGAACGAAGCGTGGCGTTGGACATCGGCAGACACGCTCTTGCTGACGCTCCCGTTATTTCACGTCCACGGTTTGGGCGCGGGGCTCAACGGCACGCTCGTCGCCGGCGGTCGCGCGCTGCTCCGGGAGCGCTTCGATGCTCCGTCGGTGATCGCAGCGCTGGCCGGTGGTGATGCGACGATGTTCTTCGGCGTACCGACCATGTACGTGCGCATCCTCGAACAGGCGGGCGACGTGCGTTTCGACCGCGTTCGGCTGTTCGTCTCGGGTTCGGCGGCGTTGCCGGCGACGGTCCACGATGCGTTCGCGCAGCGGTTCGGCATCGCGATCCTCGAACGCTACGGTTCGACCGAGTTCGGCTTCGCGCTGAGCAATCGGTACGAAGGCCCGCGCTATGCGGGAACGGTCGGCTTTCCGCTGCCCGGCGTCGAGGTGCGGCTCGCCGATCCGAACACCGGCGCGCTCGTCGACGCGGGCGCGACCGGTGAGATTCTCGTGCACGGGCCGAACGTGTTCGCGGGCTATTGGCGCAACGAAGCCGCGACCGAAGCGGCGTTCGCGCGCGACGAGCGCGGACGACTCTGGTACAAGAGCGGCGATCTGGCGACGTTCGATCCGGCGCGGGGCTATGCGATCAATGGCCGGCTCAAAGAGCTAGTGATCAGCGGCGGCTTCAACGTCTATCCGATCGAGGTCGAGACCGAGCTGCTGCGCATCCCGGGCATCCGCGCCGCTGCCATGATCGGCCAACCCGACGCGGCACGCGGCGAGATACCCGTCGCGTTCGTCGAGGTCGACGATGGCTTCGATCCCGACGTTGCGCTCGCGCTGTTGCGCGAACGGCTGGCCAGCTTCAAGGTGCCCAAAGCGCTGTACACGATCGAAGCACTGCCGCGCAACGCGATGGGCAAGGTCGAAAAGGCGCGGCTTCGCGCGCTGCTGCCGCCGCCGTAACCGGCTGGTCCGGGGGTCAAGGGAGGCGCGTCGGCCCGCGGTCGGCAGACTCGCCCGACGTCACGTTCGTGACGATGGCCGGCCAGGGCGGGGTCGACGAGCTGCAGATGGCTGCGGTCGCAATCCGCAAGTCACGCAATCAGATCGTCATCGACTACGCGCGCCTCATGCGTACGGACCACACGAAGAACAACTCGCAGCTCAATGTGATCGCACTCAAAGAACGCTGGCCCAGGCCGATCAATCCCAGTCCTGCAGGTCAAGCGATGATCGCCAAGCTGCAAGGTCTGAGCGACGCCGACTTCAACCGCGGCTATCTCAGCTCGCAAGTCGACGCACACACCCAGATGCTCGCGGTGATGCAGAACGAGATCGCGAACGGCCGCGATGCGGAGCTCAAGGCGTTCGCGAAGATGACCCTCCCGGTCGTGCAGCAGCATCTCGCGCTGGCGCAAAAAGATCTGGCGATGCCGGCGGCGATGCCCAACCCGATGTAGGACGCTTACAGTCCGAGATAGGCTTTGCGGATCTCGTCGCTGGCGAGCAGCTCGTCGCGCGTGCCGCTGCCGACGACACGGCCCGTTTCGACGACGTAGCCGCGGGTCGCGATCTCGAGCGCTTGGCGCACGTTCTGCTCGACCAGCAGCACGGTCGTGCCGGCGGAATTGATGCGGCGTACGGCTTCGAACATCTCGGCGACGATGATCGGCGCGAGCCCGAGCGACGGCTCGTCGAGCATCAGGATCGACGGGCGCGACATGAGCCCGCGGCCGATCGCGACCATCTGCTGCTCCCCGCCCGAAAGCGTGCCGGCGACTTGGCGGCGGCGCTCGGCGACGCGCGGGAACAGTGTGAAAACGTGGTCGAGGGTCTCGCGCACCGCGCCGCGCGCGCGCTGCGGATAGGCGCCGAGCATCAGGTTGTCCTCAACGCTCATCTCGGGCCACAAGCGCCGGCCCTCGGGAACGTGTGCCACGCCGAGCTCGACGACGCGCATCGACGGCGCGCGATCGATACGTTCGCCTTCGAGCGTGATCGTTCCGGAGCGCGCCGGAACGGTGCGGGAGATCGCGCACAGCAGCGTCGTCTTGCCGGCGCCGTTCGCGCCGACGAGCGTGACGATCTCACCGCGCTCGACGCGCAGCGAGACGTCCCACAGCACCTGCACGTCGCCGTATTCGACGGCGAGCCGATCGATCTCAAGCATGCGTCGCCCCGAGATAGGCGGTGACGACGCGCTCGTCGTTGAGCACGGCATCCGGATCGCCTTCGACGATCTTGCGTCCCTCGACCAGCACGACGATGCGCGAGCACAGGCCGCGCACTGCGCGCAGGTTGTGCTCGACCATCACGATCGTCACGCCGCGGTCGCGAATCTCGCGCACGAGCTCGAGCGTGCGATCGGTCTCGGTCGGATTCAAGCCGGCCAACACTTCATCGAGCAGCAGCACTTGCGGGCGCGTGGCGAGCGCGCGGGCGATCTCGAGGCGCTTCTGGCCGGACAAATTGAGCGCACGCGCCGGCGAGTTCGCGCGTGTTTCGAGCGCGCAGAGCGCTAGTGCCTCGAGCGCGGCTTCGCGAGCCGCCGGAACGCCATGCGGCCGCGGCCGCCGGCCGAAGAACGCGCCGACCATGACGTTTTCGAGCACGGACATCTCGCGGAACGGCCGCACGATCTGATGCGTCGCGACGACGCCGGCGACGCACACGTCGTGCGCCGGACGGCCGGTGATCCCGCGGCCGAGGAACGAGACCGTCCCCGACGTCGGCGGCATGATGCCGGCGATCAGCCGGAACAGCGTCGACTTGCCGGCGCCGTTCGGCCCGATCAGTCCGAGAATCTCACCGCGCTGCACGTCGACGTCGACGTCGTTCACCGCGACCAAGCCGCCGAAGCGCTTGGTGAGCGCACGGCCCGACAGAATCGTCTCGGTCGCCTCGGCCGCCGTCTCAGCCATCGGCGACCGCATCCGGTGGCTTGGCCCGCATGCGGCGGCGCAGCATGTCGACGATGCCTAGGATGCCACGCGGTTCGAACACGACGATCGCGATCAGCAGCAGGCCGAACGCGAGCAGATCGGCGTTCGAGAAGTTCGCCAGCAGCGCGGTCAGCTGCTCGCGCACGAAGGTGTAGACCACCGCGCCGATCAGCGGACCGCTGATCGTTCCGATCCCGCCGATGATCGGCATGATGACGAACGAGATTGCGGTCGAGAACCCGAACACAGAATCTGGGCTGATGAACTGATAGTAGAGCGCGTACACGCTGCCGGCTACACCCAACACGCAGGCCGACAGAAACAGCGCCTGTGTCTTGGTGACCGTCGTCGCGACGCCCAGCGTCTCGGCGGCGTCGGGATCTTGCCGCACCGCGGCGAGCGCGTAGCCGAAACGCGAGCTCTTGATCCATGCCGCGATCGCGATCGATGCGGCGCACAGGGCGAGCGCGGCGAAGTAGAGCACGACCTTCGGCGGCGCGCTCGCGAGGGTGAGACCCGACGCGCCGCCGGTGAGGGAGTTCAAGTTGAGCGCGATCAACCGCGTCGCCTCGCCGATCCCGATCGTGGCGATCGAGAAGTAGGGCCCGCGCAAGCGAAACGCCGGGATTCCGATGAGCAGCGAGTAGAGCCCGGGCAGCAAGGCGGAGACCGGCACCGCGATCCAGAGCGAGATGTTGCTCTGGATCATGATCATCGTCGTGTACGCGCCGATCCCTAAAAACGCGGCGTGACCGAACGATACCTGTCCCGCGAAGCCGCCGATATAGTTCCAGGCGGTCGCCATCGCACCGTACAGGAAGATCAGGAACAGCACGTCGATCGCGTACTCCGCGTGCGGTGCGGCGAACGGAAACGCGACTGCCGCGGCCGCGACGACCGCGGCGGCGATCGCTCGGCTAGCCACGCCGCATCGCGCGCAGCGTACCGACGATTCCCTTCGGCAACGCGACCAGCACCACGACGAGTACCACGAACGAAATCAAGTTCTGCAGCGACGCCGGCATGTAGCGCACGCCGAACGCTTCCGCCAGCGAGAGCACGATCGAACCGAACGCGACCCCGACGATCGAGTCCAGGCCGCCCAGCACGACGATGCAGAACGACTTGAGCGAGAGCGCGTGGCCGAAATCGGGCGTGAAGGAGAACAGCAGCGAGAGAAGCGATCCGCCCAAGCCCGCCAGGGCGATCCCGATGCCGAAGGCGATCCCCATCACGCGGTCTACGTCGACGCCGACCAGCCGCGCAGCGTCGCGGTCCTGCGCGGTTGCGCGGATCGCGCGCCCGAGGTACGTGCGGGTGAGGAACAGCTGCAGCGCGACGAGCACGAGGATGCCCATCGCGAAGACGTAGATTCGCGGCAGGGCGAGCTGGATGCCGCCCAGGTTGACGGTCGCCTCGATGAATGCCGTCTCGATCGAGCGCGAGTCACCGGTCCAGATGACATAGGCCAAGCTCTGCACGACGAGCCAGACGCCGAACAGCAGCAGCAGCGAGATGATCGGTTCGGCGTGAAGCACGCGTCGGACGAGCACGCGCTCGAGACCCCAGCCGACGACGAAGAAGACCGGCACGATTGCCAACGGCGCTAGCAACGGATGGATGTTGAACGACGTAAAGAGCCACCACGTCACGTAGGCGCCGAGCATCAGGAAGCCGGCGTTGGCGAGGTTGATGATCTTGAGGACGCCGTAGATGAGCGCGAGGCCGTACGACATCGATGCGTACAGCCCCGCGACCAGCAGCGCCGAGATCAGGGTGGCGAGTGTCTCCAGCGCGCGTTACCGCTACGACGAGGGGACGGGCAGCACGGCGTCGCCGGTCTTCTCCTCGTGCGGGTAGACGATCACCGTCTTCCCGCCGGGCAGGTTCTCGGTTACCACGAACGGCGCGTTGATCTGCCCGTCCGCCTCGAAGCGAATGTGGCCGCCGGGCAGGATGGTATCGCGGATGTCGATGTGACGCAGCGTGTCGACGAGCTTCGCCTTGTCGACCGAACCACTCTGCGTGAACGCCGTATACAGGGTACGCGCCGTCTCGTACGGCAGCGAAGCGTACCACTCGGCGTTGAGCTGCGGGTACGCCTTCGTCCACTTCTCGTCGAACGCGCGCACCGCGGCGCTCGGCATTCCCTGGTTCCACCAAGCGGCTGCGACGATGTAGTCACTGCCCGCGCCGAGCGCTTCGCGGGCCGACTTCTCCGGCCCGCGCGCGCCATAGGTGAGGTATGCGTGGTGCAGACCGACCTGTTTATACTGGCGCTGCATGGTGATGTAGTCGTCGAGGTGGGCGTCCGCCATGAACGCGTTCGCATCGGTCGCCTTCACTTTCTGCAGTAACGGCGTGAAGTCTTTACCGTGCAGGTCGAACGCTTCGCTCATCACGATTTGATAGTTCTTCGGCTTTTGCTTGGCGCGCGTCGCCAAACCATCGGCGAAGTCGCGACCGTGCGAGGTGTTTTCGTAGACGATCGCCATCTTGAGCGGCATCGGTAGCTTGTGCTGCGCTTGCATCTCCTCGATGAAGTCGCACTCGGAAAACGCCAGATTCTGGATCGACGCCAGCAGGCTGAAGATCGTGCTGAACCCGCGCTTGTAGATCGCCGTCGCCGCGCCGCCGCCGCCGACGTACGGAATCAGGTGCTGCTGGGCGACGACCGTCTGCGCCTGCACGAGATCGGTCGAGTAGCCGCCGAGCATCGCGTCGACGTGGTCTTGCACGGCGAGCCGTTCGTAGAGGTTGCGTGACGTCGCCGCATCGGTCTTGTCATCGTAGATGATCAGCTTGACCGGGATCTTCCGGCCGTAGGCGCGCAACTGCAAACCGCCCTGGTCGTTGACCTCTTTGGTCTGGAGCTCGTACGCCGCTTTGTAGTACGCCCCGATACGGCTCTCTTCACCGGTGAGCGGGAGGACGGCACCGACGACGACCTCCGATGGTCCGTTGTCGGCGCGCGTCGCGAGCGGCGCTGCGGCTGCGAGCGCGACACATGCCGCGGCCGCGGCGGCACGGGTAAGGAACGAACGTCGCATACAGGAGTCTCCGGCGATTGCAGTTTCCTCCGAATACCCGACAGCGGAAAGGAGACCTGCCGTGCGACGACGGCGAAGGAGCGATGCGATGCCGACGACGATCGTCCACGCCGCGGACGTGCACCTCGAAACGGCGTTCACCGAGGTTCGAGGGGGTGCTCGTCGGCGAGCCGCGCTGGCCGACGCGTTCGTGCGAATCGTCGACCTTGCGCTCGAACGGCGGGCCGACGTGCTCACGATCGGCGGGGACCTCTACGAAGCGCAACGCGCCGGACCGCAGACGGCGCGCTTCATCTTCACCCAGCTGGCGCGCTTTGTCGGACCGGTGCTGGTTGCGCCCGGCAATCACGATCCGTACGCGCCCGGCTCTCTGTACGCTCGGGACGACCGGCCGCCGAACCTGCGCGTCTTCGCCGAACCGGCCTGGAGCGCGTTCCCGGTCGCACCGGACGTCACGATCTACGGTTTCGGGCATGCGCCGGCGGAACCGGGCCGGCCCTTCGCGGGCGCGCGCTTCAATCGTCCCGGGACGCGCATCGCGCTGGTGCACGGCAGCGACGAGGACCGCTGTCCGCCCGGCAAGCGCGCGACCGCGCCGTTCACGGTCGCCGAGATCGTCGCGGCCGGCGCCGACCTCGCGCTGTCGGGCCACTACCACGGCGGCACGGTGGTCTGCGATGAGGACGGGCGGCCGCGGCTGGCATACCCCGGCTCGCCTGAGCCGATCAAGTTCGGCGAACGCGGTGCGCACGGTGCCTTGGTCGTTACCGTCGACGCCGGTGCGATCGCGATCGAGACCGTCGAGCTCGCGCGCACGCGCACGATCGACCTCGACGTCTCGCTCGACGATGCGGCCAGCGAACATGCGGTGCTGGCCGCCCTCGAGCACGCGCTGCAGCAGTACGGTTACGGCGACTATCTCCGTTTGCGCTTGGTGGGAACGATCGCGCCCGACACGCGCATCGATCGCGACCTGATCGCGGACCGCTTCGCATCGTCGCTCGGCGCGCTCGAGCTGCGCGACGCGACGGTCACTGCCGACTACGCCGCGATCGCGCACGAACCCAACGTTCGCGGACGCGCGGTCGCCGATCTGCTCGCGGACGTCGCGAACGGCGACGAGGATGCGCGCGCCGCACTGCGGTACACGGTCGCTGCGTTCGCGGGCGGCGAGATCAAGCCGTGAAGTTCCGTTCGCTGCGGGTCGACGGTTTCGGGCGCCTGGCCGATCGTACGTTCACGTTCGGACCGGGACTCAACGTCGTCACCGGCCCGAACGAAGCCGGCAAGTCGACGCTCGCCGCCGCGCTGATCGCTTCACTCTACGGATTGCAGCGCGGCGAGAAAGACCGCTGGCGGCCGTGGACCGGCAACGCCTATGCGACCGCGCTCACCTACACGACGGCCGACGGCGCCGTCTGGGAGGTGCACCGCGCGTACGAGCGCGACGCGAAGGGCGTGCGCGTCTTCGACGCCGACGGCGCGGACGCGGCCGGTCGCATGGGCAGCGGGAAGACCGTCAACCCCGGTGACGCGCAGCTCGGGATCTCACTGGACGTCTTCACGCAAACCGCTTGCGTGCGGCAGCGCGCCGTCGGGCTCGATGCGTCGTGCGCGAACGAGGTCTCGACCGCGCTCGCGCACGCGCTCGACGGCGGGCCGAAAGAAGATGCGGCGCTCGGCGCGCTGGCGCGGCTCGACGAGGCGCTTCGCAAGCACGTCGGCACCGAGCGCGCGCACAAGAACGCACCGCTCAAAGCGCTGCGGGACGAAGAACAGCGCCGCCGCCGCGCCGCCGAAGAGGCGCGCGCGACGCTCGGCGCGCTCGCCGGCCTGCGGTTGAAGATCGATACCGAGCGCAGCGAGGCCGCGCGCGCCGGCGCAGCGTTGTCGGATCTCGAACGGCACACGCGCGCGCTGCAAGCCGCGCGGCTGCGCGCCCGGCTCGACGCACTCAAGGACTATCGCGACGAGCTCGCGTCGGTGCAATCGGCGCGCGCCGCGTTCGACGACGTGCACGACTTCGACGCCGATCGCGTTGCGGCGCTCGACGACGCCTTTCATTCGTGGCGGTCGGCCGAGAGTGTCGCCGACGCGGCGGCGATCGCGGTCGCCGAGGAGCGGCTGAGCGCCGGCGAGAGCCTGGAGCTCGCCGATCGCGACCACGATGCGGGCGCCTTCGACGACGACGCGCTCGACGCGCTGCGCGCCGCGGCGGGACAAGCCGAGGCGGCGCACGCCCGCGCATCGGCAGCCGGCAGCGAAGCGGCGAGCGCGCGCCGAGACGATCCCCGGCGCGGCGTCGATGGCTTCATCGCCGTCGTTGCGTTCGTCGCCGCGCTCGGCGACGCCGCGCTCGCGACGGCGCATCTCTGGTGGTGGGCGGCGTTTGCGACCGTCGTCGCGATCGGCGGCGGATTCACTGCCGTCGCGCGCAGCCGCACGCGCGCCGCACGCCGCCGCGATGCTGACGCGAAGCAGCAGGCTGCCGACGCAGCCGCCGCCGAGGAGCATCGTCTCGCCGGCGTCGTCGCAGCGGTGCTCGAACCGCTCGGGATTGCGACGCTCGACGAACTGCTGCGGCGGCGCGATCGCTACGTGGCGCTGCGCGCGCGCGAGCGTGCCGCGCTCAAAGCCGAGACCCGGGCGCGCACGGCGGCCGAAGCGGCGGCCGCTGAGGCGACGCGTTTCGACGCGCTGGCGAGCTTCTTGGTCGACGATGTTCCCGGCGACCGCGCGCAGCGCCGTGCCGCGGCGAAAGCGCGCGCCGCTCGGCGGGGCCAGCGCGACGGTCTCGACGCGCACCTGGCGATGCTCGCGCTGCGCCGCGGCGACATCTTGCACGGCGACGACGACTTTTCGCTGCAAGCGGAATACGATGCGCTGCTGGCGGACGGCGTCGAGCCGGCCGCGCGCGACGACGCTCAGCAGTTGCGTGCGTTCGAGCGCGAGCACGCGCAGCTCGACGAGCGCGCGCGCGACGCCGAGAAGATCGTCGCGACGCTGGAAGGTGCGCTGCGCGCCGGTGAGGCCAACGTCCCCGACGTTGCGTCACTCGACGAAGCGCTCGCGCAGACGCAAGCCGAGATCGAACGGCTCACCGTGTTCGAGCGGGCGATCAAGCTGGCCCGGAGCACCATCGACACGCGCAAGGACGAAGCGCATCGCGCGTTCGCGCGCCGGCTCGAAGAGTACAGCGCCGGCGTACTGGGTTCCGTCAGCGGCGGACGCTACGGCGAGATCCGCGTGAACCCCGCGACGCTGGCGATTGGGGTACGCGTCCCGGAGACCGGCCTGATCGAAGAGCTCGACGTCCTGTCGGCGGGAACGCGCGACCAGGTCGCGCTGGTCGTGCGCTTCGCGACCGCGCGGATGTTCGCCGAGGGACTCGAGACGCCGCCGGTGCTGCTCGACGATCCGTTCGCATTTTGGGACGAACAGCGCATCGCGCGCTGCTTGCCCGCGCTCTTCCACGGCGCGCTCGACGCGCAGTGCATCCTGTTCACGACCAGCGACGGTTTGGCCGAGGCCGCCGTCGCCGCGGGCGCCGCGCGGATCGCGCTCTACGACGAACGCAAGACGTCGACGAACGTTCGGGCGAACGTGTACGCGTCGCCCGGCCAGCGCGCCGAGACGTAGTTTCCGTCGCGCACGACGAACGCCGGCCGCGCGTCGGTCGCGCTGTCGCGCGCGGTCCCGTTCGTTTTGCGCACGCGATCGGGCGCCGTGGCCGGAACGTCGAGAAAATCGTCCGGGGAGGCGAGCGCGCGCGTCACCTCGGCCTGCACGCTGCACGAGCCGGGCGGATCGTCGCGGCCTTCGCGGTAGGTACGATAGTAGTCCGGATCCCAGAAGCGCCCGATGCGGCCGAGCCGCCATCCGGCGCGCTCGAGCGCCCAGGTCAGTGCGGTCGTCTTGCGCCCGCGCAGAACCGGCGCACCGGTTGCCGGCGAGGCCGAACGCGCGGCGAGCACCACGCCGTGACAGATCGCCGCAACCGGTTTTCCGCTGTCGAAGAATGCGCCGACGAACCGTTGCAGGACCGGGCTCTCGAGGTATGCGCGCATTCCGCGCGCGCGATGGCCGCCGGGAAGCAACAGACCGTCGAAGTCGGCGACGCGCAGGTCGGCATAGGCGAGCGGTGCGCCGAACGCGGTATCGCGCTCGAGCCGCGCGTACGCGTCGCGCGCGTCGCGGTTCGCGCGCAACAGCCAACCGAAGATCGACAACCCGCGGCCGTCGATCATGATCGGATCGGCGGCGGCCCGCGCACCGTCCGGGGTCGCGAACGTCACCTCGATCCCGGCGTTGCGCATCACGTCCCAGCTCGCCGCGACCTCGGTCGGATCGAAGTCGCGATTCGGCAACGGGATGATGACACGCACCGCGCTACCGGACGAGCTCGAGGCGCTCAGCCACGTGCGACCGGAACGTCGGGGTTCGCGGTCACCGTCTCGCCGGCTTCTTCGACCGGTGCGTCGACGTTGTAGGATTCGAGCGCGATCCCGAGGCGTGCGTCGGCGCGATACGTCGTCACCGCGCAGTTCGCGACGTCGGCTTCGCGATCGATTGCCATCAGTTGTTGCTCGTTCAACCGCTCGAGGATGTAGCGGAAGCACAGCACGTTCACTTGATGTGCGATCACGATCACGCGCCGGCTCGCATATTGGGCGCCGATCTCATCGAGGATGCTGCGCAAGCGCAGGATGACGTCGGTCCAGCTCTCGCCGCCGGGCGGACGATAGTAGAACTTGCCGAGCCGGCGCCGCATCTCCGCTTGCTCGGGGAAGCGCGCCTCGATGCCGGCGCGCGTGAGACGGTCGAGTTCGCCGAACTCTTTCTCGCGCAAACGCTCGTCGACGACGACCGGCGGGTTCCAGCCGGCGGCACGCAGTGCAAGCGCCGTCGTCTCCTGCGCGCGCACGTACGGCGAAGAAAAGACGACGTCGGCGGGCTGCATCTCGCGCGCCAGCCAGCAGCCAAGTGCGGCGGCTTGGCGTTCGCCCAGCGGTGAGAGCGGCACGTCGCAGTCGCGCTGCGCGATGTCGATGATCGCCGAGCCGCTGGCGAGCGCGGCGGCGCGCGCAACGTTGCCGGCACTCTCAGCGTGCCGAATCAAACGCAGTTCGCCCGGGTAGCTCGTCATGCTTCAGCTCACCCGCGACGACTCGGGGGCGAGCCGACGGAGCGCTTGCAGCGTCCTTTCGACGTGCGCGGACGGCTCGAAGCTCTGCAAGGACTCGACGATCGTTCCGTCGCGGTCGATCACGTAGGAGGTCCGGTTCGCGAAGCCGACCACGAGCGCCGCGTCGTATTGCGTGGCCACGTGCAGATCCGGGTCCGACGCGACCCAGAATGCTGAACGGCACTCCTCGACCGAGAACGCGCGCTGCGTCGCGATGTCGTCGCCGCTCACGCCGATCAAGGTGGCGCCCAGGTGTTCGAACTCAGCGGCTCGCTCGGCGAAGAGGTACGCTTCGACCGTGCAGCCCGACGAAAACGATTTGGGATAGAAATACAGCACGACCGGACCGTTCGCCAGCGCCGTCTGCAGCTCGATCGTCTCGACGGCGCCGCCTTTGGCAGCCTGCAGCGCAAACGCCGGTGCCGTCGCTCCGACCGCCAGGTGCGCGCGAATGCGGCGCAGACCGAGCGCGGCCGTCGCCGCGTACGCCATCCCCACCAAGACGTCCACCCCCCGAAAGCGCATCCGGCTTCTACAACCCGATTTGTTTCGCGATCACCAACCGCTGGATCTCGTTGGTCCCTTCGCCGATTTCGTTGATCTTCTGATCGCGGTACATGCGCGAGATCGGATACTCTTCCATGAACCCGTAGCCGCCGTGGATCTGCACCGCCTCGTTGACGACCCGGCGCGAGACTTCGCCGGAATACAGCTTGGCCAGCGACGCGCTCAGCTCGTAGGCGCGGCCCTGATCCTTCTCCCACGCCGCCCGCAACACCATCAGTCGCGCGTGTTCGATCTCGGTCACCATGTCTGCCAGCTTGAACTGAATCGCTTGGAACGACGAGATCAGCTTGCCGAACTGCCGCCGCTGCTTGGCGTATGCGTACGCTTCGTCGTAGGCGCCCTGCGAGAGGCCCACCGAGAGTGCGGCGACCGAGATCCGGCCGCCGTCGAGGATCGTGAGGAAGTTGCGCAGCCCCTTCCCCCGCTGGCCGAGCAGGTTCTCTTCGGGGACGGCCGCGTCGACGAACGAGAGCTCGCGCGTGTCCGACGCGCGCCAGCCCATCTTGCGGTACTTCTTGGAGCGCGCGAACCCCGGTGTGTCCTGCGGCACGATGATGGTCGAGATCTCGCGCCGCCCCGCCGCTCCGGAGCTGGTCACCGCCGTGATCGTCGTCCCGCCGGAAATGTCGGTGCCGCTATTGGTAATGAAGGCCTTGGTCCCGTTGATCACCCAGCGACCGTCGCGCAGCTCGGCTCGGGTGCGCGTGCCGCCGGCGTCGCTGCCGGCCTCGGGTTCGGTCAGGCCGAACCCCCACAGCTTCTCGCCGCGGGCCAGCGGGACGAGAAACTCTTCCTTTTGGCGCTCGGTGCCGAACAGAAAGAAAGGCGACGCGCCCAGCGAGACGTGCGCGGCGAGCGTGATCGCGGTGGACGCGTCGGCCCGGGCGATCTCCATCACCGCGAGCGCGTAGCTGATCGTATCTGCACCCGCGCCGCCGTACTTCTCCGGGAAGGGCAGACCCATCAACCCGAGCTCGCCCATCTTCTTGACCAGCTCGTACGGGAAGCGCTCCTCGCGGTCGTTGCGTTCGGCCTGCGGAGCGACTTCCTCGCGTGCGAACTCGCGGCACAGCGACTGGATTGCCTTCTGCTCGTCGGTAAGATCGAAGTTCATGGTCTGCCGAAGGTATGTGCCCCGTCCCGCCCAATACCTCCGTAACTCCAACGCCGGAGAGCGCCTCGTGTCATGATCAGTCTCCGCGGCGTTACGCTCGTGTATCCGAACGGTACGCGGGCGCTCGATGACGTCGATCTCGAGATCGAGAAGGGCAGTTTCCTCTTTCTGGTCGGCCATTCGGGCACCGGAAAGTCGTCGCTGCTCAAACTGCTGTATCGCGAAGAGCTGCCGAGCTCCGGCCAGGTCGTCGTCGACGACATTCGCGTCGACACGCTGCGCCGCAGCCGCGTGCCGAAGCTGCGCCGGAACATCGGCGTCGTCTTCCAAGACTTCAAATTGCTCTCGCACAAGACGGTGTGGGAGAACGTCGCGTTCGCGCTTCAAGTGACCGGCACGCGCACCAAGGACGTGATGCGCATGGTGCCGCGCTCGCTCGACCTGGTCGGGCTCTCGCACAAGGCACGCATGTTCCCGTCCGAGCTTTCCGGCGGCGAGCAGCAGCGCGCGGCGATCGCTCGGGCGCTGGTCGGCAACCCCAAGATCCTGCTCTGCGACGAGCCGACCGGGAACCTCGATCCGACCAACACGACCGAGATCATGGAGCTGCTGCAGCGGATCAACATCAAGGGGACGACGGTCGTGGTCGCCACGCACAATCAGGCCGTCGTCGACCGGATGCGCCGCCGCGTCGTGCGGCTCGAGCACGGCCGCATCCTCCATGACGACGAGAGAGGCTACTATTTCCGTGGACTGGGGCAGACTGCGCTTCTTCCTGGGTGAGGTCTTTACGAACTTCACCCGTAACGCCGGAATGCAGTTCACGGCGATCGGCACCGTCGCCGTCACGATCGTGCTGCTCGGCGCGTTTCTCTACGTCCGCGAGACGATCGCGACGTTCGGCAGTGGCGTCTTGTCGCAAATCGAAATCGCCGTCTTCCTCAAAGACGACGTGGACGACGCGAAGGCCAAGGACCTCGCCGCCAAGCTGGCCGCGGACCCGCGCATCGCGTCCGTAGTCTACGTGCCGCGCCGCGACGGGCTGCGGCGGCTCAAGGACGTCCTCGGCTCGGACTTCGACACCTCGCTGCTCACCGCGAACCCGCTGCCGAACGCGTTTCACGTGCGGGTGAAGGACGCCGATCTCGTCCCGACCGTCGCGCGCTCGATCGATCGCGACCCGCGCGTCGCGAAGACCGACTATGCCGCCGACACGGTGCAAAAGCTGCTCAAGGCCGCGACCGTGCTCGGGCGCGTCGGGCTCGCGCTGATCGTCTTGCTCTCGATCTCGGCGGCAATCGTCATCGCCAACACGATTCGCTTGACCGTCTTCGCGCGGCGTCGCGAGATCGCGATCATGCAGCTCGTCGGCGCGACGAACATGTACATACGCCTGCCGTTCATCGCCGAAGGGATGCTGGCCGGCGTGCTCGGCGCCGCGGTCGCGATCGCCGTGCTCGCACTGGCCGCGTATCAAGTCGTACCGAAAGTCGCGGCGACGCTGTCGTTCGTGACATTCCACGTCAACGCGGTCGCACTGTGCTGCGAGCTCATCGCGGTCGGCGCGGCGGTGGGGCTGGTCGCGTCGTGGTTCAGCGTCGGGCGGTATTTGCGCACGTGACCGAGGCGCTGAACGACGCCGCCGACGGCGGAACGATCCTGCTGATCGACGACGACCTGCTCTTGCGCCGGATCTTGCGCGCGAACTTCGAGATCGGCGGCTTCCAGGTGCTCGACGCGTTCGGTGCGGAGGACGCGCTGGCGGCGCTCGACCGCGGCCGGCCCGACGCGATCGTGCTCGACGTCGTACCGGTCGCCAGCGACGGCCCCGGTGTCGTGCAGCGCTTGCGCCGCCATCCGCACGGCTCGCACGTACCGTTGATCGTGCTCACGCCGCGCATGCACGCCGACGAGGCGGTGCGTTCGCTCGAAGCCGGCGCCGACGACGTCGTCACCAAACCGTTCGCGCCCGAAGAAGTCTTGGCGCGAGTGCGCGGGCGCATCAAACGGGCCGTCGCCGACGCCGCGCTGCAGCCGCTCACCAAGCTGCCCGGCAACGGTCCGATCGAAGAGGAGATCCGCCGCCGCCTCGCCGGCCGCGAGCCGTGGGCGGTGCTCTATCTCGACCTCGACGGTTTCAAGGCGTTCAACGACGCGTTCGGATTCGCGATGGGCGACGACGTCATCATTCTGCTGGCGCGGAACATCGTCGATGCCGCGACGCGCCATGGTGAAGAGCACGACTTCGTCGGTCACGTCGGCGGTGACGACTTCGTCGCCGTCATGTCGCCGGCCCGAGCTGCGGTTGTGGCCGAGTCGGTGGCCGCCGCGTTCGATCGTGGGATCCGCGAGCTGCAGCGCGACACGCGCGTTCCGTATTGCAGCGTGTCGATCGCCGTCGTCGACGGCTCGCGCGGGCCGTCGACCTACGAACAGATCGGCGAGCGCGCCGCGCGGGTGAAAAAGGAAGCGAAACGCCGGCACGGCTCGGTCGTCGTGTGGGAACGGGAGCTCGACGGATGAGGTTGCGACGCGCGCTCGTCGCGATCGTGCTGGCGATCGCGTTCGTCCCGAATGCCGGGCTGACCAAGAGCCACGTCGACGACAAGATCCAACAGCAGCGCGCCAAGATTCACGTCGTTCACGAGAAGCTCAACCAGAAGCGCGGTGAGCTCGATACGGCGCGCACGCGCGAGCAGTCGCTGCAGTCGCAGCTCGACACGACGAACCACAACATTGCCGCCGTCAACGGTCACATGGCCGACATCCAGGGACGGATTCGCTCGACGCAGCGGAAGCTGGCCTGGAATCAGATCCAGCTGCACGCGGCGCAGACGACGCTCAAGCGCCATCAGGATGCGCTCAACCGCCGCCTGGTCGACGCCTACGAGCAAGGCGATCTGGGCTACCTCGACGTCCTGCTCCGCGCGCGTTCGTTCGCCGACTTCGTCGAGCGCTGGAACGACATCCGGTTCCTGGTGAAGACGAACGAGGCGACGATCCGCTCGCGCCGCGGCGACGAAGCGCGCGTCGGCAAGATTCAAAACCGTCTGCTCGGCACGCAATCGGAGCTCACCAACGAGCAGAATCAAGCGCAACAGCAGCAGCGCGCGCTCGACGCCTTGGCCGCGCAGCGCAAGGACCTGGTCGCAGCCGCCGACGCGCAGCGCCGCGACGTTCAGGCGGAGGTCGTTCAGCTCGACGAGATGTCGGCCGCCGAAGAAGCGGCGCTCGAAGCGTTGATCGTCCAGAAACAGCGCGAAGAAGAGGCCCGCCGGCTGGCCGAGCGCCGCGCGCGGCAGCTCGCCGGCGAAGAGCTCCCGCCCGAGGCGGGCGCGCCGGGCGAACTGATGTGGCCGGTCTCGGGTCCGATCACCGACCGCTACGGGATGCGCTATCATCCGGTGTTCCACCGCGTGATGATGCACAACGGCATCGACATCGGCGTTCCGTCCGGCACGCCGGTCGCGGCCGCCGCGGCGGGCACCGTCATCGTCGCCAGTTACCAGGGCAACTGCGGCAACATGGTCGCCATCGATCATCACGGCGGCTTGTCGACCTTGTACTGCCACCTCTCGCAGATGTTCGTGGGCGTCGGGCAGATCGTGCAGCGTGGCCAGGCGATCGGCGCCGCCGGCGCGACCGGTGACGCAACCGGACCGCACGTGCACTTCCAAGTGATGCAGAACGGGCACCCGGTCGACCCGATGTCCTACCTCCGTTAGGCGGCCGGCGCGGTCGCCCAGGGGGGTCCAAGGCTCCTCCGTCACGGTTAGAGGCCGATGATGGAATGGAACAAAGGGAGTAGCGAGTGGGTTCAGAGGTTGAAACGACTCGCGCACCGCTCTTGCTAAGGACCGCCGTTTGACCGCCCGCACCCGTCTGTTGTCCGCCGCGACCGTCGTCGTGGTTGCCGCCATTGCCGGCGCGTTCTACGCCGGCCGCGCCGTGGCTGATTCCGAGCCGTCGTCGCAGACGATCGTTCTCGGTTCCGGGCAACGCATCGTCGGCCTCGACTTCGGCTCGCTGCTCGGGCGCGATCAGCAGCGCCAGTTGGTGGCGCTCGCCTACGAACGGGTCGAGCACGCGTACTACAAACCGGTCGCCGACCAGCTCCTGGTGGCGGGCGAGCAGCAGGCGCTCACCACCTTTCTCAAGCTCAAGAAGGTCAGCGATCCGCAAGTGCCGCGCACGACCGCGACCGGCGACCGCGACCGCGACATCGCGATCCTCGAAACGACGCTGGCGACGGTGCAGCATCGCTACGCAAAGGTCGCGCCCGCCGACATCTACACGCAGGTCGCGCTGACCGGGATGCTCGGCGGCCTGGGCGACCCGTACACCACCTATCTGTCGCCGCAAGAAATCAACGGTCTCGACGAGCAGTTGCGCGGCGGGAACTTCGGCGGAATCGGCGTCTACATCCAGCAGGACGCCAAGACCGGCGCGATCCTCGCCAACCCGGTCGACGGAAATCCGGCGATCAAAGCGGGCGTGCGTCCGGGCGACGTCATTCTCGCTGTCGACGGGCATACGACGTCCGGTGAAAAGATCGACGCGGTCGAGCACGCGATCCGCGGGCCGGTCGGCACCGTCGTGTCGCTGACGCTCAAGCATCACGCCGCCGCAACCGAAACCGTGCACGTCACGCGCGCCAACATTCAGGTACCGTCGGTCGTCAGCAAGGTCGAGAACAACATCGAGTACATTCGACTGGCGGACTTCGGTCAAACGTCGGCCGACGAAGTGCGCCAGGCATTGCTCACCGGCAAGCGCCACAACGTGCGCGGGTACATCCTCGATCTGCGCTTCAACGGCGGCGGATTGCTCGATGCCGCCGTCGACATCTCGAGCCTCTTCATCCCGCAAGGCACGATCGTCTCGACGATCGATCGCGCCGGCGAACGCGACGCGCGCTACGCGAACGGCCACTCCGTCGACAGCAAGCCGCTGGTGCTGCTGGTCAATCGCTATACCGCGAGCGCATCCGAGATCACCGCCGGCGCCGTTCAAGACTACGGCGTCGGGACGCTCGTCGGCGAGAAGACCTTCGGGAAGGGCGTCGTCCAGAGTCTCTACACGTTGCCCGATAAGGGCGCCCTCAAGATCACCACCGCTCGTTATGTCACCCCCAAGGGCCGCGACATCCAGCACAAGGGAATCGTCCCCGACGTCATCGTGAGCCAACGCGTCGACGTCCCACTCGTCGACACGCCGGCCGATAAACAACTCAACGCCGCCAAGAAAATCATCGAAAGCAAGAGTACCGCCGAATGAAACGCCTCGTCCCGCTCGCCCTCGCGGCCTTCCTCACCCTGGCGACCACCCACGCTCCGGCAGCGAGCGCCGGGCCATCCCTCTCCTCGCAGCAATCCGAAGAGCTGGTGACGAGCTACGTCCACCTGACCAGCGAGTTCTACAAGAAGGTCGATCGCCAAGCCGCGCTCGACAGCGCGCGCAGTTCGATCCTCGAATACCTCAAAAAGCGCAAGGTCGCCAATGCGACACTGCCGGTGCTGCACGCCAGCGACGACGACGTCACCAACGCCGAAGCGCTCAATCGCGAAGTTTCGACCGCCGTCGGCGCGTACGCCGGCAAGCTCGAACCGGTCGAGTCGCTGTCGGGCTCGACGCAGATCACCTATGCGGCGATCTCGGGCGTGCTCGGCTCGGTCAAGGATCGCTACACCGTGTTCCTCTCGCCCAAAGAGTACGCGGCGCTCAACGAGGGACTCGACGGAACCTCATTCGGCGGCGTCGGCATCTCGTACGGCGTCGACGACGCGACGCACATGCTGCACATCGAGACCGTGATCCTCGACGGTCCGTCCGACAAAGCTGGTTTGCAGCCCGACGACTTGATCGCCGCGATCGACGGCAAACCGGTTCCGCAAATGCTCGCACCTGCGCTGACGGAGAAGGACGACCAGAAG
>Ga0182024_10001719_pt1 | contig 55605 bp, 47 predicted proteins | sample P32metaG_FD_120480 | JGI IMG/M metagenome (GOLD analysis project Ga0182024, IMG submission 120480) | Permafrost microbial communities from Stordalen Mire, Sweden - P3-2 metaG (Illumina Assembly) | ecosystem: Environmental > Terrestrial > Soil > Wetlands > Permafrost | place: Sweden: Stordalen...
ACCCAAGGGCTCCCATCCCAGCTTGAATCAAATAAAGCAGTGAAATGAAAGCACCCGCCACCGCTCATCACCACGTGCCAGATACTGTGGGAATATGCCGATCGAGTTTTCACACAGTCTGTAAAGCAGGATGACGGTGACGGGTGAGGGCCACCAAGCACACAATCAGCGCCATGAAGGAAACGGCCATGCCAGCTTGGAATGCCCGGTCCACATAGTTTATCCGAACTTGATGCCGGCCGGGTGGCACTTCCAAACCCTGAAATGCTTCATTGGCGCGCCACAAGGGCGCAGACGCTCCGTCCACGGTTGCCTGCCAGCAAGGATACCACGCCTGCGCCATGACTAACATGGTGCGCTTCTCGACGCTGGTCTCAACAACGCATTCCGAGGGTTCGATGCGGCTGGAGAGAATCTGCGCCCGCCCATCCGCCCCGGCGGTGATTTGGCCGCGCGCGCTGGACGGCAAATAGACTATTTTTCGAGGCAAAAATGCCGGTGTGCCCAGGGCGAAGAACGTGGCGTGGTCGTCGAGGAAAATCGGGTTCTGACCGATGCTGACCCACGGCATAAAATTCGTTTGCGCTTCCCATACAAACAGTTTCCTGGGCGAGGCTATTTGCGAGACGCCCAGAAATTGAGCCAGGCCACGCCCAGCTTTGCCGCTCTTTAACAGGCCAATGACGTTGTAGGCGTCCGCCAGGTGCAATGTCATGAATCCCCCCACGATGGGGATGCGATTGAGCAGGTTGCAATCGCTGAACAATTCGGAACGCTGTCCCAAGTAAAGCTGCAGCATATCCGAATTGACGAGATGGTCCATCGTCCTTTCGACCTCGGGGCCAAGCAGTGCGCGCGACTCGCCCAACCGCGGCACTTGCGTCATGGGCGGGAAGTAAGCGTCGTAAGCTTGCGCGGGGACGGTCGGATTCTGCGGCGGCATGTGGGTGCAGACGTCCAGCCCCATCCAGAGCAGGAATGCGAACGAGACCAGCACCTTCGTGGCCAGCCGTTCGGTTTTAAAAACCAACGTCAGCAGGGCCAGACCGGCCAGGAGAAATGCCAGGCGGACGAGCGCGTTAGGCCAAACGGCCGCCCATGAATCTGTTGGAAACGGGAACCAATAAGCCACTGCCAAAATCGCCACTATGGCCGTGCCGATCCATATAGTTGGCGCACGTAAATTCCGGGTGGCGACTGCCGCTGATTGCGTTTGCAACCAGGCCACTCCTGCTCCGGCGAGCATTGCCAGACAAAAGATCGTCAAGATGATGAACTTGACGGGGAAGCGGATGAAGCCCAGCAGCGGCACGATTCGTTTGAGGATGTTGAGCAGCAATCCGGCATCGGCCAAGGCCAACAGAATGCCCGCCAAAGCCAAACAGGCCAAGAGCCACGTTCGTGCCGCCCGCGCCCGCCAAACGGCGACGCCGGCCAGCGCCAGAGGCAGAATTCCAATGTAGTATGACGAAGTCCATTGTTGCTCGTCCTGCATGAAGACTCCACTCAACGACGGCGACATATGAAACAAAGGCACAAAAAAATTCGCCAGGCCCCACGGCGCCAATGCCCAAAAGCCGGTTCCGGCGGCGCTGGTGCGGTCGCCGTGCAGAAGAAGATTGAACCAAGGCAGTAATTGCGCCGCGCTTAATGCGCTGATCAGAACGACCGCCCAGACAAGGCGCCGGCTGCCCGCCCAGAATCCTTCCCTCGCTTGCAAAACGTCGCGAAAGAAAACGGCCGCCACGATAAGCCACGTCAAGACGATTGTTTCGGGCGAGCCGGTGAGCATCTGGCAAGCGCCAGCCATGGCCGCCCAATAAATGCGACGCCCTCCATCTTTTGCGGCCCGGTCGCAAAGCCAGACCACCCAAGGCATCCAAGCCAGCCCGGCCGTATGGCAGGGCCACATGAGGCAATGGATGGTCAATCCATTCCAGGCAAAAGCCAGCCCGGCCACGCTGGCGGCAAACCGTTTTCCGAACCAATGAAGCGCCAGGTTGTACATTCCAAGGCCGCCCAGCAAGAGGTGTCCCAGGAGAAAGACATTCAGCGACCACGGCATCGGCAGCAAAATGTAAATGAGCGAGAGCGGATACAGCGCCAGGGTGTTCCATTGCGCGAGAAACGGCGTGCCGCAATGGCTGTAGGGATTCCACAATGGCCAGTGCCCCTGCCAAATGGAATCCCGCAGATAATACGCCACCGGATAACTGAAAAGCCCGGCATCGCGATAGCTGAAGGTGCGTGAGCCTAAAACCGGCCCTGGATAAGAAACAAAAATGAGAAGACCGATTACGACCAGGAAGCGCCTTGCCGAAAACAGGCTGTCAAAGCCTTGTTCTGTTTCGGTTGCTTCCACTTTCATGGAAGAGCCTTACAACCCGCGTCCCCGACTGACAATGTCAATCTAAAGGGACTCCCCTGCCAACATTGCGTTCGGCTCCGCCGCCGAAACGGCGAAGCCCGATAGAAACCGCTGTCTTAACGGCGCGAGTACTGACTGCGTCCGCCGCCACCACCACCACCACCGCCTCCGCCACTGCGACGTCCGCCACCGCCACCGCCGCCACCGCCACCACCACCGTGTTCTTCACGAGGACGCGCCTCGTTCACAGTCAGGGCGCGGCCTTGAATGTCTTTGCCGGCCAAGGCTGTGATAGCTGCCTGGGCGGCTTCCGGGGTGCCCATGGTAACGAACGCGAAGCCGCGCGAACGTCCGGTCATACGATCTGTAATCAAGTTGACCTCCGAGACCGGCCCATGTTGCTGGAAAAGGTCCTGGATGTCATTCTCAGTTGTGTCGAAGGAGAGGTTTCCTACGTACAATTTAGTATTCATTTTGTGACTGATGCCGTTAGAAGTGCTTGCTGGTTTCCGGAACTGTTCCCGGAATTCGGGTTTCAAATCATCATTGAAGCGGGTTCACCTGAAGATTCACCATGTTGGAAATGTGACAACACAAATCTAAACTCAGGAAAACATGGACTGGACGCCCAAACATTGCAAGCCCTTTTTTTGATCGACGTAATGATTTGAAGATAAGTGATTTACGCGACATCAACCTGTAGTTACTTCGATGCTCGAGCCTTTGATACCTGCATAATATCCCGGCAGCCTGGTCACGGAAACTGGGACAATTGCTGTTTAACCCAGTCATCTGTAATGGAAGGCGCATCTTTTGGCACGTCGAAGTGAGGCAGTCCCGTTTTTTTGTCGAATTTAATTTTGAGTGGGTGGCGAACTGACTGTCCAAGTTTTCTTAATTGAACGATCTGACCATCCAATGAGATCTCGATTTTATCGCCCGCATCAATTCCCGCCCGATCTCGAATTTCCTTGGGAACCACAATTTGCCCTTTAGTTGACATAGTTGTGACGCTCATATGGTGAGGCCGGTCTTACGTTGCAAACATGTCAATTAGCCTTCGTCCTGTCCCTCGATCCTGCAATCTGAATAGTTTCCCCGATGCGTGGCAGCACAAAAGGCAAATGCGAAAAACGGCGCCAGTCGAAAAACAACCAAACCGTTCCGGCGGATTCAAGCGGTTTGTCGAAGTGAAACGCCACGGAGCGCGGGCCTCCAGTTGGGCTGACTTCCAGAATCTCGGCGACAAGCTCCTCGTTCGTGACGCGCTCGCCTGATTGCCACATTCTTTCGCCCATGAGGAGGTCATCGACAGCTTTGCAGGCATAACAAACATGGAACGGCCCGACGGCAGGGCAAGCGAACAGATCGGCCCCTTCGGCCTTGAGGATGAGTGTGGAGGCGTTCGGTCGGTTGACCTCAAAGGGAATGCTGCCTGGCATCAGGGTTCGGATGGTTTTCGGAAGAGGTTGACCGCGATACGCGCGATCAAACGGCACAACGGCGCACGTCATGGTTGGATCGTTGATCACCACAACATCCCGCTCGCCGATATCTATCGAAGGCCCAAAAGCGCACGCGCTCTCTGCTATCTTGGGAATCCACGGACTTGCGAGCGCCAACGCAATTCTGCCTCCCACTGCACCAACGACGTGCGCGGCGATCAAGCTGACCGCGACGGCCCATGACATCGTCCGAAGCAGCCAGGGCATGGCCGCTCGCTTCTGCGACGTCGCGAAACTGATCAGAAACGCCGCGATCACTCCAAAGGCTCCAAGCGCAACAAACGCGAGGTTCTTGCTCATGGGAACAACCGTAGCGGCAGGCACGAGCGCCAGGAGCATCACGACGGCCCAAAATCGGGCCGCCGTGTCTTGCCGCACCACGGGCAGCAGGACCAAGGCACAGACCAGACTAAATCCGGCGGAAAAGGCCGCCGCGATCATTTGCCACGTGGGGTTTAGGGCCAGCATGAGTTCAGGCGGAATGCCGATCAGTTGTCCGCCGAGCAGCGCATTGGTTCTAGGGGCAAGATCTTTCAGGAACAATAGCGGCGCGTAGCCCGGGTCAACATAGCCCGGAAAATTCCGCACACCGAAACCACATCCGGCATAAACGGCCCTCCAGCCAATTACCACAACGGCGGCGGGCAAAAGACTGGCAACGCGCGATGGCCAGCTTCCCGAGTCAAGCACAATTGCGTAAGCCAGGAGAAACGCCAGTGTGGATGCCCCGCCCTCGTTGGCCAAAAGCGACAGCAGCAGGCATAAGGCCGAAAGCCACATCCACAACGTCGATTTGGTTATTCGCGACCGGATGTGGGCGTGCAAACAGAGCAAACCAAACACCAGCGATATGATGAAACCGCGGTTTGCCACGTACATCACGGGAAAATAAGTATCTTTATCGAGCAACCATAAGCACGCCGCCACGCCTGCAACCACTAACCCCGGCTGCATTTTGGATTGGACGCCGGATTCAGAAAGTTTCTGCTGGGTATCGAGGCCGCTGGCGGCCTGCGCGATTTTGCGGTAAAGCGTGGCTGCCAGGAACACTGCCGCAGCGAACCATGCGATATTTTGCGCGTGCATCAACGGCGGCGAATTGGGATAAAGGCGATAATCCACCCAGTGAGTGAACGCCGTGAGTGGCCGCCACAATGCCGCTGTCCAACCCGGTGGCGTCCACCACGGCGCGATGCCGTAATCTCTGGCCCGTGTCGCGGCGTCCTCTCCCTGGACGTATCCGAATAAATGGTTCAAGACGGTGACTAATTGGCCGGAATTCCTGGCCACAAACCCTGTATCCACAATGCGCGGCGGCAATTCAGCGGGCGTAAGCTCGTTCACTCGCTGGATAAGGTCATCACCGAAAAGCCCCACAGGCAAGGCGGGCAGCATCAAAAGAATTACCACGACGGCCAAGGCCAAGGGGAGCTTCGGATGTTCCAAGAGACGCCGGGCCATGGCTGCTATTTTTGTCATTCTGGCGGGCATTGCAGCAGGTCTTTCGTGTCCGCAAGAGCTGGCTGCAATCCGGTCCATGTAGAGTGACAAGGCAATCCGACAAAGGTCACGCCGTGCGCGTCATAAACCGCCACATTTCCGAATCCTCAGGAGAATATTTCACATTTTTTGGAGCGTTTATCAAGTCTAGCAAGCCCATCATGTTGATTTGGTGGCATTTGCATCAAAAAACAGGCCCCAAAAAAATCATACCTAAAAACCTACGGTAGGTTTTCTGTTTTTTAGGACCTATGTCAAAATCCGCATGTGAACTGTGAAATTCACAGTGAAAATGCTCCGCTGCGGGCGCAATTAACCATGCGCCCAAGCCGGGGCTTATCCAATCCAACCCGTCCTCATTATGAAAACCCAAACAGAACATAAAATCCAAAAACACATATCTGCGCATCATCCGGCCACTGAAAGCGATACGGCCGCCGCCGCGACGGAAACGCAATCCGATGCCTCCACAACGATGATCGAGGCATGTGATCGCCTGTCCCAAAAGCTGGATGAAGTGACTGCCATCATCAAAGAACAGATCCAGGCGTGGCAGCAAATTCCCGAACTTGCAGGGTCGAATTCAGGCGGGAGCGAAACTGCCGTTCATCTGGCCGTTGATTCTCCCACAACGGACCGTGCTCCGTTGGACCCGCAAATCTCAAAGGCTCTAGGTTCGGAGGGTCCTGAAATTCAGCAGAGCCAAAACGCGGCGGCGTCCACTTCCACGGGTGCATCAGAAACGAATGGTAGTTCGGTCGTGGCAGAGCGCGCCCGTCAGCTCATCGAAACGCTTTCCCGTTCGCGGGACGGCTGGCAGGAACAAGCCGCGAGTTTGCAGCAGGCGCTGGAGGCTATCATGGACTTCCTCGAAGGCCAGGCCGCAGCCGTGGCTGCCGCGCCGAAAGTCGATGTGGCCGAGATCGTTAGCCGGTTGCGCAATCTCGAAGAGGAACAGCAAAATCTGCGCAGCCAAATGAGCGTGAATCGCTGGGGCCCGTCTTGAATGAGCGGATTCGCGACCGGTTCATTCCCGATTCTCTACTTGGCGTAGGCCTCGGTAACTTTGCGCATTTTGGCCACGGCCGCTTTGAGGTTCTTGTGTTCAAAAAGGCCGGTGCCGCTGATGAAGGTGTCGGCGCCGGCCGCAGCGCAACTTGCCGCAGTCTGGAATTGGATACCGCCATCGACACCGATGCGGTACTTCAAACCAAGTTTGTCGCGCCAGGCCGCGGCTTGCTGAATCTTTGTCAAGCATTCAGTAATGAACTCCTGCCCGCCGAATCCGGGATTGACGGTCATGATGAGCACCGAATCCACGCGCTCCAAATGCGGCTCCAAAGTGGACATGGTCGTTGGCGGATTGATCGCCAAGCCAACTTGTTTGCCCAGGGAACGGATTTTCCAAATCAAGGATCCGACTTGCTCGCCGAGTTCCACGTGGATGGTCATTCTGTTCGCGCCGCCGTGAGCGAATGGTTCCAACAATATGTCCGGCCGGGCGCACATGAGATGAATATCAAATGTCATTTCCGTGAAGGGGCGGACCGCCTTCACCACCGCCGGGCCGAAGGAGATATTCGGAACGAAGTGACCATCCATGATGTCCAGGTGCAGCCAATCGGCGCCACTGCGGCTGGCCCGCGAAGTCTCCGCGCCAAGGCGGGTGAAATTGGCCGCGAGCAGGGACGGAGCAATGACCATTTGCCGGGGAGTGGCGTCACTCATAAATTGAACACCCTGCGCTTCTCTCGAAAGAAAAGGCCGCCACAACTTTTAAACCGGAGCGGGCGCGGGCGTGCCGAATCCCGGCAGTTTGGGCGGCTGCGGTTTGGGGACTTCAGGCAGAGGCGTCGCGGCCACGGCGCCGGACGGAGGCTCGACTTTCGGATCAGGCGGCGGTGGCGTGAAGAGGCCCGTCTTGACAATCTCCGTCACCTGCGTGCCGTCGAGCGTCTCGTATTCGAGCAACGCGTTGGCGATGATTTCCAATTTGTCGCGATACTGTTCAATCAGGCTCTTGGCCCGACTGTAGGCCTCATTGATGATGCGTTTGACTTCCGTATCGATTTCCTGCGCGGTGAATTCACTGTAATCCTTGCGTTGCGCCATGTCGCGTCCGAGGAAAAGATGATCGCCTTCGTTTCCGTACTGCACCATGCCGAGACGGTCGCTCATGCCCCACTGGCAAACCATGGAATGAGCCAGCGATGTGGCCTGCTGGATGTCTCCCGCCGCGCCGCTGGAAATATCGCCGGAAACAATTTCCTCGGCGATGCGCCCGGCCATCATCACCGCAATGAGGTCAAGCATTTCTTTGCGCCGATAATTGAGCACGTCGTCCTCAGGCAGGGACATGGTGGAGCCGAGAGTCTGGCCGCGGGGAATAATGGTGACCTTATGCAGCGGATTGGTATGTTCCAGCAAAACGTTGACGAGGGCATGGCCCGCTTCGTGCCAGGCGGTGTGTTTCTTGTTCTCTTCGGTCATGGCCATGCTGCGGCGCTCGCGGCCCATGCGAACTTTGACCCGCGCTTCCTCCAATTCCGACATGCCAATGGATTTCTTGCCAAGGCGCGCCGCCAGCAAAGCGGCTTCGTTTAAAAGATTGGCCAAATCGGCCCCGGAATAACCGGGCGTTCCGCGAGCGATCACGGCGAGGTTGGCCGATGGGTCCAACTTCACGTTGCGGGCGTGAACTTTCAAAATGGCTTCCCGACCGCGCACGTCCGGCAGGCTGACGATGATCTGACGGTCGAATCGTCCGGGCCGCAGCAAGGCCGGGTCCAGAACGTCGGGCCGATTCGTGGCGGCAATGATGATAATGCCATCCTGGGTGTCGAATCCGTCCATCTCGACCAGCAAGGCGTTCAAAGTTTGCTCGCGTTCGTCGTTGCCGCCTCCCCAACCGTGGCCCCGACTGCGTCCGACCGCGTCAATTTCATCAATGAAAATCAAACAGGGCGTGTTCTTGCGGGCCTGCTCAAACATGTCCCGAACGCGGCTGGCGCCGACGCCGACAAACATTTCCACGAAGTCCGAGCCACTGATGCTAAAGAATGAGGCATCAGCCTCGCCGGCGATGGCCTTGGCCAGAAGCGTTTTGCCGGTGCCTGGCGCGCCGACCATCAGGATGCCCTTGGGAATGCGGCCGCCGAGTTTTTGAAATTTCTTGGGGTCTTTGAGGAACTCCACCAACTCCGAAACCTCCTCCTTGGCTTCCTCAACACCTGCGACGTCTTTAAAAGTGATCTTGTTCTTCTCCTTGTTCAGCATCCGGGCGCGGCTTTTGCCAAAGCTCATCGCGCCTTTTCCGGCCATTTTGATCTGGCGGAAGATGAAGAAGTACAACAACCCTACGATGAAAAGGAACGGGAAGATCGTGTTCAGGAACAAGTTCATCATCAGGTTGCTGTTGGTAACCGACTTGAACTGCCCGGAATAGGCCAATTCGTTGGCCATCTTTTCCGTCAAATGAGTTTCCAACTTGAAAGGCTTGTTGACCTTCTTGTCGTCCCGATCCTTGGCATAGTATTCACCCGTGACGCGTTGGATGAAATCGGACTGCTGGCCATAAACGATTCGGCCCGTGTTGGGCACGATAAGGTTGTTGGTCAGCTTGCCCAACAAATCGGGGAAAGAAGCCAATTCCTCCACCGGGGTTTCGGTGCCATTGCGGGCCAAAGCGACAATCGCCACGATGGCGATAATACCGACCCACACCAAAAACGCGCGGGGAGGCAGCCGCATTTCGCCATTGCGCTTTTCGTTCTTGTTGTCCGGCTCCGTGTTTCTATTTGAATCAGCCATGTCTTAATTTAGATCAAGTTGCCCACATAGTAACACGAATTCCCCCAAGCCGCAAGAAACACTATCCGCCCCTGCGGAATTCCGCCTATTCCCCTTTTTCCGCTTTCTCCGGCTTTTCGGCCTTGGCGGGCTTTGCAGGCTTCTCCACGCGCGGCTTGCGTTCTGGACGCGCTGGCTTTTCAGCGGTCTCGACAGGCGCCTTTTCCTCGCGGGCGCGGTCGGCGCGCTTGTGGCCTCGGGATTCGGTCCTGGCCGCGCCGTCTTTGCCGCCTTCAGGTCGTTCTCTGCCTTCGGGACGGGCTGACCTTGCCTCGGTCGGGGCCGCGCCAGGAGTCGTGCTTTCCACGCGCACCTTGAGGGTGGCAACCACTTCGGGATGAAGGCGCAACTCGATCTCGTGTTCGCCCAGGGCTTTGATCGGATGTTCAAGGTGAATTTTCCTCTTGTCAAGCACAATGTCGAACTGGCTCTTCAATTGGTCGGTAATCATGCCGGCCGTGACCGAGCCAAACATTTTGCCGTCGTCGCCCGTCTTGACCTGCAACACCGTCAGAAGCTTGGAAATGCTCTTGGATAGTTCGGTCATGGTGTTGAATTCGTGCGCTTCGCGCTCACCCCGCCGTTGCTTGAGCGCATCGATGCGGCGCTTGTTTGCGCCAGTCAAAGGCACGGCCAGGCCTTGCGGAAAAAGGTAATTACGGGCATAGCCGGCGGCCACTTTGACCAGGTCGGACTCGCCGCCCAGACCGACAATGTTTTGAATCAGGATGACTTCAGTTTTTGGCATAAATGCAATAAATAAGTTCGTGAGCATATTTGGATGCGAAGTCAGCCGCAACAGAAAAAGACAGCCACGGGCGGCTGGCTCACGACCGCAATCTCGACTCGCAATTTTCATATCTCAGCCGATATCTTAAGGGGCAGTGGCCGTTGCCTCCGGCGCGTCCCTAGGCCAAATGGTCATCTTTGCGATAATCTCTCTCTTGCTTCTGCCAAATACCGTCGCCCATCAAATAGCCGAAACCAAATATCCACAGAACCAAGTCAAAAATGAAATCCGTTATCGGCGACCAAATCTGAAATGGTGCGGCATAGGGCTTGTCCGTAATGGCATGATAGATAAATGTGCCGAAGGTTTGGACTACCCACATCGGGACACCACAGAATAAAAAGCTCCGCACAATATAGCGAGTGTGTCCTTTGGCTCGGACGCGCTCCCACTTTTGTCTCCGCGTCGCAGTCATATGCTCGGCGCCGCCAAACCTTCCGAAGCTGAGCCACGGCCACCGGCAACCCGCACAGCAATGCAGCAATGAGTATCGAATTTCATGGCTTGGTCAAAATTCGAGAGGCAATCGGTATCGGCTCCAGCGCGGTTTTCGGCATCATCAAACCTTCCAATCCGCAGTAAGTATCTTGGTGGCCTTTTGCTCATCATCTTTATGAACAAATATCTCAATCGAAGTCGTCTTGGAATATCCCGGTCCGTGAGTTAGCCCTCCACCAGTGAACACCTGTCCCTCAACTTTGTCTATCTGGAATCGGATACCGGACTCCTCGAACTTTTTCAATAACCTTTCCGCCTCAAATACCTCAAAGCCGCCCAAGCGACAGAATCCATCTGATGCTTCGGTCATCTCATCGTCTGGTTCATTGGGTGATGCCATAAATGCTCGATGATGCCTAAAGCAGCGTATCCGCCATGCCCTTGGATGCAAGCGTTCAGATTTTCCGAATCATCTGCACCCATCGTTTGCATCAATGAATCAGTAAATTTTTTCGATTAACGCCTTCACCCATTGAAGGACTACGGTGGAGCCATGAAAATAAATGCCTCTGCGCGGTACTTCGTGAGAATCCGAGACATCATGTTGGCTGTGGTTCTGGCCACCGCCTTCGGGCTTGAAGTTTACTTGGGCGCATCTCAGGCGGCGCGAATTGGGCATACCACGGCTCCGCAGTCCGAAGGCCCGCAAACCCCGAATGTTAGCATTGGTGATGTGATCGCCGCCGCTCGTTAGCGGAAGCTGGCTCACAGGTAACCATAGGTTCTTATGGCCAGCGCCCCGCCGTCCTTGCGGCCGAGGCACCTGCTGACGGTTGGGATGTCATCGCCACTTTCGATGCAGGCCGTGGCGAAGCGGCGCCGGAACGCCGATGCTCGAAATCAATCCGCCGTTGTTTTATTCCAGACGTTCCAAGTGGGAGTTTCGATGGTGTTCGTCACAACTCAGTGCGAAATGCCCGGAGATTCCCTCGGAGGTGACAAATTGCTGGAGCAACGAAGCCGGAAACTGGACGTTTTGTCCGGTGGTGCAACGAACAACGACATACCGGGCCGTCCCACGATAATAGTCCAAATAATGATCCGCCGTGATGCGGAGGTAAAACTCGTATCGGTTCATCGAATCAGTGTGCTGCCAACAAAACCCGAACCAGGCGAGAAGGCAAGCACGCCCCTGGAAGATGCTCGCGAAAGGGCTTGAGCAGGATGGCAACCGGCCTCGACCTGCGAGCGGAATCAGTGCAACTCTAGTTTGGGACTCATGGCAAAAACTTCTGTTTTTTGCCTAAAAATCTTTCGCGGTCAAAATGGAACGTCGTCTTCTTCCGCCGCGGCTGCGTCTCCGCCTTCGCCGGCCTCAGGCGGTTTGGCGGGTGCGGGCGCATTTCGGCGAGGCGCTTCGCCTCCACCCGCTCCGCCATCGGGACCTTTGGAATCGATAAAAGAAAATCCTTCGAGAACAACTTTGAGTTTGCTCTGTTTCTTATGAGTATCCTTGTCTTCCCAACTGTCTTGCTTCAGGCGGCCTTCCACCAGCAGCGGGCGGCCTTTCCGCATGTATTGGGCAATGACTTCCCCCTGGCGTCCCCACGCTTCCACTTCGATAAAGCTCACTTCCTCCTTGGACTCGCCGGATTCAGTTTTCCACGTGCGATTGACCGCCAGAGAAAAGTTCGTCACGGCGCTGCCCTTGGGAGTGTAGCGCAATTCCGGATCGCGGGTCAGATTGCCCGCCAGGATGACTTTGTTGAAGCTGGCCATGGTCGAATGGGTTTAAGCCGCGACCGGCTTGGCGGCTGGCGCATGGGTGAACAAGACCCGGAAGATTTCCTCGTTATTGGCAAAGCGATGGTGCAATTGCGAAATCAACGAAGGCGCGCCTTCAAATACGAAATTGACGTAAAAGCCCGAAGTGTACTTGCGATCGGCCACGCGTGAAAAAGCCTTCTTGTCCATTTTCTGCACGGTTTCCACTTTGCCGCCGGCCGACGCAATTTCAGCCGTGATTTTGTCAATCGTATCCTTGATCGCCTCTTCTTTGCCGGCGTTGTTTAAAATAAATAATCCTTCGTAACGTTTCACTGTTTTCCTTTTTCTGGCGGAGCCGTCACGGCTCCATTAAATGCATTCATCGCTTCCTGGATTCCCGCGCTCAACCAGCATTCTACCTGCTGGGTGGCCCGATCCAATACTTCTTCCACCGTCGCCCGTTCCGCGGCTGCGAACCGGCCAAGGACATAATCCGTAATTTCACGGTCGTCCTCCGACCGCCGGCCAATGCCAAGGCGTAATCGCGGATACGCGCGCGTGGCCAACTGTTGCTCGACAGATTCAAGGCCGTGATGCCCGCCACTGCTGCCTTCAGTCTTCATCCGCACATGTCCCAGCGGCAAATCCGCATCATCCACCCCGATCAAAATACTCTCGGCCGGCAACTGGTAAAACCGGCTTACCGCCCCGACCGCCTCGCCGCTTGCATTCATAAACGTTTGCGGCTGGCATAAGATCACCTTCCGGCCATCCCGTTCGGCCTTGGCCAGGCGGGCCTGAAACTTCTTCTCCAAGGCCCACCTCGCGTGCCAGCGCGCCGCCAATCTGTCCACCAGCACAAACCCGATATTATGCCGGGTGGTGGCGTAATCGGGACCAGGATTTCCCAATCCCGCAATGAGATACAAATTCTCCAATTCTTACTTCTTCGCCTTTTTGTCGCCGGCTTTTTCTGCGGGCGCAGCCGCTTTGCCTGCAGGCGCGGCCGCACCTTTCTCGGCCCCTTTGGCGGGAGCCGCTGCCGCCGCGCCCTTGGCGGGTGCTTTTTCCGCCCCTTTGGCCGGAGCTTTCTCGCCCGGCTTGGCTTCCCCTTCGGTCCCGTCTTCCTTCTTCTCCTTGAGCATTTCGACTTCTCCAGCCGGAGCGGTCGCCGATTCCAACGCAGCAGCCTCCTGCGCCTCGCTGACGGGCGCGGCCACGGAGAGGACAGGAATGTGTTTATCGCCCAAAATCTCCACTCCCGGCGGCGCTTTCATTTCGCCAATGTGAATGGCCTTGCCGATTTCCAAAAGGCTGACATCCGCATAAAGCACTTCCGGCAAATCTTTCGGCAACGCGCGCACTTTGAGCTTGAACAAGACGTGTTCGAGAGTGCCGCCGCCAGTTTTAACGCCAACGGCTTCGCCTGTGGCCTCCACGGGCACGTGCACGGTAACCTTCTCGTTCTCCGCCACCTCGTGCAAATCGATATGCAGCACCTGATTGGTCAGAACGTGGTGCTGGATGGCCTGCACCAGCGCGAGCCGCTTGGGCTTGGCGTCGCCGGAGACCGAGAGGTCCAAAAGCACAATTTCCGAAGGGGCATGGTGAATGACATCCTTGAAATCCTTGAGATTGACTTCCAGGCTTTGGGGCGGGTTGTGCCGCCCGTAAATGACTGCGGGAATCCGGGCGGCGGCGCGCAATTTCTTTGCGCCACCCCGTCGGGCCAATGTCCGCGGAAACGCGGTTAAAGCGACTGATTTCATCTTATGTTACCTGTTAACTTATTATGCGAAGATTCGCCACAACACCAGCCTAACTAACTGGTGCGCCCGCCCTTGAACTCAAAGAGCGAAGTGACCGACGAATTACAATTAATTCGCTTGATCGCTTCCCCTAGAAGCGAGGACACCGACAGCGTCGTGATCTTCACCCCGTCAATGGCGGGGCGTAGGACGGTATCAGTAGTTATTAATTCGTCAATATTTGATTTTCGCAGTCGTTGGATTCCCAAATCGTTCAAAAGGGCGTGGGAAACGCAAGCAACGATGCTCTTGGCTCCCTTTTTCTTTAATAAAACGGCGGCATTGACCAGCGTCCCGGCGGTTTCGGTCAGGTCGTCCACGAGAAGGACGTTGCGTCCCCGGATTTCGCCGATGACGGCCATCGCTTCGATGTCCGTGGCGCTTTTGCGGCGTTTGGCGACGATGGCAAGGCCAGCCTCCAGGACTTGCGAATAGGCATGGGCCATTTTGAGGCCGCCGACATCCGGGCTGACCACGACCAGATCGGTCAGCTTCTTGGTTTTCAAATATTCGTACATGACCGGCGCGGCATAGAGATGATCCACCGGAATGTCGAAAAAGCCCTGGATCTGCTGGGCGTGCAGGTCCATGGTCAGGACACGGCTCGCGCCGGCGGCGACCAGGAGGTTGGCCACCAGCTTGGCCGTGATCGGCACGCGCGGCTGGTCTTTGCGGTCTTGCCGGGCATAACCGTAAAAAGGCAGCACCGCCGTGATGCGCGACGCGCTGGCCCGTCGCACGGCGTCCATCATGATGAATAATTCCATCAAGTTGTGGTTCGTCGGCGGGCAGGTGGATTGCACGATATAGACATCTTCGCCCCGGACGTTTTCCTCAATTTTGACGAAGGTCTCGCCGTCGGGAAAAGACGAGACGGTGCATTTGCCCAATTCCATGCCGATGTAAGCGGCAATGTTTTTGGCCAGCAATAGATTGGACGTGCCGGAAAAAATTTTCACAAATAATATGTCAATTCTTGAGAAGCGAAACCGCCGCCCGGCCGTTCCACTGTGTGTCAGCACTGTAACAATCGAGCCGCCCCGCGCAAGCACTAATCGTCACAAACTGCGGCGTTGGGAAGTTCCCGCCTCGCAATTAGATAAGGCTAGGAACCGTTGATGACTTCATCAAGCGACTTGGTGCGCCCGGCTTTAATGTCTGTGAGCGCTTGCTGCCAAAGGTGGTCCAGCCGGCCAGCCTTGGCATCCGCTTCCATCTGCCGGTCCCATGCGTCCTCGAAATCAACTTCACGCAGCAGGTTTAGAAAATCCGCTTTTTGATTTTTCGTAAGCCGCTTCACGGCCTCAAAGATCTCCGTTATTGTGCTCATGGCCTAATAAATGTGCATCGTGGGAGCATTTTGTCACGCCCTTAATTCTTCAAAAGGCAGATAGCAACTGATTCGCAATCTCTTCATCCGCACTTTCGCGCTTGACATTAAGTTAGCGCCCACTAACTTGAATGCGTCTTGAAAAAAACACGGCTTTCGGCGCAGCAAAGAAAAATGGCCATCGTCCAGGCTGTTTTGCCGCTCTTTGCCCGCAGGGGCTACGCGGAAACCACAACCAAGGACCTGGCTCGCGCCGCCGGGGTTTCTGAACCGCTTCTCTACCGGCATTTTCCCAGCAAGGAAGCCCTTTACGTGGAAATCCAAAATCTTTGCTGCCAGGGCAACGATCCCTCAATCCGCAAGTTCAATCATTTAGTCAACGAACTGGAACCTTCCACTTCTACTCTGGTGCATCTCGTCTATTATCTCGTTCGCGTCCAAGTGCTCGGCAAACCTGTTGGCGCGATGGAAGCGGACACCAAGCAGCGTCTGATGCTGAAAAGCTTCCTCGAAGACGGCGCGTTCGCCCGCTTGATGTATCAAAATCGCTTCGACGCCTTTTGCAATCGGATTGAGGCTTGCCTGAAAGCCGCGGTGGCGGCGGGCGATGCCGTCAAGACACCGCTCTCGCCCGGCAACAACGCCCGCTTCGCCCATCACCTGGCGGCGTGGCTCGCCTTGGTCCACCTGCCGGCAAAACCCGCGCTGAATTATAAAATCCCGAGGGAAGAACTCGTCCACCAAGCGGTTTGGTTCATCCTTCGCGGAATGGGATTGACGCGCAAGGCCATCGGCGACTATTACAACCCCAAGGTTTTGAATTTATATTTTGATTCTTAAGTTAGTAGCTGTTCACCTAAACCATGCATGAGAAATAAATTTGGATTAAGTGTGATGGCCGGCCTTCTGGGCCTTCTTGCGGCGGGCTGTCAAAAACGGAATTCGTCCGAGGCCGCGGCTCCGCCTCCTCCGGCGGTCACGGTCGCCCAACCGATTTCCAAGGAAGTCGTCGAGTGGGACGAATACCAGGGCTGGGTGGAAGCGGTGGATACCGTTTCGGTCCGTGCCCGCGTCAACGGCTATCTGGACTCCATCCATTTCAAGGATGGCGCCGATGTCGAGAAAGGCCAATTGCTTTTTGTGATTGACCCGCGTCCCTATCAGGCAGACCTGGACCGGGCCGAGGCGGATTTGGCGCAAGCGCAAACTCGTTTTGATCTGGCCAGCAATGACATGGCCCGCGCGGAGCGTTTGCTCAAAGCCAAGGCGATTTCCGAGGAGGACGCCGATTCCCGAGCCAAGGCCGAACGCACCGCCGGAGCCGCCATCCAATCGGCGCAGGCTTCCGTGGAAATAGCCAAGTTGAACATGGAATACACCCAGATCAAGGCCCCCATCAGCGGACGCATTGGCCGCAAAATGATTACCGAGGGCAATCTCGTCAACGGCAGCCAGGGACAGTCCACCGTCCTGGCCAATCTCGTGGCGCTGGATCCAATTTACTGCCGGTTCGATGCGGACGAGCAATCGATTCTCAAATACCAGCAACTCTCGCGCGAGAATTCGCCGGAGAATCTTCGCGGCGGAAAATGGCCGTGTGAAATGCAATTGGCCAATGAAACCAATTTCCCGCACAAGGGCGTGCTCGATTTCGTCGATAACCAAGTCGATGCCGACACCGGCACGATGCGCGTCCGGGCCGTATTTTCCAATCCCGGCCGCATCCTGCAACCCGGATTTTTTGCGCGCATAAGAGTGCCCGGCTCCGCCGCGTATCCGGCGTTGCTCATTCCAGACCTGGCCGTCGGCTCTGATCAGGACCAGAAGTTCATATTGGTCGTCGATGCGCAGAACAAAGCTCAATACGTGCCAGTCAAACTGGGACCGCTCATTGACGGTGCCCGCGTCGTCCGCGAAGGTCTCCATTCCAATGACTGGGTCGTGGTCAACGGCTTGATGAGTGTCCGGCCCGGAGCGCCCGTCACTCCAACCCGCACCGGCGCGCCCGCGGTCGCAAAAACTCCCTGAACGCCGATGAAATTCGCCCACTTTTTCATTGGACGCCCGATTTTTGCATCGGTGCTTTCGATTGTCATCGTCATCGCCGGATTGCTGGCGCTCTTGAAGTTGCCGGTCGCGGAATATCCGCCGGTGGTGCCGCCGACGGTCCAGGTCAAAGCCATTTATCCGGGCGCAAATCCCCAAGTCATCGCCGACACAGTGGCCACGCCCATCGAGGAGGAAGTCAACGGCGTGGAGGATATGTTATACATGGCCGCGCAATGCGCCAGCGACGGCACGATGACCCTGACCGTGACTTTCAAAATCGGCACCGACCTCGACAAGGCGCAAGTGCTGGTGCAAAACCGCGTCGCCGTGGCCGAGGCGCGATTGCCTGAAGAAGCGCGCCGGCTGGGCGTGACCACGGCCAAGAGTTCACCGGACATCACGCTCGTCGTGAACCTCTTCTCGACAGATGGCCGTTACGATCAGGTCTATGTCAGTAATTTTGCATTTTTGCAGGTGAAGGATGCGCTGGCCCGTTTGCCGGGCGTCGGCAGCATTATCATTTTCGGCGCGCGCGACTACTCCATGCGCATCTGGCTTGACCCGGAGAAAATTGCGGCCCGCAACCTCACGGCGGACGATGTCGTCAACGCCATCCGCGAGCAAAATGTGCAAGTGGCGGCGGGGCAAGTTGGCCAGCCGCCCATCGGCAAGGGCGTCAGTTTTCAATACATCGTCAACACTCAAGGGCGTCTGACTGACGAGAAGCAATTCGCCGACATGGTGATTAAGAATGGGACTGACGGCAAAGTAACGCGCGTCAAGGACGTTGCCCGCGTCGAGCTGGCTGCTTTGGATTACAGCATGAACACGAAGATCGACGGCCGCCCCACCGCCGCCGTCGCCATCTTTCAGTTGCCAGGGTCCAACTCCATTAAAACATCGGACGCCGTCCACGAAGAGATGGAAAGATTGAAGCTGCGGTTTCCGCCGGGACTTGATTACCGCATTGTATTTGACACGACCGGCTTTACGCGGGACTCGATTCGCGCCGTCATTCACACTTTGCTGGAAGCGATTTTGCTGGTCGTGCTGGTGGTGGTCATCTTCCTGCAAACGTGGCGCGCTTCTCTTATTCCTTTGCTGGCCGTGCCGGTGTCGCTGGTCGGAACATTCGGAGCGATGGCCGCCATGGGTTTCTCCCTCAACAACCTGTCGCTCTTCGGCCTGGTGCTGGCGATCGGCATCGTGGTGGACGACGCCATTGTCGTGGTGGAAAACGTCGAACGCCACATGGCCTTGGGCCTCAATCCGCGTGATGCCACGGCCAAGGCCATGGACGAAGTCAGCGGCGCAGTGGTAGCGGTCGCGCTGGTGCTGAGCGCGGTCTTTATTCCAACGGCATTCATCGCGGGAATTTCAGGGCAATTCTACCGGCAATTTGCGTTGACCATCGCTTTTTCGACACTGATCTCCGCCTTTAATTCGCTCACATTGAGTCCCGCCCTGTGCGCAATTCTTTTGCAGCCGCACGGCCAGAGAAAAGATTTATTTAGCCGCCTGCTCAATTCCAGCGCCGGCTGGTTTTTCAATGGCTTCAACAAAATTTTCGGCCGCTCCACCACGGCTTACACTAATGGCGTGCGGCGCCTCATTGGCGTCAGTTGGCTGGCACTGCTGGTTTATGCGGGCTTGATCGGGCTGACATGGTTCAGCTTTAGGCGCGTGCCGTCCGGTTTCATTCCGCCACAAGACAAGGGCTACCTTGCCATTGCCGTGCAACTGCCCGATTCCGCTTCCCTGGAGCGAACGGACGCCATCGTCGATCGCATTGGCCGCATCGTGAAAGATACTCCGGGAGTAAAAGCATCCATTGATTTGGCCGGGCTTTCGGTGATCAGCCTGAGCGCCAGCCCAAACTCCGGCACGATCTTCGTCATCCTTGACGAGTATGACAAGCGCACACCCAAGGGACTGACGGGCGAAGTCGTCCTCGCTGATTTGCGCAAACGACTGGCCGGAATTCAGGAAGGTTTTGTGGGCGTGTTTCCTCCGCCGCCGGTTAACGGCATGGGAGTTGTTGGCGGTTTTAAATTGGAATTGCAAGACCGCGGCGGAGCAGGTTTGCAGGCCCTGCAAGGCGCGGCCATGCAATTGATGAGCGAAGCCAACAAAAGCGGCCTCGTGCAAGTGGCCTATCCGACTTTTCGCGCGAGCACGCCCCAGCTTTATCTCGATGTGGACCGGCTGAAGGCAAAATCGATGGGTGTCCCGTTGACCGAAATATTTGACACATTGCAGATTTACCTCGGCTCGCTCTACGTCAACGATCTTAATCTTTTTGGCCGCACCTATCACGTCACCGCCCAGGCCGACGCCCCCTATCGCCGCGAACCGGAAGACGTCCTGAATTTCAAGACCCGCAACAGCGCCGGAGAAATGGTCCCTCTCGGAACTCTGGTGAAAGTGCGCAGCATCACCGGCCCGGACCATATCGTCCGCTACGACATGTATCCGGCGGCGGAAATTACGGGGAATCCAGCGCCGGGAGTCAGTTCCGGCGTCGCCATTGCCGCGATGGAACGAACGGTGCGGGAAAAATTGCCGTCCAGCATTGGCTTCGAATGGACGGAGTTGACCTTGCAAGAGATCCTCGAGGGAAACACCTCGGCCTATATTTTCCCGATATGCGTCCTATTCGTGTTCCTGACGCTGGCCGCCCTTTTCGAAAGCTGGTCGCTGCCGCTGGCGATCATTCTGATTGTGCCGATGTGCCTGCTCTTTGCCATTCTGGGCGTGTGGGTGCGCGGCATGGACAACAATATTTTCACACAGATCGGATTCGTCGTGCTCGTCGGACTGGCATGCAAGAACGCCATTCTCATCGTCGAGTTTGCCAAACAGCGGCAGGACGCCGGCTTGAACCGCGTCGATGCCGCTGTCGAAGCCAGCCGATTGCGCCTGCGCCCAATTCTGATGACGTCGTTCTCATTTATTTTTGGCGTGGTGCCGCTGGTGCTGGCCGTCGGGGCCGGCGGAGAAATGCGACGCGCCTTGGGCACGGCGGTCTTCAGCGGCATGTTGGGCGTAACCTTCTTTGGCATTTTCCTTACGCCTGTGTTTTACACGGTCATTCGCCGCCTGACGGAACGCAAACGCGCATGAAGATTGTCCCCCTACTCTCTTGTCTTATCGGGGTCGCCTGGCTGGAAGCGGGTTGCTCGGTTGGGCCGAATTACCATCCGCCGCAGACAGCGACTCCCACGAATTTTCTCCAAGGTGCGAACCCGGCCTACTCCACCAACGAACCCATCGCGGCCTGGTGGCGCAACTTCGGCGATGCGGAGTTGGATCGGTTGACGGACCGGGCCATCAGCAGCAATTTGGACCTTCGCATCGCGACGGCCAACCTCCTCCAGGCCCGGGCTTTGCGGCTGGGCGCCAAGGCCGATTTCCTTCCCACGGTCGATGCCGCGGCCGGCTATAGCAATATTGTGTTCAGCGACACGCAACTTTTCGGTTTTCCCGGGCCGCGACGGCAGAATTACTACGAGGCTGGTTTCGATGCGACTTGGGAGTTGGACATTTTTGGCCGTCTCCGGCGCGCTTACCAGTCCAGCACGGCCTCGATGGAAGCCGCCGCTGCGACACGCCGCGATGTCCAAGTCAGCCTGGTCGGCGAAGTGGCGCGCAATTACTTCGAACTGCGCGGCGCTCAAAACGAATTGTCCGTGCTGCGCGGCAACGCCGATAATCAGCGCGAAACACTGAAAATCACTTTGGCGCGCCTCGAAGCAGGTCGCGGAACGGAATTGGACGTGGCCCGCGCTCGCGCGCAGTTGAACAATACGCTGGCGGACATCCCGCCCCTGGAAGCGACGGCTGCTCATGCCGTTCACAGGCTGGGAGTGTTGACCGGGCAACAGCCCGAAGCGCTGGCCGACGAATTGCGCGATCCGCAGCCGATTCCCGCCCTGCCCCCGCTCGTGGCCATTGGCAATCCGGCCGAATTGCTGCGACGCCGTCCTGACGTTCGCGCCGCCGAACGCAATCTGGCCGCGGCCACGGCGAGCATCGGTGTGGCCGTGGCTGACCTTTTTCCGCGGGTCACGTTCAATGGCGCCATTGGAGTAAGCGCGGAAACCATTAGCGGCCTTGGCAAAGCAGGCTCGGACTACCGTTCGTTTGGACCCGCCATTTCCTGGGAAGCATTGGATTACGGGCATGTGCGTTCGCGCATCAAGGCGGCCGGGGCCGTGGCCGACGCGCAGATGGCGCAGTATCAGAAAACAGTATTGACAAGTTTGGAGGAGACGGAGAACGCCCTCGTTGATTTTGGCCGCACCCGCTCCCGGCAGGAATTTCTGGCTGAATCGGTCAAAGCCAGCCAGGCCGCGGCCAATCTGGCGCACATCCAATATGATAACGGCGCGACGGATTTTCTGACCGTGCTCGACGCCGAAAGAGTTATGCTGGAATCGCAGGACCAACTCGCCCAAACCGAGACGCAGACCGCCATCGCTTTGGTGGCCGTGTACAAATCGCTTGGCGGCGGCTGGGAACAACCGACGAGCAGCCGCTGAGGAACCCGCTTGTCAGCGACGACGTTTAGCTGATACTGCTACAACACGGTTGAAGACTGCTTCCCAACGCAATTCCTGGAGCTTTGACCTCGTCATACTTGGCGGGGGCAGCGCCGGTTACGCGGCGGCCTGCACGGCGTCGCGGGCGGGACTAAAGACGGCCGTCATCGAGGGCGGCAAGGAAATCGGCGGATTGTGCATGCTGCACGGTTGCATGCCGAGCAAAGCTCTGCTCTACGCGGCGGAAGTGCTGCACCTGGCCCGATCGGCGAAAACCTGGGGCCTGAGAATTCCAAAAGCGGGATTCGATTTCAAAGCTGTCATGGCCCGCAAAAATGCCGTGATTGACGACTTCGTTAAGGACCGCGTCCAGTCTTTATCGTCCGGCAAATTCAAATTCATCCGCGCCTACGCGCGTTTCATCGATCCGCACAAACTCGAATTAACCGAGGGAAAGAAGGGCGCGCCGCTATTTGTCAAATCTAAATATTTCATCGTTGCCACCGGTTCGGTCGTTTCGCCCGCGGCTGTGCCCGGCCTGGCGGAAGCCGGGTTTTTGACCAGCGATGACGCGCTGTCGCTGTGCAAGCTGCCGCGCTCATTGATTGTTTTGGGCGGCGGACCGGTGGCGGTCGAATTGGCCCAATTTCTTTGCCGGTTCGATGTCGAGGTGACGATGGTTCAACGCAGTGGACAGGTGTTGCGCGACTTCGATGCCGACGCCGCCGCGGTGGTGGAAACGGTGTTGCAACGCGAGGGCATCCGCCTATGGAAAGCGGCGACATTGACGGAAGCATTTCGGCAGGGCCGTCGCAAGGGAATCACGTTCCAACATTACGGTCAAAAGCGGCGCGTCGTGGCCGAGAACATTTTATTCGCATTGGGCCGTTCGCCAGATACAGCCGGCCTGTGCCTGGAAAACGCCGGGGTGGAGACGGAATCGGGCCGCATCCTGGCAAATGAGCACATGCAAACGAGCGCGTCGCATATTTACGCGGCAGGCGATTGCACCGGGCCGCATCAAATCGTTCATATCGCGGTTGAACAAGGCGAAATCGCCGCGCACAATATCGCCCATCCGTCTGGCAAGCGGAGCATGGACTATCGGCTGCTGACGAGCGTTGTGTTCACTGATCCGCAAGTGGCGACGGTGGGATTGACGGAGAAGGCCGCCCGCGAGCGGAACATTTCGGTCCGCGTCGCAACCCATCCGCTTGACGACCACGGCAAATCTCTGATCATGGAGGCGAAGGACGGTTTTGTGAAATTGCTGGCCGAGCCGAAGTCTGGCGAAATTCTCGGCGGCACATGTGTCGGCCCAATGGGGGGCGAACTCATCCATGAGATCATCGCCGCGATGCAGAAAAGGATGACCGTGCGCGAACTGGCGCTGATGCCGCATTACCATCCGACAGTGGCAGAAATCTGGACTTATCCCGCCGCGGAATTAGCCGGCTTGTAATTTGCGGAGAGGATTTTTCCACGTTCGTCCCGTGGCTACTTTCGGCTGCATCCGCTGGACGGTATCCAGGGTCATGCCATCCTTGGTCTTCCATTCAAGCCAGCCATTTGTCTTTCTACCCAACAGTGTGTTGGCCGCCATGCTTGGCGTGGGGAACAACTGGTCTTTCTGAAAGATGATCGTGTCGCCTTTTTCACGTATCACGCCGGAGTCAAACATTTTGGTCCGAAATGATGTGACCGAGGCGCCCAGGTTGGATGAGGCGCTCTCGTTGCGGCCGATGGAACCTTTCAGAATCATGAATCCTTCTTCTGTGGAACGGCCGGAACCATCCACACCTGAATCTTTGCAAAAGAATATCGCGTCCGCCAATGAGACCACGGCCGGCTCCGGTTCCGGCACAAGGACGGGGAAGAAAATGGACTGCCGCTTGGTCTCGAGCAGAGGCTGTTCACGCAGGCGGTTCAGGCCACATGCAAAGCAGATAAGACCAATCGCCAGCGCCGCCAGGACAGGTGAAAGCTGAGACAGCACGGACACATCCATACTGGTGTCAGGCGCTCTCATCGGCTGAATCATGACTGTCTGTTGCCTGGCCTGGAGTTCCGATGCCATGGCCGCGATGACTTTGGCGCGCTGAGCTTGCTTTTGTTTGTAACGCTCTCGTCCCACCCGCAATTGTTCCTGATAGGACTGTTCGGCCTGGTGGAACAGCAAAATACGCTGCTCTTCAGCGGCAATGGCATTAGTCAGAATGGGCCCGTTGGAAATGGCCGCGCCGGCGGGCATGGTTATATGCAACGCGATAAAGATCGCGGCCAACCCAACCAGATTGTGTCTGCGAATGCCAAGGCGCATAAGGCGGCTCAGAGCCCTGTTGCGTTTGGAGCCAGCTCGGCAAAGCTGTTGACCGAGATTGGCTTGCCCCACGGCAAACCGAGGTTGATGAACTGATTCGGGTCCTTGCTGTAGCGGCTGTTGACCCGCGAATCGTAAACAAAATTAAGGGAACTTTGAAATATAATCTGTTCATTGCGCGAAACAATGACTCCATTGAAGATGGAGCCGCTTTGGGCCAGGCGCATCGCGGCCGCATGATCTGTATAAAAAATTCCCTGCAACGTTCCCATATTGTCGGTTGCCACCGAACCATAGGGAACGGGAGCGCCAGCCACCGTGGGGTATCGCAAGATGTATGAGGCCCGCGTGGCAGTCATGTTGATATCCGTATTATAATTGTAGTTGCTCTCAATGATGCCGTCCCCGTCGGCGTCATACCAGGTGCTCATCGTTCCATCGGCATGAAGAAACGGGATGGTATCATCAGGAGTGCCGGCGATCCCGTCCGCGCCCAGATTTGCTTCACTACCCACATGAGCCAGACCGCTGCCTGGATGATTGTAACAATAGTTGATCCAATCGGAGCTAGTGACGTCGCCTGCCAAAATGGAGCCTCTGACGGCGTAAGCGATCAGGTCATTAGTCAAGTTCGCTGTAACCCAGGCGTCGCGGACGGTGGGCTCCTGGGTTTCAGGAGGCGTGCTGAAATTCGGGCCATTGGCATAGGTGATGTTGCTGGCTATATAGAGATTTCCTCCCACATATAGAGTGCCCTGTCCCGTGACCGTGCCTCGGATGACAAGGTCGCCAGGGATGACCACTGTGCCTTTGATCGTGATTGGCAAACTGGCAGTGCCCACCACATACAAGCCAGTTTGGGGGGTGAGGTTGCCGTCGTTGCCGCCAGGATTCGGGGTGCTGGAGTTGGTCAACACACCGGCAACAATTTGGTTTGTGCCCAGCCAAAGCCCGTTGATACTCGGATTCGTCATGGCAGCGGCAGTGTAGTTGCTGAAAGTGAGCAGGTTTGGCATGACTACTCGCGGCGCGCCCTGGTGGACGAGGTTGGTTTCTTCAGCTCCGGCCAGCCCGGAGAAAGGCGGCGTCGCATAATCCTCATAAGGCAATTCATTCTCATCAACCTGGTCGGTCGCATAGATGGAACCGTTGACAGTCGGGCCGTCCCTGAAATCGAAATCCCAATTGGCGCGTTGAGCGCCATAGCCCGTGATGGAGCTTCCCCACCACCAACCCCAATTGTTCAGAAAATATTCATAGTCAAAAACCAGGCTGGCGGGCCGGATGGTTACCTGGGACTGAATGGTGCGGACCTTGTTATTGAACTGGGCGGAAGCAGTGATGACAAAAACATTGTTCGCTAAAGAGTTGGGTTGCACGATTTGCACCCATGCGCCCTTGAAGGTGACATCCATGTTGGCAGGCGAAATGACCTCGCCAACGGGAAGAGTTCCCTGGGCAATCGAGTAGTAATTGCTCGAACCGGGGGCCAGCGGGTTGTCAAAAGCATATTGTGCGCCCCAAACCGCGGCGCTCTCAGCGGCGTAAAAAGCCTTGTTCCAATCCACCCGCCCGGAAGCATTGGTAATGGAATTGGTGCTCGTGATGAGCATGGAGCTGGCCGTCAGGCACATGATGGCCCCGATGATGACGACCGTCAAAAGAGTGGAGCCGCGCTCGCGCCGGTGTTTTAGGGATGGAATACGCATAATGAGTTGGAATCAATTATCGTTTCGCATCTGAATGGAGAAGTTGCGAAAGACGCTGGCCGGATTATTGTTCGGGTTCTGCTGTGAAAATCCATTGTCATTCATTTGAAAGACCACATTCACCAGCGAACTATTCGGCGAGCCATCCGGATTAAAGGAAGTGGAAAAGTAAAGCTCGGTCAACGCAGAGCTGGCGCTATTGCTCATCCATACGGTCTGTATCGACGGAGCCGAAACATCAGGCGTGTAGGTTACTTGTCCGGCGTTATAACTGATGCTCGCCGTAGTATATGCGCCATTGGTAGGATAAAATACGAAGACCGATTGATATCCCAACAGAATTCCGTTGGTGTTGTAGAGGCCGCTCGAATAAATGGGCGTAAGCCCCTGGTTGGCGCTCATGCAGCGCAGACACGAAGTGATGTTGGCCTCCAACGTGTAAGCTTTTTCTTCAACGGTAGTGTCGGCGTAACCGTTCCGTTGCTCCACGGCAGATTGGACCAGCAGCAGGACCACCGTTCCGGCCAGAAGCATGCCGATGGCGCTGGTGACCATTAATTCGACCAGAGTGAAGCCTTGCCGTGAAATTCGAGAGGCGACGTTGGTTGAGATGGTTTTCACAACGCCGGCACATCCACTGTCCGCAGGAAATTGACTTGAATTTGCAACTGTCCGCCCTTGGCCAGGGGAGCGTTCCAATTTACCTGGGCGTTAATCTCAATGTCATGCAGCGTTCCGGCGACATTACTCTGCGTCAAACTCACCTGCATCGTCGGATTAAGATTGGTCAGCCACAGCAAATCGGGATAAAAAGTTTGAAAAGCGGTCGAATTGAGCGAGACCGGTATATTATTCGACGGGATAACGATCAGGGGCACCCCATCGGTGCCGTTATAAATTGAGTTGATGGGCAATCCGGGGCCCACCGATGTGAATGGCAACGCTTTGATGTTTTCCACATACTTGGTCAGGAAGTCCATCGCTATGGCCTCTTCCTTGGCCTTCTGGTTGCAGACTTGATTGGTGACGATGGCCGAGAGGCCGGCGGTAAAGAAGATCCCCAATAACCCTAAAGCGATCGTGGCTTCCACCAGCGTGAACGCCGCGGCGCCTCTTGTTTTCGTGCGATTGGGCCATCTCCCGCACGGCTCAAAGCGACGCCGTTTACGTTCTATTAGCCATTTCGGCCCAAGTATTTTAAAGCCAGCCAGCATATCATTGTTCCTGGAAAGACATCGAAGCCTTCCATTTACAACTCGCAGGTACGAAAAAACGTTGTTATGGTCCGCCGACTTTGAGAGGAGCACGGTCTGTGCCATCGCCGATTTGATAAGCCATGCCCCTGTATCGGAGAATTATGGGCATTCTTAAATTTGAAAAATCAGACAAAAATCGCCCGTTTGGCCAAAATTTCCATTTTCCAGGACGGGAACGAGCCATAAAATACCGCCCAAGCCCAAGGTAAGATCAAGGGAGGCTACTTCCTGGCCCCGCCGTCGCGCTTTCCGTCCAGGCAATCGCGCACAACATGGGCCAGCCGGCTCGGCGGATACGGCTTGGCCAAAAAATTGAATCCCTCCAGCAACGCAATATCCTTGCCTGCCATGCCGGGGCTGTAGCCGCTGGTATAGATGACTTTGAGCGCCGGGTCTTCAGCCTGCAACCGCTCCGCCAACTGCCGGCCCGACATCCCGTCGGGCATGACCATGTCGGTCAATAACAAATCAATCTCATCCTTGTGTTTTTCCCAGACTCGCAGGGCTTCGACACCGGTGCGCGCCTGGTGAATTCGGTAGCCGCACAATTCCAGGATGTTAATGACCAACTCGCGCAGCGCCGGTTCATCCTCAACCACCAAAATGGTTTCATCGCCCAAGGACATGGCCGGAGCTTCGAACGCGCTCGGCGCCTGCGCGGCCAAGGCCGCTTCGGCCGGCTTGTCCGCGCTGGGCAGAAAAATGGCAAAGGTCGATCCCTTGTTCACATGGCTTTCCACGACAATCCAACCTTTATGCTGCTTGACAATGCCATAGACAGTCGCCAAACCCAGGCCGGTGCCTTTGCCCGGTTCCTTGGTGGTGAAAAACGGCTCGAACATGTGGCTTAACGTATTGGCATCCATGCCGCAGCCGGTGTCGGCCACGCTCAAACAAATAAATTGGCCCGGTCGCGCCTCCGGATTCAAAACGGAAGAGACCGGATCGAGCTGTTGCGGCGAAGTGGTCACAACCAGCCTTCCGCCGCTGCGCATGGCGTCGCGCGCGTTGATAACCAAATTAACCAGGACTTGTTCCATCATACCGACATCGACGCAAAGGACCGGGAGGTTCTGAGCGGCGTCGAATTTGAATTCAACATGTTCGCCCACCAAGCCGTGGAGCATGGGGCTGATGTGCTGAATCACTTCATTGAGATTAACGTGACGCTGCTGCATCACCTGCTTGCGGCTGAACATGAGCAATTGATTGATCAATTGGGTGGCCCGCTCAGCCGCGGCCGCTATCTGGCGGGCGGAATTCTCGCTCTTGGAGTCCAGTTTCGCAGTGTGCACGAGCAATTCAGCATGGCCCTGAATGATCGTGAGGATGTTGTTGAAATCATGCGCCACGCCGGCGGCCAATTGTCCCACCGCTTCCATTTTAACAGAGTGCCGCAACTGGGCTTCAAGATTGAGCCGGTCGGTAATGTCAGTGCCGTAGCAATGGACGACTTTCCCGTGGGTCACCGGAATGAAAGACCACGAGATGGTGCGGCGCTCAACGGTGGTTTGCAGATTCATTTTGCTTTCCCCGCTGGCCAGGCACTCCCGGATAATAGTTTTGACGTCTGAAGGAACAATGGAAGCCGCCGCCTCCGCCCCAAGCGAGGCCGCGAGGTTCCGGGCGGCCTCGTTGCAATAGGTCATGGCCCCATCCGCGGCGAACTCCAGGACGGGGTTCGGACTGGTCATCGGAAAGGCGGCCAATCTTTCTGTCTGTTCTTCCGGTTTCACATCAATTCTGCGCAGGAATGGCAGTTGAGGCTTCGGAATTTTGCGACGCATCCAGGGCCAGTCGCACGATCTGGGCCAATTGAGTGGGGTTATAAGGTTTGGAAAGGTAGAACGCGCCTTGACCGCCGTCTTGGTTGGCTTCGTTGGCTTCAAGCATTTGCTGGGTATAGCCGCTGCTGAAAATGACGGGCAACCGCGGATTCTCCTTGCGAAATTGATCGGCCAAATCGCGCCCGGTCAAGCCATGCGGCATGGCTACGTCAGTCAACAGCAAATCCACTTTCTTCCGGTTTTCCTTCCATACCTCCAGCGCCTCCAGCCCGTTGGCCGCCTCCAGCACGCTGTAACCGTGCAAGGAAAGGATTTCCCGGACCAGCTCTCTTAAGACCGCTTCGTCCTCGACCACCAGGACCGTCTCGTTTCCGCCACGCACTTCCGCCAACTCCGCTGGCTCGGCGATTTCTTCCGGAACTTTGTCGGTCGCGGGAAAATAAATATCAAATGTGGTTCCACGACCGATCTTGCTTTCGACCTCGATCCAGCCTTGATGCTGGTTGACCATGCCCCGGACTGTGGCCAGGCCCAAGCCCATGCCCTTGCCGATATCCTTGGTCGTGAAGAATGGCTCAAAAAGGCGGCTGATGATGGCAGTATCCATTCCTGAGCCAGTATCGGTCACGCTCAGCCGCAGGAACTTTCCGGGTTTGCGGTCGGATTTTGGCGGGATGTCTGCCGCCGCAAAATTGCTTTCCGTCGCGTGAATAGTCAATTGGCCGCCGCTGCTCATGGCGTCCCGCGCATTGACGACCAGATTGACCATGATTTGTTGAAACATATCAGGGTCGGCCAAAATCGGAGGAAGCTGGGGAGCCATTTCAAGATTCAACCTGACCTGTTCGCCCAACAGCCGGCCCAACATCTCCGAGGTCTGCCTAAGAATATCCTGCACATCCAGGGCCTTTTGTTGCATGACCTGTTTGCTGCTCAAGGCCAGCATTTGGCGAATAAGCTTGGCCATGCGCTCCATGCCCTCGGAAATATAATTGACAGATTTGGCGGACTCTTCGTCGAGCCTGGGATTGTCCTTCAAGAGCGCGGCGTGCCCCTGGACGATGGTCATGATGTTATTGAATTCGTGGGCCAGGCCGGCGGCCAATTGGCCGACCGCCGCCAGGCGTTCCTGGCGCAAAACGTATTCTTGACTCTCATTCAGAACGCCCGGCGGCCAACGGCGGCTGCTTTTCTGCTGTCCAGAATTTGTGTTCATCTTCTGAAAATCTCAGCCATTGAGGGCGGCGTGTCGAAATCAGCCTGCAATGCTATAAATTCCCGGCTGAATCTCAACTACAAACATGAAAAAAACAATGGAAAATCAAAGGAAATTTACAATCCCGTCATCCGCGGCGGGCCTTGGAAACGTTTGCGCTCAAAACCAAACCACGCCCCCAACATTAAAGCAAAAGTACACCCCAGAATCCTTACGGCAATTTCGTTGGGCGGTTGCACGCCGATGAAGATCAGCCCGGCGCATCCCAACACCGAAGCCAGCGCCATCGGACGATATCCCCTGCCCACGTGCCAGGGGCCCATTTTAGTCCATGTCCGGCCAAAGGCCAGAAAACCGGCAAAGATCGGCAGGACGTATGAAATATAAAGCAAAACGGTGCAGCACGCGGCAATTGCAGAGTAATCCACCCACAGCATGAAACCCAGCGACAACAGCGCGCAAGTCCAGACGGCGGCCGCCGGTGTCCGCAATGTCGGAGAGACCTGCCGCAGCCACAGCGAGCCGGGCAAGCCGCCATCGCGCGCAAAAGCGTACATCATGCGCGAGGCCGAGGTTATGCCCGCCAGACCGCAACAATATTGCGCCAGTCCGATGTTGAGGTAGAGCGTCACCGCCAACGGTTTTGGCAGCACGCTGTTCATGATGAAGTAAAAGACGTTGTTGCCTTCCCTGGCCGCCTTGTCCATGTCAGGTATCGCCAGCACGATGGCTCCCAGCATGATCCAGCCAAAAATCCCCGAAACAGCCACAGAACGAACAATGCCGCGCGGCGCGTTGAGACCGGCGCTCATCGTTTCTTCAGCCGTATGCGCGGAGGCGTCGAAGCCGGTAATAGTATAGGCTGGCAACAGCAGCCCCAAGGCGAACAACCACAACAAATTGCTGGAATGCGGCAGCACGGGCGCGTCGGCTGGCAGCCCGCTGTAATTGGTGAATGTGACCAACCTCGACCAATCAAGGTGCGGCGCGTACCAAAGCATCGCCACCGCCAGCGCGGTCGCGGTCACCAGGATCAGGTAACCGCAGAAATCTGTCAGCAACGTGGTCAAACCGATCCCGCGATGATTAAGCCATGCCTGGGAAAAAATCAGCGCCGCCAAACCGCAGTTCCGCAACGCCTGCGGATGATGGCCGGTTGGCCAGGGAAAAGCGCCGAAAAGGAAATCGTAGGCCCCGGCATCCACCGCCGCCACGACCGTGATTAGCCCGGCCAAATTGCACCAGGCCGTGGCCCAGCCCCAGCCTTTGCCGCCCAGGATGGAAGCCCAGTGGTAAAGTCCGCCGGCAGTCGGAAAAGCGGAAGCGATTTGCGCCATGCTCAATGCCACGACCATGGAAAAGAGGCAAAGCAACGGCCAGCCCAAACCAATGGACGCTCCGCCCACGCTGCAAAAACCGTATTGAAACGAAGTTATGCCACCCGCCAAAATACATATAATTGACATCGAGATGGCGAAATTGGAGAAACCGGTCATGCGCCGTGACAGCTCCTGCTTGTAACCCATCCGATGCAGCGTCTGCTCATCCTCGGAAACTACTGGCGGCGTGACGGGATTCGGACCACTGCCAGGCAGACTAGCGCGATTCTCGTCGGATTCCATATTGGTAGATTTGCCGATTAAGATCCTCGCCGGTGCGAGAGCGTGGCACGCGAAGGACCGTCAAGGATTTGCGCGCGAAGCACGGATTGTCTCCGAAGCGGAAACCAGGCCCGTGCCGCATCCTTTTCTGATTGCGATGCTAGGTTTCAATTTCAATGGAATAAATTCCTTATCTCAAACGCTGGCAGGCGCTCTTGACGATCCATTTTGATTTTTCCAGAGCGGCTTGCGCGGCGATGGCGTCGGCCCCGGTCACCGCCTGCACAATGCGCACGGCGCGCTCGCGCAACTTCCGATTGGATACATTCAAGTCAATCATCAAATTGCTCACCACTTTGCCCATGCGCACCATCGCCAGCGTGGTCAGCGTATTGAGAATGATTTTGGTGGCGGTGCCGGCCTTCAGCCGCGTGGAACCTGTCAAAACTTCCGGACCGACATCCGGCGCGATAACTACGTCGGGCCGGAAGGCGCCGGAGATTTCCAGTTTCGGATTGAAACAGAGCAGGACGGTTCGTGCGCCGGCTTTCCTGGCGGCGTTCAACGCGCCCCAGACGAAGGGAGTTCGTCCGCTGGCCGCAATTCCCACGACAACATCCCGCTCATTAACGCCCCGATATCGAATGGCGGCAACGCCAGCTTGGGCGCTGTCCTCAGCGCCTTCGACCGAGCGCCAAAGGGCCGTCTGCCCGCCGGCGATGATCCCTTGCACTCGTTCTGGCGACAGGCGAAAAGTCGGCGGACATTCCGCGGCATCCAAAACACCAAGCCGGCCGCTCGTACCCGCGCCAACATAAAATAGCCGTCCGCCCCGGCGAAACGCCGCCACCACCAGCTCTATGCTGCGTTGTATGTTCTGCCGCTGCTTGTGCAGCGCCTTTCCAATACTTGACTCCTCGTCGATCATGAGCGCGACGCTTCGGGACAGGGAAAGCCGGTCCAACTTCAGCGATCGGGGATTGCGTTCCTCGGTGGGGGACAGGCCGCGCGAAACAGGAACAAGGCCGCTGTTCAAATCGGCCTCTTGCGCCACGGTCGATTTTTCCCTGCCACTGCCGAAGTTTTCCTCCGCCAATTCCAGCGCGCCCCAGACGCTTTCCCGCTGCAAAGGCTCGACCGTCGCGCGGGGCCAAAGTCGCCGCAGACGCGACCGAACTTTCCCGGCAAAATCAGGTTGTTGCAATAGAACGCTTCCAGCCAGGACAAATCGCACCGGTGCGCCTTTCTTGACCAATTTGCGGGCGCACAGGACACCGTCATCGGCCAAAGTCGCCGCCGCCGCTTCCAATATGTCAGCGGCGATTTTGTCGCCCTTGGCGGCAGCTTCGAAGACTTGAACGGTCAATCCGGCGATATCGGCCTTGGAAGCTGTTTTGGCCCAGTCAATCAAATCTTCCGGTTCGTTCAACAGTAAAGCTTGCAGCAAACTTTGTCCAAGGAGGGACCATTTGCCGTCGCAATCAAGGTAATGCACGGCGGCCTTGAGGCTGCGCAGGCCGATTTCGTATCCACTGCCTTTGTCGCCGATAATATGGCCCCAACCGCCAACGCGGGCGGTCTGATGATCCGGGGTGCGCCCGAAACAGCAAGAGCCAGTGCCGCTTAAAATCAGAATGCGCGCGGCCAGGGTCGTCTTGCTTCCTGTGTCTGCCGCTACCAGCGCGGTTTCCAAATCATTGGTTGCATAGCATGGCACGTTGGGCCAAATCCTGCCCGCGGCGGCGCGGATGCGCTGGCGGTCGGAATCCGTGCGCGCGCCCGCCATGCCAATCGCGATGCCGCCCAGCGGCGCATCAGCCCTGTCGGACAAGACTTTGATGGCAGTGAAATGTTGCGCCAAGGCCTCGTCATCCATGAGACGCAGATTGGCCGGCCCGAATTCGGCGCGGAGACAAGCTTGGCCACCGCCCGGAGCCAGGAGCGCAGTCGTGCGGGTGCCTCCGCTCTCAATTCCCAAGTAGGAGGCGGCGCGAACCTGGTCCGATTGTAATGATTTAGGTTCTGATTTCTTCAGGGTGTTTCTTATGTATCAGGTCAAGAGCCTTTTTACCATGCTTTTTTCATGATGGGCGCATATCATATTGGCCGAAGGACCAGCTATGACGCAAACGGAACGCGAAATTCTTGATAAATTGTTGGAATTGGATAAGGCGGTCGGGCAAATGGGTGCCGGCCCGACCAAGCCCGATTTGCGGCCCATTTTTGCGCGGCTGGACGAATTGGCCTCGCAACTGCCGTCCGATGCGCCGCGCGATCTTCAGCATTATCTCCAGCGCAAAAGTTACCAGAAAGCCCGTGCCTTCCTCGAGGAACGATAACGTACCGGCGTCGGTGGATACGATCGCCGCCATCGCGACTCCGCTGGGCCAGGGGGGGATTGCCATGATCCGGCTTTCCGGCCCCCAATCCCTGGCTATCGCTGACGCCAGTTTTCAGCCAGCCGGGCAGTTTTTAAAACCTTCCGCCGCGCCGACGCACACCATCCATTTCGGGCACGTCGTCCGGCAGGGCCGCGTCGTGGACGAAGCGCTGGTCAGTGTCATGCGCGCTCCCCGCACTTTCACTCGCGAGGACGTGGTCGAGATCACCTGTCATGGTGGTTTGCTGGCGGCCAAGTTGGTGCTGGATACGGTCCTGGAAAATGGCGCGCGCTTGGCTGCTCCGGGCGAATTCACGCGGCGGGCGTTCCTCAATGGCCGTATCGACCTCACGCAGGCGGAAGCGGTGGCCGACTTGATTCATGCCCGCACCGAATTGGCCGCGGCCGCGGCGCAAGAGCAACTGGCCGGCCACCTTTCCCGGCGCATCCATCTCCTCCGCGATGATTTGATGAAGATTCTGGCGCACATTGAAGCGCACATCGATTTTCCGGATGAAGATATTGCGCCGGAAACCCGCGGCCAATTGCTGGAACGATTGCAATCCGCGTTGATCTTCATGGATGAACTGCTGCGCACGGCCAATGAAGGCAAGCTCTTGCGGCGTGGGATTCGGGCGGCGATCATTGGCCGTCCGAACGTCGGCAAGTCCAGCTTGCTCAATCAGCTCCTGGGCCAGGACCGCGCCATTGTTTCGCATCTTCCGGGCACGACGCGCGACACCATCGAAGAAACTGCCAACGTGCGCGGGATTCCGATTGTTTTTATTGACACGGCCGGCTTGCGCGACGCCACTGATGACATTGAGGCCGAAGGCGTCCGGCGCAGCCGCAAAACGCTGGCCGCGGCCGAATTGATCCTGCACGTCCTGGATGCTTCGGAACCGTTGGGTGAAATCGACAAACAATTATTGACAGAACACCAGGACCGAAAACGCCTGCTGGTCGGCAACAAGGCCGACTTGCCCAGGCGCCTCACTTTGCCCGAGGGACTAAGCGCCACTGAAGTTTGCTGTTTGACAGGAGACGGCATCGAAGGTTTGAAGGACGCCATTAAAGGGACCGTTTGGACCGGGGGTATTCCGGGAGAAATGCTGCAAGTCATGATTAACTCCAGGCATGAGGACGCCTTGCGGCGCGCGCGCGAAGGGTCGGAACGGGCCGCAACGGCCTTGCGTTCTGATCTGGGATTGGAACTGGTGGCGTTGGACCTCCGGATGGCTGCCAATGCCGTGGGCGAAATTGTCGGCAAAACCACAACGGAGGATTTGCTGGACTCCATCTTCAGCCAATTTTGCCTCGGCAAGTAGATTTGGAATGCCCGGCTGTTCAGTGAGCTCATACCCGGCTTGCCAGCCGATTTTAACTGTGGACGGCCAATGGCAGCCCGCGTCACGGTATCAGCGGCCGGAAAGCGCGGATGCGATAAAACTCATACTGGTTGGTGGTTCCGGTATTGAAGGTCGCCATGTCCGCCCCCAGGCCATAGTCTGCCACGTCTGCCCAGGATGATTGATCGTCCAGCGTGGCCCTGTATTGCACCGCATACGCACGCGAGGGCTTGCTGGTCCATTGCAGCGTAGTGTAATCCGGTTTTACCGTTCCATAGCCGATGCTGGTAATCTCGAACACGTCACTGGGATTATTTGGATCGGTGCCCGCCAGATAGTCCTCTAGAAGCGTCATCCCACTGTTGTCGGGATCGGCATTGGGATTGATGTTGACGGTCCCGAAATACTGCAAGGCCCAGGCGTCCGGGATGCCGTCGCCCGTGGAATCCGTCCCCGGCGCGATGGTGTCTGTCTGCACGTAGGCAAAGGCGTTGCTCAAAGAAATCCAGCCGCAATTGGCGCTCCAGACGTAGCCGCTCAAGATGCCCGTTTGCAGATTGACCACCGGCGCGCCGTTGGTTTCAAAATTCAGCCAGCCGATGTTCGCTCCCCAAGCGTAGCCGCGCAGATTGCCCAAGCCGTCCTGATTGACGCCAAAATCGTTGGAGGCAAGATTCTGGTAATAAATGCCGTTTGTCGGCGCGCCGCTGCCGAGGCTGATCCAGCCAACGTTGGCGGAATAAATGTAGCCGGAGCAGACGTATTCGCCGACGGCCGCGCCTTGATTGAAACCGTTGGCGGCGTTGTTGTGCCAATCCATCCAGCCAAAATTCGCGCCATAGGAATAATGGTTCGCCGGGTCAATGGTGGTGGGACTGGACTGCTGAATGACAAGAAACATAGGCCCGTTCAGCCCATTGGTGGCGAATATAGTCACGTTGGTCTGCGGATCTATTTTCACAATCCTGTTGGCGGTGTATTCGGCCACGTAGAGATTGCCGGCGGCATCAAAGGCCAGCCCTTCCGGTTGAGAGGAACTGCCCAGACTGGCAAAAACAGTTTGGTTCGTTTGCGCGTCATATCTGACGATGGTGCCATTGCCGTATAACGACACATAGAGATTGCCGGAATTATCGAAGGCCAAACCGAAAGGGGTGTGCCCCGGTGAGGCGAACGTCGTTAGGTTTCCTTCGGCGTCACATGTATCGACCAAGCCGTTGTATCCGTCGGTCACATAGAGGAGGCCTGCGGCGTTAAACGCCAGGCCAGTCATGCCGGAAGTGCGGGTGGCACTCGCGAACACGCGTCCAGTTCCGTTCGGAGCATATGCCTCAATGCCCGAATAATAATTCGCCACATAGAGAGTTCCTGAACTGTCGAAGATCATGCCTTCGGGATAACTGACCGTCGCATTGACAAATCGCGCGGCGATGGTCCCGGACGGATTGAATTTCTCGATCCAAGTGCCGTCCTGCGTGCAGCCGACATACACATTGCCCGAACTGTCCAGGGCAATGCCGCTGGGGGCGGACATGATGGGATTGCTAAAGGAACTGTTGGTGGCGAACACGCTGGCGTTTCCATGTGCGTCAAACTTTTCAATTGTAAAGTAACGCTGATTTATTTGCCCGTAATTAAGCTGGTTCGCGACGTACATGGTAAAGGAAGTCTGCGCCGCCACGCGGCTGGGGGACATGATGACCAACGCCGCGGTCAGCGCGAGCGCTCCGGCGAGTTTCGTGCCGTGTTTCTTCCCAACACCGCGTTTCCATGCGGCGTTGACGAGAAACTCGGTCGTGGGAAAATGTTTCATGGCAGTATTCCGTTTATCGATTCCTCTTTGGCTGAGGCTAGAAATTGGCCCAGGGGCTGGTTGCCGTGGCCGGCTGTTGCAACGGGCCAAAGGTCGTGCCGGTCGTCGGGATGTAATTGGCCATGCCATTGCCACTGGCGGTATTGCGGACAATGATGTCAGCGCCTGGACCTCCTGATGAATTAATGCCATACTCGGAATTGTTGATCGTCTGGTTGTTCTCAATGCGGTTGCCCGTTCCCGTGGTTTGAATGCCAACTGCATTGCCACTGGCGCTGTTGTTCATGACAACCGATCCGCCCTCAGAGACGTTTATCCCAATCCCGTTGCCATTGGCCGCGCATTCCTTGATCGTGCAGCCCAAGACGGCGAAAATCCCGTGATCACTGTTGGCGTTGGCAACGCATTGAAAAATCTGGCCGTTGTCGCCAAGGACGACGCCTTCAACGTCGAAATCCGCAACGCATTTGCTGACATTGCCATTGTCGGCCAAGCCAATTCCCAAATCGGCGTTGGTGGACACTATGCACCCGCTGATCAGGCAGTCCGAGCCACCGGATATGCCATAGTAATTGGAGCAGACGAGGCAATCGATGACGACGCAACCATCGCCAAGTTGCATGCCCGCGGTATTCAAGGTGCCATTGTTCACCGCGGTGCAGTTTTTGACGAGGCAGTGTTCGCCAAGGTCAAAGCCATTATTGGTACACCCGTAAACACGCACATGCTCCAGCTCGCAATAGCCGTTCAAAGCCGCCACGCCGGTATCCCAGTTGCGCAAGGCACCGTTGCGAATGACGGTATTCCGGACGCCAAGGCTGCTCACGTCAATGGCGTCAGCGTAGCCGCTATTGCCAATCATCTCGAAGCCGTTGAGATCCAGGGTGACGTCGTTCGTCTCAATGAAGATTCCCGATTTGTTGCTGACGCTCGTGATGTTGCCCGTCAAATAATAGGAACCGGGTTGGGTGATGGCAAATTGCGTGGTGAGGAAACCCGGCGTGTGAACCGCGTCCACCGGCGTGCGCGCTTCAATTTGGTCAAGCGATTTCATCGTGGCTGCGGGAGCGCCCGGAGGCGTGAGGCTGCCCTGTGCGCGCAAGGATGCCAGTTGCAGATTGAAAGACGTAACCAGCAGCGAAGCTGCGAACGCAAATCTGATCAGATTGGTTTTCATATGTCTTAGTTTCTTACTTCGGGCTTCCCGCTCAGGGCAAGTTGTATTTGTAGGTGATATTCTGGGTGCCGCCGGCAATATGGCCGTTGCGAATCGTTAAAAGACGGAGAACCGGTGGAAAACTTTAAGCGGTTCGCCAAGATTTGCGGGCTTTATCGTGTCGATCCGTCCGCGCAACAGGCCAACACGCTGCGCGATGGAAGCAAAGAGGGCGCCGGCAGGCAGTTTAGTGTCAACTCGACTAAGTTCAGATTGCCAGTGTATCAGGCCCATGGCTAACTAACAGCAGTGCGGTGCTGACAACTGTCGTGCTGGATTCCTCTTACTATTTTACCGTGCCGACGAGCGGCGCCTCGGAGTTTTATCGGGTCCAGTCACCTTAACTGGCGAGTTCAAAGCCGGCTGGAGCCATAACAAGCCGCTCGGAAGAGCGTGTTTCAGGGAAACTTGATGCCGGGAGCAGCTCGTTTAACGGTTGCGACTCAGGGCGAAGTCAGTTACTTTGTACTTCCTTTATGACGCTAACGGAAAAGATTCTAGCCCGCGCGGCAGGCAAAAGTTCAGTGCAGGCGGGTGATAACGTCTGGGTTAAGGCGGACATCCTCATGACTCATGATGTCTGCGGCCCCGGCACCATTGGCGTTTTTAAGCGGGAATTTGGACCCAAGGCCAAGGTCTGGGACCGTCATAAAGTGGTCATTATCCCCGACCATTACATTTTCACGGCGGATTCAAAATCGAACAGGAACGTGGATATTTTGCGCGACTTCGTCCGCGAACAGGACATTCCCTATTTCTATGATGTCATTGATGATCCCAATGGCTCGTGGAAATTTGACGCGAGCAAAGGTCATCTCAACCGGCAGTATGGCTCCAATTACGCCGGGGTTTGCCACACGGCCTTGCCGCAAAAAGGCCATACCCGTCCCGGCGAAATTCTTTTTGGCACCGATTCCCACACGTGCATGGCTGGCGCATTTAATGAATTTGCCACCGGCATCGGCAACACCGATGCGGGCTTCGTCATGGGCACGGGCAAGTTGCTGCTCAAAGTGCCCGAAACGATGCACTTCCGTTTGGAGGGCCAGTTGCAGCCGGGCGTCATGGCCAAGGATGTCATTTTGCATTGCATCGGTGAAATTGGATTCGATGGCGCGACTTACCGGGCGATGCAGTTTGACGGCGGCGGAGTCAGCGGTCTTTCCATGGACGACCGCATGACGATCGCCAACATGGCCATCGAGGCGGGCGGAAAAAACGGAATTTTTGAATGCGACGATCAAACGCGCGCGGCGGTCGATGCGCGGTGCCGTCTCAACGGCACCAAGCAATCCTACGAGCCGGTCGAACGGGACCGGGACGAGAAATTTGTTTATCAAATGACGGTCGATCTTACGAAACTGGAACCGACCGTTGCCTGTCATCCCGATCCGGGTCGGCGTCAATTGGCCCGGCTCATGGGAGAGACTCGGTTAGACCGTGCCTACGTCGGTTCCTGCACCGGGGGCAAGACGAGCGATTTTCTGGAGTTCGCGCGGGTTTTACGCGGCAAAAAGGTGGCCATTGACACCTTTGGTGTGCCAGCCACGCCTGAGATCGTGCATGACTTGCAGACGGCACGATGGGAAGGAAAGACGGTGTGGCAAATTCTCGTGGATGCAGGCGTGCAAATGACTGAAAACGCCGGCTGCGCTGCCTGCCTGGGCGGGCCGGTGGACACCTTCGGACGCATGAACGCGCCGATGAAATGCATCAGCGCCACCAATCGAAATTTCCCCGGCCGCATGGGCCACAAGGAGTCGCAAGTTTTTCTGGCCTCCCCGGCGACAGTGGCGGCCAGCGCATTGACTGGGCGCATCACCGATCCGCGCGAGTATTTGAGTTGAAATCTTCAGGGCAAAGCCAGCTCGGGGAGCGCATGGACACATTTTGCGCCCGGAGCATTCTTTTGATCGTGCTGTTTATCCTGGCTTGGACTCCGCTGGCATACGGCGGCATGGATCCATACGCATTTCTCGTCATGCAGGGAGCAACAGTGCTGGCGCTGGTGTTATGGATGGTGCGTTTGTGGGTGCAACGGCCATTTCGCCTGCTCTGGCCGCCCATGTGCTGGGCCGTCCTGGCATTTCTTCTTTACGCGTTGCCGCGCTGCCGGCTGGTCCCAGTCGAATACGCAGGACGTCAAGAATTAATTCAAGTGCTGCTCTACGGAACGCTGTTCCTAGTGGTCCTGAATAACCTTAATCGCAAGAACTCGGCGACTTGGGTCATCGTCACGCTGATCGCGGTGGGGTTTGTTACGGCCATGTTCGCGATATATCAGTTTGCGAGTGGTTATCCGATGATTTGGGGATTCAAGAGAATCTTCCCCCAATATGTGGGGCGAGGCAGCGGCACGTTCATCGACCCGGACCACCTGGCGTGCTTTTTGGGCATGACCGTTTCGCTGGCGTTGAGCTTCACCGTCATCAGTCGCTTTTCCGCCACCATCAAGGTGCTGCTGGCCTATAGCGCCGTGACCATGCTGGTCGGCATCGTGGTCACCCTTTCACGCGGTGGCATTCTCGCCACTGTAACCGGGCTGGTGCTTTTTTGCGGGTTGTTGCTGGCGCAACGGGATTTCTGGAAATCGGCGCTAGTCATGCTCTGCGTCCTGGCTGGGTTGGGCATGTTTGCACTCAGCCAATTCGAATCCGTGCAAAAAAGATTCAATGAGGTCGTAAAAAATGACAAAGTCTCAGACGGACGCCAGTATTATTGGGCAGCCGCATGGCAATTGACTAAACGCGATCCCATCTGGGGCGTTGGGCCGGGACACTTCGACGTGGAATTTCCGGCGCTGCGAGCCTGGGAGGTGCAAAGCCGGCCCGAGTTCGTCCACAATGAATATCTCAATATGCTATGCGAATGGGGCGCCGTCGGAATAAGTATTGTTTCCGCCGGCTGCATCCTGCTGCTCTGGGGTATTTACCAGGTCTGGCAAACTTTCCGCAAACCCTCCAATGAATTGGGGTCCAGGTTCAGCGACCGGTCAGCCTTTGTCGTCGGCGGTACGATTGGCATCGTGATCCTGATGCTGCATTCTATCGTTGAGTTTAACATGCACATCGCCGGCGTGGCCGTTACCGCGATAACCTTGGTCGCGCTGCTGGCGGCCCAAACGCGCTTTGCCACGGAACAATATTGGAAGAATCCGGGGCGAATTGGAAAAATTCTGTTGACCGTGGCAGCGGCGGCCGCCGTCGGATTTTTGTCGATGCAAGGCTTGCACAAAGGGACAGAGGAATACTGGCTGGGTCGAGCCAGGGCGGCCCGAAACCAGCCCGAACAGGTTATCGCTTTTGCCACCAAGGCGCTCGAAGCCGAACCCATGGACTGGGAGGCAAGCTACAAGATGGGTGACTATCTATGGAGTTTGAGCTTGCTGGATCGCTCCGATTATTTGGACCGCGCCAAACAAGCCATGACCTGGTACGCCAAAGCGATGCAGTTGGATCCATTTGACGCCTACGCCCCGGTCGCCTGCGGCAAGTGCCTGGACCGTATTGGTGGGTCACCAGAGGAATCGACACGTTATTTTGTGAAGGCGCTGCAAAATGATCCTCATAATACTTATATTGCCATGGAACTGGGGCGGCATTGCATTGAGTTGGGCGAACTTGCGGCAGCCCGGCGATGGATGTGGGATGGGGGCCTCAAATGGTCTTCGGAATCGACCGATGTGGATGTCGGAGAGATTCAACAATTGGATCGCCTCATGGCTGACCCTCTTTACACCGTCGCTGCGGACATGATCAGGACGAACAAGTCGCCCCTACTCCAACAAGAAATAGCGCCCCTGTTGAAAGGACCAAAGTAGCCGCATTTGACGAAGGCGCTTGCAATCCCTTGCCTGCCACTCCATGCTGGCCCCGACAAACAAACAAAATAACAGGATTCTTCGAAAAGCCACAGATGAGCACAGCGCCAGAACCGGATTTTGACCTCGAAAAGCTGTTCCTGCCCGCTTGGGCGCAGGATTCACCGCAGGTCAATCGTTACGCCGATTTCGCAGGCGAGGAACGGTCAGGCCGCAGGTCCGATGACCGCCATGACCGCCACAGCCGCCCTCCGCCGCGCCGCGATCAACCCGGTGGACCGAAGCCCGGAGGCAGACGCCCGGAGGGTGCCAGACGCAATGACCGGCGAACCGAAGAACGCCAGCAAGAGCGACCAGCCCCAAGACCGGCCCCGCTGCCGCCCGTGCCCGTGACCCTCCTGGTGTTGCCCGAGGAAAAGGGTGTTGAATCGCTGGCCCGCCAGATTCGCGTCACGGGCCGCGCCTATCCCTTGTTTGACATCGCCCATTTGATCTTGCAGAAACCGGAACGCCACCAAATCCGTTTTGAAGTGAAGAAAGGCCCCGAGGGCCAGCCGCTCCAGCCGTTGTTCCTGTGCGCACTGGATGACACATTATGGCTTTCCGAAGACGAGGCCATCCAACACATCCTTTCGCGGCATTTTGGGACCTTCTACCAGGCAGAGCGGACCGCGACCGACCCGCCGAAAGGCACCTACACCTTTGTGGCGCAGTGCGGCTTGAGCGGAAAGATTCTCGGGCCGCCCAATTATCACGATTACCAAACGCAACTGCACAAATTGCACACGGAACGATTTTCCCGGATGCCTTTCGACGCTTTCAAAGCGCGGGTCAAAATCGTCAAGGATGAGGCGGTCGTCAAAGGGTGGCTCGAGGAACGCAGCTTCAAGACGGAATATAACTGCCTCAATGTGCCGGAGCCGCGGAAGCTCGGCACCCGGGACGAAGTTACCCAGCATTTCCGCGAAGTGCATCTGGCCAACATAGTCAAGAATGTGGAAAGCCATTCCCTGAGCGGGGTCGCCGCGCGACAATTGCGCTCGCCGGGATTGCAACGCGCAGTGCGGACCGCCTGGGAAGAACAACGCCGCTTTCCGTTGCAAGTCGCCACCGCCTTGAGCCAGCAATTCGCCGGTCTTGGGTTGCAATTCTTCAAAGTCAACCGGACAGTGACCCATGTCTCTGTGGCGCGGCCGCGTTTTCTTGACATGGAGGCCACTCCCGTCTCGGAAGGCGTTAAACGCATCGTCGAATTCATCAACTCCCGTCCCAAATGCACGCGGCGGAAACTGTTCGAAGCTTTGGCGCCGGCGCCCGTCTCCCCTGCCCCGCCGGTCGCGCCCGCCAGTGAACCGGCCTCTACTCCGCCAGCCAATCCGCCCGCAGCCGCTGCACCGGCGCCCGAAGCCGCGCCGGAACAAACGGCGCTGGCGAGCGACTTGCATTGGCTGATTCACGAAGGTCATGTCATTGAGTTCGCCAACGGCATCCTGGAAACGGCCAAGAAGCCCTTGCCCAGACCGCCCAAGCCTGAAAAGGCGGCGGTGCGTCAAGCTGCGCCTGACGCTCCCGCCACGCCATCAGCGGAGGCGGTCGATATCGCCGACCCTGCTGCCGTTGAACCGGCGGCGGAGATTTCCACCGAATCAGTCGCCGTTCCGTCCCAGGAGACCTCCTCCGAACCTAGTGGCGCGCCATCCCTGGAATCGCCGGGCTGATTTGTTGGCCTCAATGTTGGCAGGATAATTCAGGGAATGACCAGCCGCCCAGGGTTTTGGCCGGCGAAAAATTCTTTTCGACAGACGCATTTTCTTCTTTTCTTTTTTCGGCGGCGGATTTACTTTGACAGTCCCAAACGATGAAAGTAGCAATGGTCGGGCGAAAACGGGGAAATAACTTTACTGTCAAACTATGAAAAAAGGCTCAAAGAAAAAAGAAAACGAATACACGCGCAAGAAGATCGTTGATGAGTTCACAGCCCTCCCCATTTCGCGGCAGCAAAAATGGCAGCTTCGCCGCGCCAAGGAAGGGCGATGCGTCATTTGCGGAGAACCCAAGGTGACCGCCTGGCATTGCTTGAAGCACGCCATCGCCAATCGCGAATGGGCGCGAAAGTATTCCGGCTCCGTCCGCCGAAACAAAACCTTGACCTACAAGCTGGCCACGGAAGCCAAAGGCAAAGGCAAAGCCAAGGCCGGCAAAGGAAAATAGATTCCCCGCTACCTTCGCCGCGCAATCTTTTCGCCGAAACTGTTTGCAATGAGCGCTGGCAAAGGGCAAGTTGATGATCTTCGGTCGGCCGGGGCGTAGCGTAGCTTGGTAGCGCGCTTGGTTCGGGACCAAGAGGTCGTGAGTTCAAATCTCACCGCCCCGACCATTTTTTCAAGCATTTGGCGCTCGAACTTAAAAAACGGCGACCGCGTAACTCATTTGCGATCGATCAAGGCGCTGCCTTCCGCGAAATTGGAAAAATTGCAACGGCGTTCTTAAAAAATATCGCCGGTTCTAACACCGTCTCCCGCAATGTTCTACCTGAAGTTGTGGCAGAACCGGCGACTGTGAACTAGTTCTGGTGGTTCCAACCGGATCGAATGTATTCCGAATCGGCATCCCAACTGCCAGCATGATCGGGATAGGTGCTGCTCCAATCCCGGCGCAATTCCTTTTCGAGATCAGAATCCCAATTCGGATATTTTTTGCCATATTGCGAGCGGGCTCCGTAACCGAAACGATAAGCCGGCTCTACCTCTTCGTAAGAAGGTTGGCCTCGCGGTGGAATGGCCTCCTTACCTGCCGCTTGTTTAACGGTGTCTTTGACATTTTGATTGGTGTCTGGCTGATGGCCGCCCATGTCATGTTTCGTTTGGTCCCAATCGCGTTTAAACGCCGCTTTGGTCCGGTCCCAGGCTGAATCCTGTTCTTTTGTCCACCATGTGGGATTTTTGTATTGGCTCATATATTAGATCTTTAATTGATGTTTTTGGTTCATTTACGGGATCATATCGCAGGTTTGATGCCAGTAATCCTAATGTCACAAACGCTGGCGATTTCCGTGTGCTGACGTCTTTTTGGATGGGCAAATTGCAAAAGCACGAAGGAATTACCGTGCTTTTTGCATAGAAAATGAAGCTCGCTTCAGAATCGGGCTGGCTTCTAATTGAAAACCTACTATATTTTACCATGCGTCTCTCGCCATTATTGATCGCAGGGTCTCTCTTCGCGATCTTCGCAGGGGCGGCATCGGGCCAAACCACTGGCGTTCCGTCTGCTTCCCTGCCGGCCGATGTTATACGCCCCTACGGCATCGACCCACGTTCTCCGATTGAATCGCGCGTACGGGAGACACCCGCACTTCAAAGACGAACATTTTTTGCCGATCCCGAACCAGCTCCGTCACCCCCTCCACCCGCGCCAGATGGTGTATTGCCGGCCTTTTTCGACAAAAACTTCAGAAAAAGCTTATCAGGTGAACACCGTATATCCTTCGGGCCGTAATGGTTTATACTAGGGCGAATGGGGCCGATGCAGGAACAGCTTGTATCGACGGTCGTCAACGGTCGTCTCACGCGGGAAGTGTCGGATCCTGTTGATTGGATCGCATCTTTCCGAATTGAGCCGAGTGAGCGGGTTTTCCAATGAGCAGAGCAACTCCAGAAATGCGGGATTTCGCCCAGCGCGTCATGTCTTATGACGCGGCTGGCAAAAAGTCTTCCGGGCAACAAACTCCGTCGGTCTTTCCCGTTTGTGATAAACTGCGTCCGCATCTGGCGACCCTGATGGGCAACGCCGGCTTTCGGGCGCTCCTTTCGCGCGCACTCGCGCTGGCCAGCGCGGAAGTTCCGTCGTTGCGCGCGGTGCATGTCAAATCAGATGGCTCTTTGGAGGGGTTGGACCAACTTGGACCCAAAGTTGATCCGGAGGAGAATATGCTGGCTAGGGTCGTTCTGCTGGCCCAGTTGATCGGGCTGCTCACGGCTTTTATCGGCGAGAACTTAACGGGGCGCCTGGTATGCGAGGTCTGGCCAGAACTGCGCCTCAACGATCTTGATGCTGGAAAGGGAACCAAAAATGAAAAAACAAAATAACGCCGTCAAACGCAAACTGAAGAAAATCCAGAGCCCGCGGGCTAAAGTTACGATCCATAAAATGCCCACCGGCGTGCGCGGCCTCGATGAAATCCTGGGCGGCGGCATCCCGGAATTTTCCTTCAACGTCATCGCGGGAACGCCGGGGTGCGGCAAAACCACGCTGGCGCACCAGATTGTTTTCGCCAACGCCACCCCGAAAAAACCAGCGCTCTATTTCACCGTCCTCGGCGAACCGGCCATGAAGATGCTTCGCCATCAGCAACAATTTTCTTTTTTCGATGCGTCCAAGGTGGGCCATGCCATCCGTTTTATCAATCTGGCCGACCTGCTGGAGGAGGGGAATGTGAACGCCGTCTTCGAGGAAATCGTTAAACAAGTCACAGCGGCCGATCCGGGCATCGTGGTCGTGGATTCTTTCCGCTCCATGGAACGCAAAGGGATAGGCGGCGCGAGCGATTTGGAGATGCACTCCTTCGTCCAGCGCCTGGCGCAGTTTCTGACCAGTTGGCAGGCCACCACGTTTCTGGTCGGCGAATATGTCGAGGGGGAGATGCGCGATAATCCTCTGTTCACCGTCGCCGATGGCCTCTTCTGGCTGTGGCAGGTGACGGAGCGAAATTCCGTGGTGCGAAAATTGCAGGTCATGAAGCTGCGCGGGCAGGCCTCGGTGCCGGGATTGCACACCATCCGGATTGGCGATAGCGGCCTGCAGGCCTTCTCACGCACGCTGGGATTGGTCGGCACCAAAACGATTCCATCGCGGCGGCGGTATCTTTCCACCGGCATTGCCGAGTTGGACAGGATGCTGGGCGGCGGCGTTCTCGAAGGCGATAGTCTCCTGGTGGCGGGACCTTCGGGCACCGGCAAATCCGCTCTGGCGACGCAATTTATCGCCGAGGGACTGCGCAACGGGGAACGGGGAATTATGGCGATATTCGAAGAACGCCCTGATGGATACATCCAGCGTGCAAACACTTTTGGTCTCCACTTAAAAGCGGCGGAACTGGAGGGCACGCTCGAAACCCTTTATCTTCGTCCGCTGGATCTTTCGGTGGATGAAACGATGCAAGCGATTCTCGATGCCATCACCAGAATCGGCGCCAAACGGCTGGTGATCGATTCGCTGGTCGGTTTTGAGATGGCTCTGGCGCCCGGTTTCCGGGCCGACTTTCGCGAGTCGCTCTACCGGATGATCAGCGCGTTGACCGGGGCCGGGATCACGATTCTCAGCACGGTCGAAGTGGAGGATACCTTTACCGAGATGGCGTTTAGTCATTACGCCATTTCGTTTCTCACCGACGACATCATCCGGATGCGTTATGTGGAGATCGACGGCCAGCTTCGGAAGGTGATGGTCGTCATCAAAATGCGGGGCGGCAATCACAGCAAAGACATCCGCGAATATGTCATCACGAGCAAAGGCGTGGTGATCATCCACCCGCGTCAAACGGATTATAGCGCGCTGACCACCGGGATACCGCAGCTCGTCGGTCAACGGGAAGAGGCCGCGCCGGAACCGAAGGCCCTGAATTAACGAAACCATAATGATTGCTGAACGAACACAATTTAGAGGGAACGAGCCAGCCGGCCCGGCCAATCTCTGCCTTTCCATCATCGAGCACGCGCCCTTACCGATGGCCATGGCCGAGGGCGCCAGCCACATCGTGCGCCACGTCAATCCCGCATTCTGCCACCTGATTGACAAACCCTCCGAAGAACTCGTCGGAAAGCCTTTTCGTGAAATGCTGCCGGAAACAGACGAATGTGTGACCTTGCTCGACCGCGTTTACCGCACGGGACAACCCGAGAGCCACACAGAAGAACCCCATTTCAAGCCCCATTCAGCCTTCTGGTCTTATACGATGTGGCCTGTGATGGCGGATGAACAACCCGTCGGCGTCATGATTCAGGTCACCGAGACCGCGCAGCTCCATGAAAAGACGCTCGCCATGAACGAAGCCTTGATGCTCGGGTCCGTGCGCCAGCATGAACTCACCGAAGCCGCCGATTCGGCCAACGCCCGCCTGAAAAGGGAGGTCCGCGAGCGAAAAGAAGCCGAAGCAGCGCTGCGCCAGGCGCAAACGCAATTGACGGACCGCGCCGGGCAACTCGAAGGACTGGTGACCGCGCGCACTTCGGAACTGACCGCCACCAACAGCCAGTTGGAGGCCTACGTTTATTCCATCGCGCATGATTTGCGCGCGCCGCTGCGGGCGATGCAGGGCTATTCCACGATGCTGGTCAGGGAATCCAGCGCCACCTTGGACGAAACGGGCCGGGACTACGCCCTTCGCATCAACAAATCGGCCCAATTCATGGATGCCATGTTGGTTGACCTGCTGGCCTTCAGCCGCGTTAGCCAGCAGCGCGTCGAACTGGTTTCTGTAAGCCTCAAAACAGTGGTTGAATCCGTGCTTTTCCGTTTGCAAACAGAAATACAGGAAAAGAAAGCGCTTGTGGAAAGCTCCGCGCCATGGCCGGCCGTGCTGGCGCATGAAGCGACCCTTACCCAGGTATTGTTCAACCTGGTCAGCAACGCCTTGAAATTTGTCATGCCCGGCGTGCCGCCGGCCGTGCGGCTGCGGGCGGAAGAACAAGCGGCGTTCATTCGCGTTTGGGTGGAAGACAAAGGCCCTGGCATCGCCCCAGAACATCAAGGCCAAATCTTCCGTCTCTTCACCCGCCTGGACGGGCAGAAATATGGGGGCACAGGCATCGGCCTGGCCATTGTCCAGAAAGGAGTCGAACGCATGGGTGGACGGGTGGGCGTGGAATCCATTCCCGGCCAAGGCAGCCGTTTTTGGTTTGAATTGCGTAAGCCCTGAATAATTTAATGAACGAACGACAAACCATCCTTTTGGTGGACGATAGCGAGGATGATCTCCTCTTCCTGCGCGAGGCCTTCAAAGAGGCCAAGTGCAAACACCCGTTGCAAACGGCCCGAAACGGAGAAGAGGCCATTGCCTATCTCAAAGGCGAAGGCCCCTACGCCGACCGGATCAAATTTCCCTTGCCGATCGTCGTGCTGCTGGACCTGAACATGCCCAAGAAGAACGGCTACGATGTCCTGGCCTGGGTGCGGGCCCAGCCGTTTCTCAAACGCCTGGCCATTATCATCATGACCGCCTCGATGCGCAGGGAAGACGTGGACCGCGCCTTCTATTTTGGCGCGACTTCCTTCCTTGTCAAACCGAGCAATTTGGACACTTTGGCCGCCATGATGCGATGCCTGTGCGATTGGATTGCGATCAATTATTTCCCCACACTCCATGAAACGGAGGACAATAAGTCTCAGGAAACCACTGGCGCCGGCCCAATCCAACCCCCTCGAGCGGCGCGGAAACGCCACGTTGAAACTTGACGCGCGGCCCACGGCGCGCTCATTTTCTCTGTCACACATTTGACCGGTCCCGCGGGCTTCTTTCGCGTAAGTCAATAAGAACCAGCTTGCGTCCAAGACTAAGGGCGCATCTCAATTTGTTGCAAGTCCGGTTCGGAAGGAGACACGCTACCGGCGGCCCATAGGGTTTTGTAGCGCAGCCGTCCTCGGCTGCGAGTAACAGCACCGTCCCGGTGCGCCGTCGCTAACTGTCGGCGGGACGCCGCCCCAACTCGCAGGCGAGGACGCCTGCGCTACGGTGCGCAAAAACTGACATGCGCCCGAGGACTACCGGAAACGCCGGAGGTCCGGTTCGTTCAAAAACAAGCCAAGACCTTCGTTTGAGCAGGCCCATCCGTGACCAAAAGCCCGGAAGAAGTTCAATGCGGTGGTGGACGATCACAAAAATATATGCCAATGTCTAAAAGGCATTTTTGGAAACCGCCCAAAGGAATTTATGAATAGAATTGCCATCATTATCGGAAGCACGCGGCCAGGCCGCAACGGCGAGGCCGTGGCCAAATGGGTTTACGAAATCGCGCGCAAACGCACCGACGCCGAGTTTGAACTCGTGGACATCAAAGACTTTAACCTGCCGCTCCTCGACGAGCCTGTGCCGGCATCGAGGGGCCAATACAGCAAACCACACACCAAAACCTGGGCCGCCAAGATCGCCTCCTTCGACGGCTATGTCTTCGTCAACCCCGAGTACAACCACGGCATCTCCGGCGCGCTCAAGAACGCGATTGATTTTCTGTATGCCGAGTGGAACAACAAAGCCGCCGGGTTCGTGAGCTACGGTGGCGCCGGCGGTGTGCGCGCGGTCGAACAGCTACGCCTGGTGTTGGCCGACGTAGGAATCGCCACCGTCGTCAATCAAGTCTCGCTTTCTCTATTTGCCGACTTCGAGAACTTCAGCGTCTTCAAACCGGCTTCCCGGCACGAAAAGTCTGTCCACGAAATGCTCGACCAGGTCATCGCCTGGGCCGGCGCCTTGAAGCCGCTGCGGGAGAAATAAGCATAAGACGCCGGCGGAATCTTCCTTCTCCTCCAGAAAAAGGAAACGGCCGTGAGTAAGGACGATACCCTTCACGCTTGGCGGAAATTCTCCCCCAGGAAGTGTGAATTATTTTGTGCTTGCAATCCCACCCAAACGTGGTATAGTCGATTCTTGAGGCGCATCTGGCGCCTTGTTCTTTGAAAATCGGGAAATGCTGGGAACGACAGCCGGGTGGGTTCGAATCGTCCAAGGCCCTGTTTTGGTAGTGGCAGGGCCGAAGGGCGATTCCCACGCAAGTTGTTGATTTCCACGATAATTCCGGATAGTTCCGGCGTATTTTTGAGCGGCGAAACAGGGTCGTGATGTAGCCAGGTCCGCCGAATCGAAAACGCGTCGAAATGATTCCAAAAGTCCGCCGGTGACGTGTGCCCGGCCGGGTCTAGTTTAACGAAATGTTGACACGCATAGTCGCCGCAATGGGATTAGTCGTCCCTCTGCGCCCTCTGCTCCTCTGCGGGAGGCTTCCTTGTTTTAAGCCCGAGGAGACTGAAAAATCCGATCTAAAGCTCGCGCAGAGACCGCCAAGCGCGCAGAGAATTGCATCCCGGAACTCGCTTGAATCGACGACCGATAAAATGACTGTTTGAGCTTGCCGCGAAGAAACGCAGGGAACCCAAGAGATGGCAGATCTGGAAATCACGAACTCATGAAAACAATTCCTGATTTTCTGATTTCCAATTCATCCGCGGCGGGAAGTTTAAGCTACCTCGAATTGATGGACCGGATGGGAAAACAGCGCCGGACAATGTCTCGCTGTTCAACGGGGGTTCGGCCAATTACGAGGCAAGATTGCGCTAAATTACGCTAAATTACGCTAAATTACGCTAAATTACGCTAAATTACGCATGAAAAATTTTCGCGCTATGGCCGCTTCCGCAAGAAGGGCGCTTTGCGGCCATCAATGCCAGCGGCGTGGCCTAGCTGACCCGCGAAGGCCGCCTCATTGAAATCGGTCGCGGACTGGGGGCTATTTAACGGAGGGCACCCGGACCCATTTCCGGGTCGCGCTCGATTCGGCCACCGCCTCCAAAACTGCCATGCACCTTGCTCCGTCGAGGAAAGTGGGTTGGACAGATTTATGGGCCACGACAGCCTGAATGAAATCGGCGAAGGCGTTCACGAAAGTGTGTTCGTAACCGATGATATGACCCGGCGGCCACCAATGCCCCGTGTAGGGATGGTCGCGTTCGGTTACAATGATGTCCGTGAAACCACGGCGGCCATTCGGGCCATCCGCGCTGTAAAACTTGAGACGGTTCATGTCCTCGAAATTAAAATAAAGGCTGCCTTTGTCGCCATTGATCTCGAAGGTGATGTGGTTCTTTCGGCCCGTGGCAAAACGCGTCGCCTCCAGGTTGGCCAGCGCGCCGTTCTCGAATCGGCCAATCCAGGTGACGGTATCGTCCACCGTGACTTTGGCCTTTTTGCCGCCGACGATCGGCACCCGCCGGTCGCCGCCGGGCCTCATCACGGGCCGCTCCTTGACGAACGTTTCCATCAGGCCGCAGACCTCCTTAATTTCTCCGACCAGATAACGGCCCAGGTCGATGATATGAGCGTTGATGTCGCCATTGGCGCCCGAGCCGGCCAGGTTTTTCTGCAACTTCCAGCTCAGGGGTACATTAGTATTGACAAGCCAGTCTTGCGCGTAGCGGGCGTGAAAATGGCGGATCGATTGGCCCAGTTCCCCCGCTTCGATCATTTGCCGCGCCAGCGCCACCGCCGGAATCCGCCGGTAATTGTGGCAGACCATGTTGACCCCGCCCGAACGCCGCGCCGCCGCCAGCATTTGCCGCGCCTGGGACAGGTTGATCGCCAGCGGCTTCTCGCAAATCACGGCTTTGCCCGCCTCCAGTGCCGCCACCGCCATCTCGCAATGCGTGTCGTTGCCCGCGCCAACGTCAACAATATCGATGTCCGGCGCGTTGACGATCTTGCGCCAGTCAGTTTCGGCCCGGTTCCAGCCGAAAATGGCCCGAGCTTCTTCGACGGCCACGGCATCGCGCCCGCAGATGGCCGTCAATTCCGTCTTGGCCGGAAGCTCTGGGAAAAAATGATTGACTTGACGCCAGGCATTCGAATGGGCCTTGCCCATGAACTTGTATCCGATCAAACCGACCCGCAATGTTTTGGCCATAGGATTCAGGTGTTCAAAGTTGTCCACTTGGCGTTTTTGGCCGACGAGGTCAAAACAGCGTCAATAAAGGCCATGCCGCGAACGCCATCGTCAATGCGCGCATAGTCCAGGGCCGGGTCGTCTGCCGCCAGCCGGCGTCCCTCCTGGAAGGCGCGGATATGATTGGCGAAATTTTTGTAGATGTTGGCAAAGGCCTCGAGGTAACCCTCTGGGTGCGCCGGCGGCGTGCGGGTGGCGGCTTTGGCCGCAGCGCCAAGATAACCGCAGGCGGTGCGATAGACTTCCATCGGGCGGTCAGGCCATTTGACCAGCAGCGTATTCGGGTCCTTCTGGTGCCATTCCAATCCGCCGACTTCGCCCCAAACGCGAATGTTCAAATTGTTCTCTTCACCCACGGAAATTTGCGAGGCGTGCAGGACGCCCTTGGCGCCGTTATCCAGACGAATGAGAACATTGATATCGTCATCGAGACGGCGGCCTTTGACAAAGATCGTCGCGTCCGCGGCCAATTCCTTGATCTCCGCGCCCGTAATGTAATGGACCAGGTTTTCCGCGTGCGTCCCGATGTCGCCGACACATCCGCCCGCGCCGCATTGTTTGGGGTCGGTGCGCCAGACGGCCTGTTTCATCCCGGTGGCTTCCAGCAGCGTATTGAACCAGCCTTGCGGATATTCCACCACCACTTTGCGCACTTTGCCGAATTTTCCCGAGCGAACCAGATCGCGAGCTTCCTTGACCAGCGGATAGCCGGTGTAGGTATAAGTCAATCCGTAAAGCAATCCGGTCTTCTTCACCCATTGCCGAAGTTTTTTGGCCTCGGCCAGGTTCAAGGCAGCCGGCTTGTCGCTCAAAACGTGGAAACCGTGTTGCAACGCCATTTGCGCCGCAGGCAAATGAACGTGGTTCGGCGTAACAATCGAAACAAAATCCATTCTCTGGTCCGCGGGCAACGCCGCCTCCTGCCGAATCATCTCCTCGAAAGATCCGTAACACCGTTTCGCCGGCAGAAAGAGGTCGCGGCCAGAGGCGCGGCTGCGTTCGGCGTCGCTGCTGAAAGCGCCGCACACCAGTTCAATCTGGCCGTCGATGGCCGCCGCGCTGCGATGAATCGAGCCGATGAAAGCGCCGCGACCGCCGCCGATCATTCCGTAACGGATTTTTCTGCTCATAAATGCGAGTCAATGTTGGAGTTGAATTGTCAAAGTCTCGGCCTTTATAGTGAGCCGGGTTTTTCAAGTCAACCGGCGACTTGGAGAATCCGATAAGAAAAACGCACCGATGTTCACCATAGCTCATATTGCCAAACAACTGGACGGAGAAGTCGTCGGCGACCCTTCTGTTCAACTCACGGGCTTTGCTCCCGCCACCGCCGCGCGCGCCGGCGATCTCACGTTTGCGGAGAACGAGACTTTTTTTCAGAAGGCGGAACAAAGCGCGGCCTCGGCCATTCTTATCGACGGCCCGTTCACTTCCGCCTGCAAGCCGCTCATTCGCGTCGCCAATGCGCGCATCGCTTTTGCCCGCGTTCTGCCGCTGTTCTTCCCGGAACGCGCGTTTGATCCCGGCATTCATCCCTCCGCCGTGGTCGATGCCTCCGCCCAAATCGATTCCACCGCCCATATCGGCCCCTATTGCGTCATTGGCGAAAAGGTCAAAATCGGCCCCGCAGTCGTGCTGCAAGGAAACAATCACATTGGCCGCAATTCTGTCATTGGCGCGGAATCGCGTCTCTTTCCCAACGTCGTGCTCTACGACCAGACGCAGATCGGCCAACGCGTGCGCATTCACGCGGGGGCCATCATTGGCGCGGACGGTTTTGGTTACGTGCCCGATTCCGGCTTCCATCGCAAAGTGCCGCAAGTCGGATATGTCTTGCTGCAAGACGATGTCGAAATCGGCGCCAATGTGACCATCGATCGCGGCGCGCTCGGACCCACCACCATCGGCAGGGGCACGAAGATCGATAATCTGGTGCAAATCGCGCACAACGTCAGCGTGGGAGAACATTGTTTGGTGGTAGCGCAGGTCGGAGTGGCGGGCAGCACCAAAATCGGCCACAACACGACGCTGGCCGGGCAGGTCGGCATTGCGGGCCATCTGAAAATTGGCAACAACGTCACCATAGCGGCGCAATCCGGCGTCATGCACGACGTTCCCGATGGCGGCAAATGGCTGGGAGCGCCCGCGCAGCCCGACCGCCAGGCCAAGCGACAAATGATCGCCCTGCAACATTTGCCCGAGCTGATTCGGCGCGTGGCAGAACTGGAAAAATTCGCAGGCAAGAAAGCGCCGTCGTCCCCTTCTAAGCCGGCTGATTAAACTTGTCACCGAAACCGAAGCGGCTAGGATGACAGAACAAAACGCGGGTGTGGTTCAATGGTAGAATGCGGGCTTCCCAAGCCTGAGACGAGGGTTCGATTCCCTTCACCCGCTCCATTGATAATCAACGACTTACAAAGCAGTGCAGTAAAAGTGCAGTAGAATCAAACTGGAAGAACCAATCGCAAGAAGAGCGAAGATCAGGAAAGA
>Ga0182024_10001720_pt1 | contig 55597 bp, 47 predicted proteins | sample P32metaG_FD_120480 | JGI IMG/M metagenome (GOLD analysis project Ga0182024, IMG submission 120480) | Permafrost microbial communities from Stordalen Mire, Sweden - P3-2 metaG (Illumina Assembly) | ecosystem: Environmental > Terrestrial > Soil > Wetlands > Permafrost | place: Sweden: Stordalen...
CAACTTTTCCAGCGCTTTTCGGAAACCGTCCATGCGGGTCTTTTGATCGTTAAGTTATTGTGACGACTACAGTTGTCTACGCTGTAGCCACATCGGGAAACATAACTCTTAATCAGTAGGTTGAAGGTTCGATTCCTTCCGCGCTCACCACTTTAACGAAAGGAGCATCTGAATAGCTTCCGGCTTTCAGCCCTTGGAGAACACCTCTTTTGCGACCATGATGGCGCTCATTGCGTTCGGCCAGCCTGATAAAACGCCAGATGCGTGATGACCTCAATCAATTCCTCCTTCTTGACGCCATTCTGCACGGCATAGCCCAGGTGAAACCGCAACTGATCCGGACGATTCATCGCGACCAGCGCCGCCACGGTGGCTAGACTACGGTCGCGCTTGGAAAGCTCCGGGCGCTCCCATACTTCTCCGAAAAGTACGCGATCTGTTAGATCAACCAGCTTTGGGGCGAAGTCACCGAGCATCTTCTGCGCAGCTGTCGGTTCTTTACTCATCCTGGTTACTCCTTTCACGTTCAATTCTCGAAACCGGTCGCACGCCTGCTCCCGTCCGTCCGCGCATACTGAACGCGACTTGATGTCTAGCTCGCGCGAACATCGTTCCGAGCTGCAGCCCATGAATGCCCAGCCCTAGATTTCAACCCCATATAACACCTCGGCATTCGTTCCAATTTCTTAGCGGCCCACCATTTTTTGCAGCTCTTCGGGATACCGGGCGCCTTGTGCCGGAATCTTTGACGCTGCGACCTTCAGTTCACGGAGATCATCGGGCGAGAGTTGGACGTCAGCGGAACCGATGTTTTCTTCGAGGCGATGGAGCTTGGTAGTGCCCGGGATGGGCACGATCCACGGTTTCTGTGCAAGCAGCCAAGCGAGCGCGATCTGCGCAGGTGTCGCTTTCTTCTGTCGCGCGAATCTGCCAAGCAGATCCACAAACGCCTGATTCGCTTTTCGGTTTTCTGGCGTGAAGCGCGGGACGATGTTGCGGAAATCGCTCTTGTCAAACTTCGTATCTTCGCTGATCTTGCCCGTGAGGAAGCCTTTACCCAAGGGGCTAAATGGAACGAATCCGACCCCGAGCTCCTCCAGAGTCGGTATCACCTCCGCTTCAGGCTCCCTCCACCAAAGTGAGTATTCGCTCTGGAGTGCAGTAACTGGCTGCACTGCATGCGCTCGGCGGATGGTCTGAACTCCTGCTTCAGAGAGTCCGAAGTGCCGGACCTTGCCCTGCTGTATCAGCTCTTTCACAGCTCCCGCAACGTCTTCAATCGGCACGTTGGGATCAACGCGGTGCTGATAAAACAAGTCGATGACATCAGTCTTGAGTCGCTTGAGCGAGGCCTCGGCGACTTCCTTGATGTGCTCCGGCCGACTGTCGAGCCCGGCCTGTTTGCCGGTTGTCGGATCCAGCTTGAACCCGAACTTGGTTGCGATCACCACTCTTTCGTGGAACGGAGCAAGAGCTTCACCCACGAGCTCTTCATTCGTAAACGGGCCGTATACTTCCGCAGTGTCGAAAAATGTGACGCCGCGTTCCACGGCTGCGCGAATAACCGAGATCATCTCCTGCTTGTTCCCAGCTGGACCGTAACCAAAGCTCATTCCCATGCAGCCGAAGCCGAGAGCAGACACCTCAAGATTGCTTTTTCCAAGCTTGCGTTTCTTCATTAAGTTTTCCTTTCAAATTCGACTAGCCGAGAAGCGAGAGTGCTTATTCATCGTTCATTCAGATCTGAGAGAAGCCATATCGATAGAGAAGCGGTACTTCACGTCTGACTTGAGCAGTCTCTCGTAGGCTTCGTTGACCTTCTGGATTGGGATGACCTCGACATCGGCGGTGATGTCGTGGTGTCCACAGAAATCGAGCATCTCCTGGGTTTCGGCGATGCCGCCGATGTTCGAGCCCGAAAAACTGCGACGCCGCGTGATCAGCCCGAAGGCAGAGACGGCAAGAGGCTTCGCCGGCGCACCCACGATCGTTAAGTTTCCGTCGCGGCGGAGCAGGTTGAGATAGGCGTTGATGTCGTGGTCGGCAGAAACGGCATCGAGGATGAAATCGAAGCTCTCGGTGGGCTTCTGCATCTCGTCGGCATTGCGCGAGACCACGACTGCATCGGCGCCAAGACGAAGCGCGTCCTCCTTCTTATTCGGTGAAGTCGTGAAGACAACTACTTGGGCGGCGAGCGCATGAGCGAACTTCACGGCCATGTGGCCCAGGCCGCCTAGCCCGATTACGCCAACTTTTTTTCCCTTCGTGACGCCCCACCGGCGCATGGGCGAGTAGGTGGTGATTCCGGCGCAGAGCAAAGGAGCAGTTGCGGCGAGGTTCAAATTCGAAGGAACGCGCAGAACGAATTTCTGGTCCACGACAATGCTCTCGGAGTAGCCGCCATAGGTGACGCCTCCCAGGTGCTTGTCCGGCATATTAAACGTGAGTGTGAGGTTCGGGCAGAACTGCTCAAAGCCAGCCCGACACTCGGGACAGGTGCCGTCCGAATCGACCATGCAGCCAACTGCGGCGAGGTCGCCCGGCTTGAACTTCGTAACAGCGCGGCCGACCTTGGTGACGCGACCGACAATCTCGTGGCCCGGAACAATCGGATACACAGTGGGCATAAATTCGCTCCACTCATTCCGCACGGAGTGAAGATCAGAGTGGCAAATACCGCAGAACAGTATTTCGATCTGTACGTCGTGTTCGGTTGGTTCGCGCCTCGGGATCGTGCTAAAGGCGAGCGGCGATGTCGCGCTGGCAGCGGAGTAAGCTTTGGCGTTTCGCATGTACTTAATTTAGATGATCGCCGCGTGCTACGGTATGCAAAACATGCCGTTGTGCATGCAAATTACGCCAGCAACCTTTGACGCATTAGAATCCTTGCCGAGACTCGGCGATCACCGCAGAAGTTCATGGAAACATCGGAGTCCGTCCTTACGCACCGAAGATGACAATCTGCTGTCGACGGAAGAGAGCAAAGAGCGTCATCTTCTCAGAGTACGGGAGCGTGTGAGGTAGGAAAAAACCGCTGTAGAGCTATCTAAACTCTTTGCTTGGCGATGACGAGTTTACAAGGCATCGCGTATTCTTTGTACCACTGAGTGCCAATCGCCTCCTGCTGTTTGCCGGAAGAGTCGCAGGCTCGGATACCAAAGGCACTCGTCGCCCGTTTGCAGCGATCGCCAATCTGCCGCGAACGGCAGCAGAACAAATGTGGGAATCCCAACGCGCCCGCGAGATGGGCAGTCGAATTGTCGATGGTGACCACCAGGTCCAGCGCTGCAATTTGTGCCGCAAATAAATCGATGTTTGCGAATTGATCAACTGAGAGATCGATCAAAACCGGCGCCGCTGCCGCTGACGCCTGCTTTTCTAACGATTCACGATCTCCATATTGCAGGCTAATCCAGCGAATATCGGGTCGCGCAAATAACGAAGCAAAGAGAGATAGCTCAACGGATCGGGAGCGGCCCGTCTTGCGATTGTTCGTATGCCAAGCCAGCCCGATCAGGCGGCGACCATCGGCATAACGGGCGCGGAATGTCTTTCGCGCAACCGGATCAGGAATGAGGTAGGGCGCGGCGGCAAAAGAAGCGCGATTTTTTCGGAACAAACGCGGCAAACTCCCGCTGGGCAAATGCGCAGAAAAGTCCACCTCCGCCGCCGGCTCTTGAGATCGCAGATCTTCCTGCGCACTAAGTCGGCTAGAAATCACTTGCACGTCGGGAAACGAACGAGCGAAGAGCGGCCTCAGCCGCGAATCGCACTCCAACAGGCAAGAATTGTTTATGCTCACCACGTCCGGGATAAGTCCGGCAAACATGATTTCGTCGCCGACACCCTGCTCTCCCCAAATCAACAAACGTCCTGTGGCGAGCTTGGCGCCCGACCAGAGCGGTTGCGGATAAGAACGCATGGGCGTTACGTGTTCTTTGCTCTGCCAGCGCCGTTCGTAGTTGCGCCAGCCTGTGCTGAATTCGCCGCGAAATAATTGTGCCAGCGATTCGCCGAAAGCGGCTTCAGCAAAATCTGATTGCAAAGCCAGGGCTGCTCGGTATTGGGCTAATGCCGCATCCATATCGCCCAAGGAGTGAAAAATCGTGCCAAGGCTGTGCCAGGCCTTGGCGTAATTGGGTTGCGAAATTAATACCTTTTCATAACATTCCTTAGCCGCTTCCAGCCTGCCCTGCGACTGGAAGACGTTTCCCAGATTATGAAGGGCTTCGTATTTTCCCGGATTTAGGGCCAGCGCCCGCTCGTAAGATCCAATCGCTGGCCGCAGTGCGGACCCAGGTTCAACGAGCCAGGAGTTTCTCATCGCCCTGCAGGCGAGATGGAGCGTCGCAGCGAGGAAAACCGCACACCGATTTCTGAGACCACACGAAGAAATTCTTTGGACTTACTGACGTTACAAACGCTGGCGTGCTTCCGCTGTCAGATTTCTCGACTCGCTGGTCACGGGCCGCCGCATGGACAACTGATCGGCTCCGATCGGCGGACGGCGCTCGACCGTGCCGATGACCGGCGCCTCATCCATGCCATCAGCATATGCCATCGAAGCAAAACGTTGTTCGCTGCACATGCGATTGATCATCCTTTGCTGCCGCAGATTGAGCACGGCGTGAGGGAGAATGGGAAAATTGCGGAACATCCATATCAAGTATAGCCGCTGAAGAAAGGATGGCATCACGTAACGCGGACCAATGGGTGTCTGTACCTGCACCACACCGGCCGCCAGTTTTTCAATTAACATACCTGGGCCCACCTCGGAAGCTTAAATTGGCCAGAGCAATTCTAGGGCCGCCATTATTGCAGGAGCGCACTGCAATGGGAAGCCTTTTCCTAAGATTTTCGAATATATTAATCCAATCGTGAATGTGCATTCCACTCGACGAGGCAAGAACGGGAATTTTTTCGGGAAAGTGCCCTGAAATGGCGCGGAATTCGATCAGACCGCGGCTTCGGGCAGAAGATCCATGCGTCGGATCCGGGCGGCCACGCCAAACGCTGAACCCTCTTCCTCGACTCGAACGATTGTAGCCTGACAGCAGACCCAGCATTTCTCGCCCGCAGTGAGTTCCGGCGGAAGAATCAAAACCAGTTCTACGTCCGAACCCTTTTCCATGCGCGAAGTCGTATAAAGAAAAACTCCGTTGGCGCTGACATCGCGGGTCTGGGCGGTCTGATCGGCGCCCTGCGGTGTTCGCACCCGCGCGGGAACGCGCGAAGGAATTCTAGTACCGGCGCGGCGCTCTGTATCGATCTTCATGGCTGGCGAACTGCCCAACTACTCTACACCAAGGCGGGAAATTGGACGAGACGTTCCGGCAGGCGTCGAGAAAGGAAAGTTCCGATATGGTCGAAATCTCGGTTCGTTCGCGATTTGGTGGGCGGACGGACGCCGTACCCTTCCCTACCCGCCCGAACCTGTTTGCAGCTAGCTTCTAGATAATAGGCCGCTTGCTGCGAACCGCGGGGACTACAAGAGCCTGCTCTATGGTAGGCACGTTGGTTCCGCGTAGCTTGGCTTCCACCTCGTGGAGCTTATCGGTTGCGGAGGTCTGATAGTAGGCCTGCACCAGCAATTCCATGCTGAAGGGATCGTCTTGATCCTCTTCGAGGGGTGCGATCGCGTCCTGATACTTCTTCTGGCTCATAAGCAACGCGCCGGCAGCGCCCTGATAAGAACTCTGAATCACGCGGTTGCGGCTGCTGTTGGCCAGAGATTCGAGTTGTTGCAGCGACCCGTCGGCGAGAGCATGGTTGCCAGCGCTGGCGGCCCGCACAACGCGATTGCGCAGGATGCGCGACATCTCTTCATCGCGATCGGAAGGAGAAATGACCGAGTGACGATGGAGCGCGTCTTCGGCTGCCTGCAGATTTCTTAACGCGACGGTGTCGTCCTTCTGATACTCCGCCAATTGACGGAGGGCCTGCGATTCCTGTAAGCCTTGTTCCTTGGCGCGGGCGGTTGCCGCGATCACCAGATATTCCCTGTCAGCTTCCGCGATTCTTCCCTCGCGCACATAAGTCATCGCCTTCTGCATGCTGTAAGTCAGGCGGTCGGCTTCATTGTGAGCGAAGCGGATGGCCTTGTCATATTCAATACGGGCCTGCGCCTGATTGCCCATGAGAGCGTAAGTGTCGCCCAGACCGACCTGCGAGGTCACGAAATCCGGATCGATCTTGAGCGCAGCGCGATAGTGCGCAAGGGATCCCTCGAAGTTGCCCGCCATGCGCAGCAGTTCCCCGTAGGAATCTTGCGGATTCGGTTCCTTGGGAAGCAGAGCCACATAGCGATCCATAGCCGCAAACGCCGTAACAAATCTCCGGTTGCGAGCCTCGGCATAGGCAAGATCGTTCAGAGCAGGTGGGAAATTTTTGTCGATGGCCAGAGCTTTCTCCATCATGCGCTGGGCTTGGTCCGGTCCGTTTTCTCCCATTAGCCAGTTGCCAGCAAGATAAAACAGGTGCTTATCGTGGGGATACATCTCCAGCATGTCATTCATGGCAGAGATGCCGCCGAGAAAATCTCCTTCTTGCACTTTGGAAATCCAGGCAACCATTAGCTGTTCGCCCGGCGTTGCCTTCGGCGCGAATTCTTTGGCCTTGGCGCGCGCGTGGCTTACTTCCACAGGATTGGAACTGTTGAAAGCGATCCAAGCCCAGGCGACGGCGAGAGTGGGATCTTCTTTGACGGCCGCGCGCCAATCGTCATTGCAGCGCTCCAGATAAAGATTCTCGTAATCAATCATTCCCTTCGCGTAGAGTTCGCGCGCCTGGGAGGATTGAGTAGTTACAGGCAGGCTGGTCGTTGCGCCCTTTTTGAGGTGATGCGCATAAAGCGGAGCGGATACATAGACACCGAAAATTAAGACGGCGCTAATTCTCATGAAATGACTACTCATTCCAGACGGGTTGCGCATGCTAGATCTCCGAAACAAAGCTTTATGAGGTGCGCTTACAAACAGAGGGTAACATCGGCGTAACTAGGCAGCGAGGTGACGAAAGACGTTGGACGGATGACGAGGGCTGGCCTTGTGACGCCCGACCCGGCGCTATCGACGAAAAAAAGCCTCTGCCGTGGCGCGGCAGGGGCAAATCACCGTACGTCAGGTTAGAAAAGTATCTTCAAACCTAACTGCATGTTGAACGCTTCGCCGGGGCCGATCCCAGGGGCTCCATTGAAGTCGCCAATGGTATCGGTAATAGCGCCACTGCCGGGACTGGTGGCGCCGACGCCGGAAGCGAGATTGATGCGATTGAAGACGTTGAAGAGCTCCGCGCGGAACTGGGCGTGGAAGCGCTCAGTGATCGGAATGTTCTTGAACACGGACATATCGACATCGGCGAAACCGGGACCGTAAATCTGGTTGCGACGCAGGTCGCCGCCGAAGACGTTCGGTCCGGAGCAGGAACCGGGTGCGCCGCCGTCCGCTACAGGCAGACAGAACGCAGCCGGGTTGATCCATTGCACTCCGGTGAACGCCGCAGTCTTCACGAAGCTGTGCGACACACCGGCAAATGGGTCGCCGATAATGTCATATCCGGTGCGGACTTCATCCAGCGGCTGGCCGCCGTGGAAGGTCATTAGACTGTTGATCGACCATCCGTGCGACAGCCACTTCGGGCCGTGCTCGGATCCAGGAATGTCCCAGGTAAGAGTCGCCGAGAGATTCTGCCGGGTATCGAAGTCGCCGTTGCCGTACTCGGCTTTCAGATTGGTGCTGTCATACGGCAGAGCGCCTCGATAAGCTGAAACCTCATCCAGTTCGTGCGCCCATGTATAAGCAAGCGTTGTAGTCAGCCCGTGCCAGGCCCGCAGCCGCAACGTGCTCTGCAACGAATTGTAGTTGGAGGTGCCGATGCTGTTGAGCTGATTAACTCCTCCAAAGTTCGGGTATTGCGTTGAAAGCTGGCCGAATTGATTGATGTCCAGCATAATCGAGAGCTTGCGGCCTTCGCTGCCCACATAGCCCACCTGCCACACAGCCATACCGTTCCCGAAGCTCTTCTGGACGTTCAGGTTGTAGTTGAAAAAGTACGGCGTGCGGAAATTCTGGCTGACCGAAAAGACGTCGTAGACGGAAGTGCCGCAGTTCGGATCGGTAGCGACGTTACCGGTGATGCAGGTCGAAACGCCAGGAAACAAAGCCACGCCCGGCTGCCATTGCGTGTTGGTCAAGCTGTAGGTGGAAACCGGATGCGGACCGGCTGGATTGTCCTCGAGTCCGTCGGCGTTATTAGGGGGACGGAAATCGAGGAACGGATTCATGTTGATCTGATCGTAGAAAACTCCGATACCGCCGCGCACCACCAAATCTTCGTGGCTGGTGGGTTGATAAGCGAAGCCGAGGCGTGGGGCAAAGTTGTTTTTGTCCGGGGGAAAGATGCTGCTGATGCCATTACCCTGGATCTTGATTTCACCCGCATTGGCGTCGAATACTGCAAGGTCCTTGGTTCCGTTATGCAGCGGACCGAAGTAGTCCCACCGCAGACCCCAGTTGAGGTTGAATCTGCGGGTGACCTGCCACGCGTCCTGGCCGAAGAAATCGATGCCATTGACTACGATTTTTCGTTCCGCATCGCCGACCGCAATGCCTCCGGACTGAATATCGCCCGCCAGGAAATCCGCGAGAGCGAAGATGTTGGGATCGACAGCGCCCAAAGCGTTCGTGCAGCCCGTGGCAGTTGGATTCGCGGTGCAATACGTCGCCCACGGTCCTTGCGAGCCGTCAAACACGAACTTACCCAGCGACTTGCGGAAGTAAAATTCGTCCACATGGCCCTGGCGGAACTCGCCGCCAAAGCGGAACTGATGCTTGCCGATGTTGTAAGAAACTATGTCGGCCAGCATTCCGGTGATGTCGTTCCGGCCTTCAGGAGCCGTGATTCCGACCTGCTCGAAACCGTTGATGACAATATTTGGAGCGCCCAGAATCGGCTGGCCATTGATCAGCGCATCCGGGCTGAGATCGAGACCGTAGGACGCTGTGTTGAAACTGTGGTTGGCGTCGTTGAACACCTGATTGAAATAGTTCACTCCAAACAGAAGCTGGTTTGTCATGCGCGGTGTAAGAACAGAATTCAGCGTAATGGCGTAGTTGTAAACGTGGATCGGCGCCTTCTCGAAGTAGTACGACAAGTTCGAACTTGCCGTCGCCAAAGCCGCGCTTCCGCCGAGCGGCGCAATCTGGTCACCTTGTCCGCCAAACCATCGGGCAGAAAGATGTTCCTTGTCATTGAAGTTGTGGTCGAGTTTGATTACGCCGTTGTAGCTGTACCCAATGGAAGGATTAGTAGCAAAATAGTTATCCGGCTGCGCGGGCAGATTGTTGATGTAGCTGGGCCAGAAGTTCGCCGCCATCTGCTGCGAGATCGGGCTCTCTGGGATGCCGTTCGCGGCGAGCAAGGCAAGCGCGTCATTCTGATAGGCCTGAGAAGGCTCGGTATTGAGCCCGGAGAGGCCGATGGTATATTTTTGCCTCTCGAACGTAACGAACCAGAATGTCTTGTCCTTAAAAATCGGGCCACCGAGCGAGAAACCATAATTCTCATTGCGCAGGGGAGGCTTGGCATGAGAGACGTCGGCCGGGAGCGTGCTGGGATTGAAGAAAGGCGAGGCCGCGCCGAATGCAGTGTTGCGGTTGAAATAATACACGCTGCCATGAATGTCGTTGCTGCCTGACTTCAGTACCACGTTCACGATGCCGCCGGCGTTGCGTCCGCCTTCGGCGGTGGATTGAGTTTGGGCTCCAAACTCATCGATGGCATCGAGCGGCATGATCACGCCCGCAATGCCGGACACACCGCCCTGGTTTACCGCAGGAATGTTGTGCCAGAAGTCATTGTTGTCGACGCCGTCGATCTGCCAGTTCATCTGGTTGGCGCGAGTGCCATTGAGTGAACCGAAGCCGCCTACGGAGTATCCACCGTAGCCGGGTTGGACTGCCGCAAATTGGGTGAAGTCACGCCCGTTCATGGGAACGTCTTCCACTGCCTCGGTGGTAAGAGTATTGTCTTGCGCCGCGGTCGTAGTATCGAGCGACAAAGCGGCGGCCGAGACTTCCACAGAGGTCCCTGCGGATCCAACCTTCAGCTTGACCGGCAGCGTGTAAGCGCCGCCAGCGGTTACTTCAATTTTTTCTACTGTAACCGGAGTGAAACCTGCTGCGCTGACCGTGATGGTGTAAGTTCCCAGACCCAAGTCCTGAAAGGAAAACTGGCCATCACTTGTTGTGGTGGCGTCGTGAACCACCCCCGTCGCATTATCGGTAGCCTTGACGCTAGCGCTGGGAACCACCGCTCCTGTGGGATCGGTCACAGTGCCGTTGATCGAGCCGCGGAACGTCTGCCCGAATGCGCTGGCCGCAATTAGCATGACTGCAAGAAATAAGACCAAACCAATGTCGCATATGCCTCTCCATTGTCGCCCTCGATGTGAAGTCGATTTTTCGGGCTTGACGATCGCCCCGAGCCAAGTCCTGGTAGGAACATAAGAAGGCACTTTTTGAGCCAATGTAAATTTTCTGTAACTATATGTATTCCAATAAGTTGTAAGAAGGAGGCGGGGGTAAGGAGATACGAGAATACGGACTTTACTGTATTGAAATATGGAAAGGTGTATGAACTAGCTGTGAAGGAGAATTTTAGAATCGGTTTTTCCGATGCGCCCACGTAAAACTTTCAATACAAAAGGTTTGTGTCGGCGGACGCAGTTCGCGCTTAGAAGGTGAACGAAACGCCGCCGCGAACAGAACGTGCGGTCTGGACAAGATAGACGGTTTGACCGTCTTGAGCGAGGACGGGAACGTAGCCTTGCGCCAGGAGATTGCGCACGTCGATGATAGCTTCTACGTGGCCGCCCAAGTTGGGGATGGGCTGGCGGATAAAAATGTTCAGGAAAGGATCACTTTGTCCGATCGAAGCGTTATACATGTCGACCGGGGTGAGAGCTGGGCCATTCACCCAGCGATAAGAAGCGATCCAGCGCGTATGCGTGTGCGCTGTTGTTCCGCTCAATTTCGCAGCAACCGTATGACGGCGCTGAGTTGTCAAGTATTGCTGAACCTGTTGAAGGGACACATCTGGCTGCGACAGATTGAGAACACCGCCATAGGCGCAGTCGATGGTGCCGGTCAGATCATTGGAAAACTTGCGCTGTAGCACGAACCTAAGTCCGCTGGTATCGAGAGTGTTGCCGCCATAAGTGAAGGTACCCGAGGAAACGTCGGGTAACAGGAATCCGCCGGCAGTGGCGGGCAAACCGGTACCGAGCAGCGCAGGATCGTCCACGCGGTCGGAGTAGGCAGCGACTTGAATCTTGTTCTTTCCCACACGCCGCGAGAGGCTTACTTCGTTATGGTGAGCGCTTTCGATTCTGGGAGTGAAATTGAGCAAGCTGATGCGAGGATTGGATTCACTGAGGTCAGCCGGAGAAGAATCAAATCCCTTCTCTGCCCGCGGATCGGGACGAGACGTGGCATAGTCATACTCGAGAACAGTGTTGGGTGTGACTTGAAGATGAGCCGAGCCGTAGGGGCGAAACGCGCTTGCATGTCCAAGGAATTGGACAGTTTGAAGCTCACTGCCGAATTTTAATTCCAGGACATCGGCGACTGTGAAGTCGTCCCCTGCAGAAAGGGAAAGCCCCTGCAAGGCGGCATTATGCAGGCTGGGATCGGTCGGAGAAAAACGGCGCACCGTGACACCTAGCGTGGGCGCGGAACCATCGTCCAATCGATTGGAAAAAGTTGTGCGCAGCACTCCGGCAGGCACAGTATTGCCGCTATAGCCTACTTCACCACTGAAAGCGAGTTGTCCCTCGGAATAGATCGAGCGCTCCAGAGTAAAGCCGGTATTCATGTCGGACCCGGTGCCGTAACCGCCCACAGCTGAACCGGCTAGAAACGAGAGAGTGCCGCTCAAACTGTGGCTTTGCTTTTCGGCGGGGTCCGCGATCCCATTGGAAATGGGGTCATCCAACACGCGCAGAATTGGCCGGTTCGCCACTGATCGCAGAGTCCACTTCCAGTCATCATCATCCTGAACGGGACGGATCGGGCCCAACTGCATGACGCCCAATAAAGTGCTCAAAGTCACGTTGACGTTAAGGCTGGCGCCGGGGCGAAGTCCGACTCTTTCGCGCCATGCGGGCAGAAAAGAAGGCGCTGTAACTTTGAGGGAGTAGAAACCAGGCAGTAGCCCGGTAGCTGTATAGAAACCGGCTCCGTCGGTGAAAACGGTCAGGGTGCGATTGGCCGCGCCGAGGATCTGCACGACCGCTCCCATCTGCGGAGTGCCCGAATTACTTCGGACATATCCCGAGATCGCTCCCGGCTGCTCGGCAGCCCAAACGGGAAGCGACAATCCCAGCAGGATAGTCCAAGTTCCGAGGCTACGAAATTTCAGGTTATGCAGTCTCACTCCACCCCACCCCCTGGGGGAGAATCGCAGGGAGTTATTGTTCTTTCCGTGGTACTCCACGGCCGTATTATTCCACGGCAAAGAGCGCCGACGGATTCACCGTTTGTTTCGAGACGTTGTCGTTCACCTTGATTTCGATCTTGTACGTGCCAGGCGGCAGGTTGGCGGCCACGATCGATTTCTGCAGCGTTACCTGTTCGCCCACGTTTCCCATGGTATCGGTCGTTTCTGTTTTCTGAACCACTTGCCTGTTGGTTGCGAGGTTAGTGATGTCGTACTCGAATGTGGCGGAAGGCTTGTGCGTCTTCTCATCCACGCCGAGATTATAGACCTGCATCCAGAAATTCAACTTGGGATCTTTGTCCCTTTTAAAGAGGGCTGGCTTGCCGTCGGCCGGCGCCACGCGTGGCCGGACTTTGGTAGTTCCGATCACGAACATTCCAGTACCGATGTCCTTCGTGGGAACTGGTTCCATCACGTCGGCAACCACCAGAGTCGAAGTGGAAAGCTTGTCGTCGGAAAATTCGGGAACCTTGATGCTGCGGCTCCAAACCCCTTTGCGGTCGCCATTCACGTCTTTCACCGCAACATAGAGCTTGTACAATCCCGGGCGCAGCGGTACGGCCTTGGTATAAATGGAGGAATTTTCGGCTGTGCGGGGAAGAAGCTCAGCGGGGACATCTACCTGCACGGGATCTTCAAAAGTCTGGACCACTTTGCCGGTCAGCGTGGTCAAGCGAGCAAAGATATTCACCGTACCGCGTTGGATGCCGTCTTTATTCACGAAAGTGATGTCGCGATTCTTCAACTGAATCGCGATCGGCACCAGAACGGTATCACTCGTCACTTTCACGAAGTCCGTGCGCACATCAAACGGCATCGGATTCAGGATCATCTTGGAGTTCACTTCCTCCTCGAGATCCGCAAATTTCACTTTAGGAGCGGCCTGCAGTTTGGCGAACTGCTCCAGGCGGTCGAACTCTTTAGTCTGGAGCGTAGCGCTCTCAGGTCCCATGCCCAGGCGCTCTAATCCGCTTCCCTGGAAACGTTGGGATTTATTTGCCATTCCCATCTGCTCATAAAGGGTCAGTCCGGCGTTGGGGGTCATGAGCAGTGCGTCTTTCTCAGAACGGTCCAGAGTCATGTGATAATCGCCGCACATGCAAGTGTCGACGAACTCCATGATAACTTCCTGGCCGATACCCTCGATGTAACGATAGCGCCAGTCCTCAAAAGGAAAAGTCGAGGTCTCGCCGCCGCCCTCTTCCATGGGGCGTTCGTAGGTTCCACCTGAGGGATGCGAATCGATTTCATCGGGCTTGCCGAAAACGATGTACATTCGTCCGCGATCGGTTTTCCATCCCGGTATACCTGCGGCGAAGTGCTCGTTCGCATACGCGATGCGCTGGTAGTGCTCTTCCTTGTATTCGTTCTCTTCAGTGTCGGGCGTGGGGTCGCGCCGCTGCCAGAAGGCCTCAATAAAATTATCGCGCTCCTCGTCGTTGCTCAACTGCTTAAACGCTGCGCGTTCCTCGTCGGTGATGATCCAGACGACGTCTTCTTCCAGCCATTTTTTATAAGGGCGGCTTAATTCTTGTTTGAGAGCGCGCTCATTTTTCTTTTTCTGTTTCTCGTTGGTAGGACGCTTCAGCGGATCAACGGCGTCAGGCTTGGCTTGCGCGGCGGGTTGGGTTTGCGCAGCATCTGTCTGCGCTGCCACCGCCGTCGGCTGGGCCGATGCGGGCTGGACTTGAGCGGGAACGGATTTCTGGTCCGCCTGGTCCTGAGCGACGGCGCTAACACCGCCGACGACCACCAGACCTGCGGAAACGAACAGAATTCTAAGAAGAACCTGTGAATCTACCCGGAACATGAGAGGGACTCCTGCCAACACAACTAGTCTTGCCATTTTAGGCCGTTCGTCCTATGAAAGCAAGGTTAAGTCTGCCCGGAGAATCAACGAAAACAAAGCTGGAACTGTATTTTTTAGAGGCTGCCTCTGCCGGCGAGTTGCCCAAGCCCACGAAATGTTATCGCAGCGGGAATCTTTAGATTTCCCTATGCGTCGGCGTCGCCCTGGCCTGAGCCGGCTTGCCCTGGGACCGTACAGGATTCCTCGGCAAGATCCGTTCCGGCTTCGCTTTCGGGTGCTTCCGAATTCTGAAAAGCGGGCGCAGATCAGGATCACTGCCAAACGGGATCGCAGTCGGGCTATAATAAAGCGTTCCGGGGCAGTACCTATCATGTCCCACGCTACGGGTCTCGTTCACCTCGCATCATCATGCTTGCTTACGGGAACTTTTTCGGGGCAAGGATCGTAACAGAGGGTGTGTATCCTTAACTCTAAGCGAGCAGCAAGGGTCAATTTGCTCTAGAAAAAGGTTGCGTCAAACGGGGCCTTCCGTGGGAGATAAATCGCCCGGGTTTAGACGGGAATCATGAAACCTTGGAAAAAAATCGTGATCGGAGCCGGCATTGCGGTTTTACTTGCAATTATTGTCGGCTTTACCGTTCATCAAAGCAGCAAGAATGTAGCAACTGTACAAACGGGGAAAGTGCAACGGCAGGATCTGGCCACGGTGGTAAGCGCTTCGGGTGAGATCAAACCGAAGACTTACGTCAACGTCGGCGCGAACGCTTTCGGCAAGATCACCCACCTCTACGTAAGGGAGGGCGATCATGTAAAGAAGGGTCAAATGTTGGCGCAACTGGAGAACGTTCAGTCATCGGCCGATGTGAACGCCAACGAAGCTTCCCTGCAGGCCGCGGAGACCGATGCACTCGCCGCCGATGCCGCGCTGAAGACATCGGAGGCGGACCTGCAGCGCGCCCAGGCTGACTACGACCGCAATAAGCTGGACTGGGAGCGCACGCAGAATCTGTACAAAGATGGGCTGATTTCTAAGTCTGATTTCGACAGCCGCAAGAATGCGTGGGCCACGGCCGACTCGGGGTTGGTACAGGCGCAGGCTCGGGTGGCGCAGGCCAAAGCGCAAACCGATTCCGCCAATAAACACGTAACGCAAAATCGCGCGAACTTGACCCGCGTGACCGACGTATTGCAAAAGACGAGCTACAACGCACCATTCGAGGGCGTAGTTACAAATTTGCCGGTGCGAGAGGGCGAAACGGTGGTCATGGGCATTCAGAATGCTCCGGGCAGCACGCTGATGACGATCGCCGACATGTCGATTATTACCGCCGAAGTGATGGTAGACGAGACTGACATTGTGAACGTGCGTCTCGGACAGTCGGCCGAGATAACGATCGATGCGATTCCGAAGAAGGTTTTTCATGGAACGGTTTCCGAGATTGGCGACAATGCGATCGTTCGCTCCAGCGGAGTTTCCACGTCGCAGCAGGCAACCGCCAGCGAGGAAGCTAAAGATTTCAAAGTCGTCGTGAACGTCCAGGACGCCCCGCGCGATCTTCGTCCCGGACTCTCAACCACGGCCAAGATTACGACCGCAACCCGAAATAATGCCCTGGCACTGCCCATCCAGGCGCTGACTTTGCGCACCAAGGAGCAGATCGAGCAACAAAATAATCCGCCGGGTTCGGTCCACGCCGCGGCACCTGTAGCCAAAGAAGCCGCATCGAAGGGAAAGAAAGACGATGCCTTGCAGGGAGTTTTCGTCATCCGTAATAAGAAGGCGGTGTTCGTTCCAGTCACGACCGGGATTACTGGAACTACGGATATTGAAGTGCTCGAGGGCCTGAAAGAAGGGGACGAAGTAATTACCGGGAGCTACAAAGTCTTACGAACTTTGCGCCCAGGAAGCAGCGTGAAGATCGATAACAGTGTGCCCAAGAAAGAAGACGAAGAGTCATAACCTTAGCCGGGCTGGTACGTCCAATGGGAAGCCGGTAGAGGTCTCGAAATACGAAGTCTGGCAAAACGGAGCCTGTAGACAGCAGCCCTGAATCCATCGGTCGGAGAGGTCAGTGGAACCGTACCAGGAGAAAAAAATGGCAACCGCCGAAGTTATCAGTATGCCCACCACCGCAAATCTGGCGCCGCCGGAATCGTGCATGATCGCGGCCGAAGATCTTTGGAAGACCTACGACATGGGATCCGAGCAGCAAGTACACGCGCTGCGTGGAGTAAATCTTCGCATCCAGCGCAACGAGTATGTCGCTATCATGGGGCCTTCGGGATCGGGCAAGTCGACGCTGATGAATCTGATCGGCTGCCTGGATACGCCTTCCCAGGGAAAGTATTGGCTGAACAGCCAACTGGTGAGCGAGCTCGACGATGATGAACTGGCACGCATCCGCAACAAAGAAATCGGATTCGTGTTCCAGACGTTCAACCTGCTGGCCCGGGCCACGGCGCTGCACAATGTGGAATTACCGTTGATCTATGCCGGCGTTCCTACCGATGAGCGCATGGAACGGGCGAAGAAGTCACTTGCCGCAGTGGGCATGGAATCCCGCATGAGCCATAAGCCGAATGAATTATCCGGCGGTCAGCGACAGCGCGTCGCCATTGCGCGCGCTCTGGTCAATAAACCTTCGATCATTCTGGCGGACGAACCTACGGGCAACCTGGACTCACAAACTGGCGTGGAGATTATGGCGCTGTTTGACCGGCTGCACGCCGAGGGCAACACGATCATTCTGGTTACGCACGAAGGCGATATCGCAGAATATGCGCATCGCGTCATTCACATCAAAGACGGCGTTATCGCCAGCGATGAGAGCAAGGGACCTGGACAACGGAATTGAACTGATTCTTTCGGAACTTCCTACGCCCAGCCAACTGGCTGGGCTTTTCTGTGACACGTCGGTAAGGCAGTAAATATCGCAGTAAATGTCAAACAGACGCGGGCGGGCTGCGTCTCTTCAGGTAGTAGAAGCTTGCGGAATTGATTAAGGGTTGACTGTGTTGACCGCGGCTGAGTTGGCCGGAAATCCATGAGCGGCAATAAAGAAATTGTGGTCGTACATGTTGCGATACATGTGACCGGCAATCTCCGCGGCCTTAGGACCGAAAGTAGGACGCCCGCCCTCCAGGAAAACGACGACTACGACCCGGCCCACGCTGGTGTTGGCGTAAGAGGCGAACCAGCCGAAGCGGGTTCCGGCGTGAGAACAAGTTCCGGTTTTCCCCAAAATTTCTTCTTCGTTGAAGTTTAAGCGAAGGCTGCGGGCAGTGCCATACTGAACGGCTCCGGCCATGCCGTCAGAGAGTTCGGGAATCAAAGGAGCGATATCGAGCTGGCGCTTGATGCGCGGCTGAAAGCTCGCAACTTCTTCGGCAGTGGTGGGGTGCTGTAAGTAGTAAAGCGTGCCTCCATTCGCGATTGCCGAAACCATGGCGCCCAGTTGCAGCGGCGTCATGGAAACTCCTTCGCCGAAGGAGCACATCTTGCCAACCCCGCCCAGTTTCTCTGGAATCGCTTCGTCCGGATAGTTGCCCAGTTGTTCACCGGGAATGTCATAGCCCGCGAGTTCGCCAAGCCCGTATTGATGAGCGTAGTAGGCGACTTTTTCGAAACCCAGCTTGCGTCCGAGCGCTTCGAAGTAGGCGTTGTTGGAATGCGCGATCGCCGTGGTCAGGTTCATGTGGCTGCGTCCACCGAGCGCAACCTCGGTTTCCTTCGAGACCAAGCCTTCGCTCAACGCGGCCAGCGCCACTGAGAGTTTGATGGTGGAACAAGGCTGGGCGCCGCTCGAAAGAGCCAGCTTCTGATTGACCATGGCCAGCACCCGTCCGCTGGTCGGTTCAATCGCGACGACCGTGCCGTTCATGTTGCCAAGCGCATCAATCGCGGCCTGGCGCACGACAGGATCTTCGCCGGTCGTAATGTCGCCGGCGGCAATGCCTTCGGCGAACGAGCTCATGTGAAAGCGCTCATAATAGCGATGGCGGCGCGTCGTAACCGAAGCCCGCGTAAGGTTCGCGCTGCGGCTGCGCGCTAAGTGGTGCATGCGGCGTCGAGTACGCTGGGTTTCGCTGATCTTGCGGGTCGAAGTTTTCGACTTTGTCGAAGGGTGCGCGTTGGTATTGATGTCTACGCCCCAACTCATTCCAGCCAAAGGCAGGCAGGTGCTCACGGCCAGCAACAGACGAAGAAGGCTCTTCACAGTGGACACTTTTGATTCGCTCCCCGGCCGCTTCCCTTGTTCAATGGCGACGTTCAACCTGAGACGCTTCAAGCACTAATGATTCGATGCACGAACCATGCCACTTATTGGTAACTGCGCCGGACTACTCGACCGCATTGATATTACGGGACTTAGCGTCTGCTGGCAACGAAAATGTATGACTGCTTAAAAACTTAAGTGTTTCCTTAACTCGTTATAGAGCAAGGACATAGGCACCGATTACGGGGGTTCAGACCCCTTCAGTAATGCGTTACCTAGTTACTGCAAAGATACTTCTCACAAGGTGAAAGACTTTTATCTTCACCAAGCATTGCGCCTTCTGCCGCCGAATCCCAGTTTCTCTCAGCGCTCCCCTGTGCAAAACTTCTGGAAACTACATTACTTCGTTGCGCTTGCGCAGGAACGCGGGCACATCGAGGTCATCTTGCTCGAAGTTCTTCACGATAGCTCCCCGCAGGCTGTCACGCATGCTGTCGAGCGAAACCACATCACCCGCCAGATGATCCGAGGCACGCGCCATAGGTACGGGCACAACATCGTCCGCACACGAGTCTTCTGCCACGCTGCCCTCCGAAGTGGTCGACTCCATGATGTGCTTAGGCATGGAGGGGGGCGCAGGATCGTGCGATTGCCGTTCTTCGGAGAATTCCATGGCATCCTCATGTGCCGCGGCAAAGGACGTGCGAGTTTCATACGCGCGCGGCCGGGCGGAGGGAGCCTCGCGGAAACCGGTCGCGATGACGGTGATCTTCACCGCATCCTTCATCTTCTCGTCCAACACCGCGCCAAAGATGATGTTGGCATCTTCATGCGCGGCACTCTGAATGATGGAGCAGGCCTGCTGCACTTCAGCCAGTTTGAGCGATGCTGAACCGGTGATATTGATGAGGATGCCGCGCGCGCCATCGATCGCACCCGCCTCCAGCAGCGGAGACGCAATCGCTTTTTGCGCGGCCTCGATCGTGCGCTTTGAACCGCTGGCCGAAGCCGTGCCCATAACGGCATATCCCATGCGCGCCATAATGGTCTTCACGTCGGCGAAGTCGCGATTGATGATGCCGGGAATGGTGATGATGTCGGAGATTCCCTGCACGCCCTGGCGAAGAATATCGTCGGCAATGCGGAAGGATTCGAAGAAGCCAGCATCTTCGGCAACGGCAAGCAGCTTTTCGTTCGGAATCACAATCGTGGTGTCAACCGACTCCATCAATTCGGCGATGCCGCGTTCGGCTTGCGCCATACGGCGTTTGCCCTCGAACGAAAAAGGCTTGGTGACTACCGCAACAGTCAAAGCGCCCATTTCGCACGCCAGAGACGCGATAATGGGAGCGGCTCCGGTACCGGTGCCGCCGCCGAGGCCGGTGGTGACGAACACCATGTCGGCGCCTTCGAGGGCTTCGATGATTTTATCGGAATCTTCGAGCGCGGCTTTGCGGCCAACTTCAGGATTCGCGCCAGCGCCCAGCCCATTGGTCAGTTTCACGCCGAGTTGCAGTTTGACGGGCGCATGCGACATGCGCAGCGCCTGCAGGTCGGTATTGGCGGCGATGAATTCGATGCCTTCCACACCGGCGTCCATCATTCGATTGACTGCATTGCCTCCGCCTCCACCTACGCCGATGACCTTGATCTTGGCGTCGTTGCGGGCCTCTTCGTTGAAGCTGATGCGAATGCCTGAATCGTTTTTCATTTTTATCCACTCCCTTGAATTCAAGTTTCAAAGTTTCAGAGCTGCAGAGTTTCAGCGTCTTTGCCTTGAAACGTTGAAGCTTTGAAGCTTTGAAACTTTGAAACTTTGCCCTACGCTCCCTTACCGACCAATAGTGCTTTCAATCTCGATCCCCACCGATCTTCTTGCAGGCCACGCGCGACGCGGGCGCGTTGGCCATAGTTCACCATTCCGAGCACGGTGGCAAACTCCGGCTCGGACAGCGTTGATGGCATTTTCGCCAGCGGGGCCGGCCACGAAAGCCGGACCGAACGGCGCAAGACCGACTCCGCTACGTCGAAGATTCCGGGCAGCCGCGACGCGCCTCCTGTGAGCACGATTCCGGCGAGGCAAATATCGAACATGCCGCTCTGGCGCAAGTTCTCGCGCATCATTTCGAAAAGCTCGCGCGCGCGCGGCTCCAAGATTTCAGCGACCAGACGCTGCGGCATGAGCCGTGATGGACGATCGCCCACGGACGGAACTTCGACTTCATTGCCCTCTGGAATGAGAGTGACGATAGCGTTGCCGTATATTTTTTTGATCTTTTCCGCTTCCGCAAGAGGCGTGCAAAGGCCGACCGACAAATCGCTGGTAAAGTGATCGCCGCCAACCGGAATCACTCCTGTGTGAACCACGGCGCCCTGCTGAAAGACCACGAGCTCAGTCGAACCCGCGCCAACATCTGCCAGGCATACGCCCATTTCCCGCTCGTCATTGCGCAACACCGAGTCGGCAGCCGCCAGCGGTTCGAATACGGTGTCATCCACATGCACGCCTGCGCGATTGACAGCCGTAATCACGTTTTGGGTGGCACTGGTCGCCGCCGTTACCATGTGGACGCGAACTTCGAGGCGAGCCGCCATCATGCCTAGCGGGTCATGCACGCCGGCCTGATCGTCGAGGATGAATTCCTGGGGCAGCAGATGAAGAATTTCGCGATCGTTGGGCAGCGGAATCGCACGGGCGCGGTCGACCGCCTGCTTGATCTCATCGCGTCCGATTTCTCGCGGTCGCGTGCCCACGGTGATGCCGCCGTGGCTGTTAATGCCGCGAACATGCACTCCTCCGATGCCGACGATGGCTTGTTCGACCGCAGCGCCGGCGATGTCTTCGGCGGCTTCAACCGCCTTCTGAATCGCGGCCACGGCCTTGTCGAGTTCGACGATCACGCCTTTGCGCGAGCCTCTGGATTCGGCGACGCCATGACCCCGGTAGCGTAGGCCGGCATCAGTGAACTCCGCCATCAGCGCGCAGGTCTTGGCGCTGCCTACGTCGATCGCGGTGAGGAAACTTCCCTGCTGATTCGCCATCTTGTATGAAATCCCTCGACTTCAATTAATCTGAACTTGTATTGGACTGCTGCTTCGAAATTGCCGGACTCGGTTTCGGAATTGCCGGATGCGCGCTCGCTGTAGGAACCGACTGCTTTTTTGTTTCCGGATTATGGGCAGAAGTATGGACCAGCCCCGCATTCGTTTTGGGTCGCGCGGCCGCCTTCGCGGTCTTCTTTTGTGAAGTCGGGTTTCTTGAATTCGCTCCCCTGACCGTCTTCGTTTTAAGCTTTGCGGGTGTCGCGGTCTTTTTTGCCGCCTCCGAATTGGCATCAAGCTTTTTCTCATTCAACTCAAACGCCGGCTTAGGAACGGTGCGGTCATGCGGACCGATGCGTGTAATCAGCGCTGCCGGTTTCACGCCGGCAGCAGCGGCCGCTCGGGCCGCCGAAGCCGCCAGTGCCGGCTGCCTGGGCCTGCCTTCCATATCAGGGTTGACGATTACCTGGTTGTCGTAACGCAGGCTCACCGACTCCAACTTCTGAAATTGTTGCCGCCACTCCTGCACATGGCTTACGTAGGTTTTGTAGCGCTTCAGATATTCAGAAGATCCCAGCTCCACCAGCACGTCTCCGGCGGGGTCATTCACCCGGACCTTCAGGTTATCGAGATCAGACAGATCCACTTCACTTAAGTCCTGCGAATAGCGAGCGCCGCCCGCATCCAGATCCTTTACCAGTTCGTTGTAAGCTTTCATGCGCGGGGCGCGCGTGGAAAGAGGCTCGCCGGGATTCATTCCGACAATTACGGGAAAAGAATATTTGTGCTTTTGTGGCAATTCCATCAGCGTTCCGCCCGCGTCAATCAAAAAAATTCGCGGTCCCACACGAGCAAATGCCACCGGGGTGCGCTCGTGCACTTCGACTTTCAGGCGGTTGGGAACGAAGCGCATCACGCTGGCCGACTCCACCCATGGAATCTGTTCGAGTTGCGCCTTCTGCTGGGCCAGCGGAATGAAGAAAATGTTGCGTCCGATGTCGGCGCCCATCACTTCCATGATTTGCGCTTTGGTGACGTTCTGCATGCCGGTGACTTCGATGTTGTCGCTTGATTCCACGCGGAAGCGCCAGGAGCGTTGTCCGTATTCATACACAGCACCAGCTGCGACTGCCACGACGCATAGAATTGCCGCCGCGAGCGTTGCCCACAGCAGGCGACTGGCAGTCTTTTTGGGAAGCGAACTGCGACGGGCGGAGACGCGCTTTTGCCCGCGCAGGAATGGAGATTCCTCGTCGACATCCAGACCCATCAGGCGCGCGTCATCGATCTGCTCGCGCGCAGGCTGGGCGCTAGGTGGGTACAACTCCTCCTGCAAGATGGTGCCGCTGGACTTACGCGCCATCAGTTCAGGTCAGTTGTCGCCAAGGAATCGCTGAGCTTTTTCAATATAGCTGCATTTCTCGAATTGAGATAGAAAAAAAGAAAGAGAATTTGCATAGGCGGGAATCCGATTGGACACGAGCACTCGTGATTGGGCCGAAGGGCTGCGCGCTGGCCGAAACAATCGAGACGGCTGCCTACCGTGAGCGGTTCAACACGCAATCGAAATTAGATGGGACCAGCGGAATCGGTCTCAATCTGAATGGTTGGCGCTACTGGCATTTTGATCATTGGCATTTTGATGATTGGCATTTGCGGAATGTTCACACGGACGCGAGAACAAACCACCGGGGGCGGAAGAGGCTTGAAGACGACAGGAGCAAGAGCAGCGGACGCGACACGAAAATGAACAGCGCGGGCCGCAATCTCATTTTCCATCCGCGCGCGCCTGGCTTCCAATTTTACAAACTGAACTTCTGGGCGGACGGAGACTAGTTCGAAAGAGTCGGTCTCCCGCGGAGACTGCGCAGTCGTCGTTCGGCCCAGCATCGTCCGTCCTATCAACGACCGGCCCACGATTGTACTCTGGAGGCTCGCCAACGTCGTGGCCAACCGGCACGAAGCAGATTCGACGTGCGCCGTCAGTAGCTGGGTCTGGGCCAGAAACTGGTCGGCTTGCTCGGTGGCCAGAGCGAATACTGCAGACGAACTGGGTCCGACGCGGTCGGCAATCCGGTGGGCCCATTGAAAGCCGCCATCGTAATAATTTGCGTTCAACCCGGCAGCCAGTACCGCTGCCGCGAGCCAACCCCATGCCTGATTTGCTTTCATCGCCTTAACCCTTATGGCTGATAGACGAAGGCCGTTTCAATCGGTTAGCAAAATACATCCAGGGGCAAACAAATGTTTCCCGGCCGAGTGTAAAATTCCACTCCATGGGGTGAAGAGTATGCCCTTTCCGATTCTTCTAGTCCTCGTTTTTGCGCTGCCTCAAAGTGTGTCGAGCGCGTCCACTACAGATGCGCTCTCTCTTCTGAATGAGGTCAGTCAGCGTTATGCGGATGCCAGGTCGTATCACATCGAGGCGGTCGAAGAGCAGACCTCGAGCAACGAACTGAGCCGGCATTGGGATAAAACGCTGCTAACCGCAATTGTCATGGCGGACGGCCGCTATCGCTACTGCGCGCGCGGGGGATTCGGATCGGCAATCCTGGTTTCCGATGGAAAGATGCAGTGGAATTATCACCCTTACGACCACGCTTATACGCAACAGCCGGCTTCGTCCGACGATCCCTTATTGGGTCGCGTCATCGGGCCTCAAGAGATGCCGCTGATGACGGCCAAGTCGATCATCACTCAACTGGCCCATCGCGCCGACCGCGTGAAATCCGCCACGTTTCTGCCAGATGAAAGCATCTCGGTTGACGGCAAGAGTACTGATTGTTATGTGATCCACTATTTCGACGAACCGTCCCCTCGCAGCGCCATCGAGTACGAGTGGACGGTGTGGATCGATAAGTCGCGCAAGTTAGTGCTTAAGACCGTCAGGCGCGGCGACACTCTTGCGCCCACGACGGCAGGCGGGCGCATTCCACGATCTACGGAAACGACCGTGACGTACACGGTTGTGGAGCTGGACCAGAGGGAACCTGCCAGCTCATTCGCATTCGTCGCGCCCGCCGACGCGAAATTGGTGACCGACTTTCCAAATGTCTATGCCCAGAATTCCGCGTCCGTCGAACCGGCCGATTTGACGGGGAAGGCCGAACCTGCAATTCAGCTCAAATCGTCCGACGGAAAAATCATCATGCTCAGCGGCTTTCGCGGCAAACCCGTATTTGTGGAATTCTGGGCGACGTGGTGCACTCCGTGCGTCGATCTGATGCCGGGGCTAGAAAAACTCTACGCGGAAACCGCGGACAAGGGTCTGGTTTGGATGAGCGTTGACAGCGATAGAGACACCAGCGCCGCGGCCTCATACCTGGCGCGCGAACACATCGCGTGGACCAATTATCACGACGAGGATGGTTCGCTGGGAAAGGCGTTCCATCGGATAGGAATTCCGCTCGGCGTTCTCATCGATGCGAATGGCCAGATAACTTTTTACAAGTCAGGATACGGCATCGCCGAACTGCGGGCCGCAGTCGCCAAATTGGGGCCGGAGTTCCATTCGGTTGCCGTAGCCTCGATCGGCACGACCGCTCCCAACTCGAAATGACGGCAGATGCCTTCAATGTTGCGAAGAAGCCAGCAACTCTCGCAAATACTGTTGCCAGACCGCGGCCCAGGTGTGCGTGCCGTGCCCGTGAGTCTGCTCGGAAACAGGGATCAATACAAAGCGGCCATTCTTTACATGTTTGATTTCGCGCTCCGCGATGCCCAACTCTGGAGGGTTGATGAAATCATCAGCTGAATTCACGAACATGACCGGCGCCTCGATTGTTCCCATCTGTCCAGACGGATCGTAGTTGCGCGAGGCACTCACGGAATAAAGAAAATCGTTGGCGTCCAGGCTGGCAGTGATGCGCTTCATTGAAGCGTCGAGGTACTGGTCGGCGGCATCGCGACTGGGAAGGCTCTTCTGCATCTGAAGCGGGGCGCTCCCGGCAATGAGCAGAAAATCGGCGGATATTTGCAATGCCGCGCGCGGTTCGGTCGTGTAGTCGCCATTCTCCCAGTCGGGATCCTGACGGATTCCTTCGATGACCATCTCGCGCCACAGGCGGTTCCGTCCCGCAATTTGCATCGGCAAACAAGCGAGTGGCATCAAGGCATCCATGAAATCGGGATAAGTCTCGCCCCAGACCCAGGAGTGCATGCAGCCCATCGACGTGCCCAGAATCAGGCGCAGATGGTTCACGCTCAGTCCTTTTTCCAACAGTTCATGCTGCGCCGCCACCATGTCGTCGTAGTCGTAGTGAGGAAAGCGGGCATGCATTCCGTCGCTGGGCTTGCTCGATTTTCCGTGACCGATCCCGTCGGGCAGGACAATGAAATAACGGCTGGTGTCGAGCAGTTGACGGGGTCCAAACAACACGTCTGCAAATTGCGGAGCCAGGAATTGCCGACCGGAGCCGCCGGTGCCGTGAAGAATGAGCACCGCATTGGTGACTTTGCCATTCGCATCTCGCTCCGGTTTGCCAAGCGTTATGTAGTGCAGCCGCAGTTCGGGAAGAGTCTCGCCCGACTTGAAACGGAAGTCGTGGCTCACGTAATCGCCTTCGGTGGGCGTCACTTTTGTCGCAGGCTGGGCTGGAGGCTGCTGCGCGGCGCACATTACCGCGAGCGATATTGAAGCAATGAGAAGAACAATGCCTCCAGGTAAATGCCGCCAGAGAATTTTGAGTGTTGGAACAGCCGGACTAGCTGCCTGCATGCGCAACCTCCCGTTCTTTCAACTTCTCGAGAATCATGGACCCGAACTGCGAGACACTGCCGGCGCCGAGGGTGAGAATCATATCGCCACCTTGCGCGACCGCCGCAGCGGCATCGACGCCTTCGGCCGGGGAACTGACGTACCGAACACTCTTCGCGCTTTTTTCCCGAATGCGCTGCGCCAGGACTTCTCCGGTGATGCCTTCGATGGGCTTCTCGCTCGCGGCGTAGATGTCAAGGACGAACAGTGAATCCGCGTCGCCAAAAGCGGTAGTGAATTCTTCCATCAGGTCGCGGGTGCGAGTATAGCGATGCGGCTGAAAAATAACGTGAATTTTGCGGAAGCCGCACTGCCGCGCTGCGGCCAGCGTGGCCTTGATTTCAGTGGGGTGATGGCCGTAATCGTCGATGACGCTGACGCCCCCGGCGCGTCCGCGCAACTGGAACCGGCGGTCAACCCCGCGGAACTGATCGAGCGCCGTGCGGATCGACTCAACCTCAACATCGAGACCCACGCCGACGGCGATCGCAGCAGTCGCATTCAGGACGTTGTGCACTCCGGGCACGTGCAGCGTGAATTCGCCCAGATCTTTTTTTTGATAGCTGACGCGGAAGCGGCTCAACGGACGCGAATCGCCGGCAGAGATTTCTTTCTTGGCATCAAGTTTGATCAGGAAGTCGGAGCCGCGCCTGGTTCCGTAGGTCACGGTGCGGCGCTGAACATCGGGCAACAGGCGCCGCAGCAGCGGATCGTCATTGCAGGCGACGATCATTCCGTAAAACGGCACGCGGTCCATGAAGTCGAGAAACGTTTTCTTCACGTCGCGCATGTTGCGGTAAGTGTCCATGTGCTCGCGGTCGATGTTGGTGACGACAGAGAGTATTGGGGTTAACTTAAGAAAGCTGCGGTCGCTCTCGTCGGCTTCAGCCACCAGGTAGTGCGACTTTCCCAGGCGCGCATTCGATCCCAGGGCATCTACGCGGCCGCCCACTACCACGGTCGGATCGAGGCCACCGGCAGCCAATACGGCCGCCACCATTGAGGTTGTGGTCGTTTTGCCATGCATGCCGGCGATGGCGATGCCGTATTTCAGGCGCATCAATTCAGCCAGCATCTCGGCGCGCCGGATCACGGGAATGTGAAGGTTGTGCGCTGCGATAACTTCTGGATTCTCGATGGCGATGGCGGAACTGGTAACGATAACTTCGGCGCCGGCGATATTTTCTGCGCGATGTCCTTCATAGATTGCCGCACCCAGCCCGGCGAGCCGCTGGGTCACTGAAGAACTTTTCAGGTCAGAGCCGGAAACTTTATAGCCAAGGTTGAGCAGCACCTCGGCAATGCCGCTCATGCCGATACCGCCGATGCCTACGAAATGGATGCGTTGAATTTTCGCGAACATAAGTCAACTTCTGGGCCACGGATCCACCCGGATTAACGCGGCTCTCCGCGGCTCAGAGAACGACGTAGCAGCCACATGCCGACTCCGCCCAAGGCAATCCCCAACGCGGGGATCGCTACGGTGAGCGCCTTCTCAGTAGACGTTGGCGGCCCGAAGCTCGGCTCCGCGGTGGAGAAGAAGGTGTACCCGAAACATCCCAAGCCGGCAATAGTCACCGCTAGTCCCAGGATGGCTAAAAGTGCTCGCCGAATCATGCTGACACGCTCTCAATTCCCGCGATTCTCGCAGCCATTGCAGCAATATCCCGGGCGGCGTTGGGATGCGACAACTCGCGCGCGGCCTGGCTCATGCGCTGCAGACGCTGCGAGTCTTGCAGCAGGGCCGCAATCGTCTCGGCCAGCCAGACGCCCTCCAGCTTCGATTCCTCCACAACTACGGCAGCTCCATGACGTGCCAGGGCTTCGGCGTTCACGCGCTGATGATCATCCGCCGCGCGCGGAAACGGAACGAACACGGCGGGTTTTCCCGCTGCCGCAATTTCGGCGACCGTGCTTGCGCCCGAACGGCATACCAGCAGATCGGCGCGCGCAAAAGCCGCCGGCATGTCGTCGATAAACTTGGAAACTTCGAAGCTGAATACGTGCTCCGATCCAGCCTTATTCTGTACGGACTGATACGCCGCCAGCGCGCCATTATAGTCACGCTCGCCCGTCTGGTGAATGATGTGAATGCCGGGGGCCTCGCGCTGCAAGACCGGCAAACAGCGAATCATCGCATCATTGATGGCGTGCGCGCCCTGGCTTCCACCGAACACCAGCAAAGTTGGAACGCCGCCACGCTTGGGCGCGATTTCGAAAAAAGCCTGCCGCACCGGGACACCTGTAACCTCCGCGTGGCGAAAATATTTCGCCGTTTCCTGGAAGTGCACCGCCGCCCCCGAAACAAATCGCGCGACCATACGATTGGCGAAGCCGGGAACAACGTTGGGCTCGAAGGCCAGCGTTGGAATTTGTTTGACCACCGCCGCCAACATTGCTGGGCCGGAAGCGTACCCGCCCACGCCAATCACTACGTCGGGTGCGAACTGATTGAGCATGCGGCCCGCATCCCACCCGGCTCGCGGCAAGTCGAAGGCCGTCTTCAAGCGCGTCGTTAAGCTGACATTTTTCAATGCACCAACGCGCACCAGCTGCAGCGGGAATCCGGCCGCGGGCACAAGCCGGTTCTCGATGCCGCGCGCGGTACCAATAAACAGTACCTCCGCGGCATAAGTCTTCTTGAGCTGATTGGCAATAGCCAGAGCGGGAATAACGTGTCCGCCGGTGCCGCCGCCCGCTACGATTGCCCGCATGAAGGCCACTATAAATGATTGCTGATTTTTGATTCTTGATTGTTGATTGAAAGGCCAAGTGGGCGGCTCTTCTGTTGAAAGAGAAAGGTCAAATCAGCAATCAAAAATCAACAATCAGCAATTGCATTTCATTCCGATTGCTTGGTGATGTTCAGCAACACGCCTACGCAGGCTAGAGTGACGAAGAGCGACGATCCCCCGTAAGAGACGAGCGGGAGCGGAATGCCTTTGGTCGGCATCATGCCGAGGACCACGCTGATGTTGATGAACGCCTGCAACACCACCATGCTGGTAATTCCAACGGCCAGGTAACGGCCGAAAAGGTCTTCCGTACGCCAAGAGACGCGCATTCCGCGCCACAGAAAGATGGCAAAGAGCGCGACTACAAGCAGGGCGCCGACCAGGCCGAGTTCCTCCGCGGTAACGGCGAAAATAAAATCCGTGTGCGGCTCCGGCAAATAAAAAAGCTTTTGCTTGCCTTCCATCAGTCCCGTACCCGTAACGCCACCCGTCCCGACGGCAATCAGCGATTGAATGATGTGGAATCCAGTTTTCTGGCTGTCCGCGTAGGGATTTAAAAAAGCGAGGATTCTAGCGCGGCGAAAACCTACGTGAAAGATCAGAAAATAAAGTGGCACGAGCGACGCCGCGAAGGAGTAAGCAAAATATCGCATGCGCATGCCCGCCACATAGAGAATACAGGCAGCAACTCCCGCGCAGGCAATGGCCGTGCCCAGATCGGGCTGCAGCACGATCAAACCCAAGAACAGGAGCACGGGGGCAGCGGCAGGGAGCAGGGTGTTGCGCACATCGTTGATGGTCTTGGCGCGATTCTCGAGGAAGTAGGCAAGAAACAGAATCAGCATCGGCTTCGCCAACTCGGAGGGCTGAAAAGAAAATCCGCCGGCGTGAATCCAACGATGAGTGTTGTGGGAACGATCAAGAAAGAAGACGGAGATGAGCAATAGGGTGGTGAAGCCCATCATCGAAAACACCAGTGCCGGATGTTTGTAGCGTCGATAGTCGACGCGGGTGGCAGCGATCATTGCCGCGAGTCCGGCAACAGCCCAAATCAATTGTTTCGAAACGAAGGCATAGGGTGAACCGAAGCGCTCCCGCGCCATTACCGCGGAGGCTGAAAATACCATCACCAAACCTACAAAGACGAGCAGCATGGTAATGGTAAACAGCCAGCGGTCGACGCTCACACGCTTCGCCATGAGAAGTTCATTTCACCACGGAGAGGCGAAGGCACGGTGAAGGAATTGTTGATTGTTGAATTTTGATTGTTGATTGTCTTGGTTCGGGCAGGTTCGTCCTTACGAGTGGCTAAGATTTTCCCGTAGTGAGGGCCTTTACGATTTCTTTGAACATCTGGCCGCGGTGCTCGTAATTTCTGAATTGATCAAAACTGGCGCAGGCGGGAGCGAGCAGGACGACGTCGCCAGGCTTCGCCACCGAATTTGCCTTACGGATGGCGTTCTCCAACGTCTCCGCATGCACGACTTCGGGCCCTCCGCTTTTCGAAGCAACGATTTGCGACTCAATCTTTGTCGCCGCGGCTCCGATGGTATAGACGCGCTTCACACGCTGGCGGAGCAGATCGTTGAGCACGGAGTAATCGCTGCCTTTGTCCTTTCCCCCGAGAATCAGGTGAATATTCGCGGGAAAGGATTCCAGCGCCTTGATCGTCGCATCGACATTCGTGGCCTTGGAATCGTTGTAATAATCCACACCGCCGATGGTCGCCACAAATTCAAGGCGGTGCTCCACTGCCTTGAAATCGTGCACTGCCTGGCGAATCTTCTCGGGCGCGCAGCCCATCAAGGTTCCGGCGCAAACTGCTGCCAGCACGTTCTCGAGGTTGTGCGCTCCTTTGAGCGGAATTTCTGAGACCTGCATGATCTCGCGATGCTGTCCTTTCGCATCGCGAAACAAGATGTTCCCATCGCGCACCCACGCGCCCTGCTGCACTTCTTTCTGGCGGCTAAACCAATAAACCTGTGCGCGCGTGTGCGAGGCCATGGATGCGCAGGTGGGATCATCGGCATTCAGCACGGCAAAATCGCCATCTTCCGGGTTTTTCCCGGATCGCTGATTTTCGAAGATGCGCGCCTTCGCATCCACATAAACTTCAAACGTTCGATGGCGGTCAAGATGATCGGGCGTAACATTCAACACCACCGCGACTTTCGGGCGGAAGGTTCGAATCGTTTCCAGCTGAAAGCTCGAAACCTCCAGCACGATGACCGTTTCCGGCTGGGCACGCTCGGCCAACGAAATCGCGGGCGTCCCGATATTTCCGCCGACCAGCGTAGGAAAACCCCCGGCAGTCATGATCTCGCCGGTAAGCGTCGTGGTCGTGGTTTTACCATTCGAGCCGGTAATGGCAACGATGGGCCCGTGCAGGAATTGCGCCGCGAGCTCGACTTCGCCGATTACGGCCTCGCCTAATGCACGCGCCTGCACCAGTGGCGGCGCATCGACCGGAACGCCGGGGCTGACCACGATCAGGTCCTGGCCGCGGAAAGTGCGGTCGCCATGGCCTCCGGTCTCGACCGTGATTCCGTGGTCGAGCAGAACGGGAATCTCGTTTCGCAGCTCGTCTCCGCTCTTGGTGTCAGAGACAGTAACTTGCGCGCCCTGCGCCTTCAAGAACAGCGCCGACGCCACGCCTGACTTTCCCAGGCCCACCACCAGCACGCGTTTTCCTTTGAGATCCATTCAGAACACTTCACCACAGAGTCACAGAGACACGGAGAATCAATGCTATCTCCTTCAACCACTCGCCATTGCCATCAATCGTGCGTCGCTCAGATGATCTTTTCTTGTCGCTTGCTTTTTGTTCGTTGTTCTTGCTTTTTTTCTCTGTGCTTCTGTGTCTCTGTGGTGAAGTCTTCCTATCTTAGTTTCAGTGTCGTCAGCGCGAACAGGGCGAATATCAGCGAGGCGATCCAGAAACGCACGATAATTTTGGACTCCGACCAACCCAGCAACTCGAAGTGATGATGCAGCGGGGCCATCTTAAAGATGCGTTTCTTACGCAGCTTGTAAGAACCGACCTGCAGGATCACCGACACTGCCTCGATCACGAATACACCGCCAATGAATGGCAGCAATAGTTCTTGTTTGATAATGACGGCGACGGTGCCGATCGCGCCTCCCAGCGCGAGCGATCCCACATCCCCCATGAAAACTTCTGCGGGATGCGCGTTGTACCAAAGAAAACCGATCGAGGCCCCTACCATAGCGCCACAGAAGATAGTTAATTCGGCAACCTGCGGCATACGTTGTAATTCCAGATAAGTCGCGAACGTGGCGTGACCGCTGACATACGTCAACACGGTCAGTGCGCCCGCGGCGATCACCGTACATCCTATGGCCAGTCCGTCTAGTCCATCGGTGAGATTGACCGCATTGCTGGACCCGACAATCACCAGCGCCACAAATGCGATAAAGGGCAGAAAGGCGAGCGGCCAGATGTGCGGGTAGCGCTCTAAGCTGCTTACCACTAAATCAGGGTGGAACTGCTTCAGGAACGGAACGAACATTTTCGTGGAATACAAGCCGTAGGTTTGCATCGCAATCAGCATGGAGGCGATCACGATGCTGGTGGCGATCTGCAATCCTAATTTCGCGCGACTTGTCAGTCCCAGGTTCCGGCGGCGAGTCACCTTGGTGTAATCGTCAGTGAATCCGATGGCCGCGAAGACGCAAGTGGAAAACACGGCGATCCACACAAAACGATTGCTCAAATCAGCCCACAACAGTGTGGGAACCACAATGGCGATAACGATCAGTAACCCTCCCATGGTGGGGGTGCCGGCTTTTTTCTGATGAGCCTTCGGTCCTTCTTCGCGGATGTATTGCCCGATCTGGAAATCACGCAGACGGCCGATGACCAGCGGGCCTACGATGAGAGCGGTGAAGAGAGCAGTGAGGCTGGCGAATGCAGTGCGGAAGGTGACGTAGCGAAAAATGCGGAAGGGCGCAACCGAGTGTTGCAGCTTGACGAACAACAGCCAGTAGAGCAATCAGCCTCCGTCTTCCCTACAAACTTCAATCCCAATTTTCACCACGGAGCCACAGAGGCACGGAGAGGAGCAAAAAATGGAATTTGATCTTCTCTGTCTCTCTGTGCCTCCGTGGTGAATCATAGTTCTCAACGAGTCGAGTCACGCAAAGCTTTCCAGGTCTCCAGCGCCTTTTCCAGTTTCACTCCGCGCGATGCTTTGAGCAGTACTACGTCGCCGTCTCGAGTTTCGCGAGCCAACCATTCGCCGACTTCCTCGGTCGTCGCCATAAAAATGGCTTCAGTTCCTGTACTCCTGGCGCCATCGACCATGGCTTGCGCGTGTCCGCGCACTCCGACCACGACATCAATCTTCTTCTCGGCAATATGCTGACCAGCGTCGCGATGCATTTCTGCCGCGGCAGGCCCGAGTTCCAGCATTTCTCCCGCCACCACAATCCGACGCGCGGCGTGCATCGCCGCCAGGGCATCGACCATGGCATGCAGCGCCTTCGGATTGGAATTGTAGCAATCGTTGATGACCGTGATGTTACCCAGTTGGAGAACCTGGCCGCGCTTATCTGGTGGCCTCAGAGTGGCGAGTGCGCCCACAGCCTCCGACAGCTTCATGCCGCGAGCTATGCCCACCGCCACCGCCGCCAGCGCGTTCAAAACGTTGTGCTCGCCAACCAGCGGCAGACGCGCGTGCTCTCGTCCGCTAGACAGGACGAGATCAAATTCCGAGCCTTCGGTCCCACGAGTGTGCACATTCTCGGCGCATACGTCCGCCATTGCCCTCATTCCATAAGTGATTACATGCCCTTTGAAATCGCGGCCGAACTGCGAAACGTACTCATCATCGGCATTCAGCACAGCGGTTCCGCCGGCCGGGAGAGATTCGATCAATTCATACTTTGCGCGCGCAATGCCGGCAATCGAATCGAAAAACTCCAGGTGAACTGGAGCAACGTTGGTCACTACACCGATCTCCGGCTGGGCAATTCTCGCCAGCGCGCGAATTTCACCGGTGTGCGACATCCCCATCTCGATGACTGCAGTGTCGTGCTCGGATTCCAGCTTCAAAAGCATGAGGGGAAGCCCGAAATGATTATTGAAATTGCCTTCGGATTTGAGCACTCGGAAGCGAGCACTGAGCACGTGCGCAATCGCTTCTTTGGTTGTCGTCTTCCCGGCCGAGCCGGTGACGCCAACCAGCGGCTTGCCCCAGAGCTTGCGTACCGCGGTCGCCAATGTTTGCAGCGCTACGAGCGTGTCATTCACGGCCAGCAGACGAGTCTTATCAGGATAGCGATGCAGTTGATCTTTTCGGACGACGGCGGCGGCGGCTCTTTTTTCCAGGGCAGCGATTACATAGTCGTGGCCATCCAGCCGTTCGCCGATCACTGCAAAGAAAAGTTCTCCTGGCGCAACCGTACGCGAGTCAATGGAATAGCCTTGTATTACTTCCGATGACGAAGCCGCACTCTCGTGAGCGCTCGAAGGGGATATTGTTGCAGCCGAGATAAATTCTGCAATTTTAGCGAGCGGAAGCTTCATGCCCGGCTTCCTGCGCCGCGCGTCTGTTTACATTCGAAACCCAAATCCAGCAATGCCTCGCGGGCTACGGCAACATCGTCGAAAGGATGTGATCCTTCGCGCGTGATCTGTACCTTCTCATGCCCTTTGCCAGCCAGCAGCACAATGTCACCGGGGCGCGCCTGGCTGATGGCCAGCTGAATGGCCTTGCGGCGATCAACTTCGACACTGTATTTCACGCCGGATTTCTGAAGGCCGACTAAGGCGTCATTGATAATCGCGCGCGGATCTTCGCTGCGTGGATTGTCGGAGGTCAGCACTACAAAATCGCTGCCCCGCCCAGCCGCATCGCCCATGAGCGGACGCTTGGCGCGATCGCGATCGCCTCCACAGCCAAACACGGTCACGACTCTCGCGCTGCCGCCATCGCGCGATACGAACTCGCGCGCCAGTGCCGTCAGGTTTTTTAAGGCGTCGTCGGTATGAGCATAATCCACAACCACGGTGAAGAGCTGGCCGCAATCGACTCGCTCGAATCGCCCTGGCACATGAGTCAGCGCCTCAACCCCGCGGGCAATGGCTTGCGAATCGATGCTCCGCGAGTAGCAGGCAGCCGCCGCGGCCAGAATGTTATATACATTCACGCGCCCGATCAGAGGAGAAAAAATAGAGATCTTCTCGCGAGGTGTGACCATATCGAAGCGTGTGCCGCGCGGGTTGATGTCTACTTTCTCGGCGTGAAAATCGCCGTGATTCCAACCGTAACTCAGTACGACGGCACTGCGCTTTTTACTCAATGCAGCCAGCTTCGTACCGTATTCATCGTCACCGTTAATCACCGCGTAACGTGGCGGCTCAGTGCCACAGCCTTCAAACAGAATTCTTTTCGCGGCAAAATATTGGTTCATCGTCTTGTGGTAGTCGAGGTGGTCGCGCGTCAGGTTGGTGAAGACAGCGACATCGAAGGGCACTCCGAATATGCGTTCCTGAACCAGCGCGTGCGACGAAACTTCCATGACGGCTTCGGTTGCGCCCGCCCCCAGCGCCTGGTTGAGAAGCCTGAACAATTCGAGCGCTTCCGGGGTGGTGTGCGGCGCGGGGTAGACTTGGTCGGCCACATGATATTCAATGGTCCCGATCAGAGCGCTCTTGCGCCCTGCGGCCGTGAGGATCGACTCGACCAAATACGCCGTAGTGCTCTTCCCGTTGGTGCCGGTAATTCCGGTGATCGCTATGCGCTCGGCTGGACGCTTGTAAAAATTCGCGCTTAATCGCGCCAAAGCTCTCCGGCCATGTGGTACGAGGGCCCAAGCGACGCCCTCGCGCGGGGTCTCGGCAGGCGAGTCCGTGACCACCGCGACCGCTCCGCCCTGGATCGCCTGATCGATGAAGCGATTGCCGTCAGCAGTGTTCCCATGCATGGCCACAAAAACGCAGCCGGGTTTGACTCTTCGCGAGTCGTATTCCACACCGCCGATCGTCGGATTCCCACTCTGACTGAGAACTTCCGCGCCATCCAGGAGAGATTGAAAGGTCATTGCTGGGAATTATAGGCCACGCAGGAATCGGGTGTTGGCGAAGAAAAAATTCTCTTGCGGTCTTTGCCTCATGGCGATTACCAAGGTCATTTTTTTGCTGAGCATCGAGCACGCTACAGTATTTTCATGAATACCGGAACTGGCTCCGCCAAATATCTTTGCGCGCAATGCGAACTGCCCGAGAGTTCCTGTGATTGCGGGAAGTACTGCTGCCTATGTCAATCCGTGATTGATATCCGAGTTTGTGACGACGGATTGATGTACTGTGACGATTGCCGCAAGGCCTGCGGCTATAAGACCACGGAATAACGTCTCTGCCGCGCTCCTGTTGTCCTCCAGCCTTTCTTCAAAGACGAAGCCCGCCGGACCAAGCAATCCAGCCCGTCGTGAATCTTCTCCAATAAACAGGGGGGCAGATATCTGGCTTAAATTTATTCTCGTACGACGCGGTCGTCCCGAAACGCGGCGTACTTCAGCCGCTGAGGGATCTCCCATAGACACGACTAATGGGCAGGCTATTCGTTCCGCCTGAAAAACGGCTGCACTCAGGCACAAGAATTTGGCAGCAGCATGAGTTTTGAGGGACAATAGTTTGTTTGGCGTTTTGCGCCTGTTTTTTGAGGAGAACCCATGGCTACCACGGTACACGTCAGCGATGTTGCCGCGTTGCTGAACGAAGGCCGGACCCACTTCAATCTGTCTCCGGCAGTACTGGTGGAGCACTCCATTCGGCGCAACGAGGCGAAATTGGCGGCTAACGGAACGCTGGTCGGGTATACCAATCGCACCGGGCGCTCACCGAAGGATAAGTTCATCGTGAAAGACAAGACCACGGCGAACACCGTGGCATGGGGGGCTGTGAATGCCCCTTTTGAGCCGGAAAAGTTTGACGCGCTTTATGACCGGGTGATGGAACATCTGCGAGGACGCGAACTTTTTGTGCAGGATCTGTTTTGCGGCGCGGATCCCTCTTACCGCCTGCCGGTGCGCATTGTGAACGAATATGCCTGGCACAATCTCTTTGTACGGCAGTTATTTTTGCGTCCCACCGCCCAGGAACTCAAGCATCATCGACCGGATTTCACAGTAATCGCGGCTCCGGAGTTCAAGGCCGACCCCGAGCGGGATGCCGTAGCCTCGGAAGTTTTTATCCTGTTGAACTTCACGCGGAGTACGGTTTTGATAGGCGGAACATCGTATGCGGGCGAGATGAAGAAGTGCATCTTCAGCGTGATGAACTTTCTGCTGCCTCCTCGGAACGTCTTTCCCATGCATTGTTCGGCCAATGTAGGCCGCGACGGAGTAAGCGCCTTGTTCTTCGGACTTTCCGGCACAGGCAAGACAACACTGTCAGCCGATCCCTCACGCGACTTGATCGGCGATGACGAGCACGGGTGGAGCGCCGAGGGCGTTTTCAACTTCGAAGGTGGATGCTACGCCAAATGTATTAAGCTTTCGAAGCAAAACGAGCCCCAGATCTGGAACGCGCTGCGCTTCGGTTGCGTGCTTGAGAACGTTACTCTCGATCCGCACACGCGTATTCCCGACTACAACGACGACAGCAAGACGGAAAACACGCGCGCTGCGTATCCCGTGGATTTCATCGAGAATGCCGTGATTCCGGGCATCGGCGGGCATCCGAAAAATGTCGTATTTCTCACTGCGGATGCGTTTGGCGTACTGCCTCCGATTTCGAAGCTGACGCCGGAACAGGCGATGTATCACTTCTTGTCGGGATATACCGCGAAGCTGGCCGGCACCGAAGCCGGCGTCAAAGAACCCACGGCTACTTTCTCGACTTGTTTCGGCTCGCCGTTCCTGCCGCTGCCTCCGAAAACGTATGCGGAAATGCTTGGCCGCCGATTGCGCGAGCACAACGCGCAATGCTGGCTGGTGAACACCGGCTGGCAGGGCGGACCGTACGGCGTAGGCAGGAGAACGGCGATCCCGCATACGCGCGCCATGGTTGACGCGGCGGTCGAGGGTGAACTGATTCGAGAAGAATTTGAAATCGAGCCGACATTCGGTTTCAGCATTCCCAAAGAATGCCCCGGTGTGCCTCCATACCTCTTGAATCCTCGCAACGCGTGGCCGGATAAAGCGGCGTATGATCGAGCCGCCGAAGAACTGCGCAACCGCTTCGCTAAGAACTTTGAGAACTTCGACGCGCCGCCGGAGGTTAAAGCGGCCGGACCGAAGGTGCAGCGTTAGATCAATTGTTGATTTTTGATTCTTGATTGTTGATTGAAAACGGCCGCCGCTGGCGTCTTACGATCTTCAATCAACAATCAGAAATGATCAATCAACAATTCCCTACAGCGTCACCTCCATCTGCAGCGCTTCAATCATTCCGTTGAGCGTGCTCTGAGCGGCATCCCGCTTCTGTTGCGTCTCGGCAATCTCGCGCCGCAGAGACTGAACGCGGTCCTCCTGCTCATTGAGTTCACGAACGTAGCGTTCGACCAGAGCTTTTTCTTCGGCGCTGCCTTTTAACGCCTTCATGTTTTCGCGGACTCGCTGTTGATCGTCGGCGATGCTTGTCACCTGGGAGCGGCGAGCGCCAATCACGGCATCGAGCCCGGCAACATCATTCTTTTGCGCGACGATGTGCCGCAGCGCCTTTTCCACGTCGGCATTGATCATTTTTTGCTCAAGGAAAAATTTGATGTCATTGTCGGTCACGTTCGAAAGCTGGTACCGGTTGCTGATGGGACGGTATTCTTTCACGAGTAGCGTGGTCGTCTTCATCGGTTCCACGGTGAGGCGGAAGCGGTGGAAGGATGCGGAACTCTCCGCCGGCTTTTCGTCGTCAGTAAGTTTCCAGCCAGCACGCGCCGGATGTTCAATCACAACCTGGCGCGAGGACGAATCGCGGTTGCGAATCGTATAAGTATTTTCCTGGCGTTCCTCGGTCGACTGCGTCATCAGGCCGTGCGCGATGATCACTTTGGTGACGCGCTGATTGTCGTTTTTTTGTTTGGCATCGACCAGCACGCCGAGGTCGGCCGCATACGAGAGCAACCGCTTCTCGCCCGGCTTGATCGCGTCCATCAACCCTTCGCCGGCAAAGGCGTCGCCTTCGAGCACGTTGAAGCTGCCGCCGTCGAGCGTGAGATTGCTGGTATTGTTCACCCACAGCGCCCGCAGGACGGAGCTTTCGGAAGGATTCCATACCGAAACTTTTTCCGCGTCGATGCGCGATTGCAGGATCGGAACGAGCGCCGATTGGTTCTTGCGGATCGTAATCCGATCTTTGAGCTTGTATTCGAACAGGTCGCCAAGATCACGAGTTTCGCCCACAGTAGTTCCAGACTCGAGATTGTCCGCTACTTGAGTGGCATCGGGACTGGCGAGCCAGGCCTTGAGGTTCCCACCCCCAACCCCTCCACCGCTGCCGGAGAGGGAAACCCTCTTTTTAAGCTTTCGCCCGGCTATTCCGACCGGTCCGCCGATCGAACCGCCCGCAACCCCGCCGACCACACCCTGCGGAGCCGCCGCGGGGGTCGTTAGTTCGCCGTTCACAACCTGCGCCTGCTCCTCCATCGTCGCCTCATGCGTTTGCGGTGTGAGCATCGCATTTTGCGGCAGCGCCACCACTGGCCGCCGCGTGTAGTAGGGCTGCGATAATTCCTGCAGGAACGATTGCGGCGCTCCCGCGACCAGCGACAACTCAACATCTTTCCAGTCCTCGCCAACCGTGTTATCGACGATGGCCCACCCCTGCAGCAGCGGCTTGCCGTCGCTCGGAATCACGATTCGATACGTGCTCTTCCACACCGGCACCTCGCTGATATAGCTGACCAGAAGGCCACGCTCGCCTTCTCCCGCGGTAGAAATGGTCATGCGCCGCACATCCTGATCGCGGGTCGATGCGACCAGCCCGAGATACTTGCCTACTTCGTCCGTTACTTCTTTCTCCACTACACGAACGCTGGTGGACGGAGTGAGGTCAAAGATGCGCACTTCGCCGCTGTCACTTACGACAGAGATCTGCGTCAGTGTGATCTTCTGATTATCTTTCCCCGGCAAATCCCTCTCTTCAATGCTTAACAGGCGTCCGGTAGCACTTTCGGAGCCGTTACGTACCTCCAGCCTTGCGCCACGCAGAGCATCGAGAAACTGCGCCGTGGTGGGGTTTTCTCCTACCGGCAGACGCAGCGAACCGAGGCGACGCTCCAGCGGCGCAGCCGAGTTGTAGCTGACGCCGGTAATGCGTCCTTTCCCTAGATCGAGAACGGTTAGCGACTTCAGTACATCGTTCAGTTGCGCGGTGGTGAAGTCGACGTCAACGTCCTGGTTGCCGCGAACATGACCAGAATGTTCGAAGTAGCCAACGCCATTCTTGTAGAGAATCACGTGGGTCACCGGCAGCCGGGCGGCCGAGTCCGGCGATGATGCCGGCGTAGCAGATGGGTTGATGGAAAGTTGAGCGAATGAAGATTGGCCAGATGAGACTACGGCGAACGCCAACCACAAAACGGCGGTTTTCATAGAGCGCATGACTCCTCCATAAAGCGGGTCACCGTCAACAAAGTGCGTCAAAAAAAGAACGAATGGCGGCGCTGCTCTTGCGTGCGACGATTCCCCTACGTGAGTTTAGACACCTGAGAGAAGGTATCTGGAGCCGTGGATGCGACAGCCCTGTTTTGAGATGGCCGAGCTTGCCAGCTTTGGAGCGCTGCAACCGGCCTCGGCTCAGGTCAGACAGGAAACCGCCTATCGAAACATGAGCATTGATGAGTCATATGTTGAGACAGCCGCCCTCGGCTGTCTGCCGTGCGCAGCATGGCCTTTTTGCTCCGCGTCTCTCCTCCGCCCGCGCCTGCCGTCCTGTGGTTAAATCGACTTATGTTCGCACGCAAGATTCGAGTCGAGTATCAAGAGAATGGCCGCAAGCTTCCCTGTCCGCTCAAGTGGCTCGATAGCTTCTCCATGCGCAACTTCACCAACGCCAGCGTCTTCGACGATACTCTTCCGCTTTCCGACGGGCGCATGGAGATCGGTTCCAGCGTGCCGGTGGACCAACTCAAAGATGCGATGGAGGATTGGTTCCGGCGGAAGGGTTACTTGCGCAAAGACTCCCAATTGTTGCTCTCAGAGGATTAATGTCCGAATCCAACTATCGCAAATCAGGGTTTTCCTGTATACCAAGGGGATACCGGATCAGGCAGAATTTCGCCACTCGTTCTCCGCGGCTCATTGCAATGCAAGGAATGAAAGTGGAATTCTTACGGCAGCAAGGAAAGTCGGCAACCCGGTTGAAAGGATAGACCTCATATTGAGCGACTTGGGCTGGGATTGAAATACGGCCCTGAATGAACCAAATTCGAGGAGGTGCTTCGTTGAGCTACAAAGTCTTGCAGCTGTCCCCCCAAGCAAGCACCAACGGGATACACGCTAGAACCGCGATTCAGGATTCCTGGGCCGCGACGAGTGGAGTTTCGGGAGAAATTGGATTCACACCGTCCTGGCTTGAGGACGAAGCCGGGAGTAACCGAGAGGTCCGTCACAGCGTGATCTCAGGATTGGCTCTTTCCGCTGCATTTAGCGCCAGCGTATGGGCAGGAATCGCGCTGATCGTGGCGAGAGTGTTGCGCTAGGCGATTGAATTTCAGTACAGAGTTTAAGATGGCCGGAGCTGTCAACAGCGCCGGCCCTTTTCATGTAGCCATTTTATGTAACCCTATTTGTCGTAACACAAAAGCGACATTACATCGTAGTTCCTGAGCTTGTCCCGACCCTTTAGGAATTCGAGCTCCACCACAAATCCCAGGCCCGCGATCTTGGCGCCAAGCATTTCCGCCAGTTTGGCCGTTGCTTCGGCAGTGCCGCCCGTGGCCAAGAGGTCGTCTACAATCAGGACGCGCTGCCCTTTCTGAATCGCATCCTTGTGAATCTCCAGCGAATTGGTGCCATACTCGAGGGCGTAGTCATATTTCACACATTCGGCGGGAAGTTTGCCGGGCTTGCGCACGGGAACGAATCCGGCACCTAGACGATAGGCCAGTGCGGGCGCGAAGATGAAACCGCGAGCTTCCATGCCCAGCACCAGATCGATATCTTGCGATATGTAATGTTCGGCGAGTTTGTCGATCAGCGTGGCGAATCCCGTCTTATCCTTCAGCAGAGTCGTGATGTCGTAAAACAGAATCCCTTTCTTCGGGAAATCAGGGATCTCGCGAATCAGTTTCTTCAAGTGATCTGCATCCATGGCCGGGACGGCGGACGATGGCATCTACCACGCTCCTTCAATGCGAAATGAATTTAATCCGGCGACCGGACTGGCGTCGGACACTTCGACCGCATCCACGCGAGCCGCGCGTGGCCCGTCGCGCAGGCGGGCATGCAATCCAGAAAGCTGGTCGCGAGTCCCCTGGGCCAGAACTTCCACGCTGCCATCGTGATTGTTACGCACCCATCCGGCGATGCTCAGGATGTGCGCCTCGCGTTCGACGAACCAGCGGAAACCAACGCCCTGGACGCGTCCGCGGACCAGAAAGCGGCGAGTAAGAGTTGAATTCTCGGTGGAACTCATGCCTTGAGTCGATTGCTGATTGTTGATTTCTGATTGTTGATTTCTGATTGTTGATTGAAAAGCCCATGACTCCGAAGCGTATTTAAGATTTCAATCAGCAATCAAAAATTAACAATCAACAATCAGCAATGGCCTTACGCGCGCGACAGATATGCGCCCTCCGAGGTATCGACCTTAATTTTTTCGCCTTCGTTGATGAAGGGCGGCACCTGCACCACGAGTCCAGTTTCGGTCCTGGCGGCCTTAGTCACGCTGGATGCAGTGGCGCTCTTCAGTCCCGGCTCGGTCTCGACCACGGTCAGGATTACAGTTTGGGGCAGCTCGATCCCCACCGCCTTGCCGTCGAAAAATTCCACTTTGATTTCCAGGTTGGCGATCAGGTAATCGACAGCATCGCCCAGGATTTCCTTGCTCAAATGGGTCTGCTCGTAGTTCGTGGTGTCCATGAAGTAATAGCTGTCGCCGTCAGCGTAGAGGAACTGCATTTCGACTTCGTCCACGTTCACTTTTTCGATGGGATCGGGCGAGCGAAAACGGTGTTCGAACATGGCTCCGGTACGCAGATTGCGCAGCTTCGCCTGAATAAAGGCGCGCAGGTTGCCGGGCGTGCGGTGTTCAACACTGAAAACGGAGTGCAGATCATTATTGTGCTTGATGATCATGCCAGGACGAAGCTGAGTGGCAGGGATCGACATCGCTTGAAAATTCTCCTTGTACGATTGTGGTGCAAACCGGCAGAAGACAGGCGAACCAAAGCGTTCCGCCGCCACGAGGGCTAAAGCATTATTTTACACTGAGCTGCGTCGGAAAAGAAACCTTCCCGACCGCGAACTCATCGAAGTTGAGCGCGGTCCATTCCTTATTTTCTGGATTCGCCGAGGCCGAGTAACAGGACTAGAATCAAACTGTCGCCGCAGGTGTGGGCAGCTTCGGTAAATTGCCTGGTTTTTTCCCGGGCGGAAAAATTGAGGTCATTATCATGTCAAGCGGAAATTACGAATCTTCAGAAGGCAGCAGCGTCGGTGTAGCAGTCACGTTTTTGCTGATAGGTTTAGGCGCCGGAGCTTTGGTCGCGCTCATGCTGGCGCCCAAAACTGGCAAACAGATGCGCCGCGATCTGCAACGTGGATATAAAGACGCTAAGGGCGCTCTTGACGATTGGGCGGACGAGGCCAAGGACCGCGTGCGCGCAGCCGGCGAGCGAGTTCGCGACGCGGCCGCGCGAGGCGCCGAAATCGCCGATGATCTGCGGGAAAAGGTCGAGCCCCTGAGACGCGCGATCAATCGGAGCTAAGAAAAGCGTCGTCAGACGTCGGACTTCGGACTTTAGCCGAGCTGAGTCCGATTCCGAGCTCTGATGTCCGATGTCCTTCCTGGCTCGCCTCAGTATAGGCGAAAATCTACTTGGACCGCGATCTGCGTTGCCACCGGCTGGCCGTTGAGAGTGGCTGGTCGGAAGCGCCAGCGCTGTACGGCCTCGATCGCCTTTTCGTCCAAACCCATACCCAAACTTTGCCCGATGCGTAAATCGTACGGACGCCCGTCCTTTCCGACGACGAGCACCAGCATCACGATTCCCTGAGCTTTCGCTTTGCGCGCTTCGTCAGAAAAACTCGGCTCTGGATCAAAAATAACCTGCGGAACGGTCACACCCATTTTTCCTGCCGGATAAATTTCGGAGGGACCGGGCCCGACTCCTGGGCCGTTTGAAGGTCCTATGCCATCGCAACAGCCGGGTCCGATTCCTCCGGGACCACCCGGTCCGTTGGACAGCATCTGGGAGAACTGCGACGCGGGATCGCCGATCTGCCCGCCCGGCGGCAGTTGGACCTCCGGAGCTACCACCACCGACTGCTCCACCGGAAGCTTCGGCGGTTCCTTAGGAAGGATTACTGTCGGAGGCACAAGCTGGGTATCAAGCGAAGCCTTAGGAAGATTGCCGTGCGAGGCCGGAATCACGTCGCGACCGCCCCCTCCACCACCGTTGTGCCCCGAGAACACACGTTGTAACTCGTTGAATTTCGGCAAACGGCTGGAGATTTCGGGAGTGTTGCGAATTACACAGCTCGTGAAATAGATGAGCAGCCCCAGAATCGCGGCCTGTGCGAGCAACGAGAAGACGAAAGTCTCGCGCCTGGTGCGATACAGGTCGCCGCTATCGCCTGAAAGTATTGAAAAAAGATTGGGGCCCGGTCCGGAAGATGCAGCGGTCATGGCGAACTCCTGCCGACGAGTTGTCGCGTACGATCTCAGCCCAACTCGCCGTATGACGCGCGACCGCTCGAAAAGGATTCCCGGGGCGAAAAATTTGAGGAAGAGATTCTCAGCCGAAGACGGAAGAAAAAAAGCCTTTGACGCGCCCGAAGAAACCACGATGCTCGGGCTTGCTTTGCTTTTCTGGCAGCACTGGCGAATCAATCACGGTATCGAGATGCACCTGACGCGCCGGAGAATCCTCCACCGGCAAATCTCTGGCGGCCTGCGCGGGGGCTGGCAACGCGCTGGCTGCGCGATTCCTTGGAGTAAAAACTAGTGGGGCATCGAGCTGCACATGAACCTCGTTGGTCTGGGAAGCCGGCACTGGCGCCGTCTCCGGTCCGTTTGACAACTTCGTGTTCGAAGCGGTCATGCCCAGAGAAGGATTTTCCGCAGATGTAGCCGGAGTTTCACTGCTACCGATTTGGGCCCTGGCCGGCAATTCGGAGTCAGGTACGTTCGGCGCAAACGGAGCTTGGGCGCGCATGAGCGGAGACGGCGGAGGACATCCACACTCCAGCGGAACATCCGTATCAACTTTGTCGATCTGCCCAGAGTGAAACATCGCCTGTTCGGTCGGCTTGACCTGATAAATCCGGTCTCCGATCAACTCTGAAACGATCGCCGATGACGTGTTTCCCTTGAGTGCCCGCACGCAAGTATTGCCATGCGGATCAGCGCTGATGGCGAAATGAAACTCTCCCGGCCCGGCAAACAGGATACGGAAGTCGGGAGTGAGCACAGTATCGGCCGAAGCCCGCAACGAATAGTGCGCTTCAATTGCGCCGGTTCCCAAGCCCAGCATCAGATCGCGCTTGGTCTGTGAGGGCGTTACTGAGACGCTCGTTCCTGGGCAGATGCGAAGTTCTCCTCCGCGCGACAAACGGAGAATTGCCGTTTCGGAGCCCGCCGTGATCGTTGAACCGGAACCAAGTCGGCTTCCCGCCAGCACCAGCGCGCCCGCCCCGCCGGTGACTGGAAGTACGGCCGGAGCGCCGTTTAGCGAGAGCCCGGGAACAGTCGGTGGCTGTAGAGTCGGCGATTTTTTGCTGGCATTGACATCCTCCGGCGGCTTGAGACGAACCAGCAGGCGCGTGCCCGCGCCCTCCCAAGAATATCCATAAGGCGCGAGCAAATCGAGAACGATGCGCGTTACCGGAGGGCTTTGCTGATACTGATTGACGCGCAGTGAGAGGATATTTTCTTTTTGAACGGCGATCCGCTTCTGCATCAGCGCAAGGCGTGAGTTGGGCAAATCGATGACTAAGCGCGGAGGTGAATCAAGGACCTGTATTTCAGGAATGACCGGGCCGCTGGATAAAATTTCCACAACCGGCACACCGTGTTCGTGGATGATGCGAACGCTCTTTACCAGTGGCGGTGGGCCAAAAGTTTGCGCCCCAACCCAGACGGCAACAAGAGCTATCCCCACGGCAAGGCACACAAATTGGAGAGCGGTTCGCGGCAAGGCATCCTCGAAAGCTTGAAGGAACCATACCACTTGCGATGCTTGCGAGAGAAGTGGTTAGGACGGGCGTCGGACCTCGGACCCTGGGACCCTCGGCCTTCTGACCTCAGCTCCCAAAGCTTCGAGGCTAACGTCGAGGTCCGTCGTCTGAGGTCTGAGGTCCGCTCTCAAGCTTCCGGCAGGAATTCGTAGTCTTCGATGACGGCTGCGACGGTCAGCTTACCGTCGGAACTTCCGTCCTCGACCCGCACCACGCGGCCTTTGCATTGCACACGGATGCTCTCGGTTAGCGTGATCTCAGGCGGGAGAGTTAAGGTAAATCCGATCGGCGATCCCTGGGTCACAGCGGAATCGAGGTAAAAAGAAATGCCGCGCGCACTGACGTCGCGAATCTGGGCAGCTTTCGTCGCGTTTTCGTGATCGACAGTGACCGGTACGCGGAGTGGAAAACGCCGAGCCGCACGCTTGTCTTGCTGAGACTCAACCATTCATCCTCCGTGCGGCACTTATTATCGTCGGCATGATTTACGAACGAGAATGCTCCGCAGCTGTGTACCCGTCAATACCACCCTTGGGTGAGAAGGTGGCCCGTTCAGGGGGTGCAGCGTGGTTTCGTGCAAGATTCAGCATTCGAAGGCGGGCGATAGAAGCGGTCCAAGCCGAAACTTTGTATTCTGCATTCCACTCTGCGATCTTGTTCGGTGTAAGCTGGCGTAAGGAGCATTAAAGCTTTGATTTTCGTACTCGACAACTACGATTCGTTTACCTACAACCTGGTCCAGTACATCGGCGAAACAGGAGCGAAAGTCGAGGTTCGCCGCAACGATGAGGTCACGGTTGGCGAAGTTGAGAGCATGCGACCCGAGCGGATTGTCGTTTCTCCGGGGCCGTGCACGCCGCACGAGGCGGGGATCAGCATCGAGCTGATCCGGCACTTCGCGGGCAAAATCCCGCTGCTCGGAGTCTGTCTGGGACATCAGGCAATCGGCGAAGCGTTCGGAGGTCACGTGGTGCGTGCGTCTCACCTCATGCATGGCAAGACGAGCGCGGTGATGCACGACAACAAAACTGTATTCCAGGGTCTTCCCATGCCCATGACAGCCACTCGCTATCATTCGCTTATCGTCGAGGAAAAGAACCTGCCCGCCGAATTGGAAGTCAGTGCTTGGACCACCGAAAAAGACGGCACTCGCACCATCATGGGCCTGCGCCACCGCCATCATCCGGTTGAGGGCGTTCAATTTCATCCCGAAAGCGTGTTGACGGATGCGGGCAAGAAGCTGGTGGAGAATTTTCTTGCTTTGTAAAACGCTTGCGGTCGCGGATGATCGGCCCCAGCCCAAATTTCACAGACAGTTTTGTATTCTCGCCGCGTGATGTTCGTGGCAGAACATCGATATATGTTGCGTTTCAGCCGCAGTCCTCAATTCGTCTGGCGAAATCGTTCGGCTGTTTCGCTGATCTTCAGTTCGCTGATCTTCGGCCTTGCGCTGACTGTGATCGCGGGCATGGGCGCGAGTCAATCGGCGCCCGCTCCGAATCGATCGACAAGCCAAGAAATTGAAAAGAGTTCCCTAGCTCCGACGCCCGAAAGGTCCTGGAATTTTATCGTGTCCGGAGACTCACGCAATTGCGGAGACGTGGTCATGCCTGCCATTGCCGCTCACAGCGCCCAGTTCACCCCCAGCTTTTATTGGCACTTAGGCGACCTGCGCGCCATCTACAAGATCGATGAGGACTTGGAGTTCGAAGCGCAGAATCATGGCCAGCCCGTGGCCTGCGGAGCCTACGAAAAACTGGCCTGGAACGATTTCGTAACGAACCAGGTCGCCGCCTTCGGCAATCTTCCCTTCTATCTCGGAATTGGCAATCACGAAGTGATCCCACCGAAAACAGAAGAAGCCTTCAACCGCCAATTCCACGACTGGCTGGATCAGCCGGTGCTCCGAAACCAGCGTTTGCAGGACAAAGAACTGGCAGAACCCGAGCCCTATTATCACTGGATTCAGGGCGGCGTCGATTTCATCTATCTCGACAACGCAACCAATGTTTTTTCTGACGCTCAACTCACCTGGCTGGCGCATCGTCTGGAAAGCGCGAAGGGTAGTCCTGAGGTGAAGAGCGTGGTCGTCGGCATGCATGAGGCGCTCCCCGACAGCATTGCCAATTCGCACAGCATGGGCGACAATCCCGCCGCCCGTCCCAGCGGCGAAAATGCCTACAAAGCTCTGATCAATTTTCGCGACGCAAGCCACAAACCTGTTTACGTTCTCGCGAGCCACTCGCATTTTTATATGGAGAATATTTTCGACACACCTGCGCTGAAGCGGAACGGCGATAAGCCGCTGCCCGGTTGGATTGTCGGAACCGCCGGCGCTATGCGCTACAAGCTGCCGGCTGGCGCCCCGTCATCCGCAAAGCAAGACATCTACGGATATCTGCTGGGGACGGTCTCTTCCGATGGCACAATCCGGTTTTCGTTTAAAGAGGTGCACGAATCTGATGTTCCGCAATATGTGCGGCAGCGCTATCCGGCCACGCTGGTTCCCTGGTGCTTCGCCCACAACTCACAGACCGCCGACGCGGGCACCCCGGATCTTACGCCGCGCTGCACTCCAGCGGCGGCGAATCCGCCCCATCCCTCGCACTAGCGTCCCTCGCACCAACGCACTCGCATCGCTGAGAATACGGGAGCCACCGAGAATACGGCGGACGCGGCGGTAACACGGAGCGGCTAATCCTTCGATCGCGCCTTCTCGACTGCCCGCAGCAGGGCCTGCGCTTTGTTCATCGATTCCTGGAATTCGCTGGCCGGGTCGGAGTCGGCGACAATTCCGCCTCCCGCCTGCAGAAAAGCTTTCTTGCCTTGCATCAGCAGCGTGCGAATACCGATGCACGAATCGAGATTGCCCGCGAAATCCGCATATAGTACCGATCCGCCGTAAACCCCGCGGCGGGTTGGTTCGAGTTCCTCGATGATCTGCATGGCACGCACCTTCGGCGCGCCGCTGAGCGTACCCGCAGGAAAGCACGCAGCGAAGGCATCGAGCGCGTCAAGATCCTTGCGCAGCTTGCCTTCGAGCGCCGACACCAGGTGCATCACATGCGAGTATCGCTCCACATACATCAGGTCCTTCACTTTGACCGACCCGTATTCGCTCACACGACCCAGGTCGTTGCGGCCGAGATCGACCAACATGACGTGTTCGGCGCGTTCTTTTTCATCGCCGCGCATCTCTTGTTCGAGGCGCAGGTCTTCCGCTTCGTCGCTACCGCGAGGACGTGTGCCGGCAATCGGACGGTACTCCAGTTTGCGTCCCGTTACTCGCACCAGCATCTCAGGAGAAGAGCCGAGGATGTGAGTGTCGCCCATGCGCAGAAAATAAAGATACGGCGAAGGATTCACCTGCCGCAGTGACCGATACAAATCAAAAGGCGCAACTTCAGGAGTAAAGTCGAGCCGCTGGGAAAGCACCACCTGGAAGATGTCGCCCGCGGCAATGTACTCCTTGCATCGCCTCACACTGCGAAGAAACGTCTCCCGCCGCGTACGGGCATGAACCTGGAGTCTGCCCGGCATTGCTTTGGCGGGCTTGCGCCACGTAACGGACGTAAGTCCCGCGGCCAGTTTCCGTTCCAGAACAGCGATGTCGCGAAGCGCCCGGTCGTACGCTCGGCGTGGGCTCTCGCGCGCCACGTCGGCAGCAGCGACGATGTGGATTTGGTGTCGCAAATGATCGAACGCCAGCAGTCGATCGAAAAACATGAGTTCGGCGTCGGGCAGGTTCAAATCATCCTTCGCGTGCTCGCCTATTTTTTCCAGCTGCCGAACCACGTCGTAAGCAAAATATCCAACGGCTCCCGCCGTGAATGGAGGCAATCCCTGTACGCTCGCGGGACGATGTTCGCGCAACAAGCGCTTCACCACTTGAAAAATATTTTCTTGCACAACCTCGCGCCGGCGTCCGCGCTCAATCTCGACCGTCCCCTGGCGAGCCTTCACTCGCATGTAAGGTCGCGCACCCAAGAATGTGTAACGGCCGATCTGCTCGCCGCGCTCTACCGACTCCAGCAGGAATGCATGCGGCTCCTTCTCAGCGATGGCAAGAAATGCGGAAACTGGCGTGAGCAAATCGGCGCTAACGGACTTCACTACCGGGACGAGCGTAGCGTCGCGGGCCAGGCGGCAGAATTGTTTGAAATCCGGTTGCAGCATCGTTTGTGATCCAACCCGCGCCGGCGCTCAAATTCAAGAGCGCGACTGCGGGTTTTTATTATAGGGTAGAGCCCGAGAGGGTCGCGCAGGCGCGTTTGATTCAGACTGCGCGCATGACGCGAGGAAGCGGCTGCACCGAGTGACTCAAGTTGATTACGACATGGGAATTCTGGCCGCTCCGTACAGGCCTGCGTCGCTTCCCAGCAAAGCGCGGGTGATGATCGTCTTTTTGCGCGTATAGGCGGAAATTTGAGCTGACGCGCCTTCTTTTTTACTCAGAGGATCTTCCGGGGCGCTGGCGGCGTAAACCAGCGAGCGCTCGCGCAGTTCGGCAAACATCTTGGGAGCAAAAGAGTCCCATGCGCTGACCACTCCTCCGCCAATCACAAACATATCCAAATCGAGAATGTTAACCAGATCGGCGAGCAGAATTCCTAATGCCTGGCCGAAACGGGTGAAAATTCGCCGCGCTTCGGCATCCCCCTGAATAGCCAGCTTGTAGATCGATTCCGCGCTGAACTCAGAGTCAGAACCAGCGGCCTTGGCAAGCCCAGGCGCCGCCCCGGACGCAATGGCCTCGCGAGCCATGCGCACGACGGCCGTAGCGGAAGCGTAACGTTCGGCGCATCCATGGTTACCGCAACCGCACGGAACGCCGTCTGGCTCTACGGTGACGTGACCAAATTCACCTGCCATGCCGCTCATGCCATAAAAGATTTTTCCGTTCAGAATGATGGCGCCGCCAATGCCAGTGCCGAGTGTGATCATCGCCATATTGTCGGCATCGCGAGCTGCTCCTAACCATTTTTCGCCGAGAGCTGCGACATTCGCGTCATTGTCAAGAAAAACGCGAGTGCCAAGACGCCGCTCGATTTCATCGCGCACCGGATAATCGGACCACCCGGGAAGATTCGCGGACTTTCGCATCATCCCCGTTTCCATGTCGATGATTCCAGGCACTCCGATACCAGCCCCAATAAATCGGCCGCTAACGCGATATTGATCGGATAGGCGCTGAATGGCGTCACACATTTCGCCGATGACGTGATCGCGGCCCAGAGCGAGCTTCACGCCCAGCGTAATTTTCTCCAGAAGCTGGCCTTCGGTGCTGACCGCCGCAATGCGCAGATTGGTGCCACCGAGATCGACTCCGATGGAAAAGTCAGACATGGGCAGAAGGGTAGCAGAAAAATCATTGTTGATTGATGATTGATGATTGTTGATTGTTGATTGCTGATTGCTGATTGAAAGGCGACAAGCGCAGGTTTCAGGCGAAATGGTTCAATCAACAATCATCAATCAAAAATTTTTTACTTCTGGCACTTGGGACAATAGTGGCTGCTGCGCCCGCCGATTACGACCCGCTTGATTGGAGTCTTGCACACCAGGCAGGGCTCCGCTTCGCGGCCGTAGACGCGATGCTGCAGCTGAAAAAATCCTTCTTCGCCATCGGAGTTCACATAATCCGAGACGGAAGATCCGCCGAGAGCAATCGCTTCGTTCAGAACGTCTTTCAGAGCGAGGAAGAGTTTGCTCAATTGCTCTCGCGTTATTGTCACAGCCCGGCGTCGGGGACGAATTCCCGCCCGGAACAGGGATTCGTCGGCATAGATGTTGCCGACGCCGCGCAGCAGTTTTTGATTGAGCAGCGCGCTCTTGATAGGCGTCTTGCGGTCGTGGAATAGAGTCAGGAAACGATCGAGTTCAACTTCCAGAGGCTCGACACCGGTCGCGTCAAAGTCTCCCGACTTGGCGACGCTCAGGCGACCAAAACGGCGGGGGTCGACAAAGCGCAGTTCTCGTCCTGATGCGAGTTTAAGAATTGCGTGCGTATGCTTCGGCACCTCCGACTGCGGCTCACAGACCAATAGTCGACCCGTCATGCCGAGATGAACAATCCACTGCGCTTTAGTATTTGTGAGGCGGGCGTTCCCGCCCGCCTCTGTCGGCACAACGGATGAAGCTCGAGCTGACCCGGCTGCCTTTCGCTTCAGCACGCGATCCGATTTCCTGGCATTCGCGGGCGAGAGCCTGCCCTGAGCTTGTCGAAGGGGCGCCCGCGCCGCACGTTCCAGATCGAAGACGATGTGCTTGCCCATGCGCCGCACCGCGAGAATGCGGCTGTGGTCGAGTGTTTCCGCAATTTCGGTCGCCGGAGATTTCAATGGCTCCTTTTTCTGGCCGAGCCACACCGATTCCACGACATCTCCCGTGACTCGCTTGGCGAGACCGCGCGCAATGGTTTCGACTTCGGGCAGTTCGGGCATAAGGGTGGTCACGCCTCCGCAGTTGCGGACGCGCGCGAGAGTTATTTCTTCAAGAACGTCCCCTGCTCGAGTTCCTGGAACGCCTGCTGCAGTTGCTGCTGAGTATTCATTACGATGGGACCATACCACGCGACCGGCTCTTCGAGCGGCTTGCCTGACACCAGAAGAAAACGGACTCCATCCTCACCGGCCTGCACCGCAACTTCATCCCCGCGATCAAAAACAACTAGGGAGCGATTCTCGGCGTCAGCGGGAGGTTTGGTGTCAGCCCATCCCACGCTTTCGGTAGGGACCGCCAGAGGTTCGGAGGCGTTACAGAATTTCCCATCTCCGGCGAAAACGTAGGCAAAGGCATGGCGAGAAGTCTCCACCGGAAGCGTCTTCCGTTTTCCGGGAGGCACGGACACGTCGAGATAAATTGGGTCGGCTGCAATTCCATCGACCGGGCCAGACTTGCCCCAGAAATTTCCGCAGACGATGCGCACGTGTGTGCCGTCATCATCGGTCATCTGCGGAATGTCGCCGGTTTTCACTTCCTGGTAACGCGGAGCCGTCATCTTCAGCGCCGAGGGCAGGTTTGCCCATAGTTGGAACCCGTGCATGCGGCCAGTCGCGTCACCCTTAGGCATTTCCTGGTGAATAATGCCGCTGCCGGCAGTCATCCACTGCACGTCGCCGGCAGCGATGGCGCCGCGATTACCCATGCTGTCGCCATGTTCCACGGTGCCCGCGAGAACATACGTAATGGTCTCAATCCCGCGGTGCGGATGCCATGGAAATCCGGCCAAATAGTCCTCAGGAACGTCATTGCGAAAGTCGTCAAGCAACAGGAAAGGATCGAAGTCGTGCGTGTTGCCGAAGCCGAAAGCGCGTCGCAGATGCACTCCGGCGCCTTCCAGCGTGGGCTTGGACTTGATAAGACGTTTGACGGGTCGAATGGACATGTTGATCTCCGGCGCACAGACTGCCGCCTTGGCTCGCAGCCTGATTGGCTCTTTTTAATGCGTGGGGATTTGATGCTGTCGGCGCCAGATAGGACGCAAAGGCAAGGCACCATGATTAAGGATCAATGATCAAAGCAGATCAGATTTAGTCTTTGAGCGGGACCACCGCGCTGCCGTCGCGGCAAAGGGTTGCAACCCTTTGCAGTTCGCCATTCGCGCGCGGCAACGTCATCACGGGGCCATAGCAATAGACGGCGTGACCTGAAGCGGCAAAGTACCAGCGCCCGCCCTTGGCGCGTTTTGTCATCTGACTGGTAGGTTCGCGTAGCGGCTTTTGTGGCGCCCACGGGGAGACCGGCAAACTGAACAACAAGGCTAGGGTCAGGACCTTCATCGCTTTTCTCGAACTTGGTTATCGAAACGATCTACTGCTTATCCACAGAACGAAGTATCAGTCTTTAAGTCTTGGTACATGCATTTAATACATGGTTCGCGATCTTTGTGTCGCGAATCTCATATCGTAATTAGGGTCCGCACATCGTCCACCAGATCTGACGCTGGCTTGGACGGCATGCGGAACGGTTTCTGCTTGGCTGCCTGATTCTGCGTACGATTTTGCGGTACCGCCTGGGAAGACGGGGTCTGACTGGTTGAAGCCTGGGCTGACGGGAAGTGGGATGATGGAGTCTGGGTCGACGGAGCCTGGGTCAGGGCCGACGGCGACTGGGCACTTTCTTGTTGTGCCTTCTTTACGGCGGAGAGTTCCTGGCTGTCTCGGAAAAGGTCGCGAATGAGAAGACGCTGCGACTCAATCGTCTGACCTTGTTCCACAATCAGAATGGTCATTAGACCGTAAGAGATCAGAAACAGCACGGTCAACAAGGGCAGCCAGCCATGCCTTTTGGGCTCAGCAGAAGTTTCCTTCTCAATTTTTATCGATGCGTCATGATTCCCGAATAGCGTCGTCAAATGGCACCCCGCTCCTAGCCCCAATTAGCACGCACGCTTGGGGAATTGCACCTCACAAGCCAACCATGGAAATTCAGTTAAGCGGTTGAGAGCAGTATGTTTACACGCGTTCAAAGGGGAAACGAACGGGCGAAAAATGTGCAAGGCGATGCACATTATGAGCAGGCCGCACGGGCTGGACAATGTTGACCGCGCCCACACCGGGCGAGCGACTAGTGCGAAAAGCCCGTCATGGACGCGGGTCCTGCGCAAGATTCCGCGAAGAATCGCTAGTGCAAGGCTCGCGGACAAATTCCTGCCGGAATCGAATATCTACCGATGGCGCTACTCTTACTTCCCCTGCTCCCCTTGCTTCTTGTCTTCACCAATAGAGAGCAATTCCACCTCGAAAATCAAGGTCTGGCCGGGACCAATGTCCCCCGCTCCACGATCTCCATAAGCCAGATCTGCCGGGATAAACAGCTGCCACTTCGACCCCACCGGCATCAATTGCAGAGCTTCGGTCCAACCTTTGATTACCGCTCCCACAGGAAATGACTCCGGGTGTCCGCGTTTGTAAGAGCTGTCAAACTCTTTGCCGTTCAGCAGAGTGCCGCGATAGTTGCAGGTCACAGTATCGGCCGGCGTAGGTTTTGGTCCCGCCCCTTGGGTGAGGATCTTGTACTGCAAACCGCTGGGAAGAGTGACTACACCTTCTTTGCTCTTGTTGGTTGCCAGGAACTCTTCCCCTTCTTTTCTGGCAGCAGCGCCCTCCTCGTGCGCCTTGGCCTCTGCCTTGCCCCGAACCTCACTTTGCAATTGCGACAGAGCGGCATGCTCTTC